>Ga0173480_10000395_pt1 | contig 14296 bp, 10 predicted proteins | sample NitcycUS209509C1_FD_122622 | JGI IMG/M metagenome (GOLD analysis project Ga0173480, IMG submission 122622) | Soil microbial communities from Arlington Agricultural Research Station in Wisconsin, USA - Nitrogen cycling UWRJ-S209-509C-1 (version... | ecosystem: Environmental > Terrestrial > Soil... | reverse complement strand
TGGTCGGCGCCGGTGCGGCGGAAGACCCGCAGGGCAAGGCCGGCCTGTCCAGCCTGCTCGGCAACCTCCTCGACCAGGGCACCGGCACGCGATCGGCGCAGGAGATCGCCGATCAGATCGACACCATCGGCGGCGCGCTCGGCACCGGCTCCGGCTCCGACCTCTCGTTCGCCAACGTGGTGGTGATGAAGGATTCATTCGGCCTCGCCATGGAGCTCCTGGCCGACGTGATCCGCAATCCCAAGTTCGACGCCGAGGAGATCGACCGCCAGAAGCAGCAGGCCATCTCGTCGCTGCAGGTGAGCGCCACCGATCTCGACTTCGTGGCGTCGACGCTGTTCGACCGGCTGGTCTACGGCTTCCATCCCTACGGCCTGCCCGGCAGCGGCACGCCCGAGACGCTGGCCGGCATCACGCGTGACGACCTGCTGGCGTTCCACCGCCGCTATTTCGTCCCCAACAACATGACCTTGGCCGTCGTCGGCGACACGACCAACGACGAGGCCTTCGCGATGGCCGAGAAGGTGTTCGGCGCGTGGCCGCGCGCGGAGCTGTCGCTGCCGAAGCCGATCGAGCCGCCGCCGCCGACCCGGCGGATCATCGTCGTGGACAAGCCCGACGCGGTGCAGACCGAGATTCGCGTCGGCCAGCTGGCCATCCCGCGCAACCATCGCGACTATCTGGCCTGGGACCTCACCGTGAAGATCCTCGGCGGCGAAGGGGCCAACCGGCTGCACCGGGTGCTGCGCTCGCAGCGCGGTCTCACCTACGGCGCGTCGGCCGAGACTCAGGCCATGAAACAGGCCGGCGATTACGTGGCCGAGACCGACACCCGCACCGAGACCACCGGCGAGGTGCTGCGGCTGACGGTCGACGAGTTCGCGCGCCTGCAGCGCAACCGCGTCAACGAGCCGGAACTGCGCGACGCGCAGGCGTTCCTGGCCGGCACGTTTCCGCTGACGATCGAGACGCCGAACGAGATTGCCACCCAGGTGCTCAACACGGTGTTCTACGAGCTGCCGCCGTCGGAGATCGCCACGTTCCGCGAGCGCGTGCAGGCGGTGACCCCTGACGACGTCCAGCGGGTGGCGCAGGCCTACATCCGGCCCGATCGGCTGTCGATCGTGCTGGTCGGCAACGCCCGCGCCTTCGTGTCCCAATTGCGGGCGGTCGGCTTCACCGACTTCGAAGTGATTCCGATCGAGCAGCTCGATCTCATGTCGGGCGCGCTGCGGCGGGGCGGGCCGAGCCCGACGTCGGTGCGCTGAGCGCCGCCGCCCTCGCCGGCTTCCGATCGCATGCCGAGCGCGCCGCGGGCCTTGCGCATCCTGATGTCGTGCGGCGAGCCCTCGGGCGACCTCTATGCGGGGGCGCTCGTGAGCGAGCTCCGGGCGCGCGAGCCCGGCATCGAGATCCGCGGCCTCGGCGGTGATCGCTTTGCGCAGGCCGGGGGCACGCTCCTCGCCCACTACCGCGGTCTCTCGGCCACCGGGCTCGTGGAGCCGCTTCGCGTGGTGCCCCGCGCGCTCGCGCTGATCCGTCAGCTCACCCAGGCCGCACGGACCTGGCGGCCGGACGTCTTTGTCCCGATCGATTTTCCCGACGTCAACTTCCGCCTCATGGCGGCGATGAAGCGGCTTGGCGTTCCGGTCGCCTACTACATCGGCCCGCAGCTCTGGGCCTGGCGCCCTTGGCGGATGCGCGCGATACAGCGCGACGCGTCGAAGGTGATCGTGATCTTCCCCTTCGAAGAGGCGCTCTACCGCGACGCCGGCGTGCCGGTCGAGTTCGTCGGCCACCCGCTCGTCGAGATGGCGGAGGCCGCGGTGGCCGGACGTCCGCGGCCGGTGCTGCGGCACGAGCTCGGTCTGGACCCGGACAAACCCACCATCGCGCTGTTGCCCGGCAGCCGGCGCAACGAGCTGGAGCGGCTCGTACCGGTCATCGCCGCGGCGATGCCCGGCCTCGCCGCGCGGCTCGAGCACGTGCAGTTCGTGGTGGCGTGCGCGCCGCACGCGGCCGACGCGCTGTTCGATCCGATGAAGCAGGCGGCGGCGGTCCTGCGAGTGCCGCTGGCCCTCGTCCGCGACCGCGCCGATGCGGTGCTCGCGGCGGCCGACGCCGCCGTCACGGCTTCGGGCACGGCCACCGTGCAGGGTGCGATTCACGGCTGTCCGATGGTCGTGATCTACAAGCTGTCGCCGCTGACGTATCGGCTGGGGAAGCCGTTCGTTCGACTCGATACTTACGCGATGCCCAATCTGATCGCGGGGCGGCGGTTGGTGGCGGAGCTGATTCAGGACGGCTGTACGCCTCCGCGTATCGTCGAGGAAACGCTGGCGCTGGTGGAGGATCGCGAGCGGCGAGCGGCGGTCGTGGACGGGCTGCGCCAGGTGCGCGACCGGCTGGCGCTGCCGGGCGCCTCCGGGCGCGCCGCCGAAGCCGTGCTCGGAGTTGCGCGCGCTTCACGCCCGCGTGAAGACAGGTAGGACGGGTAGTTCAGCCCCGCCGGATCCCGTACGTGGCTGCGGGGCCTTAGCCCCGCCAGGGTGCATCGAGGTGGTCGTGACACACGGGCTCAAGACGCAAAGCCTTCTACTTCTCGTGGTGCTCGCCGCAGGCGTCCGCACGGCGCAGGCCACGGTGGAACTGCCGGTGGAGTTCGGCGAGATGGTGCGCGGGTCGCAGCTGGTGGTGCACGGCCGGGTGGTCGAGGTGCGGAGTCAGCAGACCGGAGACCGCCGCTCGATCGAGACGCTCGTGACCATCGCGGTCACCGCGGCGCTCAAGGGGCGGCCGGGTGACGAGGTGACGTTCCGGATGCCGGGCGGCGAAGTGGGGCGATATCGGCGGGTGATGGTCGGCGCGCCGCGGTTCTCGGCCGGCGACGAGGTCGTGGTGTTCCTCCGCGGCGAGGCCCCGGCGCTGCCGACCGTGTTCGGCCTCAGCCAGGGCCTGTATCGGGTGGCGCGCGGCCTCGACGGCCGCCCGCTCGTCACGCCCGCGCCGCTGACGGCGCCCGCCGCGGGGGCCGAGCGTGTCGTGCGCGGCGACCCGGTGCGCCGCCCGCTCGCACTCGAGGCGTTCGCGCGTGACGTGCGGGCGCGGGCGGAGGCGCGGCCGTGATTCGCGGCCTGCTAGCGTCGGGCCTGCTGACGCTGGCGCTCGTGGCCGCTGCCGGCGCGCCGCTGTCGGCGTATCTCCGCCTGACGGTGAGCGTGCGCGGGCGCGTGACGCCGATCACATGGGGCTCGAGTCCGGTGCGCTGGTTCAGTTCCACGGCCTCCGCTCCCGGCGTCACTTCTGCGCAGTTCCAGACGGCGCTCGCCGCCGCCTTCGACACGTGGGAGGCCGTGCCGACCGCCGGTATCGCCTTCACGTTCGCGGGCGTCACCCCCGCCACACCGTCGGAGGACAACGACGGGCTGTCGGTGATGGGCTTCGAGGCGCACTCCGACCTCGATCGCACGCTGGCCGCCACCGGGTTCACTCTCGACACGGTCACCGGTGCGATCGTCGAGTCCGACGTGTTCTTCAACACGGCGTTTCCGTGGTCCGCGAGCGGCGCCAGCAACGGGTTCGACCTGCAGTCGGTGGCGACGCACGAAATCGGGCACTTGATCGGCCTCGGCCATTCGTTGCTCGGCGAGACCGAGATGGAGGCCGGCGGCCGGCGGGTGATCGCCGCCGCGTCGGTGATGTTTCCCATCGCCTTCGGCCGCGGCATCACGCTCGGCCGCACGCTGCAGCCCGACGACGTGGCGGGCGTCTCGGTGAGCTATCCGGCCGGCGGCTTCGCCGACGCCACCGGATCGGTTCAAGGCCGGGTGCGTCTCGGCAGCCGAGGCCTCTTCGGCGCTCACGTCGTCGCATTTGCCCTTGGGACCGGCGCGCTCGTCGGCGGCTTCGCGTTGAACGACGAGGGCGAGTTCGTGATCGCCGGCCTGCCGCCGGGCTCCTACGTGATTCGGGCCGAGCCGCTCGACGACGCCGCCACCGACAGTTTCTTCGACGAGCCAGGCATCGACACCGGCTTCCGGGTGACGTTCCTCGACCGGGTCGTGGCGGTCCCTGCGGGCGGCGCTGGCCCGTCGTTCGACGTGACCGTCACTCCGAAATGATGCGGCCGCCGCTCGGTTTCGTCCTGGCGCCAGCCGCGCTCGCTGCCGCGCTGCTGCTCCCGCCCGCGCCGGCGAGCGCCCAGGCGCGGCGGACGTCGTTTCCCCGCGTCGAGGTCGGTGGCGGCGGAGGCGTGGCCGGCGCCGTGAGCCTGGGCGCCCGCGATGCCAACCTGCTGACGAACAACGCCGCCGGCTCGCCGTTCCGCCTCTTTGCGACCGCGACGCGCCTGCAACCCGCGGCCGTCGTGGAGGTGCGCCTTGGGTATCGTGCGACGCCGCGGCTCACCACGGAAGGGCGGCTGACCGTGGGCCGGCCGTCGCTGCGCGTGTCGCTGTCGGCCGACGCCGAGAATGCGGCGCCGGTGGAGGCGGCGAGCACCCTCACCGAGTACGTCATCGAGGGTGGCGCCACGTGGCGGCTTGCCGGCGACCAGCGGCGATGGATTCCGTTCGCGAGCGGTGGCGCCGGTATGGCCCGCCACGTCTACGACGGGCGCACGCTGGCCGAGACCGCGGTCTCGGGCTACGCGGGCGCCGGCACCCTGTACGCGCTCGGATCGGCGCGCGTGCCGGCAGGAGCGCGGCGAAGCGGCCTGCGTTTCGACGTGCGGCTGCACGTGATGCACGGCGGCCTTGCCGAGGACGCCGGCCTCGCGTCGCGAGTCGCCGCCACGGCGAGTATCTTCCTCGCGTTCTAGCGAGGCTCCGCGGTGGCGGGGTAACATTGCGGGTTATGCCCACATTGAACAGTTTCGGCACACGTACCGACATCCAGGTCGGGGGCGAGCCGGTTGAGATCTACAGCCTGGTCGCGCTCGAAAAAGCCGGCTTCGCGGGCGTATCGCGCCTCCCGTTTTCACTGAAGATCCTGCTCGAGAACCTGCTGCGCCGGGAAGACGACGCCTTCGTGAAGGCCGACGACATCCGTGCGCTCGCCGAGTGGAACGCGACCGGGAAAGTGGAGAAGGAAATCTCGTTCATGCCGGCGCGCGTCCTGCTGCAGGACTTCACCGGCGTGCCGTGCGTCGTGGACCTGGCGGCGATGCGCGACGCCGTGGTGGCGCTCGGCGGCGACCCGGCCCGCATCAACCCGCTCCGCACCGTCGAGCTCGTCATCGACCACTCCGTGCAGGTGGACTACTTCGGCCGTGCGGATGCGTTCGCGCTGAACGCCGAGCTGGAGTTCTCGCGTAACCGCGAGCGCTATGCCTTCCTCCGCTGGGGCCAGCAGGCGTTCAACAACTTCAAGGTCGTGCCGCCCGATACCGGCATCGTCCACCAGGTCAACATCGAGCATCTGGCGCGCGTGGTGTTCTCCGAGACCGTGAACGGCAAGACGGTGGCGTATCCCGACACGCTGGTCGGCACCGACTCGCACACGACGATGGTGAACGGCCTGGGCGTCGTCGGCTGGGGCGTGGGCGGCATCGAAGCCGAGGCGGCGATGCTCGGCCAGCCCAGCTCAATGCTCATCCCCGAGGTGCTCGGCGTGCGGCTCACCGGCGCCATGCCGCGCGGCGTGACCGCCACCGACCTGGTGCTGCTGGTCACGGAAGTGCTGCGCAAACAGGGCGTCGTGGGTAAGTTCGTCGAGTTCTTCGGCGAGGGGCTGAGCGGCCTCACCATCGCCGACCGCGCCACCCTCGGCAACATGTGTCCGGAGTACGGCGCCACCGTCGCCATCTTCCCGATCGACGACATGACGCTCGAGTACCTGCGCCTGACGGGCCGCGACGACGCCCGGGTGGCGCTGGTCGAGGCCTACGCCAAGGAGCAGGGCCTGTTCCGCACCGTGACGTCCCCCGACCCTGTCTACTCGCAGACCATCGAGATCAGCCTCGACAAGGTCGAGCCGTGCCTGGCCGGCCCGAAGCGGCCGCAGGATCGTGTGCTGCTCAAGAGCGCCAAGAGCGCCTTTGCCACCGCGCTGCCGTCGATGCAGGTGCCGGCCAAGGGCGCCAAGCCCGCGGCGGCCGCGGCCGCGACCGCAGTCGCCGTCGCCGAAGCGCCGGGGGTGCTCGACCACGGCTCCGTCGTGATCGCCGCGATCACGAGCTGCACCAACACGTCGAATCCGAGCGTGATGATCGGGGCCGGCCTGCTGGCGAAGAAGGCGGTGGAGCTCGGCCTCACTCGTAAGCCGTGGGTGAAGAGCAGCCTCGCGCCGGGATCGAAGGTGGTGACCGAGTACCTCGACTACGCCGGCCTGTCGCCGTTCCTGGATTCGCTCGGCTTCAACCTGGTGGGCTACGGCTGCACCACGTGCATCGGCAACAGCGGTCCGCTCCCAGACGAGATCTCGGCGGAGATTCGCGACAAAAACCTGGTCGTGGCCTCGGTGCTGAGCGGCAATCGCAACTTCGAGGGTCGCATCCAGCAGGAGGTGCGCGCGAACTACCTCGCCTCGCCTCCCCTCGTTGTCGCCTATGCGCTGGCGGGCACCATGACCAAGGACATCACCACCGAGCCGCTCGGCACGACGCCCGACGGCACCGACATCTACTTGAAAGACGTCTGGCCCACCGAACAGGAGATCCAGACCACGATGGTGAAGGCGGTCACCGCCGGCATGTTCCGGCGCAGCTACGCCAGCGTCTTCACCGGCGACGAGCGCTGGCGCGGACTGCAGGTGCCGGAGGGCAGCCGCTTCGCGTGGGAGGACGATTCCACCTACATCCGCAAGCCGACGTTCCTCGAGGGCATGACGATGACGCCGCCCGCGGGCCAGCAGATTCTCGGCGCTCGCGTGCTGGCGCTGCTCGGCGACAGCGTGACGACCGACCACATCTCGCCCGCCGGGTCGATCAAGGCCGACACGCCGGCAGGGAAGTACCTGATCGCGAAGGGCGTGAAGGTGGCGGACTTCAACTCCTATGGCGCCCGCCGCGGCAACCACGAAGTGATGGTGCGCGGCACCTTCGCCAACGTGCGGCTGCGGAACCAGATGGCGCCGGGCACCGAGGGCGGGGTCACCACCTACCAGCCGGGTGGGGAAGCGATGACCATCTACGACGCGTCGGTGAAGTACCAGGCGGCGGGCGTGCCGCTGATGGTGATCGCCGGCAAGGAGTACGGCTCGGGCTCGTCGCGCGACTGGGCGGCCAAGGGTACGTATCTCCTCGGGGTGAAGGCGGTGATTGCCGAGTCGTTCGAGCGCATCCACCGCAGCAACCTGGTGAACATGGGCGTCCTGCCGCTCGAGTTCAAGGCGGGGGAGACCGCGGCGTCGCTCGGCCTCACCGGCCTCGAGTCGTACGACCTGGTGGGCTCCGCCGACGGTCTCACGCCGCGCGGCGACGTGCGCGTGGAGGCCACGGCGCCCGATGGCACGATCAGGGCGTTCCTGGCCACGGCGCGAATCGACACGCCGGAGGAGCTGGTGGCGTTCCGCCACGGCGGCATTCTTCCCTACGTCGTTCGTCAGTTGGTTGGCCGGACGTCGTAGGGCGGCCCTTCAGGGTCGCCCTACCCGGCGGGGCTGAAGCCCCGCCTTAAGTACCTTTATGAAATCCCGTGGGGCCGGGTCGAAAGACCCGGCCGCAACGCCGCTCACGTCTTCGCGCATCAAGGAGCAGGCCCGCGCCCTCGGGTTCGACCTGTGCGGCGTGGCCGCCGCGGACAGTTTTCCCGAGCTGTCTTTCCTCCGCGAATGGCTCGACCAGGGCTACGCCGGCGAGATGGAGTGGCTGGCACAGTCGGTGGAGTTACGCAGCGACGTGAGAAACGTGCTGCCGGGCGCGCGCAGCGTCATCATGACCGGCACGCTCTACAACACCGATCGCCCGTACTCTGACCAGCTCCCCGCCGGCGCCGCGCAGGTGTCGCGGCACGCATGGGGCGACGACTACCACCGCGTGCTCTGGGCCCGCCACAACCGCCTCGTGGACTGGATGCGCGAGGTGTCGCCGGAGCCGTTCGAGACCAGCGCGCTCGTGGACTCCGGACCGGTACAGGAGCGGGTCTATGCGCAGTACGCCGGGCTCGGCTGGATCGGCAAGAACACCTGCCTGATCAATCCCGAGCTGGGGTCGTGGCTCTTTCTCGGCGAGATCATCACGACGCTCGCGCTCGAACCGGACGCCCAGGGGCTCGAGCAGTGCGGCAGCTGTACACGCTGCCTCGACGCCTGTCCTTCCGGTGCGCTGGTCGAGCCGGGTGTGCTCGACGCGCGGCGCTGTCTGTCGTATCTCACCATCGAAGTCCGCGGCAGCATTCCCGAGGAGATGCGCGAGGCCGTCGGGACCCACGCCTACGGCTGCGACATCTGCCAGGAGGTGTGCCCGTACAATCGTCCCGCGCCGGTGTCCGACGATCCGGTGTGGCAGCCGCGCTCGGCGTTCGCGCCGGCGGATCTGCTGGCGCTGTGGCGCGCGCCGGACGAGGCGCTGCATCGGGCGATCATCGGCGGGCCGATGCGGCGGGCGAAGCTCGTGGGGCTGCGGCGCAATCTCGCGGTGGCGATCGGCAACACCGGCGACGCGGCGGCGCTGTCCGCGCTCGACGAGGGCACGCCGGATCGGGTGTCGGTGGCCGATCCCATGGTTCAGGAACACGTGGCCTGGGCCCGCGGGGTGCGGAGGCCGCCGGACGCGAACGGCGGCGCGGGTCCGTCACGATGAGCCGCCCGCGCGCCCGCCCTTGGTAGAATGCGCGCATGTCCGGCGCTGCCCCTGTCCTGCTGCTGTCGATGCCTCAGATGACCGATCCCAACTTCACCCGGACCGTCATCCTGCTCTGTGACTACACCGAGCAGGGGGCCTTCGGACTGGTGGTGAACCGGCAGATGAACGAGCCGGCCTGGACGATGGTGAAGACCGAGCCTCCGGTGACCGTGGATCCCGAGCTGCGGCTCTGGATGGGCGGGCCGGTCGAGCCGCAGCGAACCTGGGTGCTGATGGCCGACGACCACGGCCCCGACGAGGAGCAGCGCGAGATCTGCCCCGGCGTGCTGCTCTCCGTCTCGCGCGCTCTGACGATGCAGCTGCTGCAGGCGCCGCCGTCCAGTCGCGCCCGCCTCCTCGTCGGCTACGCGGGCTGGGGCCCCGGCCAGCTCGATCAGGAACTGGCGTCGGCCTCCTGGATTACCGCGGACGTGGATCCGTCGCTCATCTTCAATACACCGCCCGACGAGATGTGGGAGACGGCGATTCGCCGCCTCGGGGCTGATCCCACCGCCCTGCACGCTCAAGGCGGTGTGCATTAGCGGCTGTCGCTTGTCGGCTCTTGGCTCCCGGCTCCCGGGCAAGAGCACTCACCATCCCGGAAGCCGGACCAGGCCGGAAGCCGTGAGCCGGGAGCCGGGAGCCACTAGAATGAAGCCACTCCTTCTTTGTTTTGTCGCCGTGCTCGCCGTGAGTTGCTCGCGAGCCGCGACTCCTCCGGCGTCCTCGGTGGCGCCCACTGATCCTATGCTCCAGAATCTCCAGACGATGACGGCGCGATTCGCGCCGGTGGACCTCACCGCCGACCTGTCGGCCCTGCCCGCCAGCGAGCAGCAGGCGCTGGCCAAGATGGTCGAAGCCTCGCGGGTGTTCGACGCGCTCTACCTGCGCCAGGTCTGGGAGGGCAACGAGCCGATGCTGGCGGCGCTCGCGGCCGACGAGACCCCGCTCGGCCGCGCCCGGCTGCACTACTTCCTGCTCAACAAGGGCCCGTGGTCGCGGCTCGATCACAATCAGCCGTTCGTGGCCGGCGCGCCGCCCAAGCCGCCGCAGGGCAACTTCTATCCGGCGGGGGCGAACAAAGCCGAGGTGGAGACGTGGATCAACGGTCTGAGCGCGGCGGAGAAGGCGCGCGCCACCGGCTTCTTCACGACCATCCGGAGGGACGCCGCGGGGCGGCTCGCCGCCGTGCCCTACAGCGTCGAGTACCAGAGCGAACTCGCATCCGTGGCGCGGCTGCTCCGCGAGGCCGCGTCGCTCACCACGCAGCCGACGCTCAAGCGCTATCTCGAGACCCGGGCGGCGGCGCTCCTCAGCAACGACTACTACGAGAGCGACGTGGCGTGGATGGAACTCGACGCCAGCATCGAGCCGACCATCGGCCCGTATGAGGTCTACGAGGACGAGTGGTTCAACTACAAGGCCGCGTTCGAGTCGTTCATCGGCGTGCGCGACGATACCGAGACCGGGAAGCTGGCCCGCTTCGGCGCCGAACTGCAGGACATCGAAGACAACCTGCCGATCGACCCGAAGTTCCGCAACCCGAAGCTGGGCGCCCTGGCGCCGATCCGCGTCATCAACACCGTCTTCTCGTCGGGCGACGGCAATCGCGGGGTGCAGACCGCGGCCTACAACCTGCCCAACGACGAGCGCGTGATCGCGGAAAAAGGCTCGAAGCGCGTCATGCTCAAGAACAATCAGGAAGCCAAGTTCCGGATGGTGCTGCAGCCGATCGCGACGGTGGCCCTGGCGTCAGGCGCGCAGTCGAAAGTGGCCTTCGACGCGTTCTTCACGCACATCCTGATGCACGAGCTGATGCACGGCCTCGGGCCGCACAACATCACCGTGGGCGGCGCGGCGACCACCGTGCGCAAGGAGTTCAAGGAGCTCTACAGCGCCACCGAGGAAGCCAAGGCCGACGTGTCGGGTCTCTTCGCGCTGCAGTTCCTCGTCGATCGGGGCAAGCTCGACGCCGCGCTCGGCGAGACGATGTACGCGACCTATCTGGCCTCGATGTTCCGCTCGATCCGCTTCGGCATCAACGAGGCGCACGGCCGCGGCGTCGCCGTGCAGATGAACTACTTCCTGGATCACGGCGGGGTGACCGTCGGCGCGGACGGCCGCTTCGCGGTGGACAGCGCGAAGATCAAGCAGAACGTCACCGATCTGACGCGCGATCTGATGACCCTGCAGGCCACCGGCGACTATGCGGGCGCCAAGGCGCTGGTCGAGAAGCTGGCGGTGATCCGTCCGCCGGTGCAGGCGGTGCTCGACCGCCTGATGAACGTGCCGGTGGACATCGAACCGCGCTTCGTCACGGCGCAGCAGCTCGAGTCGTCGAAGCGCTAGAACCAGGACCGGAAGCCGCCGCACCTGGGGCGGGGCTTCGGCCCCGGCGGGTTTGCCGCGCCGTGCAGCCGTCGGCGGAAACGCGCCGCGCCGTCCGGCGTCGCCGCGGCGCGTCAACGTTCCCGGGACGCGGCCGATTGTGACCTCGTGCAAGCGGGCGCCACTTTCGCAGACGTGCTCGACGCCACGCTCGGGGCCCCGACGACGGCTCCGCGTACCGCGGGATGGAGCAATCGCCCCGTGACGCCACCGCTGTTCGTGTTCGAGTTCCCTTTCGCCGCGAAGGCGGCGGCTACGGCCACGCAGCGCCCGCGTCTGGTGTCCTCCGTCAACGCACCGTCGCAGGCGTTCAGCGCGATCGCCGCGGCGGAGGAGGCGCAGGTTCGCAGGCCCCGGCCGGTCGATCATGCAGAGCCGTCCGCGCGCCCTGCGCCGAAGTTCCGGCTGACGACGCTCGAAGCGCGGGCGCTCGCCGCGCTCAATGCGCTCGGCGCCGACCTCGACGACTCGGTCTGTCCCGAGAGACTGCGTAAAGCGTTCCGGCGGCTGGCGCACCGTTACCATCCGGATCGCCATCCGGGGATCGGCGCCACCGAGACGGCCCGCCTGGCCCGGCAGTTCGCCGACGCGACCGCGCACTACCGGCTGCTCGCTGCCGGTCTCGACCGCTGTTTCGCCTTGCGCTGACGGGTTTCGTCTCCAGAAGGCTCCACGCCTCTCGTCCGTGCGGGCCGCCGTTCTCGTACGGCGCGATCACCGGAAGCACGGCCAGCCGGTTGCGGCATCGATTCCGGCCGGCGCCGCGGCCCGGTTGACCAGCACCAGAAGCCTCGACCGCCCTTCGCGCCGCATCGGCACGTCGCCCACTCTGTCGAAGCGCGTCTCCAGTTCCTGCATGACGGTGTGAAACGAAAGCGCGTTGCCGTCGGGATCGACGATTGCCAGCGGCACGTCCTGCCCGCGCATCTTCGCCACGAGGCGCTTCTGGTCATCGACTGTGGAGAAGAGCCCAGCGCGGAGGGCCGGCTGCCCTCCCGCAAAGGGACGCCGCGCCAGTACGTAGATCTCGGGGAGGTCGCCGGCCACGAACAGCCGTTGGGCCGGGCTCGTGCAGCGCTCGACGTACTTGAAGAACGGCAGCAGTTCCTCCATCACCCAGCTCGAGAACATATGCGGATCGAACCGCGCGTTCAGTTCGTCGGCGTGCCGGTTGATGAGGGAGAGCGGCCGCCCCGGGCGCTCGAGCAGTTCCGTTCGTTCCAGATGGGTGAGCGGATCCCCGACCTGATACACGAGCCGCAGGGCAACGGCTCCCGCGGCAACCGCCGCTGGCCGCAGGAGCAGCCGCGGGCGCAGCCGCCATGCGACCGGCAGCATCCATGCGAACAGCAGACCGGCTGACACCGCTACGTCGGGCAGTCGCGCGTCGAGCGGCATGCGGAGCATCGCCACGTTCAGCGCCACGGTGAGCGCCACGAGCGACACGACGGTGACAGCTTCGACGCGGCTGACTTCCGGAGACGCCTGCCGCCACCGCAGATAGAGCAAGCCGAGCGCCGCCAGTGGCAACAGGTGCAGCAGATAGAAGTAGCCAATCAGCCTGCCGTCCGCGGTCAGCAGTTCGTGCCACGGCAGGGTGGGCACGCCGAGACTGGTCCGCGCCGACTCAGCGGCACTGTAGGCGACGCCCCCCGACACGTGGCGAATCAGCCCGGTTGTCGACGACACGAACGCGAGGTACGGCGCCACGAACGCCAGCGCGAAGCCGGCCACCGTGCCAACACGCTGCACGGCGGCCCGGTCCCAGGGCCCGGCGAGCAGCACCGCGATTGCAACCGCTACGCCGGCGTACACACCGTGGTCATGCCGAAACAGAAAGCCCACCACCACAACGAGCGCCAGGTGCGCCGCTCTCCGTCGCGTCGGCGCGTGCAGGTAGGCGATCAAGGCCAGCGCGAGCCACGCATAGACCAGGTACTTCGGATAGTGATACGAGCGTGGAAACAGCGCCATCTGCGCCACTGCCACCGCCATCGCCAGCCACAGGCGATTCGAGAGCCGAAACGCGGCTGCGACGGTCAAGGCCGCGGAGAGCGCGAAGGCGATCGCGACGAGCCACGCTTCGGCGAAGAGCGGCGGCCCGAGCAGGCGCTGCGCGAGCGCCGACACGACATACATCGCGGGCGTCCCAGGGTCGACGAAGTCGCGCGAGGGCCACTCGCCGGTCGTGACCATCTGCTGGGCCGGTGCCAGGTAGAGAAAATGATCGTTCGGGAGGCCGCGAGTGTCGAGAAAGCGCACGACGACGGCGAGCGCGAAAACGCCCGCGGCCGCCAGCCAGACCCGACGCGGCAATCGACCGGATGTCACGCGCGCACCCAGCCTACCTGAAGGGCGGCGCGTCGGGGAAGGCACTCGCGCTCCGACGGTGCGCTGCAAAGCTGGAATACGAGGCGCGGTGAAACTGGTTCAAGACGGTCCGGAACGCGGTAATCTCGACGCGATGACGCTCCGCGTCCTGACCGTGGTGCTGTCGTTCGCACTCGGCGCCGCCGGTGTCGCCGCGGCGCAGTTCCGCCGCGCCGACAGCGGCATCGACGCGCACTTGGCGCGGCCGGACAGCTTCGACGGACGATTTCACTATTGCCGCGCCGTCTATCGCATGAATCCGCGGGGTGACGGCGGGAGTTGGCTCACCGATTACCCGCTCGCCGACATCGATCTCTCGATCCGGCTCTCCGAGCTGACCAAAATCCGCGTCAGCTTCAACCCCGCGGGCGAGCCCAACCATCTGATCGTGCGGCTCACCGACGACGAGCTCTACCGCTGTCCCGTGATCCTGATGCAGGAGGTCGGACGTCTGTACTTCAGCGAGGAGGATGCGGCCCGGCTCCGGGCCTATCTCCTGAAGGGCGGCTTTCTCTGGGTGGACGACTTCTGGGGGTCGTACGCCTGGCAGGTCTGGGAGAACGAGATCCGCAAAGTCTTTCCCGAAGCCGACTATCCGATTGTGGACGTGCCGGCCGACCACCCGATCTACCACACCATGTTCGACCTCCAGGGCGTGCCGCAGATTCCCGGCATCGGTACCTTCCTCGCCGGCCGCACCTCGGAGCGCGGCGCCGACAGCGCCGAGGTGCACGTGCGCGCCATCGCCGATCGGCA
>Ga0173480_10000394_pt1 | contig 14313 bp, 10 predicted proteins | sample NitcycUS209509C1_FD_122622 | JGI IMG/M metagenome (GOLD analysis project Ga0173480, IMG submission 122622) | Soil microbial communities from Arlington Agricultural Research Station in Wisconsin, USA - Nitrogen cycling UWRJ-S209-509C-1 (version... | ecosystem: Environmental > Terrestrial > Soil... | reverse complement strand
TGCTCGACAAGCCGTTCAACATCGTGCTCATGGGCATGGGGGAGCCGCTGCACAACTACGACCCCACGATGAAGGCGCTGCGGATGCTGCACGAGGAGCATGGACTCGCCATCTCACCGCGGCGCATCACGCTTTCCACGGTCGGCATCGTCCCCGGCCTCGAACGGCTGGCGAAGGAACCGCTGATGCCCAACCTCGCGATCTCGCTGCACGCGACCACTGAAGAGCAGCGGACTGCGCTGGTGCCGCCGAACAAGAAGTACTCGCTGGCGTCGTTGCTCGACGCGTGCCGGAAATTTCCGCTGAAGAAGCGCGCCCGGATCACGTTCGAGTACGTGATGCTCGAAGGCGTGAACGACTCGCCCGACGACGCGCGCCGGCTCGCCAGGCTGCTCGCCGGGATGAAGGCGAAGGTGAATCTGATTCCGCTCAACCCGGCGCCAGGGATCGAGTACACACGCCCCTCGGATGAGCGCGTGGAGCGCTTTGCGCAGATCCTGGCCGAGCGCCACCTTACGGTGTCGGTGCGGAAGAGCCGCGGCCGCGACATCCGTGCAGCCTGCGGTCAGCTGATCGTAGAAGGCGGCACGAAGAAGAGCGCGGGCCAGCAGATGGCCTTGCTACTCCGGCCCTGACACCGCCTGGCCACAGATCTATCACCTGCGCAAACTGGGGGACTCACGCTGCAGAGCACAGTTTGCTCCGGTGATAGACCTGTGGCCCGGCTCGCTGCTCACGGGCCGGAGAGCGCCGCGCTGCTTACATGATGACGAAGCGCGGGACGAGCTCGTACGACGGCACCTGCGCTTCTTCCATGTTCGGGCTGTCGCGGATCTCGGCTCGCGTGAGCGCCATGTGCACCTCGCGGTTGGACCAGTCGATGCGCTTCACGGACGTCGGCGCGACGGCCACCCACTTGCCGCCCAGCCAGTTGCTCGTGTCCACGACGAGATAGCGGATCTGCCATGAAGACTCGTCGAGGAGGAAGTCGTCGACGTGCCCGATGTGACCGTCGGTTGCGTGCACGTGGAAGCCTTGAATGAGACTCAATCGGTGCACCATATGTCCCGATTCTAGCGCGCCGATGCACTGCTGAGTTTGCGCACCGCCTCAGCCGCAGGCGACACTCCATGCGTCACCACCCGCCCGGTCTTCCCATCCACGATTTCGACGTCGATCCACTCATTCCGGACACACACGCGATCGAGCCGGAGACGCAGGTAGTTGTCGGTCACGGCGGAGGCGCCGTCGTCCACGACCAGCGCACGCCGGACGGTGCCGGCCTGCGCCGCGCGGAACCCTCGCGACAACTGCTCGCTCGCGCCACGCACCGCCGCGGCGCGCTGCTGGACGACCGGCGGCGCCGGCACGCCGTCGAGCGCGCTGGCCTCGGTGCCCGGCCGGTGCGAGTAGGGAAACACGTGGACGTGGGTGAGCGGCGAGCGCGGCAGGTAGGCAAGCAGCGCCGAGGCGTGCGCGTCGGTCTCGCCCGGAAATCCGACGATCACATCGGATCCGATCGAGGCGTGCGGCATGCGGGCGCGAATCAGATCGACCAGCCCGCGGTAGTACGCGAGCGAATAGGGGCGCCGCATCGCCGCGAGCATCTCGTCCGCCGCGTGCTGCAGCGGGAGGTGAAAGTGCGGCGCAAGCCGCGGCGAGGCCGCCACCAGCTCCACGAGCTCGGGACTGCAGTCCATCGGCTCGAGGGAGCTCAATCGAAACAGCACGTCGGCGCGCCAGCCAGCGAGCATGCGGACCAGCGATACGAGTGACGCGCCGTCGCCGAGATCGCGCCCGTACGATCCGAGGTGCACGCCGGTCAGCGCGATCTCGCGATAGCCCGCGTCGACGGCGCGTTCGAGCGTGGTGCGGATCGCGGCGAGAGGCTTCGACCGCCCAGCTCCCCGCGTGCTCGGAATGATGCAGTAGCTGCAGCGCTGGTCGCAGCCGGTCTGCACGCGCACGGTCAACGCGGTACGCCCCGCGACGCCAGGCTCCAGCGGCGCACCGCATGGGCCGTCACCACCCGCAAACCGGGCCGCGGTCGTGAGCCCGAATGCGTCGGCGAGCTCGGTGGCCAGGCGTTCCTTGTCGCGATTGGGAACCACGCGGGCGACGTTCGGCAGCGACGCGACGTCACCGGGCTGGCGGGTGGCGTAGCAGCCCGTGACCACGATCTGCGCCGACGGATTGACCCGCCCGACGCGACGGATCGCCTGGCGCGCGCCCTGATCCGCCGCGGCGGTCACCGAACAGGTATTGACGATGACCACGTCGGCGTCGCCGGGCGCGACGCCCACCGCGCCGCGCGCGCGCAACTCGCCCTCGATCTCGAGCGAGTCGGCCTGGTTGACGCGGCAGCCGAACGTGACCACCGCGTACTTCATGTGGACCGCGGCGGATTGGGGCCGACGTGGGCGGCGAGCGCCTTACGGCCGATATCCGACCTGAACTGCATGCCCTCGAAGCGAATCTCCGCGGCCGAGCGGTAGGCCACCGCGATCGCGTCCTGATAGCTGGGACCGCGCCCGACGACGGTCAGCACGCGGCCGCCGGCAGTGACGATCGCGCCGTCCCGCGCCGCGGTGCCGGCGTGAAACACCAGCGCGCCAGGGACTGCCGCCGCTTGCGCCAGACCGGTGATCGCTCGCCCCGACTCGGACGACTCCGGGTATCCGCCCGACGCGATGACCACGCCGACAAGGCGCTCGTCGCGGATGCGCGCCGCGCGCGACGGCAACCTGCCGGTCGCGGCCGCCATGAACAGCCCGGCCAGATCCTCGTCGAGCATCGGGAGGATCACCTGCGCTTCGGGATCGCCGAACCGGACGTTGAACTCCACGACCTTGGGGCCCGTCGCGGTGAGCATCAGCCCGACGTACAGGAACCCCCCAAATGGGTTACCCTCTGCGCGCATGCCAGCCAGCACCGGCTCGACCACCTCTTTGATCACCCGCGCCTCGACTTCGGCGGTGATCAGCGGGCTCGGCGCGAACGCGCCCATCCCGCCGGTGTTCGGGCCGCGGTCGTCGTCGAAGATGCGCTTGTGATCCTGAGCCGACGACATGCGCACGAACGATCGCCCGTCCGACAGCACGAAGTACGACGCTTCCTGCCCGACGAGGAACTCTTCGAGCACGACGCGATCGCCGGCGCCGCCGAACCGGCGATCGACCATCGCCTCGCGCACGGCCGCCTCGGCCGTCGCGCGATTCTCGGCAATCACGACGCCCTTGCCCGCCGCGAGACCGTCGGCTTTCACGACCACCGGAAAGCCGAGCTCGCCGCGCGCGATCACGTCGAATGCCTCGTTCGAGGTAGAGCAGTCGGCGAAGCGAGCCGTGGGCACACCGTGCCGCGCCATGAAGTGCTTCGCAAACGACTTGCTCGACTCGAGCGCCGCCGCCGCACGCGTCGGTCCCACGATCGGCCGCGACACGTCGGCAAACGCATCCGCGACACCCGCGCTGAGCGGCAGCTCGGGACCGACGACCGTGAGGTCTACCCCCTCGCGATCGGCAATCGCGACCAGTTCGTCGGGCCGTGTCAGGTCCGCCGGAACACATTTGGCGATCGGCGCGATCCCGGGATTCCCCGGGGCACACACGAGAGTGACATCGGCACGTCCGGAGGTCAGCGCCCAGGCCATCGCGTGCTCACGGCCGCCGCCGCCGATGACGAGAATTCTCATATCGCTCGCGACAAGTGGTTGAAAAATAGAGCCTTACTGAGCATCGCCTGGGGAGGGTTGAAGCCTGTTCCGGTCGGCTCCGATCGGCTCGCGGACAGGGCCGGGGCCATGCCGGAACGGAAAGTAGCCATGCTCAAAAAGGGTGGGATCTTTTTATACGACACTGCATCAGTTGTTGTTGACGTGGGGACCGGTTGCGCCTAGAATCCGCGCGCGCCTGTGATAGCCTACTGTATTCGCCACTTTGTTGAGGGTCGCACAGAGAGTGCCATCAAGCCGCTGAGGGGGTGTATCTAGGCGTGGCAGAAGTCAAAATTCAGGAGGGCGAGTCCATCGAGAGTGCCCTCCGGCGCTTCAAGCGGAAGGTCCAGCAGGAAGACATCATCAAGGACATCAAGAAACACTCCTTCTATTTGAAGCCAGGTGACAAACGGAGAGCCAAGCAGGCTCTAGCGCGCAAGCGCAACCGTAAGAAGCTCCGACGCGAGTTGGAGTAGCAATACCCACAGGACGACGAGCTCACGAGGTGGCGACCGATGGAGTTCCAAGACAAGTCCCTGAGGTGCGTGGATTGCAGCAACGAGTTCATCTGGACGGCAGGCGAACAGCTCTTTTTCGCTGACAAGCAGTTCAAGAACGAACCGAAGCGTTGCAAGTCATGCAAGGCCAAGAGGGCCAGCCGGACGTTGTCGAGCCCAAGTAGCGGGCGCGGCGACGGTTACGGGAGGGAGCGCGTAGAAACACAGGCGACGTGCTCGGCGTGCGGGAAGGAGACAACCGTTCCGTTCCGCCCCACTCAAGGCCGCCCGATCTTCTGCAAGGAGTGCTTCCAACAGCGGAAGTTCGCAGGGGCAAGCGGCGTGTAAGCCGCTGGGACATCCCCGGTCGCACACCCACATTCGTCCGTTCGCCGGTCGAGTTCGACAGACGCCGGGGCCAAGCACAGCGCTTGGCCCCTTTTTTTCGTCCGGACGGGCGTTGCCCTGCCCTCGGCCCCCCCTGCCTCACGTGCTAGAATTCAGGGCTTTCTGACGCATTTCGATCGACTCCGAGGACCTATGCAGATCGAGGAACGAGCCGCAGGCGACGTCATCATCCTGGACCTCAAGGGCAAGATGACGCTGGGCGAAGGGGACGAGATCCTCAAGGACAAAATCAACAGCCTCGTGCTCCAGGGCCACAAGCAGCTCGTCCTGAATCTCGCGGACGTGCCGTATATCGACAGCGCCGGCCTCGGCGAGGTCGTCCGCACCTATACGACCGTCAAGCGCCAGGGCGGCACGATGCGGCTCCTCAACCTCACCAAGCGCATCGAAGACCTCCTGTCGATCACCAAGCTCCTCACCGTGTTCGAAACCTTCGACAACGAGGCCGACGCGGTGCGCAGCTTCACCGTCGCCAAATAGGGCCGGGTTCGGCCGTTCGCGTGGCGCCTCCACACGGCCGACAGCCCGCCTCGCCCGTGCAGCTCATTGCCCGGTCGCTCCGGCCGCAGCAGTGGACGAAGAACCTGCTGGTGTTCGCGGGCATCGGCTTCAGCGGACGCCTGCTCGATCGCGAGGCCTGGCCGCCGGCCGTAGCGGCCTTCCTGATCTTCTGTGGGCTGTCAGGCGCGGTGTACCTGATCAACGACGTGCTGGATCGGACCGCCGACGCGCAGCACCCGATCAAGCGCCTGCGTCCCGTCGCCTCGGGGGCGCTGCCGCCCGCGGCGGCGATCGCCGCGGCCGCCGTGCTCGGCGCCGCGTGCCTGGCCGCCGCAGCGGCCGTCAACCGCGGCCTGGCGCTGACGGCCGCTGCCTACGTGGCGCTGCTGTTGGCCTACTCGGTCGCGCTCAAGCATTACGTCATCATCGACGTCCTGACGCTCGCGGGCGGCTTCGTGCTGCGCGCGGTGGCGGGCGCCGTGGCGATTGGGGTGCCGATCAGCCACTGGCTGCTGGTCTGCACCACCCTGCTGGCGCTGTTTCTCGGGCTGAGCAAGCGGCGCCACGAGCTGACCCTGCTGGCCGACGGCGCTGCCGGGCACCGGCCGATCCTCCAGGAATACAGCCCGTACCTGCTGGATCAGATGATCGCGGTCGTCACCGCGTCCACCCTGATCGCCTACAGCGTCTACACCATCAGCTCCGAGACGGCGGAGCGGCTGGGGTCCGACCGGCTGGGCCTCACCATTCCGTTCGTGCTCTACGGCATCTTCCGGTATCTCTATTTGGTACATCAGCGGCAGGGCGGCGGCAGCCCGTCGGACATGCTGTTGACCGACCGGCCGCTGCTGGTCTGCGTGGCGTTGTGGGTGGCCACGGTGGTGCTGGTGATCTACGTGATCTAGAGGCGGTCTGGGCCGGGGTCTGCCGGGAAGGGAGAGCGTTCCCCCCTGCCTGAACCGCTTCCCATGCTTACCCTGCCTCAATTCAGGGGATACTTACCGATCGAAATGGCAACCGATCAACATCCGCAATCCGGGCGTCGCCAGCACTTCCATCGCGGCCGGCGGGGCCAGGAACGGCGGGGCGACCGCCGGCCGTCGACCGCCCCCCAGACCCAGGAACAAGGCAAGGCGGACCAGCCCGACGTCGATCAGATCGTCAAGGACATCAAGGCCCGCATCGCTCAGCGCCACGGAATCGATCTGTCGGCGCAGCAGATTCAGGAGCTGGCCGCGCGCCGGCTCGAGGCCATCCTCGACCCGCGCACGGTAAAGCCCGGCTTGCTCGACCAGCTGCGAAAGGCGGCGGGAGCGCCCGCCGACATCGCGCCCGCCGCGCCCGCCGACGCCTACACGTTCGAGGATCACACGATCTACGACACGCACAACGGGCTGCTGCGCTTTCTGCGCAAGCTGCTCGCACCGGTGCTCAAGCTGTTCTTCAACCCGAACCCGATCGCGGCGGCGCTCAACGCCCAGGTGCGCGTCAACCGCGAGGCGTCGCGACGCGAAGCCGAACGCGAGCGCACGCAGGCGGAATGGAACGCCCTGCACTACACCGTGCTGCAGCGGCTGGTCACCGAGGTATCGCGAGTCAGCCTCGAGATGCAGAGCCTGTCGCTGCGCGTCGAATCGCTCGCCACGCGCGCCGACTTCGCCGAGCGTCGAATCCGCGGGCTCGAGGCGCCGCCGGCGGCACCGCCGATGCCGGCCCGCACCTTCGACACGCCGGCCACTCCGGCTGGTCCGGCACGGCAGCCGTCCGACATCGGCACCAGCACAGGCACGGGCACCGGCACGGGCACCAGCGAGGCATCCGAGGGCCGGCGCCGGCGCCGCCGTCGGCGTGGCCGCCGCGGTAACCTCCCCGGCAGCGACGCTGCGGGCGCGGGCGCGCCGACGACCCAGACGTCCGGCGATCTCGCCGACGGCGACGAGGAGGCGTTCGACGACGGACCCGAGAGCGACGGCCCCGAGGCCGACGACTCGACGCGGTCTTCGCTGTCGGCGCCGGCGCCAGGCGCGCCCGAGCCGGCGGCCGAGGCCAGTTTCGCCGACACATCGCCGGGGCCGGCATCGTTTGCGGCCATCGAATCCGAGCGCGAGCCCGAGAAGGCGCTGAGGTTCGAACCGCTTCCGGCGGCCGAGCCGGTACCGGCCGACCCGCCACAGGCCGACCCCGCGCCACCGACTTCCGAACCGTCCGACCGGTGAAGCTCGCCGTCGTCGTGCAGCGCTACGCCGCCGACATCGGCGGCGGATCCGAGCTGCACGCGCGGTACATCGCCGAACACCTCGCGGCCCATGCCGAGGTGCGCGTCCTGACGACCTGCGCCCGCGACTACGTCACCTGGAAGAACGAGTACCCCGCGGGAGAAACCACCGTCCACGGCATTCCGGTCGAACGATTCGCCGTGGCGCGTGAGCGCGACCCGCGCGACTTCGCACGGCGCTCGTCGCTCGTGTTCGACGAGACGCACGCGGTGGCGGACGAACTCGCGTGGCTCGACAGTCAGGGGCCGGTGAGCCCGGGGCTGATCGACAGAGTACGACGGGCGTCCGCCGACTCCGACTTCGTGATTCTGTTCAGCCTGCGGTACCACACCGCGTTTCATGGAGCGCGTGCCGCGGCCGCCAAAGCCGTGCTCGTGCCGACCACCGAACGGGATCCCGCGCTCGGCCTCGAGATGTTCGGCCCGGTGCTGCGCGGAGTCCGCGCCATCATGTACAACTCTCCGGAGGAGCGGGCCCTCATCGAGACGCTGCATGGCAACCGGGGAGTGCCGGGCGTCACCGTCGGCGTGGGCTCGCAGATCCCCGAGGAGACCGACCCGTCGCGCGCGGCCGCGGCGTTCGGGCTCGATCGTCCCTACGTCCTCTACGTCGGGCGCATCGACGTCAACAAGGGCTGTGCCGAGCTGTTCGACTACTTCACGCAGTATGCCGGCCGCTCGGATCGTCCGCTCGACCTGGTGCTGATCGGCACGCCGGTGCTGCCGATTCCCGAGCATCCAAGCATCCGCTACCTGGGCTACGTGAGCGATCAGGACAAGTACGACGTCCTGGCCGGCGCCGAAGCGCTGGTGATGCCGTCCTACTTCGAAAGCCTGTCGATGGTGCTGCTCGAGGCGTGGGCCATCGGCGTGCCGGTGCTGGCCAACGGGCGCTGCGACGTGCTCGCCGGCCAATGCCTGCGCAGCAACGGCGGCCTTTTCTATACCAACGGACGCGAGTTCGAAGCCATGCTGGACACCTTGCTCGACAATCCGGCACTGGCCGACGAATTGGGCGAAAATGGACGGGCGTTCTACGAGGCCCACTATGAATGGCCGGTGATCGAGCGCACCTATCTGGACATGTTCGAGCGTCTCGCCGCCGGTGAGCCGGTCGAACGGATGGAGCCGCTCCCGGGATGGCTGGCCGCCCGCGCACGCACGGCACGGCCCGGCGCGGCCGTCGTGGACGCGGCGCCTCGCGGCCCGGTCCGCGAGAGCGGGAAGAGAGATACAGCGTGAAACTCGCGTTCGTGACCCCGCGCTACGGGGCCGACCTCATCGCCGGTCCCGAGCACGCCTGCCGTCTGCTGGCGGAGCACATCGGCCATCGCCACGACGTCGACGTGCTCACGAGTTGCGCCCGTGATTCGCGCACATGGAAGAACGAGTACCCCGAGGGACCAGACCGCGTCCGCGGTGTGCGCATTCGCCGCTTCCCGGTCACCGAACGCGACCCCGATCCGGCGGCCGTGTCGCGCGTCGCCTCGAGGCTTCTGGCCGAACCGCACTCGCGGGCGGAGGAGCTCGACTGGGTGCGCCGGCGCGGCCCGTGGGTTCCGGCGCTGATCGATCACCTCAAACGCCAGCACCGCAGCTACGACGCCCTGGTGTTCTTCGGACTGAACACGGCCACCACCGTCTACGGTCTGCCGATCGCGCCCGATCACAGCGTGCTCTTCCCGCATCTCGAACTGAAGCCCTCGCTGCGCCTCGAGCTCTGGGCCGAGTTGCTGTTGATGCCGCGTGCGCTGGGACTGCTCTCGACCTCGGAGCGGCGCCTGCTGCACACCTTCGTACACGTACAGCCGCAGCACGAAGAACTGATCGGCATCGGCGTGGAGCCCTCGCCCCAGCAGGCCTACCCGCGCCACCAGCAGGATCCTTCCGACGTGATCCCGGTCGAGGACGCCGTGCCCGGGGACGCCGACGTGGCAGCGGAGGAGTCCTACCTCTCCACCAGGGGCATGCCGTTCCGGCGGCGTCACCGCCTCTACGGCCCCCTCGCGCTCTACGGCGGCCGGGTCGAGCCCGACAACGGCTGTCAGGAAATGCTCGAGTACTTCGACGGCTACGCGTCCACCGAGGGCGACATCTCGCTGGTGCTGATGGGCGCGAAGATGATGCGCGTACCCGAGGAGCCCTACCTGCGCCAGGCCGGCATGCTGCCCGAGCGCGAGCGGATGATCGCCTTCGAGGCCGCCGACATCACCATTGCGCCCTCCTCCGACGATCTGATGGCGCAGACGGTGCTCGAGAGCATGGCCGTCGGCACGCCGGTCCTCGCCAGCGCGCGCAACGCCGCGGCGGTGGCCCACTGCCGCCGCGCCAACGGCGGCCTGTACTACGAGAACCGCGAGGAATTCGTGGACATGCTCCGCCTGATGGCGCGCGACTCGGGCCTGCGCGACCGGCTCGGCGAGGCCGGCCGCCGTTACGTCGACCAGCACTATCGCTGGGACGCCGTCCTCACGCGCTTCGAACGGCTGCTCGGCAGGGTCAGGTAGACGGCCCCTATTCGCGCGTCAGCTCCGTCGTGGTGCGCGAGCGCGGGGGATCGGTGTCGTCGTCCTGCTCGCTGAACGCCGGGCCCTTGCGCCGCCGCGCGCCGATGTCGTGGCGCTTGATCATCTCGTTCAGCGTCGTCGGCTTGATCTTCAGCAGCTCGGCGGCCTTCTTCTGTACGCCCCCGGCGGCCTCCAGCGTGGACTCGATGAGCCGGCGTTCGACGCTCGTGATCACGTCCTTGAACGACAGCCCCTCCGGCGGCACGACGAAGTTGGGGATGCGGAAGCTCGGCGCGGTACGCACGTGGTCGGGAATGAGGTCCGCGCCGATGATCGCCGACGGGCTCAGCACCACCGCGCGCTCGATGACGTTTTCCAGCTCGCGCACGTTGCCCGGCCAGCTGTATTCCATGAGCAGGTCGAGCGCCTCGGGCTTGAGCTCGATGTCGGGCTTGCCGTTCTCTTCGGCGTACTTCTCGAGGAAATGCTGCGCCAGCGGCGGAATGTCGTCCTTGCGTTCCCGGAGCGGCGGCAGATAGATGTTGATCACGTGCAGGCGGTAGTAGAGGTCCTCGCGGAACCGCCCGTCGTCCACCATCTCCTTCAGGTCGCAGTTGGTCGCGGCGATGATGCGCGCGTCCGCGCGGATGGTCTCGATGCCGCCGAGGCGCATGAACTCGCGCTCCTGCATCACCCGCAGCAGCTTCGCCTGGGTCTCCTGCGGGATGTTGCCGATCTCGTCGAAGAAGATGCTGCCCTTGTCGGCGAGGTCGTAGAGGCCCTTCTTGGGATTGACCGCGCCGGTGAACGCGCCCTTGACGTGCCCGAACAACGTGGACTCGAGCAGGTCGGGCGGCAGGTTGCCCGAGTTGACGGTGACAAAAGCGCGATCCGCCCGCGGCGAATTGGCGTGAATCGCCCGCGCCACGAGCTCCTTGCCGGTCCCGCTCTCGCCCGTGATCAGGATCGTCGAGCGGCTCGGCGCCGCCTGCATGATCAGGTTGAACACCTGGCGCATGCGCGGGCTGCGGCCGATGATGCCCGAGAACTTCTGCGCCTGGGCTTGAAGACTCTGGCGCAGCGCCGCGTTCTCCGCCACCAGTTGCCGCCGCTCCACGGCGTTGCGCACCACCACGATCACCTCGTCGTTCTTGAACGGCTTGGTGATGTAGTCGAACGCGCCGCGCTTCATGGCCGAAATCGCGGTCTCGACCGACGCGAACGCCGTGACCATGACCACCGGCAGATCTTCGTCGATCTTCTTGAGCTCCTCGAGCGTGGCGATGCCGTCGATGCCGGGCATCATCACGTCGACGATGGCGGCGTCGAACGAGGTCGAACGCGCGAGGTCGAGGCCTTCCTCGCCGCTCGACGCGACCTTGACGCGATACCCCTCGCGGCCGAGCAGGGCCTCGAGGATCTCGCGCATCACTTCTTCGTCGTCGATGACCAGGACTGAGCCGCTACGAGCCATGGAAGTGCCTGCTTTCGCTACTGCGTTCAAGCCGTGACGCGAGCGCCGGGCGCGACTGCGCCAGGGGGAACGACAGGACGAAGCGGGTTCCGTGCCCCACCTGGCTGTCGCAGTCGATCGACCCGTCGTGCTCGCGCACGATGCCGTACGTGATCGAGAGACCAAGGCCGGTGCCCTGGTTCATCGTCTTGGTCGTGAAGAACGGGTCGTAAATCCGGGCGAGATACTCGTTGGGAATCCCGGAGCCGGTATCGGCCACTTCGGCGACGCCGCGGTCGCCGTCGATGGCCGTGCGCACGGACAACCAGCCGCCCTTCGGCATGGCGTCCTTGGCGTTGAGAAAGAGGTTGAGGAACACCTGCTGCAGCTTGTGTTCGATGCCGAGCACCATCACCGGGCGCTCGCTGTGCTCGCGCCGCAGCTTCACGCTGTGGGTCGCAAACTGGTGCTCGAGCAGTCCCAGCACGTCGGCGATGATCACGTTGAGGTCCACGACGCCAAGCTCCGACGCCGCGCTCGACGCCGGCCGCGACAGGTTGAGCAGCCCGTTGACGATCTTGGCGGCGCGGAAGGTCTGGCGCTCGATCTTCTCCAGCAGCCGGGTCTTCGGGTCGTCGGGATCGGCGCCCTCGAGCAGCATCTGGGTGAAGCTCGAGATGCCGGTGAGCGGAGTGTTCACCTCGTGGGCGACGCCGGCCGCGAGCAGGCCGATCGACGCCATCTTCTCCGAAATCTGCAGTTGCTCCTCGAACTGGACGCGCGAGGTCACGTCCTCGACGATGACCACTGTGCCTTCGGTGGCGCCGTCATCGGTCACCGTGGTCCTCAAGGGAACGACCGCGCAGTTGACGATGAGCGTGTGCCCGACTTTCGCGCCGCGGCAGTGCAGCGGCACGCGCGACAGCATCGCGCCGGTCGGCGTGTCGCGGCGCGCCGCCCGCACCGCCTCGACACACGGACCGTCGAAGAGATCGTCGAGCGAGCGGCCCGCGGCCGCACTGCGCGCGACGCCGTAGAGGGTTTCGAGCGCGGTGTTCCACCGCACGACCCTGTCCTCGAGATCCACGACCAGCAGGCCGTCGTCGAGCGATTCCAGGATGTTCTCGTTGAACGCGCGCAGCCGGTCGAGCTCGAGCGCCTTGACGTGGAGCTGACGGTAGAGCCGCGCGTTCTCGAGCGCGGTCGCCATCTGGCCCGCCACCGCCGCCAGAAGCTCCATGTCTTCGCTGCTGAGCGGCTCGTTCGAGTGCTTGCGTCCGAGCGCGAGCACCGCGGTGGTCCCGGTCTGCGAGATGCACGGCACGAAGTAAAAAAGGCCGGCGTCGCGCCAGAACTCGATCTCCTCGGCCGCGAACCAGCCGACGGCGGTGGGATCGTCGAGCGCCACCAGATGCCCGCCAGCGAGGCGGCGGCCGATGCCCGAGAGCTTGGGCAGCAGCGGCGGCCTCTGGTCCTCGGCGCCGTAGGCGTGCATCGACGCGTAGGCCGGATCGGTCTCGCTCTCGACCATCAGCGCCATGCGATCCACTTCGAGCGTCTCGGCCACGCGCGACACGAGACGCGCGCTCAGGCGGCCGAGGTCGAGATCGCTGTTGAGGTCGCGGGCGAAACCCACCAGGGCTCGCCGGTAGTCGTAGCGGTCGCGATAGAACGCGCGGTCGAGCGTGGTCTGGACGAAGTCCTTCACCGGCGGCGCCAGCAGGACGGCGACCAGCGTCGCCAGGAACGCGATCACCCATTCGTGGCCGGCGCTGCCCTGGACGAACATCCGCTGCACCACCTTGAGCAGCACCACGTACATCGCCACGACCGCCGACAGCACCGCCGCATAGACCAGGGCGCGTTTGACGATGACCTCGACGTCCATCAGGCGGTAACGGACGATGGCCGACGCGTAGGCCAGCGGGATCAGGCTGAGCGGCAACGCCAGGAGCTGCATCGGAATCGACGGCGCGACGCCGAGGGCATACGGCAGCGCATAGCCGAAGGCGAACGGCCCGGCGCCGAAAGCCGTGCCCCACGCGATCCACCGCAACTGCCGCCGCGCGGTGACGGTTCGCACCTGCCGCAGCGCGCGGGTGAGACCGAGCAGCCCGCCGAGGAAGCAGACGGCGAGGTAGAGGAACTGCATCCGGTCGAGCGCGGAACTGATTCGCACGAACTGCGCGGCATCGGTCGAGGCGGCGCCCGACAGCGACACCACCCGCGCAAGCCCGAGCACGAGCGCCGGCGCGTAGTTGACGAACTCGAGCACGCGGCCGAGCGCCGTGCTATTGAGCCTGGTCGGCCGCTCGGGGAAGACCAGCGTGAAGTGCAGGAACAGCGGAGGCAGGGCCAGGATCGAGATCTCGTCGGCCCAGAAGAACACCCAGTCGAGCCGATCCAGGCGGCCGCTGAAGGAGAAGGTGAACACCCCGAAGAAGGCCACCGCCAGCCACAGGAAATGGAGCGTGGCCGGATCGCGCGGGCGGCGGAGCCGGACCGCGCCGCCCACCAGCAGCGTGAAGGTGCCGACGCCCGCGAGCAGGAAGTAGAGGATGCCGGGACCGCCGGGAATCGGCGCGACACGCACGTCGATCACATCGCGCGAGCCGAGGCGCAGCACCGTGTAGCGCAGCGTCTCGCCGCGGCCGGCCGCGTGGAGCATCTCCACGACGTCGGCCGGATCTTCGATCGGGCTGTCGTTGATGGCGATGAGGAGATCGCCGCGTTGGATGCCGACGGCGGCCGCGGGCGTGGAGTCGGCAATGTCGGCCGCCACGACGCCTTCGGCGCGCGACGACCACAGCACGCCGTCCTCGACCTCGCGGAAGGCGGCGCGCGAGGCGATGTTCGCGGCGCCAAGGCACAGCAGCAGCGACACCACCACGACGGGGAGGGCGGGCTTCGACCATCGGCCCCATCCGGCCGACGTCCGTCCGTGAATCCAACGATCG
>Ga0173480_10000393_pt1 | contig 14317 bp, 13 predicted proteins | sample NitcycUS209509C1_FD_122622 | JGI IMG/M metagenome (GOLD analysis project Ga0173480, IMG submission 122622) | Soil microbial communities from Arlington Agricultural Research Station in Wisconsin, USA - Nitrogen cycling UWRJ-S209-509C-1 (version... | ecosystem: Environmental > Terrestrial > Soil... | reverse complement strand
GCCTTGAGCCTGTCTCGCCGAAGCGCGGGGCGGAGGAGCGCGAAGGCGGATGAAACGAATCGGAATGGGACTGGTCGGCGCCGGGTTCGTTGGCCCGCATCACGTGGATGCGGTGCGACGGCTCGGCTACGTCGACATCGTCGCCGTGGCCGGCAGCAACGACGCCTCGGGGCAGGCCAAAGCCGAAGCGCTCGGCGCGCACCGCGGCTACGGCAGTTACCAGGCCTTGATCGACGACCCCGCAGTGCAGGTCGTGCACAACGCGACGCCAAACCACCTGCACTACGCGGTGACGTCGGCCGCGCTGGCCAGGGGCAAGCACGTCGTCTCGGACAAGCCGCTGGCGATGACGGCCGCCGAGTCGAAGCGCCTGGTCGAGGAAGCGCGCCGGGCCGGCGTCGTCAGCGCGGTCACCTTCAACTACCGCGGCAACCCGCTGGTGCAGCAGGCGCGTCACGCCATCGCCCGCGGCGACATCGGCGCTCCGCATTTCATTCACGGGCACTACCTGCAGGACTGGCTGCTGAAGGACACCGACTATTCGTGGCGCCTCGACCCCGCCCAGGGCGGCCGGTCGTCGGCACTCGGCGACATCGGCTCGCACTGGTGCGATCTGGCGCAGCACGTGACCGGCCGGCGCATCACGCACGTGCTCGGCGATCTCACCACCGTCGTGAAGCAGCGCAAGAAGCCGCGCGGCTCGCGCGAGGCCTTCCAGGCGGGCGGCGGCGGCGAGGTGGACGTCGTCGACATCCCCGTGGAGGACCTGGCGTCCGTCCTGGTGCGCTTCGACGGGGGCGCGCGCGGCGTGTTTTCGGTGGGCCAGGTGTGCGGCGGGCACAAGAACGATCTCGTGCTCGAGGTGTGCGGCTCGACGTCGTCGATGCGGTGGCGCCAGGAGCACCAGAACGAGCTGTGGATCGGCCATCGCGACAACCCCAACCAGGTGCTGCAGAAGGACCCCTCGCTGCTCGACCCGGAAGCGAGAGGCTACGCGCACCTGCCGGGCGGCCATCAGGAGGCATGGGCCGATGCGTTCTGCAACCTGATGCGGGAGATCTACGCCAGCATCGCCGCGGGGCCGCCGTACCCGCCGCTGCCGCCGATGGTGGCGACCTTCGAAGACGGCCTCCGCGCCAACCGGATCGTGGACGCCATTCTGGCGAGCGCCGAAGACGGCGGCGCGTGGACGCGCGTATGACCTCTATTGAGCTGACCTCTTTTGCACCGAAGTTCATGCGGGTCGGCGTGCTCACGGCCGCGCTGCAGGAGCTGACGCCGCGCGAGGTGCGCGACGCCGATCCCGATCGCGCCATCGAAGACTGGCTGCAGTTCGCGCTCGAGGTCGGCGCCAGCTACATCCAGCTGTCGGCGGCGCTGCACCCGTCACAGGCCGACGTGCCGCCCGAGGCGATGCTCGATCCGGTGGCCAACACGCTCGACCTGCGGCAGCCGTTCGATCGCGCGCGCGCGGCGCGGGTGCAGGCGGCAGTGGCGGCGGCTGGCGTGGGCCTCTCGGACCTCGCCTACTTCGACAACCTGCTGCACCACGAACCCGAGATTCGCAGGAAGAAGCACGATTTCCTGCTGCGGGTGTTCGACGCCGCCGCGCTCCTCGGCGCCACCGCGGTCTGCGGCTTCGTCGGCCGCAACCAGCAGCGCGGCATGGACGAGAACCTGGTGGACTTCGAAGAGCAGTTCGTGCCGCTGTTGAAGGCGGCGCGCGACCGCGGCCTCACCTATCGCGTCGAGCAGTGCCCGATGCCGGGCTGGACGATCGGCGACCACTGGCACAACAACATCGCTTACACGCCGGGCGCGTGGATCGCGCTGCACCGGATCTGCGAGAAGCACGGCGTGGGCGATCAGTTCCGCATCCACTACGACCCGTCGCACGCCATCCTGATGGGCCAGGACACCCGGTCGAACTTCCAGTACCTCAAGGACGAAGGGTACGGCTTCCTGATCGGCGGCTTCCACGTGAAGGGGCAGGTCGTCGACGCGAAGGGCGTCTCGGCCTGGGGCTACGGCGGCCAGACGCTGGAGCGGGGCGACTGGGTGCGCGGGCAGCCGTCGGCACGCGCGGCCGATCAGGTGAACGCGTGGAAGAAGCAGACCGTGCTCTGCGAGCACGAGCTGCCCGGGACCGCACGCCACGATCCGTTGGCGTACTTGCAGAACCGGACCGTGGACTGGCTCGACCACCAACTCGCCGCGCGGGAACTGCTCCCGCTCGACGTGTCGAACACCCATCTCGTGGTCGAGCACGAGTTTCCAGCCGCGCGCATCCAGGATCGTGAGCGGCTCAAGCCGATCCTGCAGGGCTCGCTCGCCTTCGTGCGGCACATCGACGAGGCCGCCGGCTGCATGTACGCGCTGCAGCACGAGGTGTTGAGGTCGCAGGGGATTGCCGTGCAGGGTACCGGACGCCAGGCTTTTCGTTCGTAGGGCGAGGCTTCAGCCCCGCCATGGTGACGCCATGAGACTCTTTCTTGCTCTCGCGCTCGCATCGGCCGCCGTTGCGGCACAAACGCCGCGCGGGATCCCGGTCATGCTCCTCGACGGCGAGAGCGCCGGCCGGTATCACGACTGGCCGCGCGTCACCGCGGTGCTGAAGAAGACGCTCGAGGAGACCGGCCTGTTTGCCGTGACCGTCGTGTCCGCACCAGCCGCCGGCGGCGACTTCTCGACCTTCGAACCGCAGTTCGCGAAGTACAAGGCGGTGGTCATGAACTACGACGCGCCGGACGAACGCTGGCCGGCGGCGCTGAAGCGGTCGTTCGAGGCGTTCATGAACGGCGGCGGCGGGCTGGTAGCGGTGCACGCCGCCGACAACGCCTTTGCCGGCTGGCATGCGTTCAACGAGATGACCGGCGTCGGTGGCTGGCGCGCGCGCAACGAGCAGGCGGGGCCGTACTGGTTCTTCCGTGACGGCAAGCTGGCGTCGGATCCGTCAGCCGGCCCTGCGGGCAGTCACGGGCGGCGCACGCCGTACCAAGTGACGGTGCGCGACCCGACGCACCCGATCATGCGCGGCCTGCCGCGCGTGTGGATGCACCAGGGCGACGAGCTCTACGCCAGGCTGCGCGGCCCGGGGAAGAACATGACCGTGCTGGCCACCGCGTTCTCGGATCCGGGCAACAACGGCAGCGGCCGCGACGAGCCGCAGCTCATGGCGCTCAGCTACGGCAAGGGGCGGGTGTTCCATACCACGATGGGGCACGATGTCGTGGCGCTGAGCTCGGTCGATTTCGTCGTGACGCTGCAGCGCGGCACCGAGTGGGCCGCAGCCGGAAAAGTGACGCAGAAGGTCCCGCCCATCTTTCCTACCGCAGACACCGTCAGCTACCGCGCCGATCTGGCGGCCCTGGACCCCGACTACGCGAACGGGCTCGACAACCTCGATCTGCCACGACGCTAGGCTGGTTTTTCGCCCGCGTTACACGATTCAAGGAATCCGGTTCGCCGCCGATAGCACCCCTATTCTTCCTTTCTCACGGGAGGTGCATTGTGGGTCGCGTCCAGTTGCTGTCTTCGGTCTTGGTGCTCAGCGGGTTCGTGCTCGTCACGCCCCCCGCATCCGCGCAATCACGGGGATTTGGCGTCATCAACGGTGAGGTCCGCAACGAGAACAAAGAGCCGGTCGCCGTCGTGGACGTCAAGTTCCTGCCCGCGTCCGGCGAGCCGATTCACGCCCTCGTCGGCAAGGATGGCAAGTGGCGTGCGGTTGGCGTCGGCAAGGGGCAGTGGCGCGTGTTCGTGCAGGCGCCCGGCTACACCTCCCGCATCGTCACCATCCTGGTCGAAAATGAAACGGCCGGGACGGATCCGATCGTGACGGTGTTACGGAAATTGCCGGCTGGGCACTGACGTTGCGGGTCTCGGGGCCGGACCCGCCCCCCCGCAACACGCCTGATCGACCTACCGGACTTCGATTTCCAGCAGGCGTGCGTCCGAAGTGCCGAGACGCACGACCGTGTGCGTCTCGCCTCTCGGGATCAGCAGCCACTGGCCTGGCTGGTCGAGCTGCTTGAGCCCGACCGGCGCCGGCGCCAACGCTTTCGCCTGCGCGTCGGGGCCATCCGACATCACTTTGCCGCTTACGAGCAGCGCCACGGTCGGCACGGCGTGCGTGTGCGTCGTCTGCGGCGAGCCCGGCACGAGGTTCACGTCGTAGATGCGGAAGGCACGTCCTTCGGTCGCCAATCGGGTCGCGAGCGCCGACACCGCACCAGCCGTGGCCCACCCGACCGGCTTGAGATTCTCCACCGCGAACAGCTGATACGGTGCGTCGCCCACGTTCTCCACGCGGTGGCTGTCCGGCTTGCCCGCATACTCCGCCACCGTGGCATCGGCGAGCGTTCGCGGCGGCCGCGCCACCCCGGACGGCTGGGACGGCGACACGATGCGCGTGCGCGTGCCGCCGTTCATCGACACGGTCACGATGTCACGCTCGTGGCGGTGGTCGAGCGTGGCTTCGCCGACGGCGACGCGGACGTCGAGCACGCGCAGGTCGGCGTTCTCATACACCACGCGATGGTGGGGTTCGTTGTTGACGGGCACCTGAGCCGCGACGGCAGCGGTCAACATCAGCAGGGCCAGGCCGGAAACGTGGGTCACTCGCATGGTGTGGCGATGATCGCTCATCGGCCCCCCGGCGCGCCATCCCGTAGAATGCGCCGTAGAATTCGCCGAGTCATGCCCGGGCCCATCCGCTGCCTGACGTGTGTCGCACTCGGCGTCCTGGTCCTGAGCCGGCCGGCCGCGGCCGAAGACGGCTACGAGCTCTGGCTGCGCTATCCGATGGTGACCAACGGGGCGCTGCTGGCGCAGTACCGCAGCGCAGTGACGGGCCTGCTGGCCGCCGGCGACTCGGCAACCGCCCGGGCGAGCCGTGACGAGGTGACCCGCGGCCTGCGCGGCCTCCTGGGGATCGACGTACCGCTCGTGCCTCAGGTAACGCGCCACGGGGTGGTCGTGGCCGGTACGCCGGCGAGCTCGCCGATCGTCGCCGCCTCGATCCCGCGCGAGGACCTGACCCGGGCGGGGGCCGAAGGCTATGTCATCCGGACCGTCGTGGTTGGCGGGCCTCGAGACCCGCAGCCGCGCCGGGCGATCGTCATTGCCGCCAATACCGACATCGGCGTCCTCTACGGGTCGTTCGCCTTCCTCCGCCTCTTGCAGACACACCAGCCGATCGGCGCGCTCTCGATCGTCGAGTTCCCGCGCCTCCGTCACCGCATCCTCAATCACTGGGACAACCTGGACGGCAGCGTGGAGCGCGGCTACGCGGGCGGCTCGCTGTGGGACTGGCACACGCTGCCGGAGTACGCGGCCCCGCGTTACACCGACTACGCGCGCGCGAACGCGTCGCTCGGCATCAACGGCACGGTGCTCACCAACGTCAACGCCAACGCCACGAGCCTCACGCCCGAGTACGTCGCCAAGGCCGCCTCACTGGCCGGCGTATTCCGGCCCTACGGCATTCGCGTCTACCTGACCGCCCGCTTCAGCGCTCCAATCGAGGTCGGCGGGCTGAAGACCGCCGACCCGCTCGATCCCGCGGTCCGCGCCTGGTGGGCCCGGACGACCGCGGACATCTACAAGGCGATCCCCGACTTCGGCGGGTTCCTGGTGAAAGCCAACTCCGAAGGTCAGCCCGGGCCGCAGGACTACGGACGTACCCACGCCGACGGCGCGAACCTGCTGGCCGACGCGCTGGCGCCCTACGGAGGCCTGGTGATGTGGCGCGCGTTCGTCTACTCCGAGAGCGACGCGGACGACCGGGCCACGCAGTCCTTCACGGAGTTCACGCCGCTCGACGGCCGCTTCCGCTCCAACGTGCTGTTGCAAATCAAGAACGGCCCGATCGACTTCCAGCCGCGCGAGCCGTTCCACCCGCTCTTCGGCGCGATGCCGCGCACGCCGGTGCTGCTGGAACTGCAGGTCACCAAGGAGTATCTGGGGTTCGCGACCCACCTGGTCTACCTGGCGCCGCTCTTCGAGGAGGTTCTGAGCGCCGACACACGCCCAGGCGGCAGCGGCACCCGGGTAGGCGACCTGGTACAGGGCGCGGCGGGCGTGGCCAACACCGGCACCAGCCGCAACTGGTGTGGGGCCGTCTTTGCGTGCGCCAACTGGCACGCCTTCGGGCGCCTGGCGTGGAACCCGCGCCTCGGCTCCGCGGCGCTGGCGCAGGAATGGCTGAGGACGACGTTCACCAACGACCCCGCATTCGTCGAGCCGGTGATGGGCATCATGCTGGCCTCGCGGCAGGCGGCCGTGGACTACATGACTCCGCTCGGCCTGCATCACCTCATGGCGCGCGGCCATCACTACGGTCCCGGGCCGTGGGTGGACGATGCGGGCCGTGCGGATTGGAACTCGGTCTACTACCACCGCGCCGATGCCGCCGGCGTCGGCTTCGATCGCACGGCCAGCGGCAGCAACGCCGTCGCGCAATACGCGCCGCCGCTGCGCGACGCCTGGGGCCGCCTCGATCGCGTCCCCGACGACTACCTGCTCTGGTTCCACCACGTGCCGTGGGACCACCGGCTGCCCTCGGGCCGCAGGCTCTGGGACGAGTTGACGTGGCGCTACTGCCGCGGCGTCGTGGCGGTGCGCGACTGGCAGGCAGCCTGGCGCACGCTGGAGGGGCGCATCGACGCCGGGCGCTACGAGGAGACCCGCGCCTTCCTCGGCATCCAGGAGCAGGAAGCGCGCTGGTGGCGCGACGCAAGCGTCCTCTACTTCCAGACGTTCGCGAAACGCCCGATTGCCGCCGATGCCTGTGGTCCGCCCGCGCGCACGCTCGACGAGTACCAGCGTGGGGGCCGGCCCTAGACGTGGGGGCCGGCTTTAGCGGCCCGGACGCGGGGCCGCCTGAAGGCGGCCCCCACGACGAGGCCCACCTCCGGGCCGCCTGAAGGCGGCCCCCACATCGCGGCCCCCACATCGCGGCCCCCACATCGCGGCTCCCACATCGCGGGCTCCACACCGCGGCCCCTGCGTCGCGCCCCCTACGTATAAACTCGCGCCGTGACGACGCTCGACTGGGCGGCGGTGGGGGCCTACTTCGCCCTGCTGCTCGGCCTCACCTGGTGGTCGATTCTGCGCAATCGCAACACCGTGGACGACTACTTCCTCGCCGGCCGCCATCTCGGCTGGGTGGTGGTCGGCGCGTCGATCTTCGCGTCGAACATCGGCTCGGAGCATCTGGTCGGGCTCGCGGGGTCTGGGGCGACCAGCGGCGTCGCGCTGGCGCACTTCGAGCTGCACGCCTGGTGCCTGCTGGTGCTCGGCTGGGTGATGGTGCCCTTCTACCTGCGATCGGGCGTCTACACGATGCCCGAGTTCCTCGAGCGCCGTTTCTCGCCCGCCGCGCGGTGGGTGCTGTCGCTCATCTCGCTCGTCGCTTACGTGCTGACCAAGATGGCGGTCGGCATCTTCGCCGGCGGCGTCGTGTTTCAGGTGCTGCTGCCGGCCGTGCACGTGGAGATCCTCCCGCTCGGCCTGTCGTTCGGGCGTTTCTGGATCGGATCGGTGGCGGTGGTCGTGCTGACCGGTCTCTACTCGGTGCTCGGCGGCATGCGGGCCGTCGCCTACACCGAGGCCGTGCAGACGGCGGTGCTCGTGATCGGCTCGCTGCTGCTGACGTTCTTCGGGCTGTCCGCCCTCGGTGGCTGGGGTGCGCTGCGCGCGGCGCTCGACCCGGAGATGTTCAACCTGTGGAAGCCGATCGTCCCGGCCGGCGTCGAAAGTACGTGGGCGCCGGTCAACGAGGCGGGCCGGATGGCCTGGTACTTCAATCAGGGCTACCCCTGGCCCGGCATGCTCCTGTGTGCGCCGATCATCGGCCTGTGGTACTGGTGCACGGATCAATACATCGTGCAGCGCACGCTCGGCGCGAAAGGCGAGCGCGAGGCGCGCCAGGGCACCATCTTCGCCGCCTGCCTGAAGCTGCTGCCGCTCTTCATCTTCATCGTGCCGGGCATGATCGCCGTGGCGCTCGCCCGCAGCGGACGCATGCCGCTGCTGGCACCGCTCGTGGGCCCCGACGGTGCGCCCGCGGCCGCGCAGACGCAGGCGGCGTTCCCGTTGATGGTGCAGGCGGTGATGCCGGCCGGCCTGCGCGGCGTGGTCGTGGCCGGACTGCTCGCCGCCCTCATGAGCTCGCTCGCCGGCGCGTTCAACGCCTCGTCCACGCTGTTCACTCTCGACTTCTACCAGAAACTGCACCCGACGGCGTCCCAGGCCCGGCTCGTGTGGGTGGGCCGCGCCGCCACCACGGTGATGGTGCTGATCGCGCTGCTCTGGATTCCCGTCATCCAGGGCGCGCGCGGTCTCTACGACTACCTGCAGGGCATCCAGGCCTATCTCGCGCCGCCGATTGCCGCCGTGTTCTTCCTCGGCGTGTTCTTCCGGCGGCTCAACGCGGCGGGGTGTCTGGCGGCACTCGTGGCCGGGTTCGCGCTCGGCCTCTTCCGCCTGGCGGTCGACACACCGGTCACGCTCGGCCTCACCGGATACGAGCGCGGCTACGACCCGGGGTCGCTGCTCTGGATGGTCAACAACATCTATTTCCAGTACTACGGACTGCTCATCTTCCTCGTGTCGGTGGCGGCCATGGTCGGCGTCAGCCTCGCCACGGCGCCGCCGCCCGAGCGCCAGCTTGCGGGCCTCACCTACGCGACCGTGAGCCGCGCGCAGCGCGACGCGTCGCGCCGCAGCTGGGACTGGCGCGAGGTGGCCGGTTCGGCGGTCGTGCTCGCCCTCATCGCGGTCACCTACGTCTATTTCAACGGATGACGCACGCATGACCCTCACTCCGACGCCCGCAGACAAGTTCACCTTCGGCCTCTGGACGGTCGGCAACCGCGGCCGCGATCCGTTCGGCGAATTCGTCCGGGCGCCGCTCGATCCGGTGACCGCCGTGCGTCGCCTCGCCGGGATCGGCGCGTGGGGCGTGAACTTTCACGACAACGACCTGGTGCCGATCGACGCCACCGCCGGCGAGCGCGACCGCATCGTGCGAGAGTTCCGCCGGGCCCTGGACGCAACCGGCGTCACGGTGCCGATGGCGACCACCAACCTGTTCACCGACCCGGTCTTCAAGGACGGGGCCTTCACCTCGCACGACGCCAGGGTGCGGCGCTTCGCGGTGCAGAAGACGATGCGCGCCATGGACCTCGGCGTCGAGCTCGGCGCGGGCACCTACGTGTTCTGGGGCGGACGCGAAGGCGCCGAAGTGGACGCCGGCAAGGACCCGATCGAGGCGATCAAGCGCTTTCGCGACGCCATCGACTACCTGTGCGAGTACGCCCGTGACCAGCGCTACGACCTCAGGTTCGCGCTCGAGGCCAAGCCGAACGAGCCGCGCGGCGACATCTACTTCCCGACCACGGCCGCCTACCTGGGCTTCATCGGCACTCTGGCCCATCCCGGGATGGTGGGCGTGAACCCCGAGTTCGCGCACGAGCAGATGGCCGGCCTCAGCTTCTTCCACGCGGTCGCGCAAGCGCTCGACGCCGGCAAGCTCTTTCACATCGATCTGAACGATCAGAAGCCGGGCCGCTTCGATCAGGACCTGCGCTTCGGATCCGAGTCGATCAAACCGCTGTTCTTCCTGGTGAAGCTGCTCGAGGAGCAGGGTTACGAAGGGCCGCGCCACTTCGACGCCCACGCCTACCGCACCGAGGACGAGGATGGAGTGTGGGACTTCGCACGGGGCTGCATGCGCACCTATCTCCTTCTCAGACAGAAGGTCCGCGCCTTTGCGGCGCACGCCGGCATCCAGACGCTTCTCGCCGAGATTCGCGGCGAGGGCGGCGAGCTCGAACCCTTCTCGCGTGACGGCGCAACCCGCCTCAAAGCGGAAACGTTCGACCGCCGCGCGCTGGCGTCGCGCCGCCTGGCCTACGAGCGCCTCGATCAGCTGGTGATCGATCTGTTGCTCGGCGCCACGTGATGAACGCCGAGACTCACTCGCTCTACCTCGGCCTCGACTGCAGCACGCAGAGCCTGAGCGCCGTGGTCCTCGAGTCTTCGGGCGCCCGCCACCGCGTGGCGCTCGAGCGGTCGCTGGTCTTCGACGAGGCGCTGCCGCACTACGGCACCCGGCATGGCGTGCTGCCCGGCGCGAACCCGGCTATCGCGCACGCCTCGCCGCTGATGTGGGTGGAAGCCCTCGACCACATGCTGGGCGAGCTTTCGGCCAGCGGCCTCGACCTGCGGCGGCTCGCGGCCCTCTCGGGCGCGGCGCAGCAGCACGGGAGCGTCTATCTCAACGAGGGCTCGGCCCGCGGACTCGAAACGCTCGACCCGGCACGACCGCTCCCGCCCCAGATCGTTCCGCTGCTGTCGCGCCCGATCGCGCCGATCTGGATGGACTCGAGCACGGGCGTCGAGTGCGCGGCCATCGAGCGGGCCGTCGGCGGCGCGGCCGTGCTGGCGCGGCACACCGGGTCACGCGCCTTCGCGCGCTTCACCGGTCCGCAGATCCGCAAGTTCTCCACGACCGATCCGGCCGCCTACGCCGCCACTGGCCGTGTCCATCTCGTGAGCTCGTTCCTCGCCTCGGTGCTCACCGGCCGGCACGCCCCGGTCGATCCCGGCGACGCGTCGGGCATGAACCTGATGGACCTGGCGTCGTCCACGTGGTGGCAGCCGGCGCTCGACGCGACCGCGCCTGACCTCCGCCCGCGGCTGCCGGCGATCGCTCCTTCGCCGGTCATCGCCGGCCACCTGTCGCCGCACTGGCAGTTTCGCCACCGCCTGCCCGCAGCCAAGGTCGCGGTGTGGTCCGGCGACAACCCGTCCAGCCTCGTCGGGCTCGCCCTGGTCCGCGAAGGCCGCGTCGGCGTCTCGCTCGGCACCAGCGACACGATCTTCGGCGCCATGCGCGATCCGCGCGTGGACCCGGCCGGCACCGGGCACGTATTCGGGTCGCCCGCGGGCGGCTTCATGGGCATCACGGTGTTCAGCAACGGCTCGCTGGCACGCGAGCGCGTGCGCGATCGCTACGGCCTGACGTGGGAGGGGTTCTCGCGCGCGATCGACTCGTCGGCGCCCGGCAACGGCGGGGCGCTGATGCTGCCGTGGTTCGAGCCCGAGATCACCCCTGCCGTGTCCATCCCCGGCGTCCGCCGCCGCGGCCTCGACGAGCACGATGCGCCCGCCAACGTGCGCGCCGTCGTCGAGGCGCAGATGATGGCGCTGTTCCTCCACTCGCGCTGGATGGGAGTTGCCGTGGACGTGATCCATGCGACCGGCGGCGCCGCGGCCAACGAGCGGATCCTGCAGGTGATGGCCGACGTGTTCGGCGCCGAGGTCCGCCGTGTGGAGGTCGCCAACGCCGCCGCCCTCGGTGCTGCCCTCCGGGCGCTGCACGCCGACCGGCTCGACGCGGGCGCGCCGCGGTCGTGGGACGACATCGTGAACGGGCTTGACGCGCCGCCGCGGGCAAGCGTCCGGCCCGATCCGCAGCGCCACGCCCGGTATCGCGATCTGCTGCCGGCCTACGCCGAATTCGAACGGGCGGAACTGGCACGGGCGTCCCGATAGCGGTCTCCAAGATGGAGAAGGCGGAAGCCGGGAGCCTGAGGGTTCTTGTGGATTGGTGCCGCTGGGCAAAAGCCGCGGAGCCGCGTGCGCCACGTGGCACACGACCCCGCGGCAGAAGGCAGGAGAGCGTTTACGCGCCCTTCTTGAGGACGATCTTGATCGGCTCCGGCCGCATCGTCTCTTTTTCGACGATGAGCTTCACTGTCTTGGTGGCGAAGCCGTCCTTGTAGATCACCATGTGGAACTCGCCCTTGCCGACGCCGTTCACGTTCCACTTGCCCGAGTCGTCGGTCTTTGCTTCGATGGCACTGCCATCGGGCAGCGGCAGCTTCACGAGCACGCCGCCGATACCCTCGCCGCCCTCGCCGTTGACCGTGCCGGCGAGCGCACCGAGCCCGCGCGACTGCGCCGCGGCGCGCTCACCCGCAAACCCGATGAGTGCAGCGACGGCCAACGCGGCGCTGATACGTTTCATAGTCGAATCCTCCTGTGGATGGCACTTCCACCGTGTAGTCGTGCTTGAGGAGTCAATCGGCAGGCGCTGTGGATTCTTGAATCCGGCCCACTGATCTGCCCGGCGGGGCACGTGCCTGCGCGTTTCGTTGATGGCCGGGGACTAGTGACCGAGGCGCGCGTGCGATCCGGCGCGCCTGGGTTTCGCCGCCTGCAGCTTCGTGAAGCAATCGGCGATCAGCCCGGGCATGCGGAGAAGGCTGGCGACGTACCCGGCGCCCCCCCGCGAAATTGCTTCGCGCGGCATGCCGTAGACCACGCACGACTGCTCGTGCTCCGCAATCGTCTCGGCGCCCTGGTGCCGCAGGTCCACCAGCCCGTCGGCGCCGTCCTGACCCATGCCGGTCAGCAGCAGCGCGACCACTTTCACGGCGCGAAGCTTGGCGACCGAGTGGAACATGACGTCCACGGAGGGGCGCTGGTGATGCACCGCCGGCGCGTCCGTCAGCCGGACCACCAGCCGCACGCCGTCGCGTTCGATGAGCATGTGGCGGTCGCCAGGCGCGATGTAGGCGACACCCGACTCCACCACCTGGTGGTCGGCCGCCTCGACCACCCGCATGGGGCAGACCTTGTCGAGCCGGTCGGCGTAGGTGCGGGTGAAGTGCACGGGCATGTGCTGCGCGATGACGATCGGCGGACAGGCCTTGGGCAGCCGCGTCAGCAGCGCCTCGATCGCCTGCGGGCCGCCGGTCGAGGCGCCGATGGCGATCAAGCCGTGCCCGGGCCGCACGTGGTCGAACGACACCGCCGGCGATGGAGTGGCATCGTGCGCCCGCGTCGGGCGGGGGGCCCACTCGCGGATACCCAGGATCTTGCTGCGCAGCCTTTCCGTGATCTCGCCGATCGAGTACGGACCGCCTGGCTTCGGGATGACGTCGATGGCGCCGGCACGCAGTGCTTCGATGGCGGTGGCCGACCCGCGCTGGGTCAGCGAGCTGATGATGATGACCGGCATCGGCCGGTGCTCCATCAGCTTGCGCAGGAAGCTCAGGCCGTCCATGCGCGGCATCTCGATGTCGAGCGTGATCACGTCCGGTTCGAGACGGACGATCAGATCGCGAGCCTGGAACGGATCGGCGGCCGTACCGACGACGTCGATGCCCGGCTCGCCGTTGAGACCGTCGACGAGCAGCTTGCGGACGATCGCCGAGTCGTCCACGACGACCACCCGCACCGCCCGGTTGGGCCGCGTCGTCGGCTCGGCTTGCTCTGCCGGATGCGGGGACATGTCACCGCGCCTCGACCGCCAGATCGATCGCCAGCGGCACGCCGTTGGCGGCATACCGGCTCCAGCCCGCACACTGCCCGTCCGGCGCCGCCTCCACCACCGGATGCTCCAGATCGAAGACCTGGCCCTGCGTCCGCGTCAGCCAGCGGCCGCAGACCATGTTGGCGAGCTCCCCGGTGAGGTCCTGGACCAGCGGGTCGGACGGCGGCAGCTCGCCGGTCTCCATGCCCAGGAAGGCCGAGACCAGCTCGCGCGCCAGCGCCAGCGGCAGACGGCAGCGCAGCGCGCCGCCGAGCGGGCCGTGAAAGCGCACCGACGACTCGAGCCAGGTGTCGTGGTCGGTGCACAGGGCATCCCACTCCACCTGACCGACGGGTTCCACGCTTGCGAAGAACCCTTCCTCGGCCACATATGCCACGGCCGCGTCCAGCTGACTGGACTCCTCAACCATGGATGCGTTCAGCGACTTTGGACAGGACATCTCGCATGACCTCCGGGCGCAAAGGTTTCTCCAGATACCAGTCGACGTTCAGGGCGAGCACTTCGGCGCGCCGCGCCTCGGAGCCGTCGGTAGAGATGACGACGCGGGCGCGGACGGCGTCGGGGTTTCCCGACAGCGCCCGCAATAGTTCCGCGCCGTTCATCACCGGCATGTTGATGTCGGTGAAGAGGACGTCCACGGCGGTCGTGGCCAGGAGATCGAGCGCCTCGCGGCCGTTGCCGGCCTCGTGCACCTGCCCGAGCGGAACCTCGCTCAGTTCCATCGTTCGCCGCACCATCCGCCTCATGACGGACGAGTCGTCCACGATCAGACAGTTGAGTGGTTTCATCTCACAGCTCCTGCACACGCTCGCGGCCGTGGGTCACCTGAAACTGACCGTCCGCGACCGAGAAGTTGACCGTCCGAGGCTCGGTGCCGCCGAGCGCCTCGGCGTGCACGAAAATCCCCTGCTGCCACAGCAGGCGGCGCGCCGCGAGCGCGTTGCGCTTGCCCACGTCGAGCCCGCCCTG
>Ga0173480_10000392_pt1 | contig 14348 bp, 13 predicted proteins | sample NitcycUS209509C1_FD_122622 | JGI IMG/M metagenome (GOLD analysis project Ga0173480, IMG submission 122622) | Soil microbial communities from Arlington Agricultural Research Station in Wisconsin, USA - Nitrogen cycling UWRJ-S209-509C-1 (version... | ecosystem: Environmental > Terrestrial > Soil... | reverse complement strand
CAGCCGGTCGAGGCGGTCGAGCAACATGGCTAGCCGCTCGCCCCGGCTGAGCACGTCGAAGAAGGGGTCGAGGCCGGCCTCCTCGGGGTAGTCGCGCAGGATCCGCTCGCCGATCGCGTCCCAACTGCCGACCCAGAGCTCCTCGAAGGAGCCCTCCAGCAACGCCTCGCAACGTTCGCGCAGGCGGCCGGCGGTGGCCTGGCGGGAGGCGACCATCAATACATCCTCGGGCCGCGTCCCGGCCGCGACCAGGTGGGCGAGGCGGCGGGCGAGCAGCTCGGTCTTGCCGGTGCCCGGTGCGCCGAGGATCAGCAGCGGCCCGTCGCCGTGGGCGACGGCGCGCTCGCGCTCGGAGGCGCCGGTAGCGGTGGCGGGGTGGTCCTCGGGCACCGCCCAAAGCTAGCGCTCCGTAGCATCCCGCCGATGGATCTCCTCTCCGCCGACTGGCCGGCGATCTGCCGCCGCATCGTTGCCGCCCAGCGCCCGATCTTCGCCGAGGCGCTGACCAGCGAGGAGCGCACCGTCTATGAGGGCGTCGGCGAGGGCGGTGACCGCACCCTGGTCATCGACCGCCGCTGCGAGGACGTCGTCTTCGCCGAGCTGGAGAAGCTGGCCGCCGCGGGCGCCTCCTTCGTCGCCGTATCTGAGGAGCGCGGCGAAGTCGTCTTCGGCTCCGGCGGTGAGCAGCGGGTGGTGATCGACCCGATCGACGGCTCGCTCAACGCCCGCCGCACGATCCCCTCCTTCGCGGTCTCGATCGCGGTCGCCTCCGGGCCCTCGATGGCCGACGTCGAGTTCGGCTTCGTCCACGACTTCGGCGCCGACGAGGAGTTCCTCGCCGGTCGCGGCAAGGGCGCGCAGCTGGATGGGCGCACGGTGGGGGTCTCGCCCGAGGCCGAGCGGCTCGAGGTGGTCGGGGTCGAGTCGGTCGAGCCCGAGTGGGCGCTGCCGGCCCTCGAGGCACTCGCCGGCCGGGTCTTCCGCCTGCGGGTGGTGGGCGCGATCGCGATCACCGCCGCCTACGTCGCCGCCGGTCGCTTCGACGCGATGCTGAGCCTGCGGTCCTGCCGCTCGGTCGACGCCGCCGCCGCCCAGCTGATCGTGCGGGAGGCGGGAGGTGCCGTCGCTTTCGGTGACGGAGAGCTTTCCGAGGCGATGCTCGACCTCGACTCGCGCTACCCGATCGCCGCCGCCAACGGCGAGGACGGCCTCGCCACGGTTCGCGCGGCACAGCTGGCGAAGACCGCGTAACCCTTCTTCCCAAGCGGTTTACAAACATCTGTTCCCACGAACTTATGTTCGCTACACTCGGGCGTCCCCGAGTCCCCAAATCCCCTTATCGAGGAGTGTTTTCTTCAGATGGCAACTAGTAAAAACGGCAGCAAATCGAAAACCCAGGCGAAACGCGCCACCACCGAAGCGAAAAAATCGGCGGCCAAAACGGCAAAAGCTTCCAAGCGCGCCGCCACCAAAGTGGCCGCAGCTGAGAAAAACCAGGTCCAGACCGTGGTCGAGACCGCTGTCGACTTCCCCGTCGGCGCCGTCCTCGCCGTCAGCGACCGGGTCTCCGACCTGGTCGAGCCCTGGACCGATCGCAGCAAGGCCCAGAAACAGGTCAAGAGCTACCGCAGCAGCCTGCGGAAATCGCTGAAACGGACCGAGCGTCGCGGTTCCACCGCCCGCCGCAAAGCGATCACCGAGGCGCGTAAGACCCGCAACCAGGTCGAGCGTGAGGCGCGCAAGCGTCAGCGTGACGTCGAGACGACGATCAAGCGCAATCGCAACGAAGTCGAGCAGCGCGTCCGCCAGGCGATCGAGGAGCAGACCTCCCGCGCCCAGGGTGTCGTCGGCAGCGCCCAGGGCCTGGTCGGCAGTGTCAGCGACCAGCTCAGCGCGCTCCGCTAAAGCAGTTCGTTTTCTGCCGGCTATCGGCCGGTGACGCTTACAGGCCGCGAGGTGCCTGGTCCGTAGGGCCAGCCCTCGCGGCCTTTTATTTGGGCGCGGAACTGGAAGCGGACGCCGCGGCTGTCGTCGTCGCTGAATCGGTAGCGGTAACGAAAGCGACCGCGGGGGTCGGCCTCGACGGTGCGGAACTCGCTCCAGGCGCCGCCGCGGAAGCGGAACTGCAGCTCGACCGGGAGGCCGGCGACGGTGGCCGCGCCCCGGTGGGCGACCTTGCCGGTGAAGACGATCGGCTTGCCCCCGACCCTGGCGGTCGGGGCCGAGGAACGCATCCGGACCTTGGTCGGAGAGTCGATATAGGCGAGGCTGCTGGCCGCACGACTGAGTAGCGGGGTGCCGGCGAAGCGGGCGACCACGTCCCGGCTCGGGCCCGCCTTGAGGTGCAGCGCGAAGGCCCCCTCGCGGTCGGTGCTGACGACGGTGAGGCGCTGCCGCGGTTTTGAGCCGGCGGCGAAGGTCTCGGTGACCACCACATCCTGACCCGCGATCCGGCCGCCGCCGATCCGATGCAGGCTCCCAGTGAAGCGGCGGCGGGAGAGCCCCGCCCTCAACTCGACCTGGGCCTTCAGCGGGTTGACGAGAACCATGCGGCCGCCGCGGGCGCGGTTCGTTCCGGCGCCGGAGTTGCCTGCGGCGTCGTAACCGATCGCCAGGAACTCGTATTTCCCGGGCGGGTAAGAGTCGGAGTCCCAGTGGGCTACGAGCCGGTCGCCGGCGTTGCGGGTCGGCAGCGGCTCGAAGCGGGCGTGGCTCCCGCTGAGGCGAATGCCGATCGAGCCGCGGTCCTGACTCGGCCCGGAGAGCGGATCGCTGACGGTTGCCTCGATCCGCTCCGGTTCGGCGGGATCCTGGGCGGCGGCGAAGACGGCCAGGGGCGGGTCTTCGTCGATCCTGACCGTCGACCTGGCGCTGCTACTGAGGTTTCCGGCGGCGTCGCGGGCGAAGTACTCGACCGAGTGAGCCCCGCTGCTCCCGACCCAGGCGCTGACCGCGCCGCCGGGCGCCCGCGCCGGCGCGGCGCCGTCGACGGCGATCGCGGTGAAGGGGCCGAGCGGTCCCGCTGCCGTCATCCCGGAAAGCGAGTCCGCGGCACGGGCGGTCACCAGCACCGGTCGGCTGCTCCAGCCCGCCGGTGCGCCCTCCAGTGAGAGGTCCGGGGCGCTGCCGTCGACGCGAACGGTGGCCGTCGCTAGCTGCGACGGCACACCCGCCCCCGAGACAGCCACGGCGCGGACGAAGTGGACACCCTCGGGGAGGGTTCCCAGCTGGAGCGAGCCACCTTCACCGCCGGCCAGGTCGATATCGGCGCCGAAACAGTGGTCGGGCTGCGCGCAGGGGGAGCTGCCGCTGCCCCGGTCGACCGAGATCGCGTAGCCGCCGACGCCGGACAGCGGCGGTGGATCAGAGGACCCTTCGACGCCCACGACCACCGGCTCGGTCCCCACGATCCAATTGGGCGGGGAATCGAGTTCCGGCGGCGATGGCGGGGCGTTGTCGAAACGGAGGATGGCGGTGGAGGGCGCCCCGCGTTCGCCCGAGCCGCTTTCGAGCCAGGCTTCGAGCGTGTAGGCATCGGGAAGGGGCGGCACTTCTATGTCTTTGAGCATCAGAGCGATCGGCCTTCGAAAGGCCTGCGCCACCTGGCCCTGGGAATCGTAGAACCGGTAGAAGGCGTAAATCGGATCGGCCGGGGCGACCGGGTCCCACTCGATCGCGAACGTACGGGTGGCCTGCCAGGAGGACCCCGCTGTGGTGCTCAACTCGCCGCTGGCGGCCGCCGTCTCGGCCGGGGTGGAAAGAGAGAGCGTGAGCAGCGCCGCGAGCAAGATCGGGCCGATCTGCTTCACGGACCGAACTCTCCGGCCGGGCTGCCGCCGCCGCTGCTGGAGACCGGTGCCGGTTCTGCCACCGGTTCGGGAAGTGGGGCGGATTCGACGGGGCCGCTGCTGACCGGCGGCGGTTCGGTGGGAGCCGACTCGACTTCGGCCAGCTGTCCTCGAGGCGCCGACTCCCGGTCGGGGTCTGGCGCGGGGGCAGGTTTCGGTTCGGACTCCGCAGGGGCGTAATCCACCTTCGGCGCCGGGGCGGATACAGGCCCCGGCGCATCCGCGACGCGTCGCTCGAGCCGTTGCCGGTCGGGGCTCGCGTCGGAGAACGGCGCCGGCACCAGGCCGCCGGCGACGCAGGCCGCGGCGCCCCCGGTGGCGCCGATGCAGATCGTGGCCACCTTGACGAGGGTGGCGACACCGCCGCTCGCGCCGCCGCTCGCCGCGACCTGAGTAGCCCCCTCGCCAGCGCCGGGGATGCGGTTCGCGAGGTCGGAGATGGTCTCCTGAATCCGCTCCCAGAAGGTGCGCTGAAGAGGGAGCAGAGGAGCGAATGCCGCCGCGGCCTTCGGCGCCAGCCGGTAGGCCCGCAGCGTCGCCCGGCAGTGGCCGCAGGCCCGCAGGTGCTCGCGCAGCTCCGCGACCTCTTCGGGCGAGGCCTGGCCGTCGCAGAAGGACGAAAGCAGCGGTCGCAGCTCAGCGCAGCGACCGCCGGCCTCGCTGTGGGAGATCAGCCTGCGGAAGCGCTCGCGGCCCTCGGCCAGGCAGCGGTTGATCTTGGTGTGACTCCAACTGGTGATCTCGCCGATCTCGACGTAGGAATAGCCCTCGCCGAACAGGGTCAGGGCACGCAGCTCCTGCGGCTTCAGCGCCTGCAGTACCTCGCGGCTGCGGGCGATCTCCTCACGCCGCTCGACCTGCTCTGCTGGCCCGTCGGCGGCGGCGGGGAGCAGCGCGACCCAGTCCTCGCCGGGCGCGGCCGCGGCGGGGCTGGAGAGGATCCGCTCCCGCTCCTTCCGCACCGCCAGCGCCTCGTGCTTAACGACGGTCTGCAGCCACTTGATCAGTTCGAGCGGGTCGTCGCTGGGCGCTTTGCGCAGCAGGATCTCCAAGCTGCGCTGCAGCGCTTCCTCCACGTCGTCGGCGCAGAGCGAGTAGCGGCGCGCCGTACGTCGCAAAGTCGTTTCGTTCTGCGCGTAAGTCTCTACTGCGACGCGTTTGCGGATCGCGTCCTCGTCCGTTTTCGGCCGCAGCGTCTCCCGCTCGGCGCTGTTCGTCTTCACCGCTCGATTTCTCCCTGCCGCTTCAGTTCTTCGCATCGGACCCTGCCAGCGCCAGGGACGAGGGCGACATTTCTCTCCCCCCTCTTGGACGGATTCCCCAAGCCGAAATCCGGAAATTGCGACCTGCGCGCGGCGGAGTCCGCTGGCGCGCGGCTCGCTAGGATCGCCCGATGAGCACTTGCGTAGTCACCGGCGGCGCCGGCTTCCTCGGTTCTCACCTCTGCGAGCGGCTGCTCGGCGACGGGCACCGGGTGATCTGCATCGACAACCTCGAGACGGGTTCGTTGGAGAACATCGCCCACATCCGTGACGAGCGGTTCGATTTCCGCAACATCGACATCACCGAGAAGGTCGAGATCCCCGAGGACGTCGACTTCGTCTACCACCTCGCCTCACCGGCCAGCCCGATCGACTACCTGCGGTTGCCGCTGCACACCCTCAAGGTCGGCTCGCACGGCACCCACCACATGCTCGGCGTCGCCAAGTTCAAGCGCGCCCGTTTCCTCATCGCCTCGACCAGCGAGGTCTACGGCGACCCCCAGGTCCACCCTCAGAAGGAGGACTACTGGGGCCACGTCAACCCGATCGGTCCGCGCGGCGTCTACGACGAGGCGAAGCGCTACGCCGAGGCGCTGACGATGGCCTATCACCGCCAGCAGGGCCTCGACACGGCGATCGTCCGGATCTTCAACACCTACGGCCCGCGGATGCGGGCCCACGACGGCCGCGCGATCCCGACCTTCCTGCGCCAGGCGCTGCAGGACCGGCCGATCACCGTCTTCGGCGACGGCAGCCAGACGCGCAGCTTCTGTTACGTCGACGACCTGATCGACGGCATCGTCCGCCTCGCCGAGTCGGACATTCACATGCCGGTCAACGTCGGCAACCCGAACGAGTTCACGCTGCTGGAACTGGCCAAGGCCGTGATCGAGGTGACCGACTCCCGCTCGGAGATCATCTACGAGCCGCTGCCCACCGACGACCCGCAGCAGCGCCAGCCGGACATCGGTCGTGCCCGTGACCTGCTCGGCTGGGAACCGGCGGTCGAGCTAACCGAGGGCCTGCGGCGGACGATCGAGCAGAGCGGCGTCGAGCGCCTGGTCGGCGCCGGCGACTGAGCCACCCGCCGAATCCTCGGTCCGCACCCGGCCGCGCCGCCCCAATATCCTTCGCCACCATGTCTGCCGCTGACGGAACCGGAGCCTCCGAGGCCCACCGCACGATCGCGCCCCTTGTCGGCCCCGACGACGAGCGCGTCTTCACCGACTCTGGGATCGAGATCCAGCCGCTCTATGACGAGGGCGACGTTGGCCCTGGCCTCGAGGAGCGCCTCGGCGAGCCTGGCGCGCCGCCGTTCACCCGCGGCATCCACGAGCGGATGTATCGCGACCGGCTCTGGACGATGCGCCAGTACGCCGGCTTCGCCTCGCCCGAGGACACCAACGAGCGCTACCGCTACCTGATCGAGCACGGCTCGACCGGGCTCTCGATGGCCTTCGACCTGCCGACCCAGCTCGGCCGCGACTCCGACGACCCGCTCTGCCACGGCGAGGTCGGCCGCACCGGCGTCCCGATCGACACTATCGAGGACATGCGGATCTGCTTCGACCAGATCCCGCTCGACGGCGTCTCCACCTCGATGACGATCAATGCCCCGGCGGCGATCCTGCTGCTGCTCTACGAGCTGGTCGGCGAGGAGCAGGGTGTCCCTTCCGAGAAGCTGCGCGGCACCGTTCAGAACGACGTGCTGAAGGAGTACATGGCGCGCGGCAACTACATCTACCCGGCCGAGCCGACCATGCGGCTGACCACCGACATCTTCGAGTACTGCAACGAGAACGTGCCGAAATGGAACACGATCTCGATATCGGGGTACCACATCCGCGAGAAGGGCTGCTCGGCGGTGCAGGAGGTCGCCTTCACCCTCTCCAACGCGATCGCCTACGTCGAAGCGGCGCTGGCCCGGGGGCTGAAGATCGACGAATTCGCGCCGCGGCTTGCCTTCTTCTTCAACGGCCACAACAACGTCTTCCAGGAGATCGCCAAGTTCCGCGCCGTGCGGCGGATGTGGGCCGAGATCGTCAAGGAGCGGTTCGGGGCGGAGAACGAGAAATCGATGCAGATCCGTTTCCACACCCAGACCGGCGGGGTGACGCTGCAGGCCCAGCAGCCCGAGGTCAACATCATCCGCGTCGCGCTGCAGGGCTTTGCCGCGGTCTGCGGCGGCACCCAGTCGCTGCACACCAACGGTTTCGACGAGGCGCTGGCGCTGCCGACCGAGCGTTCGGCCCGGATCGCGCTGCGGACCCAGCAGGTGATCGCGTATGAGTCCGGCGCGGCCGACACCGTCGACCCCTTCGCCGGCTCCTACTTTGTCGAGTCCCTGACCGACGAGATCGAACTTCGCGCCAAGGAGCTGATGGAGAAGGTCGAAGAAATGGGTGGCTCGGTCGAGGCGCTGGAGTTCATGCAGCGCGAGATCGAGGAGTCGGCGCTGAGCTACCACGAGCGCTACAAGAGCGGCCAGGACGTGATCGTCGGCGTCAACAAATTCGTCACCGACCAGGTCGACGACGTCGACATCCTCAAGGTCGATCCCGAGGCTGAGCAGCGTCAGCTGACCCGCCTCAAAGCCTTCAAGGAGAACCGTGATCAGGCCGAGGTCGACGCCAAGCTCGAGACCCTGCGCGACGTCGCCCGCAGCGACGGCAACCTTCTCCATCCGATCCGCGCCGCGCTCAAAGCCAACGCCTCGATCGGCGAGGTCTGCGGCGCCATGCGCGAGGTGTTTGGGGAATATAAAGGTGGAGCATTTTTCTAGGACGATTGGCGAGTTAACCCTGCTATAGGCGGGTTAACTCGCCAATCGTGGATTGAACGGTCTCTCCCAATCCTCTCCTGGGGGAGGAACCCGGCGTGGCTGGTGGAAGCGGCCAGCATGATCGAGGTATCCAGGACGCTGATGAAGTCCGAGCCTGAGCTGGTGGAGCTGATCCGGGAGGTCGAGGGGGTCGAGGTGACGATGGCCGAGAAGGGCTTCGGCACTCGCGTTGAGATCCGCGCCAGCGAGGAGGCCGGCCTGGGAGAGGCCGATCTCGAAGCCGTCCTCGACCGCCTTGCGGAGCCGCAGCGGCGGCCTTTCAGCTGACAACGAAGTACAAAAGGAGATTCTGAGTGAACACCCTGAAGCGGCACCTCACGGTTGCCAACGTCTTGTCCATCACCGCCGTGTTCATCGCCCTCAGCGCGACCGCGGTGGCGGCTACCAAACTGAGTGCCGGCCAGGTGAAGGCCGTCAACATCGCCCGCCAGGCTGTGACCAACGCGAAAATCAAGACCCAGGCCGTCACCTCTGGGAAAATCAAGAACAACGGGGTCGTCACCGCCGACCTCGGCAACGGGGCCGTCACCGGCGTGAAACTGGCCAACGGCTCGGTCAGCTCCGCCAAGCTCGCGAAGGAATCGGTGACCGCCAAGGCGCTGGCGAAGGATTCGGTGACCAACGGCAAGATCGGGGCAGAAGCAGTCGCCACCGGCAAGATCGGCAACGAAGCGATTACCGCCCCGAAGCTGTCGGCTGCGTTCTACGCCCAGCTGGTCAAGAACGTCACCTACGTCAACAGCGAAAGCGCGTCCAACAACACGATCGAAAGGTCGGCCGAAGCCACCTGCCCAACCGGCAAGCAGGCGATCGGCGGCGGCGCGCGGGTCAACGGGAATCTCCAGGATGTCGCCCTCACCGGCTCCAACCCGGCTTCGTCGGGAACGACTCGGACCGGATGGCAGGCCTTCGCCCGGGACGTCGACAACACCCCAGGGGGAACCTGGTCGCTCGAGGCGTTCGCGATCTGCGCAGAACTGTAGTCTCGAACCGCATCGTGGAAAGTACGAAGGGCCCGCTTCGGCGGGCCCTTCGTCTATCTGGGGACGCCGCGCAGCCGCCACAAATAGAATGCCGCGGCCCGTCCCAAGGTCGCCCTGACGGACGTCCACGCACCAATGCGCGAGAGAAACCCGGAAACCCACGAGGAGAAGCTCTCCTACCTGCGCGAGCTGCGCGAGGCGGCGGTCAACTCTGCCTCCGAGGCCGCGGTCGAGAAGCAGCACGCGAAGGGCAAGATGACCGCTCGCGAGCGGATCGAGAAGCTGCTCGACCCCGGCTCCTTCGAGGAGCTCGACACCTTCGTCCGCCACCGCACCTACGACTTCGAAATGCAGAAAAACCGGCCCTGGGGCGACGCCGTCGTCACCGGGCACGGCACGATCGACGGCCGCACGGTCTTCGTCTTCTCCCAGGACTTCACGGTCTTCGGCGGCAGCCTCGGCGAGGTGATGGCGGAGAAGATGTGCAAGGTGATGGACCTCGCCGCCCAGGTCGGGGCGCCGGTGATCGGCATCAACGACTCCGGCGGGGCGCGGATCCAGGAGGGCGTCGTCTCGCTGGGCGCCTACGGCGACGTCTTCGTCCGCAACGTCAAGTGCTCGGGCGTGATCCCGCAGATCAGCCTGATCATGGGCCCCTGTGCCGGCGGCGCCGTCTACTCACCGGCGATGACCGACTTCATCTTCATGGTCAAAGAGACCTCGCACATGTTCATCACCGGCCCGGAAGTGATCAAAACCGTGACCGGCGAGGAAGTCGAGTTCGAGGAGCTCGGTGGGGCGATGAGCCACAACTCGAAGTCGGGCGTCGCCCACTTCGCCTCCGAGGACGAGGAGAGCTGCCTCGAGGACGTGCGCTACCTGATGAGCTTCCTGCCCTCGAACAACCTCGAGGCGCCGCCGCGGTTCGAGCCGAGCGACGACCCCGACCGCGAAGACGACGAGCTCGACACGGTGGTCCCCGACGACCCGCAGAAGCCCTACGACATGCGCGACGTGATCTCCCTCGTCGTCGACGACGAGGAGTTCTTCGAGGTCCACGAGCACTTCGCGAAAAACATCGTCTGCGGCTTCTCCCGCCTCGACGGCTATCCCGTCGGGATCGTCGGCAACCAGCCTGCCTTCCTCGCCGGCGTGCTCGACATCGAGGCCTCCGAGAAGGCGGCCCGTTTCGTGCGCACCTGCGATTGCTACAACATTCCGATCCTCACCTTCACCGATGTTCCCGGCTTCCTCCCCGGCACCGACCAGGAGTGGAACGGGATCATCCGCCACGGCGCCAAGCTGCTCTATGCCTTCACCGAGGCGACCGTGCCGAAGCTCACCGTCGTCACCCGCAAGGCCTACGGCGGTGCCTACGACGTGATGAACTCGAAGCACATGCTGGCCGACTACAACGTCGCCTGGCCGACGGCGGAGGTCGCGGTGATGGGTCCCGAGGGCGCCGTCAACATCATCTACCGCAAGGACATCGCCAGCTCGCCGACCCCCGACGAGCGCCGGCAGAAGCTGATCGACGACTACAAGGCCCACTTCGCCAACCCCTACTCGGCGGCGGAGCGCGGCTACATCGACGACGTCATCGAGCCCCGCCAGACCCGCCCGAAGCTGATCCGCGCCCTGCGCATGCTGCAGACCAAGCGGGTCGAGCAGCCGAAGCGCAAGCACGGCAACATCCCGCTTTAGGGCTTCGCGACGGGGGCGTCTAGACGACGCCGCTCAGCTCTTCGGCTCGGGAGAGGTTGCGCTTGGTGACCCGGTCGCGATAGGCGACCCAGATGAAATACGCCAGCACGAGGAAGGTGAGGGCGAAGACGAGCAGCGGTTCTCCGAACCGGAGCTCGAGCAGCAAGGCCACCCCGAGCACGAGATGGGCGAGGCTGGGCCGAGTCAGCAGCTCCGCCGTCTTTCGCTGCTCGTGGGCCAGCACCAAGGCGAGTTCGGCCTCTTCCTGGTTGAGGGAGGTATCGCCCTTTTCAACCGCCGCGGCTATTCGTTCCCTGTCCATCTGCGGAAGCGCCCTCCACCGCCGTTCCCACTCGGCGTCAGGTGCGCTTTGAGCGCGGCGATAGACGGCCGGGACGGCGAAGAGGAGCGCGACGGCGAACACGAAGAACTCGAGACCCATGCGGTGGGTATCGGCAGGCGTGACCCTTCCTCAACACCGCGTTCGTCCTTTGTAGCCCTATAGCCCTACAAAGGACGAACGCCGACCTACGGGACCGCGGTCGCCTCGGTCTCGACGCCGCCGCCTTTGACTCCTCCGGCGCCGCGGCCGGCGGTGGCGCCGCTCTCGTCGCCGCCGAGACGGTGGGCCAGGTAGACGGGGATGATCGAGATCAGGATCACTATTACGGCGACGGCGTTGACGATCGGGAGTTCGCGGGGGCGGAAGAGGTTGGAGAAGATCCAGATCGGCAGGGTCTGTTCGCCGGCGCCGATCGTGAAGTTGGTGACGATGATCTCGTCGAAGGAGAGGGCGAAGGCGAGCAGGCCGCCGGCTATCAGGGCGCTTTTCATCCCCGGGAAGGTGACGTAGCGGAAGGTCTGCCAGGTGTGGGCGCCGAGGTCGGCCGAGGCCTCCTCGAAGGAGCCGGAGAGGCGGCGCAGGCGGGCGACGGAGTTGTTGTAGACGACGACGATGCAGAAGGTGGCATGACCGACGATCACCGTGAAGAGGCTGAGCGGCACGTCTAGCACCTGGGTGAAGGTGTTGCTGATCGCGACGCCGGTGACGATCCCCGGCAGGGCGATCGGCAGGATCACCAGGAAGGAGATCGTCTCCCGCCCGAAGAAGCGGTGCCGCGCGACGGCCAGCGAGGCCAGGGTGCCGAGCACCAGGGCGATCGCGGTCGCCGCCACGCCCGCCTTCAGCGAAGTGAAGAACGCATCCCGCGCCGCTTCGTTGCTGAACGCCTGGTCGAACCAGTGGGTGGTAAAGCCGGGCGGCGGCCACTCGAGGATTTTGCTCGAGTTGAAGGCGTAGATGAAGATCACGATCAGCGGGATGTAGATGAAGGCGAGCCCGACCGCGACGGCGGCCCGCAGCAGCATCCGCGAGCGCTTCGAGAGCCTCATCGCGTCCTCCTAGACATGCTCGAACGCTCCCAGTCTCCTGGCGACCAATAGGTAGGCGATCATCACCACGATCGGCACCATCGCCAAGGCAGCGGCGAACGGCTGGTTGTTGGAGACGTTGCTGAAGATGACGTTGCCGATGAATTGATCATTGGAGACCAGACGGGGGGTGATGTAGTCGCCGAGGGTCAGCGAGAAGGTGAAGATCGAGCCGGCGACGACGGCCGGGAAGCTGAGCGGCAGGATCACCCGGCGGAAGGTGGTGAAGGGCGAGGCGCCGAGGTCCTCGGAGGCGCTGATCAGCGAGTTCGGGATCCGCTCCAGCCCCGCGTAGATCGGCAGGATCATGTACGGCAGCCAGAGGTAGCTGAAGACCAGCCAGACCGCGGTGGTGCCGTAGCCGGGTCCGTGCAGGCCGATCGGTTCCAGTGCCCAGTTGATCGCCCCGTTGGCGGAGAGCAGCGTCCGCCAGGCGTAGACCTTGACCAGGTAGCTGGACCAGAGCGGAAGCAGGATCGCGATCACCAGCAGCGCCTTGCCGCGGCGGCTTGCCAGCTTCGCCATGTAGAAAGCGATCGGGAAGGCGATGATCGCGTCGGTGATCGTCACCAGCAGCGCGGTCCGGACCGTCCGCCAGACGATGTCGCGGTAGACCGGTTCGTTGACCAGCGTTTCGAAGTTTTCGAGGGTGAAGTTCTTTTCGGTCAGCCCGCTGAGCGGGTCGACCGACCAGAAGGCGGCGACCAGCAGCAGGGCGAGCGAGCCCAGGTAGCCGATCACCAGCCAGCCGACCGGGCCGGCCAGCAGCGCCCCTACCTGCAGGCGCCGGCGGCCGTGGAAGAGGTCGGCCAGCCTGTGGCCGACCGACCTCCTCTCCACTGCCGCTTCAGACGCCATCGATCAGACCGTGGTCAGCCTTTGATCGACGTCCAGGCTTTCACCCAGTCGTTGTAGTCCATGCAGTCTTCCTCGCCGTTGCCGCAGTCCGCGAGCGGGGTTTCCCAGTAGTAGACCCGCTCCCAGAACTGTGGTTCTTCGGCGTGGTATTCGGCACAGAAATTCTTGTTTTCGGTCTCTTTGCAGGCGAGTTCCTGTGCGGGCGCCTCACCGAACCATTCCGCCACTTCGGCGTTGACTTTCGGTTCGATGATCCAGTTCATCCACTCGTACATGCAGTTGGGATGTTTGGCGTCCTTGGCGATCATCCAGGTGTCCGACCAACCGGTCGCACCCTCTTTCGGCAGGAAGCCCTGGCTCGCCGGACTCGCTTCCACCGGCACGCCTTCGCCTTTCAGGGCGAAGTACTGGTACTGCCAGGTGGTGCCGACGACGTTGTCGCCATTGGCGAAGCCGGAGATCTGCTTGGCCGCTTCGCCCCAGTATTCGCCGACGTTGGCCTGCTGTTCTTTCATCAGGTCGACCGCCGCGTTGAACTGCTCTTCGTTCAGCTCGTACGGGTTTTCGATCCCCAGGTCGGGCTCGTGGGTCTTCAGGTAGACGGCCGCTTCGGCGATCGACATCGGGTCGTCGTACTGGCTGATCTTGCCCTTGTATTTGGCGGCGACTTTCGGGTCCATGGTCACGTTCCACGAGTCCGGAGCCGGTTTGACGTCGCCGGGGTTCCACATCAGCAGGTTGGCTCCGCGGCCATGCGGGATGCCGTAGTTGACGCCGTCGAAGGTGTTGTACGGCTGGTCCTTGAGGTCGCTGAAGACCGTTTTGTAGTTGGCGACCAGGTCGGTGTTGACCGGGGCGACGAGGCCGGCGGCGACGAGCCGGGCGGTGGCGTTGCCCGAAGCGGAGACGCCGTCGTACTGCCCGGTTTTCATCAGCTCGACCATTTCGTCAGAGGTGCCGGCTTCCTTGTTGTTCACCGTGCAGCCGGTTTTCTGTTCGAACGGTTTGCTCCAGCCGGGTTCGACGTAACCGGCCCAGGAGACCAGCGAGACTTCGCCCTCTCCTTTGCCGATTTTCTGCAGCGCTTCATCGCTGCTGCCGCCGGTGGTCGAGTCGTCTCCGCCGCCACAACCGGCGAGGACGAGCATGAAGACGACCAGGCCGGCGACGACGAGCCACGCCGTGCGGGCGGGGTTGCCATCCCTTTTCCTCATGATGGTGCTACCTCCTGTTTGGTTGACTTCCCGCCGACGGCGGCCGCGTGTTCGGGACGCCACCCGACTAGGACTTCGTTTCCCTGCACTGGCAGCGCGTCTGAGGACGCACTCTCCACGTTCTGTCTGACGAGCTGGAGCTTCTCCCCGGTGTCCAGCTGAATCGTGAAGCGGGTGACCATGCCGGCGTAGGCGACATCGATGAT
>Ga0173480_10000391_pt1 | contig 14351 bp, 13 predicted proteins | sample NitcycUS209509C1_FD_122622 | JGI IMG/M metagenome (GOLD analysis project Ga0173480, IMG submission 122622) | Soil microbial communities from Arlington Agricultural Research Station in Wisconsin, USA - Nitrogen cycling UWRJ-S209-509C-1 (version... | ecosystem: Environmental > Terrestrial > Soil... | reverse complement strand
TTCGTCGATCGCCCGGTCGTCGATGCCACCGGTCTCACCGGCACCTATCAGGTGCCGCTCGAACTGCGACAGGAAGACATTCTGGCCATGGTCCGCATGGCGGCACAAAGCGCCGGCGTGTCCTTACCGGTGGGCGCACTCCCGGGGGCGGTACCTGGTCAGGCTCAGGAGCCGTCAGGCTCGTCGATCTTCGACTCCGTGCAGAAGCTGGGACTCAAGCTGGACGCGCGAAAGATGCCGGTCGACATCATCGTCGTCGATTCGGCAGAAAAACGACCGTCCGAGAACTAGGATGGGGTCAGACCCCATCGCCTGAATGGACATCCGCCAGCTTCAGTATTCATCCCCGAATACTTCCTCGAAGTGATCGGCCCGATCTCCGACGTCACGGCCGTCCCGCTGCCGGACCCGGCGGTCGAGCACAACGTCGGACTGGTGGCCGTGGATCGCGACCCGGTGTCGCCGCTGGTCGTCGCGGCCTTCGAGTGCGCGCGCATCACCGAGCCGCCGGCCGTGCCGCGCCGGTACTGGCAGCAGGTCTGACCTAATGTAGGGGCCGCCTTCAGGCGGCCCTGGGCCGGCTGAAGCCGGCCCCCACGTAAGCGCCGACGGCGATGAGCGCCAGCGCAATCAGTTGCGCCAGCGTGAAGCTGCCGACGATCGCTCTATTGACGCGCACAAACTCGATGCCGAATCTGATCGCGCCAGCTAGCGCCAGATACAACCCCACCACCTTGCGATCGGTCCAGCCGCGACGCCGGCAGCGGATCAGCAAGGCCGCAAGCGGCAGCAGTAACGCCGTTTCGTACAGCTGTGTGGGGTGGACCGCTGTTTCCGTTGGCGGCAGCCCGAGGGGAAACGCCACGCCCCATGGCAACGCGGTCGGACGTCCATAGTCGTCGCCGACAAGAAAGCACCCGACGCGGCCGATCGCATGTCCGATGGCGAGGGCCGGAGTCGCAGCGGCGACGGCTCGCATGACTGGCACGCGGGCGCGGCGCAGCATCCAGACGCCGGTACCGACGCCGCCGAGCAACCCGCCGAACCAGCTCAGACCACCGCGGCTGAAGAAGAGCGATGACAGCGGCGCCGTGCCGGAAAACTCGATCGTCCACAGCAGCTTTGCCCCGAAGAGACCGCCGAGGACGCCGCCGACTGCCGCATTGATGGCGGCGTCCGAGAGGCCGCTCCGCTGCCCCTCACGGGAGAACAGCCAGAGTGCCACGAGAGCAGCGACGCCGACGAGAAGCCCGAAGCTGGTGATCTCGAACGTGCCAATGCGGGCGATGACGGGATACATCAGCTGCCTCGTCTCAGGGCCCGCGACACGGGCGTCAGAACATCGTGTACGACATCAGCCGGCCTGAGAGGATGGCGACCATCCAGACCACGGCTGACGTCAATCCGGCGATGCGCGCCGGCAGGGGCGGGCCAGGCAGTGCGTCCCAGCTGGCAATGCTGCGTTCGGTCGCAAAGTGAAAGACGAGCGCATTCACCCCGGCGATGACCATGGCCGCCATTTTGACGCGGAAGTACACGTTGCCGTACGCAGCGACGGCAAACCCGGTGAAGAGGATGAGTCCGCTGCTGAACATGATGACGAAACCGCAGACGATGTACGGCGCCAGACGACGGTAGAGGTCCGACACCCGGGTCTTCGTCATCACGAGGCCGAGCAGGCGCAGATCGAACCAGATCAGCATGCCGACCGACAGCATGAGGCCCATGATGTGGAACGCCACCACGGTGGGAAATCCGTATGCCGACTCGCGAACGAGTACGCCGACAGCGGTGGACTCCAGCCATTCACACAGTTCGAGCATCGTTTCCTCTGACGGCGATGAGACCGCTCGTGCGTGCCCTGGACGTCACTATTCCAGGAGAATGAAGGCACAGCCGGCGAGTGCCAGTCCCAGCCACACGCCGAGGCCGAGCACGCCGCTGGCACGCACCATTACTCCTTCCGGGCCTGCGGCTCTCGCGAACCGCCGCTGCACGGCGAAATGGAATATCACCGCGGCGACGAGCAGGCTCATTTTCACCTGGAAAATACGGTTCTCAGCAGCGGCGATGGCGCGGGTGCTGAAGAGCAGCGCGCCGGTCGTCACGCTGATCGCGAGGCCCACCGCGATACCGCGCGTCGCCGGTCGCGTCACGTCGTTCAATGGCTGCTTCGCCAGCAGGACGCCGACGAATCTGAGATTGGTCAGCAGCGCGCCACCGGTGACCAGCGTGAACCCAAGAAGATGGATCGCGCTGAGGCTCGCCGTCAGCATCAACGAATCGCGCACGGCATGCGCGACACCAGTCGCTTCGATCCACTCGAACACACTCACGCGTGGTGAGTATATCGCGCGACCGCGCCGACGCCGGACAGTGGGGGAAGATGCGCAGGTTGGTGTGTCGGCTCACCCGTGACCGACGGCAGGTGCGCGATGCGGATGACGGCTGGGCGTCAATGAACCATCGACGCGCCAGCCGGCCGGACGTCGGCGACCGTACCCGCCCGGGGTGTCCAATCGGGCGGGTACGGGCAACCGGGCGTATGGAAGCCACGCGAGCGGCGCAGGCGTTGGACCGGCGCCTGCGTCGGCTCAGCGGGTCAACGCTTCCATACCGCCGCTGTGCAGGTAGGCTTCCTCGCCGTGCTGCGTGATGTCGAGACCGGTGCCTTCGTCCTGGACGGTGGCCCGCAGCGGAATGACCATGCCGATCACCTTGAGCAGCACGAACGTCATGACGCCGCTGTAGACGATTGCCGTGCCCACCGCCGCCGCCTGAATGCCGACCTGGCCGATGTTGCCGTAGAGCGCACCATCGAACACACCGTTCAGCGCCTTGTCGGCGAACACGCCCGTGAGAATGGCGCCGACGGTGCCGCCGAGGCCGTGTGCGGCGACAACGTCCAGCGAATCATCGAGCGACGTCTTGGCGCGGATGATCAGGCCGATGTAGCTCGGCACGGCGGCAATCGCGCCCAGGATTAACGCGTTCATCGGGCTGATGAAGCCGGCCGCCGGCGTAATCGCCACGAGTCCGACGACAATCGCCGTGGCACAACCGACCGCCGTCGGCTTGCCCGAACGGATGACATCGAGGAAGGTCCAGACGACCAGCGTTGCCGCCGGCGCCAGCATGGTCGTCACGAAGGCGAGGCCGGCAATCGGGCTGGCGGCCAGCGCGCTGCCGGCGTTGAATCCGAACCATCCGAACCACAGCAGGCCAGCGCCGAGCATGACCGTGGGCACGTTGTGCGGAAGAATCGACGCCTGCCCGTAGTCGCTCCGTTTGCCGACGACGATCGCCGCCACGAAGGCCGCAATGCCGGCATTCACGTGCACGACCGTGCCGCCGGCGAAGTCCCAGGCGCCCATGTCGGCCAGCCAGCCTCCGCCCCATACCCAGTGCGCGAGCGGTGCGTAAACCACAATCGACCAGAGCGAAATGAAGAGCACATAGGCCTTGAAGTTCATGCGCTCCACGATCGCACCGGAAATCAGCGCGGCGGTGATGATGCAGAAGGTCGCCTGAAACGCCATGTACAGCGCGTGCGGAATCGTGAGTGCCACGATCGCGCCCTTCTCGGAGAGGTCAACGCCTTTGAGGAACACGAAGCTGAAGTCGCCCAGCCAGTCGTTGCCCGGGCTGAGTGCCAGCGTGTAGCCGATGAGTGCCCAGAGCACGCCGACGAAGCCCAGGGAAATGAAACTCATCATCATCGTGTTCAACGCGTTCTTGGAACGGACAAGTCCGCCGTAGAAGAACGCCAGCGCCGGCGTCATGAGCAACACCAGCGCGGTTGAAATCAACATCCATGACGTATCGGCCTGGTTCATCGGACACCTCGGTTGGAAAAAGTCAGGGCGCCGTGCCGGTCCAAGTGAGACACACCAGGGCCGCTGGCCCCCGTCTCTGGCACGTCCCCGAACGCATTGACAATCAGCGAAGGCCGCGGCCTCGCTGAGGCGATCGAAAGCTGAAGTCGGAGAACAGCGCGGCCCCTTCGCAGACCGCCGCGCCAACCCGGATGGAGGCTACCGACGGCGTCAGGTCGTCGCAGGCCGGCGACAACATGGCAACCGGAGTGGCGCCCGTCTCGAGTTGATAGACACTCATGGTGATGCGGCCGCCAGATCCAAGTTCAGCGCCAATCTCGTCCGCATCCGACTCGTAAAATCAGGCCTGTTTTTTCGCAATCATTCGAGCAGGAGGGGCCATCAAACGACATTTGCGAATGAACAATACGATTTGACGACAAAAACGTCTAGCGATAATCACCGCTGCCTGGAGTGGCATTTCTCGCGGAATGTGGCGCGGTGGTGTGCGGCTGGAGCTGATGGACTTTTTTGTCAGAGTTGTGCGTTTTGACAACAAAGTTGTCACGGAGCGGCGACCTGACGGGAACCGTGGGCGCCTGGCCGCCCCGGATGGGCGGGCAGGACCATGGCGAACGCCGTAATGCCGCTTGGATGGAGCCGACTGAGCCGACGCCTACGGCCGCAGAAGTCCCGAGTCGTGCGCCGGCACACTGCGGTAGCGCACCAGTGCCGCGGCAGAGACCACGCCGCACAGCGCTGACGCGACCGCGAACCAGCGCATCGCAGGGAGTCCGACGATGATGGTGACAAGCGCGCCGCAGGCGAACAGCACCCCGCCCGCATCACCACCCACCGGAATGGCGGACATGTTGATTTGCGGCAGGATGAATTGCCGGTCGCGCGTGTAAGTCGTCGTCGGATGGCGATCGTGCCAGATGCGAAGCGCCGCCCCCAGACACAGCGCCAGCACCAGGATCGCCACCGAGACCAGGTCGAACAGCGTCCACAGAGACGCGAACAGCAGTGCGACCAGGAGCAGCAGCACCGCTCCCCCGCCGTACGGGGTTGCGGTGTGCATGGAAGGCCGGTTGCTGAAGAGGCTCAAGGGCGACGACGACGTCATCACGCACCTCCGGCGGTGAGCGGGCACCACCTGCCCGGGCGCGGCGGCGTCCGTCCGCTCACATGACCAATTGTACTAGTTAATTAATACATGTCAATCACGGAGCCGGCGGCAGGCACCGCCTGTCGACAGCATGCAGATGTTGCCGCCACCGTAGAGGAACGACTCACCAGGCGCGCCGGGGTCGATCGCGCCGTTCGATCCGGAACGTCTGTACAACCCACTTCGTGCGTAGCGGCAATGCCACATCCGATGTCACGGCAGTCATGCGTTCGACGAAGGTTCGTCGCGAGGTGCGATCACCGCCGAGACGTTCGCCGGCGACGCCGGCACACCGGCGCGTTTCTCAATTCTTTGTAACGCGCTACCAGGGAACGCTCGATCGATCAAGACGGCCACTGGTGACGACAGCGTGGATCGCATCTGATTTCGAGCGGGACGCTCGACAAACAACGCAACACGTCACACGACGACGGTGATACCGTGAGCGGGTGACCACCATCAGCTGTACGCTCTGTCGCAAGAGCTTCGAAACAGGCCCTGAGCACTGTCCGTTCTGTCACATGCGGCTCCCGAGTGTGGGGAGCCGGCCGCAGCCGGCCCCGCCACGCCCGATCGCGTCGGCCGGCGCCGCGCGGCCACGGGCGCCCCGAGCCTCAGGAGCGGCGCTGCAGTGCCCTGCCTGTGCGCATGCGATCACCCGCGCCGACGAGTGGTGCAAGTGGTGCCACTGGCCTGTCAACCGAACCTGAATCGAGCGGCGGTGAAAGACGCCCGACCGATTGAGTGGGCCGGCATGAAGAGTCGTGATTCAGATAGGAGGGCGGGCGTCGCAAAGCAGATCCGCCATGTCTCGAACTCGTGGACGGAATGGCGGGTGCCACCACTATCGGGCAGATCGTGGTGGCACCCGGGTCGATGAACAGGTCGTGACTGATCAGGCGGCAGGGATCTTGAGAACCTGACCCGGCTGAATCTTGTTTGGATCGGTGAGCTGGTCGCGATTGGCCTCGAAGATCTTTGGATATGCGGTCGCGCTGCCGAGCCGTTCCTTCGCGATTGAGCTCAGCGTGTCGCCCGCCTTCACCGTATAGGTCGCCATGGCCTCGACCTTCCCCGTCGCCTGCACATCCGCCACGATGTCCTGTGACCAGGTGGGAATCGTCTTGATGGCGTCCCAGATCTTATTGGCCTGATCCTGGGTGTCAACCGTTCCCTTGATATGCAGCTTACCGTCGCGCTCGTCGATAGTGCCGTTGAACTTGTAATCGTTGGCAACCTTGAGTGCCCACGCGTACGTGCCTCGAAGCGACATGTTGCAACTCCTCTGCTGTAGTAACCGTCCTGTGCAGAAGAGTGCAAGATGCGCTCCTGAGAGATGTCTCTGCCGTTATCCGGCAACTCGACGACTCCAGCCCTTGCAGAGGGCCGGGGCCTTCTTGGCGCCTTGGCGGCACGCGCGAAGGCGGCTAGCTCCGACAGGTCAGCACCGCCATTCGGTTCGCTGACTCACCTGCCGCCGCGAGGATCTGCTCCGCCGTCAGCGTGTCGCCGCCGAAGTCCAGCCACTCAGCAAGCGGAAGTTCGTCCTGACGCGTGAGCGCCTCTGCGACCCGCGCGCCGACTTCAGTGCTGGGGACCGACTGCTTCCGCGCCGCTGCGATTCTGGCCGGCAGTTCTTCCGCATCCTGCAACACCGGCAGCGCCAGGTCGTTGAAGGTCGCCTGCACAATCGCTCCACCGTGCAGGATGCCACCGCCGCTGGCGTTCAGTACTGAGCGACCGTTTGCATTGGACGCGCGGGCGACGATCCAGTCACGAAACTGCATGAAGTCGCGAGTCGTGATGGTCGGCTGGTTGTGCAGGTCCGGCTGCAGGAGGTGTGGCTTCTGGGGGAGATAGTAGTTCCTGAACGCCGCCGCGCGCTCCTCGTCGGTCACGAGATGCTGCCAGTGCGGCTCGTACACCGTGTTGCGACAGTACTGGAGGCCACGCGTATAGGCAAGATCGGCCCCGGCAAACACGAGCGGATTGCAACCGGCCTTGATGGCAACGTCGAACGCGGTCGTGAGGACCGACCCCCACGCCTGCAATCCGCCACGTTCGAGACCCTGACTTCTCAGCCATGGCCAGGGATGATGGTCACTGACCCGAAAGGTGAACGTCCGACCGCGGAACTCTGGAATCACGGACCGGTCCAGACTGCCTTCCGCAACCAGCGCGATGTCCGACAGCGGGAGTCCGGTCAAATGCTTCGCGTTGAGGTCACTCGGATCGACGCCGACCGTAATGTGCGGCTGAATGCCGGCAGCGAGCAGCGGACGCATCGCCGTATCGACGGCGATGATGAGTGCGCGACCCTGCATCGCCCGGATGCCCGGCAGGTTGACGTCGAGCGACGGTCCCGCCGCCACGATGATGGCCGGCGTGTGCGGAAAGAGGTTGAAGAGCGCCGAAGCGTCACCCTCCTCCGCCACGGACGGTAAATTGTGCAGTGTGTTGAGCAGATACCGTCCGGCGAACTTTCGCCGCGCAACGGCGTTGGCCTTGACTCCGCTCACGATACGAGCGACGGTGGCACGAGCCTCGGCGGTTTCCGTCGGAAACGCCTGCTCGGCCAGAGGCGACACCAGCACCGGAGGCGTCGCGGCATCTCGACCGAACAACCGCCACGCTTCCGTCGCGTCGGGAAACTTCGGACCGACGAGCAATGCCAGCCGGCCGCCCGCCAGCCATTCGCGACAGTCGCGTCGCGACAGCATGGCGCGCGCAATCGCCAGCACAGGTTCGACGGCCAGCACCTTCGTGTCACTGCCGCGCCGTTCGACTGCGTCCAGCAGGTATCCGAATCCGAAACCGATGACGACCAGCAGTGGCACGTGACCGCATCGGTCGAGAAGTGCCTCGGCCGAGGCCACGGGATCGGCTGACGAATGAACCGCGATGCGGCGCCCGTCGCCAGTCAGCACAGTGCCGGCGGCATGACCGTGTGACAGGTCCACGCGTCGGTCACTCGCCGCCGTCTCCAGCGCCTGCCGCGTCGCGGCCGGAAGCGCCAGAAGGTTTGCGCTCAGAATGTCGTTGGACGATCGTCTCGGCACCAGCTGCTCACCCTCGATCCACACACGGGGACGCTGTCGGTATCCCGGCCACGAAGCGCGGATTACCGGCGATCGAGTGTGGATGCGATCGAAGAACGTGCGATTTTCTGCACGTTTATCGGGATTCGGCGGCCAATGCGATCCGCCGCTGCTCCTTCGAGCAAGATGACTGCCGCGCGTAGGCCGGGTCCTTTTGGACCCGGTACGGAGAGGGAGGAATGTATGTAGGCCGGGTCCTTACGGACCCGGCGTCGAGAGGAATGTCGTTCAGCCGGTGACCGCGGCGGCGCGCGCAACGACATGACGTGGCAGCAGGACCTCGAACACGGTCGTTCCGTCGCCGCTGCGCACGGTCACACTTCCGCCATGCGCCTGCGCAATCTGCTCGACGATGTAGAGGCCGAGCCCGGCCCCTCGCGACGAATCAGTCGATCGCACGAACGGCGAGAAGATGGTGTCGCGGATCTCTGGCGGAATCGTGCCCGCGTTCTCCACCTCGATCCGAACGGTCGCGTCGAGCTGTCCTTCGATCCGCACCTTGACCGGATGCTCAGGATGACCGTGCTGCACCGCATTGCCAATGAGATTCGCCAGCACCTGCAGCAGCCGATCAGGGTCCCACGTTCCGCCTGGATCGCCTTGCACCTCCCAGTACAGCTGCGACCGTTCGAGCTGAAACTCCGCGACGGCGGCTTCGCACAGCTCCGTCAGATTGGAAGGCTGAGGCCGGAGTGGCATTCGCCCGAGGCGCGCGGTCGTAAAGTCGAGCAGCTGCTCGATCAGCCTTGTCATCCGCTTCGAAGACGACGCGATGCGCGTGGCGATGTTCCCGACGCGCTCGTCGGAGCTGGTGTGGCGCAGCAGCTCGCCAGCCGTGACGATCACGCTGAGCGGTCCGCGCAGATCGTGTGAGAGCACGCCGATGAGCAGTTCCGCAGTGTGTACGAGCTGCTTGTGTTCGATGACCTGCGCGGCAAGCTGCTGCCGTTGCCTGAACAGCTCGATGAACACCGCCACCTTGCTCTGGAGCAGCTGAGGATCGAGCGGCTTGAACAGAAAATCCACGGCTCCCGCTTCGTAGCCCTTGAAGATCCTGCCCGACTCGGCCGGACCGGCAGTGACGAAGATGATCGGCACTCGACGCGTGCGTTCCGAGCCGCGCATCAGCTCCGCGAGCTGAAAGCCGTCCATTCCGGGCATGCGGACGTCGATCAGCGCCAGTGCCACTTCCTGTTCGAGCAGCAGCTCCAGCGCTGCGTCGCCGCTCGACGCTTTGAGCACGGTAATGCCGGGTGCACGCAGCAACGCCTCCAGTACGTCGAGGTTCTCTTCCCGATCGTCGACGACGAGCACCTTCGCATCGTCGGTCAGCGCGGCTTCGGGCAGAAGAGTGTCCGGCATGATTATGCAGTCAGGCACCAGCGTATCCCCATTCAACGAGGTTGCGAGTCATCTCCTCGACCGTCAGGGTCGAGTGAGGCGCCAGCGCCAGCGCCTCGCGTGGCATGAGTGGCACGCGGGCCGAGTCGGGTGACTGAACCCACGTGAGGCCGCCGTGATTCCGGATCGAGGCAAGCCCGGCGGCGCCGTCGGCACTCGCACCGGAGAGCAGAATCCCGAGCAGGCGCGGCCCGAACGCCTGTGCCGCCGATTCGAACAGCACGTCGATGGCCGGCCTCGAATAGTGCACGGGCGGATCAGCGGAGAGTGCCATCGCGCCATGCCGCTCGAACAGGAGGTGGTAGTCCGCGGGCGCCACGTAAACGCCACCGGCTGCGGGCTCCAGCTTGTCTTCCGCTTCCGCGACGTCCAGCAAACACTTCAAACGCAGCAGCTCGGCGAAGGAACCATCGGAATCGGCGGGCAGGTGCACCACCACGACGACCGCCGCCGGAAACGTCCGCGGCAGTGCACCCAGCAGGTCCACCAGCACTTCGAGAGCGCCGGCGGAACCGCCAATGGCGATCACCGTCAATTGACGGGCGCGCAACTCCCCGGCCTGGTCAACCATGTCATGCACTCCGGCGATAGACGCGTTCGCTCGGCACCACGTCGTCGAACCGGCCGCGATTACGCCCGGCATCGAGCCGCTCGTGCGAGCCGAGGCCCAGGAATCCACGCGGCGCCAGCGACTGATGAAAGAGAGCGAGCGCCCTCTCCTGCAGCACCTCGTCGAAATAGATGAGAACGTTGCGACACGACACCAGGTGCACTTCCGCGAATACCGCATCCGTGGCAAGACAATGGTCCGAGAACGTCACTCGCGAGCGTAGCCGGCGGTCGAACACCATGCGGCCGTACGCCGCCGTGTAGTAGTCGGCCAGTGTTCGGACGCCGCTGGCCCGCTGGTAGTTGCGGGTGAATGCCGGGACGCGATCCATGGCGTAGACGCCGGCCTCAGCCGTTCGCAGCGCCTCCGGATTGATGTCGGTGGCATAGACGAGCGTGCGGTCGAGCAGCTGCGCTTCCTCGAGGAGAATGGCCAGCGAGTACACCTCTTCGCCGGTGCTGCAGCCGGCGACCCAGACTTTCGTCGACGGGTATGTGGCCAGCATCGGCAGGACGTGCTCGCGGAGCGCCCGGAAATAGCCGGGATCGCGGAACAGGTCGCTGACCGGAACGGTGAGCTGGGTGAGCAGCCGCGTGAACAGATTCCGGTCGCGCAGAATGCCGTGCTGCAGCAATGACACGCTGGCCACGCCAAGCTTGGCCAGGGCATCGACGACGCGGCGACGCAGCGATGCACGGGCATAGTGGCGGAAGTCATACGAGTACTTCCGGTAGATCGCCTCCACCAGCAGCTCGATCTCGAGATCGACATTGTCGTCAACGTCGACCGGTTCAGGAGAGGGTGTCGTCACCGGGATATCCATACGCGCGAAAGCGACACCAGCTTGTCCACGTCCAGCGGCTTCGGCAGGTAGTCGCTGGCCCCCGCCGCAATGCATTCCGCGTAGTCGTCCTTCATGGCCTTGGCGGTCAGCGCGATGATCGGCACGTTGCGGAGCTCGGCGTCACGGCGAAGCTCGCGCGTGGCGGTGAGCCCGTCCATTTCCGGCATCATGATGTCCATCAGCACGAGATCGGGACGCACCTTGCGCGCCATCTCCAGCCCCTCACGCCCGTTCCGGGCGATTACGACCTTGGCGCCACGCGGTTCGAACACGCTCGTCAGCGCAAACACGTTGCGGACGTCGTCCTCCACGACCAGAATCGTCCGCCCTTCGAACGCGTCGTCGCGCTCGCGCGCCGCCTGCAGCATGCGACGCGAATCCGGAGGCAGCCGCGATTCGACTTGATGCAGGAAGAGCGTCACCTCATCCAGCAGCCGCTCCGGCGACCGCGCCCCTTTCACGATGACCGACTTGGACAGACGACGGAGCCGTTCTTCGTCGTCAGCCGTGAGCGGCCGCCCTGTATACACAATCACCGGCGGAAAGGAGTAGCGCTCGTTCGCGCTCATCGTCTCGAGAATGTCGAAGCCGCTGGCGTCGGGAAGATTGAGGTCGAGCACCACGCAGTCGAAGCTCTCCGATGCGAGCTGGGCGAGCGCCTCCTTCGCCGTACCGACGTCATGAAGGGTGACACCTTCGAGCTGCAGCAGCTCGCGCATGCTGGCGCGCAACCGGGCATCGTCCTCGACGACCAGGATGCGACGCACCCGCTGCGCAAGCCGCTGCTCCAGATTGCGAATCGCCTTGATCAAGTCTTCGCGGTCGGCTGGTTTCCGCGCAAAGCCCACGGCTCCCAGCGCCAGCGCCGTCTGTGCGTTGTCACTGACTGACACCATATGAACCGGAATGTGTCGCGTATCAGGATTCCGTTTCAGTCGATCGAGCAGTGCCAGGCCCGAGCCGTCGGGAAGGTTGATGTCCAGCAGAATGCCGTTTGGCGACAACTCACGCGCCAGCGCCATCCCTTCGTCGCTGGTGTTGGCAATCGCGCAGTCGAAATCGAGCTCGTGAGCGAGATCGAGAAGAATCCGCGCAAACGCCGCATCGTCCTCGACGACCAGAATGAGCCGGTCGGGGTGCGTGCGCTCGTGGCGATCGTCAGCAACCGCCGACCGCGGGACGGCCGCCGCCGCTGAACGACTCGAGGAGGCTCGGACAGCAACTGGCTGCATCCCGACTGATCGCAGGTTCCGGCTCAAGCCGGAACCCACATCTTGGGTTGCAGGGCCGCTGGTCGATGCCGCCCGGAGAGGTCTGATGCGCACCGGCATCGTGAGGGTGAAGACGCTTCCCTTGCCGGGCGCGCTCGCCACCTCGAGCTTTCCGCCCAGAAGTTGCGCGAGCTCACGCGAAATCGAGAGCCCGAGGCCGGTGCCGCCGAACCTGCGATGGGTACTTCCATCGGCCTGACGGAAGGCTTCGAAGATCACCGCATGTTGCTCCGGTGCGATCCCCACGCCGGTGTCGCGAACTTCGAACGAGACCCGGTCGGAACCCTGGGCGCTGACACGCAGGACGACGCCGCCCTGCTCGGTGAACTTGCAGGCGTTGGACAGCAGATTCGTCAGGATCTGCTGCAGCCGCTGTCCGTCAGTCACGATCGTCTCGGGCGTCAGCGGCATCACGTCCACGGTGAACTCGAGCCGCTTCTCTGCAGCCACCGGCTGGAACGTGCGCGACAGCGCGTCCACAATCGCCATCGTCTCGATCGGCTCCGGCTGAATCTCGACGGCGCCGGCTTCGATCTTCGACAGATCGAGAATGTCGTTGATCAGCGTCAACAGACTGTTTCCCGCCGAGTAGATCGTGTCCGCGTACCGCACCTCCTCAGCCGACAGGCGGCCCGCCCGGTTCTCCGTCAGCAGCTTGGCGAGAATCAGCGTGCTGTTGAGCGGCGTCCGCAACTCGTGCGACATGTTGGCCAGGAATTCGGACTTGTATTGACTGGCGCGCTCGGCCTCCTGCTTGGCGACGACCAGCGCATGCTGACGGCGTTCGAGCTCCTGCGCCTGCGTTTCGAGCTGCGCGTTGGTAGCTTCGAGCTCCGCCTGCTGCTGCTCGAGACGGACCTGGGAAGTTTTGAGAATGTCCGAGTGCTGTTCCAGCTCCTCGTTGGCCACCCGCAGCGCCTCCTGTTGCACGCGGAGCGCCTCGGACTGGCGCTGTGTCTCCTCGAGCAACGCCCGAAGCCGGTCGCGGAAAAAGGCCGCGCGCATGCCGACCGCGATGGCATCGCCCGTCCGCTCCAACAGATCGAGCGCGTTCTGCGACGGCGGGTGCACGAACCCGGCTTCGAGGACGCCTTGCAGGACCAGGTCGCTCATCAGCGGACTGACCACTACGTGGCGCGGCGTCCCGGACAGCAGTGCGGAGCGGATCGGCAGGAACGACTCGGGAACGTCGCGCAGGACGGTGACGCGTCCGGCGCGCACCGCTTCGCCGGCGACGCCCTCCCCTGTCTGAAAAGTATCCGGTACATCCACGCCGGCGCGCAGCGCATGCGTGGCGGTCAGGCGCAGCGCCGTGCCGTCGAACCCATACAGCGCCAGGACCTGGGCATCGAGTGATGACGAGAGCACCTTCAGCGCGCGTGAACCGATGTCGGCCATCGACAGCTCACCCTGCATCGCCTCCAGCAGTTGCGTCTGGGTGCGACGAATCCAGTCCTCTGATTCGAGCCGGATGCGCACGCTGATGCGGCTGCGGGCCAGGATCGCCATGGTCCAGATCGCGGCGACACCAAAGACGCGATTGACGTAGGCGATCCAGGTGGCGGTGCTCCCGGGCGAGTCGGTGAACGCCGTGATCACCATCAGCATCGTGCAGCCGATAGCGGCGAGGATGGGGGCCGACCGGTCGCGTCCGAGCAGCGTCAGGCCAACGGGGAGAATGTAGAGAATCCAGACAGCGATGCCCAGCGGCGTAAACAAATCAGCCGCAAACACGGCTGACGCAATCGCGCCAAGACCAACGTACAGAGAAAGAGTGCGAGTGTCCTGCTGCAAAGAGCCGCTCATCTTTTCCGGACCAGCAATGACGCTGCCAGCTCTGGAATTCCCGGAGGTCTCAAGGCGTCCGGCTACCGGCAGGGGCCGACGCTTCGAATTCGGAGGCCTGGCGGCCTCCGACGCACCCGGCTCAGCTGGTAGCCGGAGGCCTTCAGGCCTCCGGAGCCACGCCTGACAAGTGGTGTCGAAGAGCTCATGTTGAGAAAAGGTGTTGACGAGAACATCGTCATCTACTAAATACTTAGTACCAATTCATGCGTACCCCAGCCACCACCCTCACGCCGCAGGAACTCGCCATCATGAAAGTGGTGTGGTCGATGAAACGCGCCACCGTGCGGCAAGTGTAC
>Ga0173480_10000390_pt1 | contig 14357 bp, 14 predicted proteins | sample NitcycUS209509C1_FD_122622 | JGI IMG/M metagenome (GOLD analysis project Ga0173480, IMG submission 122622) | Soil microbial communities from Arlington Agricultural Research Station in Wisconsin, USA - Nitrogen cycling UWRJ-S209-509C-1 (version... | ecosystem: Environmental > Terrestrial > Soil... | reverse complement strand
GAGCTGACCGGGTACGACGAAGGCACCCGCGAACATCTCGTCTAGCCGCGCACCGCGCCGCCCGGCGAATTTAGAAAAAATTTGAAGAGTATTTAGGGACCGGTCACGGCCCTGCGCCATCCTGTGTTCATGCCCGAGCCCAAACAAAAACTTCGCAGCCCTTTCCTCTCCGCCCTCCTCGGTGGCGCAGTCGTTGCCGTCATCGGCCTGATCGCCATTGCCGCAGGGGTGGTCAAGTCCGACGGCGGCACGACTACCACCGTCGCGACGCCGATCACCGCGCCGGTCGACGCCAAGGGCGAAGACGGTGACAGCAACCTCGTCAATCAGATCTACAAGACCGACGGCGACGGCGTCGCCTTCATCGAATCGCAGATCGAACCCCAGGAAACCGAAAGCTTCAACCCGTTCGGCGAACCGGAACCCGAAGGCGGCGGCAACGCAACCGGGTCGGGTTTCGTGATCGACGACGAAGGTCACGTCCTCACCAACAACCACGTGATCGAAGGCGCCAGCAAGGTGACGGTCAAACTCGGCGACTCGGAAACCTCCTACGACGCCGAGGTGGTCGGCACCGACCCCGGCACCGACATCGCCCTGCTCAAGGTCGACGCGCCGGCAAAGGAATTCCACCCGCTCTCCCTGGGCCGCTCCGGCGACCTCGAAGTCGGCGACCCGGTGGTCGCGATCGGCAACCCCTTCGGGCTCGACCGCACCGTCACCAGCGGCATCGTCTCGGCTCTGCAGCGCGACATCCAGGCGCCCAACGGCTTCTCGATCTCACACGTGATCCAGACCGACGCGGCGATCAATCCCGGCAACTCCGGCGGCCCGCTGATCAACGCCGAAGGGGCGGTGATCGGAATCAACGCCCAGATCGCCACCGGCGGTGGCGGCGGCAATGTCGGCATCGGCTTTGCGATCCCGATCGACACGGTTCGCGCCAACCTCGAGCAGCTGAAAGAGACCGGCGAAGTCGAACACGCCTTCATCGGCATCTCCGGCGGAACGGTGACGCCCGAACTGGCCAAGGCTCTGAATCTGCCGGTCGACGAAGGCGTGATCGTCCAGACCGTGGTCAAGGATGGCCCGGCGGACAAGGCCGGCCTTGAAGCCGGGAGCACTTCGGCGACGATCGACGGGGAAGAAGTCCGGCTCGGCGGCGACATCATCACCGAGGTCGACGGCGAGAAGGTCAAGAGCATGGACGAGCTGGTCGAAGTCATCCAGCAGTCGAAGCCGGGCGATGAGCTGAAACTGACGATCCTCCGCGACGGTCAGGAAAAGACCGCCGACGTCACCCTCGGAACTCAGCCGAAGAGCTCCGAATAGCGAAAAGGGGCTGGGCTCCTCTCCTTGGCCCGGCCCCCTCTTCGCGTACGCTGGCTTTTGTGCGAGTCAAGTTCTGCGGCATCACCAACCCCGACGACGCGGCCGAGGCGGTGCGCCTCGGCGCTTGGGCGATCGGGCTGATCCATTTTCACGGCAGCCCGCGCAACGTCGACCCTGCGGTGGCGGGGGAGATCGCGGCGGCGTTCCGGCGCAAGTGCGAGGTCGTCGGCGTCTTCGTCAACCCGACGCTGGAGGAGGTGACCCGGGCGGTCGAGGACGAGGGGCTGACGATGGTGCAGCTGAACGGCGCCGAGGGAGCGTCCTTCTGCGCCGAGGTGAAACGCCGCACGGGGCTGAAGGTGGCGAAGGCGATCCACGTCGCCAGCGCGGCCGACATCCACGGGGCCGAGGCGTACCGCACCGACTTCCACCTCTTCGACCGCCGCGGCAAAGGGCAGTGGGGCGGGACCGGCCAGAGCTTCGACTGGGAGCTGCTGCGCAACCACCGCTCCGAGGTACCGGCGATCCTGGCCGGCGGGCTGCGGCCCGACAACGTCGCCGCGGCGATCGAGATCGCCCGCCCCTACGCGGTCGACGTCGCCAGCGGGGTCGAGCTGGAGCCCGGCCGCAAGGACCATCAAGCGATGACGGCCTTCTTCGAGGCCGCGAACCCGGTTGGCGCCAGCGCGGCATGAGCGCGGTCGAGGAGAGGTTCGGGCCCTACGGGGGCCGCTACGTGCCGGAGACCCTGATCCCGGCGCTGGACGAGCTGGCCGCCGCCTGGGCCGAGGCGCGCGAGGACGCCGAGTTCATGGGCCGGCTGGAGCAGCTGCGACGTGACTTCATCGGCCGGCCGACGCCGCTGTATCCGGCCGAACGACTTTCGGAGCGGGTCGGTTCGCGGGTGCTCTTGAAGCGCGAGGACCTGGCCCACACCGGCTCCCACAAGATCAACAACGCGATCGGCCAGTCGCTGCTGGCGGCGCGGATGGGCAAGCCGCGGGTGATCGCCGAGACCGGCGCCGGCCAGCACGGGGTGGCGACCGCCACTGCCTGCGCCCTGCTGGGACTCGAATGCGTCGTTTACATGGGGACCGAGGACATCCGCCGCCAGGCGCCCAACGTCGAGCGGATGAAGCTGCTGGGCGCCGAGGTGGCGCCGGTCGAGGCCGGCGCGCGGACCCTGAAGGAGGCGGTCAGCGCCGCGATCCGCGACTGGGTCGCCAACGTCGCCACCACCCACTACGTAATCGGCTCGGCGGTCGGACCGGCGCCCTATCCCGCCCTGGTGCGCGATTTGCAGCGGGTGATTGGCGAGGAGGCGCGCGAGCAGGCCCTGGCGGCCGAGGGGGGTCTGCCGGCGCGGGTGATCGCCTGCGTCGGCGGCGGCTCCAATGCGATCGGCATCTTCACCCCCTTCGTCGACGACGCCGAGGTGGCGCTGGTCGGGGTCGAGGCGGCGGGCGAGGGGCTCGACACCCAGCGCCACGGCGCCTCACTGCAGGGCGGGGTCAAGGGCGTCCTGCACGGCTCGCTCTCCTCGGTGATCGCCGACGAGGAGGGGCAGATCCTCGAGGCGCACTCGATCTCGGCCGGGCTCGACTACCCCGGAGTTGGTCCCGAGCACGCGCAGCTGCGCGACAGCGGCCGCGCCAAGTACGTGGCGGTGACCGACGAGCAGGCGCTGGCGGCGTTCTCGGAGCTCTCGCGGCTGGAGGGGATCATTCCGGCGCTGGAGAGCTCGCACGCGATCGCCTGGCTGATGGAGAACCCGGGGGAGGAGGGCTTCGACGTGCTCTGCCTCTCCGGGCGCGGCGACAAGGACATGGCTGAGGCCACGGCCCGGCTGAAACCGCCCGGAGAGATCCTTCCGTGAGTGGAGAGGAGCGGATTGCAGCGGCCTTCAAGGTGGCCGCCGACGAAGGGCGGGCGGCCTTGATGCCGTACATGATGGCCGGGTATCCCGACCGCGAGACCGGGCTGGCGGTGGCCGCCGCTTACGCCGACTCGGGGGCCGACCTAATCGAGCTCGGGGTCCCGTTCTCCGATCCCCTGGCCGACGGGCCGACGATCCACGCCGCCGCAACCACCGCGCTGGAGGCGGGTGCAACGCTGGCCACTGCGCTCGAGGTCTGCCGCACGGTGGGGGACCGGGTGCCGGTGATCTTCATGGCCTACGCCAACATGGTCCTCGCCCACGGCGGCGCCGCCGAGTTCGCCAAGCTGATCGGCGCCGCCGGGGCAGCCGGGGCGATCGTCCCCGATCTGCCGCTGGATGAGGCCGGCGAGGTGCGCGAGGCGATGGCCGCCGAGGGGCTGGCGCTGGTGCCGCTGCTGGCACCGACCACGCCGGCCGAGCGGCGCAAGCGGATCTGCGAGGCGGCTCACGGTTTCGTCTACGTCGTCTCCACCGTCGGCACGACTGGCGAGCGGGCCGAGATTCCGCCCGCGGTGACCGAGCTGGTCGAGGCGACCAAGGCCGACGCGGAGACCCCGGTCGCGGTCGGCTTCGGAATCGGCACCCCCGAGCAGGCGGCGCAGGTGGGCGAGATCGCCGATGGGGTGATCATCGGCAGCCGCCTGGTCCGTGCCGCGGGAGAGGGCGGCTCCGCTCAGGGTGCCGCCGACGCGGTCGGCGGCTTCCTCAGCCAGACGCGTGTCGCGCTCGCCGGATAGGATGCCGCGCGATATGGGAATGGTCGTCACCCTCTTTCTCGCTCTCGCCGCCACCGTGATCGGCTACGCCGTTTTCGGACAGGGCGGCGGCGTCGCCGGCATGGTCTTCTTCGGCGTGCTGCTGATCGGCGCGGCTCTCCGCGTCCTGCAGCCCGCCAAAGAAAACGCCGACCTGCGCTAAAAACGCGTTTCGCTAGGCGCGGGTCGCGATCAGCTGCAGGTATTCCGGCTCTACAACCAGCGCGCGGTCGCCGCCGACGCTGAGGTCGTCGAGGACCTTCTTGAGGTCATCGGTGAGTGCCTGCTCCCCCTCCGGTCCGACTTTGTCGTAGGCGGATTTGATCGGCCCGAAGTAGCTGCGGAAGAAGTCCAGGTAGTGGTCGGCGGAGCGGAATGCCTGGCGTGATTTCCGTCGTTCGGACCGCAGGTCGGTGACGGAGTCGCCGAGCAGCCCCTTGACGTGGTCCTCGTTGCCCCAGAGCACGGGCGGGACGAATCCCGGCGGCGGCCCACCCGTGTGCTTGACGATCGTCGCGAAGAAGTCCTGCAAACCGCCGTCCGGGCACCAGCTCGAGAGGCCGATGCGGCCGCCCGGCTTGGTCACCCGCAGAAGCTCGGCCGCGGCCTTCTGCTGATCGGGGGCGAACATCACGCCAAAGATCGACGTCGTCACGTCGAAGCTGGCGTCGTCAAAGGGGAGGTCCTGGGCGTCGGCCTCGACGAACTCGATCTCCAGCCGCTCCGCCACAGCCCGCTCGCGGCCGCGCTCCAGTAGCGCCGGCACGAAGTCGGCGCCGACGGTGTTTCCCCAGGCGCGGCGGGCCGCCGCCAGGGCGCCGTTGCCGCTGCCGGTGGCGACATCGAGGACGCGCTCGTCAGGAACGATCCCCAGCGCCTCGGCCAGGTCCTCGGAGACTTTGACGACGAGGTTCGCGACCATCGCGAAGTCCCCCTCCGACCAAATCGCCTGCTGGGCCTCGGTTGCCGCTTGGAAGTCCGGTGCGTCGTTCATGCCTCGACGCTATCGCCTGAAGGGTGTTGGCGAAACCCCCGGACGGTGGAATCGCGAACTTCCTAAGCTGAGGCGATGCGAATCGGAGTCCTCACCGGCGGCGGCGACTGCCCCGGCCTCAACGCGGTCATCCGCGCCGTCGTTCGCAAGGGCGCCGGCGTCTACGGGCATGAGTTCGTCGGCTACCGCGACGGCTGGCGCGGGCCCCTCGAGGACGACAGCCGGCCGCTCGGCGTGCCGGAGGTGCGGGGGATCCTGCCGCGCGGGGGGACGATCCTCGGCTCCTCCCGGACCAACCCGTTCGCCGACGATGACGGTCCCGCGCGGGTGGCGGCGAACCTCGAGTCAGCCGGGGTCGACGGCCTGATCGCGATCGGCGGCGAGGACACCCTGGGGGCCGCCTCGCGCCTGCACGCGGAGGCTGGAATTCCGATCGTCGGCGTCCCGAAGACGATCGACAACGACCTCGGCGCCACCGACTACACCTTCGGCTTCGACACCGCCGTCAACATCGCGATGGAGGCGATCGATCGTCTCCACACCACGGCCGACAGCCACCACCGGGTCCTGATCGTCGAGGTGATGGGCCGTCACGCGGGTTGGATCGCCTTCCACGCCGGGCTCGCCGGCGGCGCCAACGTGATCCTCATCCCCGAGCAGCCCTTCGACGTGGAGAAGGTCTGCGAGCTGGTCGGGCGGCGGTTCGCCAGCCGGTTCGCCCCGATCATCGTCGTCTCTGAGGGGGCCGAACCGGTGGGCGGCATGCCGAAGCCGGACGAGGAGAGGGTCGATGCCTTCGGGCACGTTCGCCTCGGCGGGATCGGACACTGGCTCGAGGGCGAGATCGAGCGGCGGACTGGGAAAGAGGCGCGGGCGACCGTCCTCGGCCACGTCCAGCGCGGCGGCACCCCGACGGCCTTCGACCGGGTGCTGGCGACCCGGTTCGGGTTGCACGCGATCGACGCGGCTCACGACGGGAAGTGGGGCACGATGGCAGCGCTGCGCGGGATCGAGATCGAGCTCGTCTCCCTGGAAGAAGCCACCGCGGAGCTGAAGACGGTGCCGCGCTCCCTCTACGAAGAGGCCGAGGTCTTCTTTGGCTAGGTCGCCTGCCGGGGTCTTCTTACTGCTCGCTCTGTCTGTTGTCGTGGCGGCTGGCTGCGGCGAAGGCGGGGCTGAGGAGGGGGCGCAGCTGAACGTCTACGTCAGCGCGCCGCTGAGCGGGGCCGAAGCTGAGGCCGGACGAAAGATCTGCGACGAAGCGCGCCAGGAGGCGCGGCGCACGGGAGAGCCAGGCGGGTTCGAGCTCCGGGTCCTCTGCCTCGACGCGGCGGGGCGGAGGGGACGCTGGACGCTGGCCCAGGTTGGTGCCAACGCCCGGCGGGCGACCGAGGACTCGACCGCGGTTGCCTACCTGGCCGAGCCCGAGCGGGCGGCGCGGCAGCAGTCGCTGCCGATCGTCGAAGCGGCAGGGATCGCCGAGCTGGGCGATCTCTCCGGTAAAGAGGCGGTTGCGAAGGTTGCCGCGGTGATCGAGGAGAGCGACTCGAACGATCCTCGGCAGGCGGTCTTCGACGCGGTCGAAGGCTGATGGAGGAGGAGCAGCCGCGGGTCTCGGTCGTAGTGCCGACGCGCGACCGACCCGATTTTCTCCAGCGCTGCCTGGCAGCCCTGGAGAGGCAGACGCTCGCGGTCGAGGTCGTAGTGGTCGAGGACGTCGAGGGTCGCGGTCCGGCGCGGGCGCGCAACGAGGGCGTACGGCGAGCCAGTGGCGAAGTCATCTGCTTCACCGACGACGACTGCGCCCCGGCGGCGGGCTGGGCCGAGGCGCTGACCGCGCCGGTCCTGGCTGGCGAGGCCGAGGCAGCCAGCGGCCCTGTCTCGATGGGAAAGGGTGCCACTGCGGCGGACAGGGCCTGGGAGGCGATCGTCAACTACCTGCAGGTAAGTGCGGGGGAGCCCGGAACCGCCTCGCCGGGATTCGCCGTCACCGCCAACCTGGCCGTGAGGCGCTCGCTGCTCGAGCGAGTCCCGTTCGACGAGTCGTTTCCGGCGGCTGCGGGCGAGGATCGTGACTGGGGAGAGCGGGCGTCGCACGAGGGAGTGGAGCTGCGGTATGTCGCTGCGGCGCCGGTCACTCACCAGAGCGGGATGAGCGCGCACGGTTTCCTACGTCAGCAGTACCGCTACGGCCAGGGCGCCGCCCGGTACCGGAGCGCCGGCTCGGATCGCCCCCTCGGGTCCGTCGGCTTCTACATCGGCCTCCTGCGAGCCGGATTCGCCGCGGGACCCACGCCCGGCATGCTCGTCGGCGCAGCTCAGTTCGCCACCATCGCGGGAGTCATCCGCGAGTCCGCGAAGATGCGCCTATACGACGACTTTTCGCGGACTCGATGAGCTAGCGCTCGATCAGCGGCTCGCCGCTGAGACCGTCCAGCGGCACGCCGTTGAGGGCCGCGACCGTGGCGGGGATGTCGGTGATGCGGGCTGGACGGGTTAGGTCGCGGGGGCGGCCGGTGCGGGGGGCGAGGATTGCCCAGGCGTCGCCGTCGGTGTGGTTGCCGGTGCGGCCGCTGCCGTAGCCCTGGCGCTGGACGCTGCCGAAGCGGGGGGAATGGACGGCGCTGAGGGCGACCGAGGAGGTTGGGCGCCAGCGGACGATCAGGTCGGGGAGGCGGTCGGCGGCGGTGCCCTGCCAGCGGTCGGCGACCTCGTCGACGGCGATGACGGTCGGCTCGCCGTCGGGGTCGCGGAAGTCGAGCAGGCCCTCGCGGATCTGCTCGGTCAGCTCCGCCGCCTCGCTCTCGCCAACGATCCCGTCGCGCTCGCGGCCGGCGCGGTTGAGGCAGACGTAGCCCTGATTGTCAGCCGGGTGGGCGAAGGCGCGGGTGGTCGACCAGTCGACCCCGCGCAGCTCCAGCCGCGCGGTCAGCTCCAGCGCCAGCCGGTCCGGCATCGCCGCGGCGACTTTCGCGCGCAGGCGGCCCGAAAGCGCCCCGCGCAGCCGCCAAATCGCGCCTGAGTCGGAATCCTCAGGGTTGCGTGGTTCCTTTGTCGCCGCTGAGGCGACAAAGGAACCACGCGATTGGCCCTCGCCTGCCAGGACGGCCGAGAGCATTCCCGGCAGGAGGTCGGCGCGGCTGGTGTTCTGGTCCATCCCCAGTACCGAGCAGACGATCACGTCGCAATCATCCGGCAGCGCCTCGAGGACGCGGCCGAGCTGGGTGTCTACCTCCTGGTAGACGTCGGCCAGGGTCTCGTCGAGTCGCTGGCGCTCGTCGTCGCCGATCGCGTCGCTGTCGATGTAGGGCGGCACTTCCCATAGCCGGTGGCCGGCGAGGTGGGGGGCGGCGAAGACGATCCAGGCGAGGTCGAAGGGCCGCTCCCGCAGCCGCTCGATCGCCAGGTCGGCGACCCGGGCCGGGGCGGTGAGGAAGCGCTCGCGCAGGCGGCGCAGCTCGTGCGGGGTCTGGGCGCCGAAGACCTCGGTCACGTCGGGCGGCCGGCCGTGGCGCCGGCGGGCCTCGCGGTCACCTCCCTCGGGGACGGACCAGCGCTCGAGCACGACCCGCTCGCGCATCCCCCAGCCGCAAACCAGGTCGCCCTCGGCTTGGTGGGGGCGGTGGCACTCGTACGGGTCGATAGCCAGCGTGCTGCGGCCGTGCTCGCCGAGCCGGTCCCAGATCGGCGGTGGGCCGCCGAAACTCGCCGCCAGCCGGATCCGCTGGTCGCCAGCGCCCCACTGGAAGGGATAGAAGAGGCCGTGGTCGCCAGCCTCGACCCCGCGATAGAGATCCTGGTAGGCGCTGGCCGGGAAGTGTTCGGCCGGGGTCTCCAGCTCGATCCGGCTGCCGCGCTGTCGCAGCTCCGCCAGATTGGGTAGCCGACCCTCTTTCTCCAGCTGCTCCAGCAGCCGGGCGCTGGCGGCGTCGAACTGAATGACCGCGATCACGCGACCGTCTCCACGGGCGCGACGGTGACCTCGGCCCCGTTCAGCTCAGACGAGCGCCGGGCTGCCTCAACGACGGCCATCGCGGTAACGCCGTCCTGCGCTGCGGCCAGGAGGCGGGGGTGTCCCTGTCGGAGCCTCCCCATCTGTTGCTCCGACAGGGACCCCCCCGCCTCCTCCAGCTGTCGCTGGATCGAGGTAACCAGGGGATCGGGCCTACCAGCCAACCCACCAAGACGGCTCCGCAGGCCACCCCAGGCCGACCGCCCCAGCGTCTTGCCGGCGCGGTCGCGGATGCTGACCACCTCGCGGTGACCGCGGTCGGTGGCGCACTCGATCCGGGCGCGGCCGCGGTTCAGCTCCAGCTCGAAGGAGGCGCGCTGCGGCTCGATCCGCGCACCGCGAACCGCGATCGGTGCGGCGTCGCTGAGGAAGCAGGCGAGGTCGATCAGGTGGATGCCAGCATCGAGCAGGGCTTCGTCGCGCACTTCGTGCGCGCCCCAGGCCTTCTGCTTGAAGCGCAGCTCCAGGTCGAGCTCGATCCAGCCCTCGGCCGGGATCGAGTCGCGTAGTTCCTTTCCCTGAAGGAAGCGGCGGTTGAGGGCGAGGAACGGCTCCGGTTCCAGCCCGGCTAGTCGCAGGGTGCCGGCCAGGTCGGGAGCGGGGGGCTTCTCGACCAGCGAGCGCACGCCGGCTGCGGCGGCCTCCTCGGCCAAGGCGACGTGACGATCCAGTGGCGCGGCGACGACCAGCAGGTCGATCGGCTCCGCTTCCAGCAGGCCCGTCAGGTCGGAGTAGCCCGCTGCCTCGCCGCCGCCCTCGCGCCAGAGGCGCAGGCAGCTCTCAAGCCGTTCCGGATTCGGGTCGGCGAAGGCGGCGATCGTCACGCCCTCGGCCGCCATCGCCGCCGGCACGTAGCCGCGCTCGACGATCCGGCCGCAGCCGGCGATGCCCAGCCGCATCACCGTCGTCCCTCGATCGCCTCGAGCACGACCGCGGCCGGCACAGAGGCCGCCGCCGCCAGCTGGTGCAGCTGGTGCAGGCCGATTCCCGCGAGCAGCAGACTGGCGCCGCCGCGTCGGGCGAGGAGCGTGTAGAGGTCACGGTCGAGGACGAGGTTGGCCGCCAGCGCCGCCGCCGCCAGCCGCGGCCGCCGCGCCAGCAGGGATCCGAGCAGGGCGACGCTGGTGACGGCGCTGGCGCGGCGGCGCCAGCCGAGGTTGAGGGCGGTGCTGCTGTCCTTTTGGCGCAGCAGCAGCCGCGCCCAGGGAACGCCGCGGCGCGCGAAGTCGGTGCGGAGCATGTTCAGCGGAGTCCAGCGCTTGAGGTGGCGGCCGCGGACCTCCGGGTCGAGGACGATCCGCGCCCCGTCTCGCCGCAGCCGCATCCCCAGCTCGATGTCCTCGACGCTGGCCTGCGGGAAGAGCTCGGCGTCGAAGCCGCCGACGGCCTCGAAACGCTCGCGCCGCACCGCGCCGACGCCGGCCCAGAAGGTCTCCGCCTCGCCCGCCCCCTCGGCGTGGACGTGGTGGTGGAGCAGGTTGCGGTAGCGCGAGGTCAGCGCCGGGTGGGCGGGGTCGTCGTCGTAGGCGCCGAAGAGCGCCGCCAGGTCCGGTTCGGCGGCGAACCGCCGCTCGATCAGCGCCAGTGCCTCGGGGTGCACCTCGACGTCGGAGTCGACGAAGACCAGCACGTCGACCTCGCACTCGGCCGCGCCGAGGTTGCGCGCCGAGGCGGGTCCGGCGCCGACCGGCTCCGCCAGCACCGCCACCATGTCCGGCCTGCGGGTGCCGGCTTCCAGCGCCGCCAGGCAGCGCTGCAGGGTCGCGGGACGGTCGGTCGCCGGGACGATGACGCCGAGGGTGGGGGTAGAGCCGCGCACAGGGCGCGGGTCCGGGGAAGAGGCCGGCATTAGGGATACCTAATAGCATCTTCTGCCCCGATGACGGCTGCCGCCCAGAGACCCGAGTCCGCCCCCGTCGCCGTGCTCGGAGCCGGTCCCGCCGGCCTCACCGCGGCCTACCGGCTGGTCCAGCGGGGCGTCCCTGTCGTTGTTTTCGAGGCGGGCGAGCAGGTCGGCGGCTTGGCCCGGACCGAGACCCGCGACGGCTACCGCTTCGACCTCGGCGGCCACCGCTTCTTCACCAAGAGCGACGAGGTCGCGAAGCTGTGGGAGGAGCTGCTCGGCGAGGAACTGCTGGTCCGGCCGCGGCTCTCGCGGATCTACTGGCGCGGCCGCCTCATCGAGTACCCGCTGCGCCCCGCCGACGTCTTCGCCAAGGTCGGGCCGGTCGAGCTGGCCCGCAGTCTCGGCTCCTACGCGCGGGCGCGGCTGCGCCCGGCGCCGGCCGAGGAGAGCTACGAGGACTGGGTCAGCGCCCGCTTCGGCCGCCGCCTCTTCGAGCTCTTCTTTAAGACCTACACGGAAAAGGTCTGGGGAGTGGGGACCGACGAGCTGCGGGCCGAGTGGGCGGCGCAGCGGATCGCTGACCTCTCTGTTGCCTCGGCGCTGCGGGCGGCGCTGCCGGGCGGCGGCGAGACCCCGAAGAGCCTGATCGAGGAGTTCCGCTACCCGCGCCTGGGGCCGGGGCAGATGTGGGAGGAGATGGCGCGAAGGGTGGAGCACGGCGGCGGTGAGATCCGCCTCGGAGCGCCGGTCGAAGGGCTCGAACACGAGGACGGCCGGGTGACCGCGGTCCGCGCTGGCGGCGAGCGGGTCGAGGTCGCGGCGGTGATCTCCTCGATTCCGCTGCGGACTACCGTCGGCACCGCCGAACCGGCGCCCCCGCGCGAGGTCACGGTCGCCGCCGCCGGCCTCCGCTACCGCGACTTCCTCACCGTCGCCCTGCAGGTCGACGGCGAGCCGCCCTTCCCCGACAACTGGGTCTACGTCCACGACCCGGCGGCCAAGGTCGGCCGGATCCAGAACTTCCGCGCCTGGAGCCCGTGGATGACCCCGGACCCGCGCCGCTCCTGCCTCGGCCTCGAGTACTTCTGCTTCGAAGGCGACGAGCTCTGGTGCGCGAGCGACGAGGAGCTGGTCGAGCTGGGCCGGCGCGAGGTGGCGGCGCTGGGGTTGGTCGAGGCTGACCGGGTCGCCGGCGGGCACGTGATCCGGGTGCCGAAGGCCTACCCGATCTACGACGCCGACTACGCCGGCCGGGTCGAGCGGATCCGCGGCTGGCTGGAGGGCTTCTCCAACCTGCAGCAGATCGGCCGCAACGGCCTCCACAGGTACAACAACTCAGACCACTCGATGCTGACCGCGATGCGCGCCGTCGAGAACCTCTGCGACGGCGCCGGCCACGACGTCTGGGCGGTCAACGCCGACAGCGTCTACCACGAGCGCGAGGAGGATGAGCAGCCCTACCGGGCGGCGCCGGAGACGCCAGCGATGGGCCGGCCGCTGGCCGAGGTCAGCGAGTAGGGCAGGGCAGGCGGGTCGCTCGCCAGCGGCCAGCGTGGGCGATGACGTCCCCGTTGGGGATCGGTTTGGTGGAGACCGCGACGCCGTAGCGCGGACGGTGGCGGATCAGGATCGAGGAGATCGGTTCGTCGAGCCTCCAGGCGAGGGCGGTTTGCTCACGGACGTGCGTCATCCGAACCCGGTCCTGGCAGGCGAGCAGCTCTGCGCCACCGGTCTCCTCGACGAGGTCGAAGAGGTGCTCGATCGAGCTGGTCTGCCGTTCGACCACGTCGAGGTCGCCAGGCAGCTGAGCGACGCGCCAGCCGAAGCCGGCGACGGCTAGGACCAAGGTGGCTACGACGAGACCCCGCGGGGGCGCTCCGGTCTTTTGTTCCGCATAGCGGTGCAAATGACCGGAGCGCTTGAAGGCTGCTGCCCCCGCCCGGGCGATTCCCACGCCGCCGATCACGGCGACCACGGCCGTGGCTGGGGCGAGGAAGCGGGGGAGGCCGGCGAAGCCGGCTATTGCCATTAGGGCTACGAGGGCGATCCAGGCTCCCGCGCCGGCTAGGAGGGTCTTCAGCGTCTGGTCTAGCTCGTCGCGTTCGCGCCAGAGGAGGAGCGCGACGCCGATCCAGGCGGCGGCCAGTGGTGCGGCCAGCGCTCGGCCCAGCACCTCGAGCCCGTCGAGCGGCTCGATGCCGCCGGCGCGGGCCGTTTCGCCGCCCTCCAGTGGGTTGCCAGCGCCGACGATGTCGGGAACGAACCAGGCGAGGGGGACGAGGACGGCGACGGCGATTGCGGCCGCGCGCAGGCGCGGCCGCTTCTGGGTCGCGAACCAGGCCCAGATCGCTAGGAAGGGCCAGCACTCGGGCCGCAGCAGCGCCGCCGCGGTCCCCAGCCCCAGCACCCAGCCGCGGCGCTCATCGAGCGCCGCCCAGATCGCGCCCAGCACCAGCGCCACCAGCAGCGGCTCCGAGAGCCCGCCGGTGAACTGGCGCAGCGGCGGCGTGAAGGAGTCCCAGGTGACCGCCACCGAGCCCGCCGCGACCGCCGCTGCGACCCAGCGCCAGTGCCCGGTCTCCTTGCCGCTCAACCGAGCCGCCAGTAAGCCCGCCAGCAGCGGCGCGCAGATCCATCCCGCCCGGGCGACCAGCAGCCAGGCCTTCGGCGCCGCCCCGCCGAGCAGCGAGAGCGGCGCGTCGATCAAGACCGGCAGCGGCTTCCAGGACGGCCCCGCAGCGGTCTCGAGGCTTCCTTGCGCCAGCTCCCGCCCCCAGACCAGCCAGGCCCAGGGGTCGTAGACCGGGAAGAAGGGGAGGGCAAGGGAGGCGGCGGCGAGAGCGAGCGCTACGGCCACTGCCAGCCCCGGCCCGGGAACGGCTCTCACCCGATCATGGCGGCGCCGCGCCCTGCTCGCTCAACAGGTAGACGGGAATTGCGGCCACCGCCAGCAGGACCAGGGCCGGGATCGCGCTCGCCTCGTAGAAGCCGTAGGTGGTTTGGGTCCAGATGTCGGTCGCCAGCGTTTTGAACCCGATCGGCGAGAGGATCAGGGTCACGGTCAGCTCCTTCATCGCGTGCAGGAAGACCAGCGCGGCGCCGGCCATCATCCCGCCGCGGGCGAGCGGGATCGTGATCGTGCGGAAGACCTCGGCCGGGCCGCGCCCCATCCCGCGCGCCGCCTCTTCGATCCGCGGCGAGAGCTGGACCAGCGAGCTGGCGATCGGGCCAATCGCCAACGGCAGGTAGTGGATCGTCATCGCGAAAACCAGCAGCGTGATCGTCTGGTAGAGCGCCGGCACCGCCCGCGTCGCGAAGAAGACGAGCCCGAGGGCAACGAGGATCCCCGGCAGAGCGTAGCCGGCGTGGGAGAGGCGCTCGACCAGGCGCGCCGCCCGCGAGGGGTAGCGCACCGCAAGCGCCGCGACGACCAGCGCCGCGATCGCCCCGATCGCCGCCGCCCAGGCCGCGATCAGCAG
>Ga0173480_10000388_pt1 | contig 14366 bp, 19 predicted proteins | sample NitcycUS209509C1_FD_122622 | JGI IMG/M metagenome (GOLD analysis project Ga0173480, IMG submission 122622) | Soil microbial communities from Arlington Agricultural Research Station in Wisconsin, USA - Nitrogen cycling UWRJ-S209-509C-1 (version... | ecosystem: Environmental > Terrestrial > Soil... | reverse complement strand
CGGCTGATTCTGCGCCAGGAGCGGCCACGGGTCGCGGCGCTGATTGTTGAGCGACGTATCAAAGTGAAGGTGAGCGCCGGTCGCGTAGCCGGTGGTATCGAGCTTGCCGAGCTCGGTTCCGGGGCTCACGGCCTGTCCGACGCGAACCGCGAGCCGGTCCATGTGCGCGTATCCGGTCGTCCATCCATTGCCGTGATCTACGCGCACGATCCCCGCGCCGCCCGACGCGGAATCGTAGAAAGCCTGATACACGGTCCCGGCGGCCATCGCCACGATCGGATCACCGCTCTTCCCGTTTCCGATGTCGCATCCGTCGTGCGGCCCGTACTGCGGCATCGATTCGTCCGCGAATGGCCGGGTGAGCCGGAATCCCGACGCCGGATCAGCGTCCGGATGGCCGATCCGCCCGCGCACCGGATTGCCGAAGATCATCGATAGTCTCCGATGTCGATCTGCTCGCGGGTGAGCGGCGGATCGTCGTCGCCGTAGCGCTCGGCGAGCTCCGGAAGGTAGTACCACCAGGCCGGCCACCAGGCCGGGCGCACGCGTGGCGCGCCGCGAGCTCCGGGGGATATGTCCGGCATTGTCGGCGGCTCGCCGTAGATCGTCACGCGCCCTTCGGCGAGCGGGTGTGCGGGCGTGCTCATGGCCGCCGCAGCTCGTCGCGGAGCAGATAGCCGACGGCGAGCCCCACGAGCCCCGCGCCGGTGAGCATGCCGAGCACGAAAAGCGGCCAGTCCGTCACGCCGCGGCCGTGTCGGTGATCGGCTCGCCGCATACGCCGCACACCGCGCGAACCTCCGGCCCGTCAATGTCGGCATCCCAGGCGACCGGCATCGGGACGCCGGCGTTTTCGCATCCTTCGGTATGACAGGTCACAACGTACGCGGCGGCGGCCATCGGCTCGATTGTGAGCCCGCCAGGGCCAGAGCCCGCGAGCGCTTGTATCGCGTGCCAGTCCACGGAGATAGTCCATCCCGAGCCCTGCGGGTTATAGCCGCGGATGGTAACGCCGGTCGTGGACGCGCCCGCATGGCCGCTCGCGCCGTAGCCGGCGCCCACGGCGGCGGTCGTCACAATCGGTGTCTGCGTGAATCGGCCGGCGGCGAACGTCACCGCCATGCTGGCGCCGGCGTTACCGGCCACCGATCCGACACTCACGCGCCCGGACTGTTGCCGATGCTGAAATTGATTCGCGATGAGGAGGTTTTCGATCGCGAGCGCGAGCGCGCCGATGGCATTGTCGCCGTCCATGACGCGATCAGTACCCGCCGGATAAGGAAACGCGTATGTCGGTGTGCTCAGTGGCATCGGGTGTCTCCTACGTGGCCCAGGTATCCCAGCTCTTCGCCGGCGGGACGGTATCCCAGCGCTCCGAGGATGGCACGTCCACCCATCGGCCGGGATAGTCGCTCACGAACGGCGGCAGACAGGTGATCGCATCCCAGGTGAGCGACGGCGCCAGCGCGTCCCACGCCCAACCGGGTGACACGTCATCCCATGTCGGCGCCGGCGCGGTGCGGCAATAGTCGCTCACCGCCAGCTCGAGCTCCCAGGAGCCCGGCCCGATCGTCTCGGTCCATCCTTCGACAAAGCAGTACGCGCCCGACATCGGGGCGCCGGCCGGCATGCCGGTGACATTGATCAGGTCGTGGACTTCGAGCCCGAGCAGGGCGGCGGTGAGCGCGGCGTCCACGCCGGGTGATTGCAAGGGGATGCGGAGCGATCCGAGAATCCACGCCGGCTCGATCTGGCGCGCGATGATCAGGTTCGCGCGCTCGGTGGCGGCGGCCACGTTGACCAGGCGCGTGGTGAGACTGGCGGCGTGCGTCCCGTAGGTCGCGATCGAGCCCGGATCGGTGGCGCGCACTTCGAGCTCCGGCGAGCCGTAGCGCACGCGTACGTCATTCGCGAGCCCTTCGAGCCCGGTTGACCAGCGCAGCTCGAGCGGCAGATCGCATGCGGTGAGCGTGAGCGCCAGCTCCGGCGCGCGGCGGTGCATGGCGTCGGCATAGAGCACGGCGCCGTCGGTCGCCTGCCACACAAAGCCGCCGCCATCGAATGCGGCATCGGTCGCCACCGTGAGCGCCGGTTGCGCGTCCACGTCGCGCGCCAGGATCGATAGATATCCGGGATCGGAGCGGATCGGATCGGTGGCGACGCCGGCGGCGGCGATGGCCCGATTCACGCGCGTCCCGTCGAGCTCGGCCGGATAGGGTGTGTCACCGATCACGCGGCGCCCCATGTCGGCCAGCTCGCCGACGGCGACGATCGTCGCGGTGCTCACGTCCGGCGTATCCCAGGTGATCGCAATATCGGTGATTCGGCCGGCGAACCGCGGCACCGGCCCGGCGAGCACGGCCACGTCCGCGCCGATCACCGCGCTCGCGGGGAGCACACCGACGAGCTCGAGCGTCGCGGCGTCGGCTTCGGGCTGCGAGCTCGGATCGTCGCGGCCATGGCGGATCACCGCGTGCAGCACATCGCATTCGATCGCCACGCCGGCCACCGTCACGATCGCGGCCGGGACCGTCATCGGCTCAGGCCGGCGCCGAGCCGCGGATCGCGGCCCATGCGGATTGAGTGTTGATTGAGCACGCGCGCCACCGTGCGCGCCACGCCCTCCGGATCGAGCGCGCCGGTGACGTTGATCACGACGGGCGCCGCGCCGCCGCTCTTCCCACTGCGCGCCGCGGTCGCGCCGGCCGCGTTTCCGCCGATGAATGGGAGCTCCGGAAGGTGAATGTTGGAAAACGGGTTGATCGCTTCGAGAAAATCGCCGATCGGTCCCATGGCGCGCCCGATCCACGTCACCAGCTTGACGAGCCATCCGACAACCGTCGTGAGGATGTCGGCCACGATGCCCAGGGCGCCGGCGAGCAGCTTGACCAGCGGGATGAGAAGCGGGAGCAGGGCGGTTATGAGCTGCCCGAGAACCTTGAGGATCGGGAGCAGGGCGGGGAGAACCTCCTTGAGCACTGGCAGGAAGGCGGCGCCGATCGTCTCGGTTATCTCGCCGAACGCGTCCGACGCTTTGGCGCCCATGCCGGCCGCACTGTCCGCGTAGATATCGGCTTGACCGGCGGCGAGCTTGCTCGCGGCGGCGATCGTGTCGGTGGCGGTGGCGCCCTTTTCGAGCCCAGGCACCAGCTTGCGGAGCGCGCCATCCTGTCCGGCGTGAGCTTTGGCGATCGCGTCGGATGCGGTCGCGAGGTCCACGCCGGCAAATCGCGCGATGTCTTGAGCTTGCGTGAGGAGCGCGGTGGCCTCTCCCACGTCGCCGGTCGCGGTGACCAGTGATTCGAGCCCGGCGCGCGTCTCCGAATCGGTGAATGCGCGCTCTTGACCGGCGGCGATGGCGGCGTCCACTTGCGCGGTCGATTCGGCGGTCGCGGCGCCAGTGGCGCGGATCACTCCTTCGAGCTTCGCTTGCTCCGCGGCGTCACTGGCCGCGGCATCGGCCATGCCCTTGATCGCCAGGGCGGCGCCCACGCCGGCGGTCGCGACGCCGGCGATGGCCAGGGCGCCGGTCCCGAGCCCGCCGGCGAATCCGCCGACCTTGCTCTTCGACGTGTCGAGCGCTTTGTCCAGGTTCGACGTGTCGCCCTTGATCTCTACGACGAGCCCGAGCGCCATCGATCAGCGCCCCGAGCGCGCGGCGAGCTCGCGCGAGCGGCGGTCGTACGCGTCGGCTTGCGCCAGCGTCAGCTCCCCGGCCACGGCCGGCGTGAGCCCGGTTGCGATCGCGGCGGCGACCGATGCTTCGGCTTCGGCTTCGGCGATCGCGTCGGCGGCGTCCAGGTCGAAGGTCACGCGCCATGTCTGCGCGTCGGCCCAGCTCAGCGCCGGATCGCGGCGCCGTTCGAGCATGAGCGCCCACGCATAGAGCAGCTCCGCGGCGAGCTCAAGGTCGCGGGGATCCCCGGCCGGATCATTGAGCGTGCGGAGGAGCCGCTCCGTATCCTCGCGCCGCACGCCGGCGATCGCCGATGCTCGCGCAATTTCGAGAATGGTGAGCGACCGCACGCCGGCCAGGGTGAGCGTCACCGGGCGGGGCTCAGAGTGTCCGGAATCCACGCCGTTTTCCTCTTCCGGTGATTCCCGCGTCGTACTCGGCGAGTATCGCGTCGGACTGCTCGGCGATCGTGTCGGCGACCATGCGCGCGCCGGCCATGCCGCGGCCAGGGACGCCGTACTCGACAGGGCCGGCGTACGGGACGCCGGACACGACGCCGGCGGCGATCTTCGACGCGCTCGAGCGCCACGACGCGGCCAGGGCGCCCGTCGCGCGCGGTGAGCGCCGGGATGCGCCAGGCACGATCAGCTCGGCCACGCGCCGATTCGTCTCGGTCAGGTCCTCCACGTCGCGCCCCAGCGCATCGAACGCGGCGCGGAGCTCACGGTCGCCGGTGACACTCACCTTGTCGGCCACGCGTCAGGCCGCCGCCGCTTCGGCGCCCTCATGCTCGGCTCGCGCGCCGGCGCTCATGCCGGCCGGGAATGCGGCCACGATGAGCTCCGGCTTGCTCGTACAGGGGAGCGTCACGTCGAGCTCGGCGAACGTGTCGGCTTCGCCGCCGTACGTCGGGCCGATGAGCCGAATTTCGCCCATCATGCCAGGCGCGGTATCGGATGGCGCATCGGCGCCGGCCACGTCCGCGCCGTGAGCCTGATAGCGGAATTCCGCGCTCTCGCCCTCATGCTCCCAGAGCACGCGCGCGAGCCCCGACGCGGACCAGTCTTGCGCCGCGGTGATGTGGAGCGCGTACGAGCTGCGGCCAGGCTGCGAGAAGGAGCCATCCGGACAGAGCGTTTGATAGGTCACAACGTCGCCGGGCTCGACGGCCACTTCGACGGTATGCACGTCGCAATTCACTTCGAGCGCCGGATCGGCGCCGATCGTGAGCGTGAGCGACACATCGCGCATGAAAAGGGGATTGCCGGCCATCGTGCCTATACCTCCGAATGCATGAGCACGACGCCGGTCGCGGCCGGGTGTGCGACGTTGCCTAGGGTTAGATCATGCGGCGCGCCCCAGGGCGGGAGCGACACGCCGCGTAGTGACAGGAGCGCCGCGTCGGTCGCGTCGATCATGTCGGCGAGCTCGTCATAGGCGGCCTCAGTGTCGGCCGGCCGCGCGATCGCGGTCAGTTTCCACCGGACGATCACGCGCGGGCTCACCGTGGCGCGATCGATCCACGGCTCGGCCGGCTCGAGCAGGATGCACGGCGCCGCGAACCGCCCGCCGAACGCGGTCCGGATACCCGATCCGGTGAGCGCGTCGGCCAGGCGGTCGCGTGCATCCTTGAGCCGGCTCATGCGATCCCGATCGTCGCGTATCTCGCGATGATCGGCGCCACGCCATCGAGATAGTCGCGAGCGACGCGGATCGCGGCGCCCTCCAGGTCCACGTATCCGGTGAGCCCGTACACGGCCTCACGTCGCTTGTAGGCTTCGGCGCCGGCGACAGTGGCGGCGAATGTGAGCTCCGGATAGTCGGCCGGATCGAGCCCGACGGGCGGATCGATCGGCGGCGACACGTAGAGCACGCCGCGGAGCCGGAGGTCGATCCCATCCGACACGGCCGCCGCGCACGCCGCCGCCCAGGCCGCCGAATCAGCGTCCGCCGCGCCCGGCGCGATGCCAACCGCGGCGAGTACCGCGTCGCCGTCAATCCATTGCGTCACGCGCTCAGCTCGCCTTGCGGCCCTTTCCTTCGGCTGCGAACGGGATCACGATCCCTGTCGCCTTGACGAGCCCGGCCGGGATGAAAATCCCGGTTGCGCCCATTGACCAGTAAGCCCGATTCTGGCCCAGCTTCGCGACATCTTCCGCGGTCGCCACGAACGGCCCGTCCTCATGCCACTGCGCGGCGCGCGGATTCGTGAAGATCGCCGAGCCTGCTGGCAGGAAGGGCGCTTCGGTCACTTCGAGCCCGGACACGTTCACGCGGAGCGAGCTGGCGTCGGCGGTGCCGGCCACGTTTGAGGTCCCGTACGGCGCCGGCGTGAGACTGGCGCCCATGGCGCCGAACACATCGGACGCGGCCAGGACTGCGGTCGCCGGCGCGCCGGTCGCGGCTCGGACTTTCGCCGATGCTGCGAAAAACGTCTCGCGGATGTCGGCATCGGTGCCGATGGCGCCGGTGATCGTCCCTGTCGCGCCGGCGTTCAGGTCCGTCTCGAATTCCTTTTCCGTGGTGAGCGCCCATCCCGAGAGCATGATCCGGCCGTACGCTTCGAGATACGCCGGGGAGCTGCGGCGGATGAGCTGATAGCTCACATCCGAGCCGCCGGCGAACGTCTCGATCGCCGATGAGCCGTCGAGCAGATTCACGACAACCGATGTGATATCGGTCTTTTCCGCGGTCTGCTTGCCGACAAGGGCCGACAGGTCGCCGGCGAAATACGGCCAGTGGAGCGACATCCCCGACGCCCCCAGGTCCGCCGGCCCGCCGAGCGCTTCGATCGCGCCGCGGTTCGTCTCAATGACGCCCTTGACATCGGTCACGAATGACGGCGCCATCACGCCCGGATTCGCCGATGTCTTTTGATCGGCCAGCGCCCGCGCCAGGAGCACGGCCGCGTCGGGATCGCCGGCGGCATCCTTGAGGTACGCGCCGAAGGTTGACCAGCGCGCCATGAGGTGCGGCCCACTGCGGCGGCCGGCGCCGGCTTCGAGCGTCGCCATCCGCGCGATCAGGTCCGATCGGAGCTCATCGATCCGGCCCGCCATGTCCGGCGAGCTGGCGGCGACGCGCACGCCGGCGTCGGATTCGGGTGTCGTCTCGGCCACCGGAGCGGCCAGGTCGTCGGTCATCGGTTGTCCATCCTTACTACGTACTGCGAGAACTTCCGCGCCGGCGTACGCGCCGCGCTCGACAATGCCCACGCGTACGAGCTGTGCGCGCGTTCGGACTGTCACGCCGCCATCGGCGGCGCGCTCATCAATCGGACTGAATACGGCCGACGCGCCGCGATACACGCGATCGCGCGTCAGCTCGAGCAGCTCGTCGCCGGCCGCGGTGCGCGAGACGAGGAAGGTCCCGTATTGACCGTCCTCGCGATCCTCCAGGGCGGTCGCGCGGCCGGCCAGGCGAACGCCGTCGGCGGCGCCGTGCGGGCCGATCGCTTCGAGCGTCACCGATTCGGGATCAGTGTCGGCGAACGCGCCACGCGCGAACATTTCGCGCCCGTCGGGTGTCTCGCCGATCACGTCCCATGGGACGATCCGGACATCGATCAGCCGCTCGGATTCGGAGCGCGCCATGATCGGCGCGTCGTAGGTTGCGGTTCGCAGTGTCATGCGGGACGGCCCTCCGGTACGGCCGGCGGCGCCGGTGTCGGCGCCAGCGCCGGCGGGATGTCGGGAGCGGCGTCGCGCTGCCATCCCTCCCATCGGTCTATCTGCTCGTTTGTCAGGAATCCGGCGCGGAGCCCCGTCTCATATGCGGTCCACCGGGCGGCAGTGTTGAGCCGCTCAATCTCAGCCGTTGAGAAGCGCGCCGTCTGCGTCCCAGGCAGGAGGTCGCTCAATGATTCCTCCGTCGGCGCGAGGTAGAGCGGTTGCACCGTGACGCGTAGGAAGGTCATCAGCGCTTCGGCGATGTTTTGATAGGTGAGCGACGAGCCGCCCACTTCGGCCAGGAGAAGCTCCGGCGGGAATATGCCCAGGCCGCGCGCCACTTCGAGCGCGCCCCACTTGCGCGTCTCAAGGAGCTGCGAGCTGCCCGGATCGGCGCCCGGCTCGGTGAGGTCCCATCCCTTCGGGAGCACGGCCGGCGAATGATCGCGGTGATTCTCGATCCATTTCGTTTTCACCGCGGCGCTGGTCACGTCATCGAGCGTCCCGTCGTACTTGAGGACGACGCTCGGCACGGCGCCATTCTCGAACCATGCGCCGGCGTACAGCTCCGCGGCGAGCACGCGATCGAGCGACGCGGCGATCATGTCGAGCGGGGAGCGCCCCAGGAGCTCGCCGGCGGCGCGGTTGATCGCCACGTGCAGCACGTCGCGGCCCGGTTGCAGATCGCGGCCGGCCCAGTGGTAGCGCCGCGAGAGCCGGGATTCGTCGGCCCACGATACGTGTACCTCATCGAACGGGAGCACGATCGATACATCGGGGCGCCCGGCCGCGTTTCGGCCGCTCTGCGGCTGCCACAGGTACGCGTTTCCGTGATCGAACACGGAGCCGACGAGCTGCGCGAGGTACTCGCCGCGCGTGATTTCGGGCGCCGGCCGCACCAGGACGCGCGGTTGCTCCTTCGTCGGGAGCGGGTAGCCGTTAGCCCAGGCGACCGGCTCGAGCATGCTGGCGAGCGACACGATCAGCTCGCGAGCTCGAGCGACGGCCGGAATCGCCATATAGTCCGCGGCGCCGAGCCGCTTGTCGATCGCGTAGGTGATCTGCCCGGCGAGGTCGGATTCCGACGGCGGCCCGATGAGCCATTGCCCGAGCCGATCGAAGATACCCGCCACGTCGGGAGCATAGTCGCTCGCGCAACATTTGTAGACGGTGCGTGCGCGCACCGTCGTATGACAAAGCGGCCGAATTCACGCTCCCGCGTCAGCTGCTTTCCGTATGACATCGCGCGGGCGGTTTGCGGCGCCGCTCGCCAGGGTCGTATGCGTGGACCCGGTATATCGCGCCGTAGACTTTCACGAGCCGGCGACCGTCCGGGTCGCGCTCCACGTCCCTGCCCTCGTTCGACGAGCGCGCGTGTACCGGGTGATTCTCCACGCCGTAGCAGATGAGACACTTCCGGCCGGCCACATCGCTCAGAATATTTCGGGCTGCGGCGGCGCCGCTTCGGGCGCCAGGGCGCCCCACGCCGCCCACGCCGCCGCGCGGAGCCCATCGATCGGGCCGGCGGATTCGCGAATCGAAAAGTACCAACCGCCCGACGCCAGCGGCGCCGATGGCCGCGCCCGTCGCGCTTGCGCGCCGAGGAGCGGATCGTCGGCGTGCAGGAGCCGGCCGCCGATGAGCTCCGAGCGGAAGAGCTCCGACGCGGCTCGCAGCTCCGACGGCCCCAGCGCGGTGCTCGGAATATCGCTCTGCGCGGCCCACGCTTCGACGTGGCGGGCGGTAGCGCCGGATCGGGAATACACGACGCTCCCCGGCCCCCAGGCCCGCGCCGCGGCGCTCAGCGCGTCCAGGAGCTCGCTCGGCGCCACCGTCGCGCCCGGTGCGGCCGCGAGGTCCGCGGCGATGCCGACGAATGTCGGAGCATCGGTGCGCGCGATCGCGACGGCCACGCTGGCCCGAATCCATGACGGATCAGCTTCGACGGCGAGCACGATCCGCTCGCCGCGATCGAGCGGCGGCGGTCCCACGGCGCGTGTCCATATGCCGGCGGGGAGCCATTCGTCGGCGGCGTCGGACCATAGATTGAGCCGCTCCTGTCGGAAGGTCGCCGGCGTGAGCGCGGCCAGCTCGTCGCGCACCGATGCGGCGTCGATCCTCCCTTCGGCCATGGCCGGCGATGCTTTGGCCCAGGCGCGCGGATCGTCGGGAGCGTCCGTCTCGTCGGCGGCGTACCAGCTCATGCCGAACCCTTCGGCCGGCTCGGCGCCATCGATCACGCGCCGGCCGCGCTCCCATAGCCGCCGGAGCAGGATCGAGCGCTCGTCGCCGGCGGTCGATATCTCGAAGAGCAGGGGATCGGGGCGGGCGGTCATTGTCGGCTTGAGCCCGGCGTACGTGTCCTCATCCCGCTGCGTGCGAACCTCATCGAAGATTCCGAGGTCGATCGAGTAGCCGCGGATCGCATCGCGCGCATCGCGGCTGGCGACGTGGTACTCGCGCGCCCATCCGGCCACCGCCGAACGGATGCCCAGATAGCGCGTGAGCGCGAGCCCGCCGCGGCGCTCATGCCCGAGCCGGCGTTGCAGTGGCGCGAGGTCGGCCATGACGGCGGCGTACGGGATGCGAGCTTGAGCGCGGGTGTGCGCGAGCCCGTAGATCAGCGTCCAGGCGGGACCGGCCGGCGTCGTGAGCGCCCATCCGATCAGCGCCCGCACAATCGCCGTTTTCCCGTTTTGGCGGGCGGTGCTCACAAGGTACTCGCGGTGTACGAGCCGGCCGCCGGCGTCCACGGCCAGCGCCCGCGCCAGCGCTCGAGCCTGCCATCGATCGAGCGTGATTCCCAGCTCACGCGATGCGAACGCGGCGACCAGTGGGCCCCAGGAGCCCGCCGCGGCTTTCGGGAGCGGCGTCTCCCAGCGCGGCGCCGGCACGCGGCGCCGTGTCATTTCACCGCCCGCGCGCCGTGCTCAGCGTGAGCGTGAGCCCTTCGGCGCCGAAACGACGCGCTGTAACGGTCAGGAAGGGCCCCGAAAGGTCGCCGGCCATACCAGGACACTCCGGCGGCGCCGGCGACGGCGGGATCACCCGAGCCGCGCCTTGTCGCGGCGCGTGAGCTTCGGTGCGCGGCCGCGCGTGGCGTCGGGCGGCGTGGCGTCGTACGGCCGCGGCGGCGGATCGGTGTCGCCGCCCAGCTCGCGCGCCAGCTTGAGCGCGAGGTCCCAGAGCTTGAGCCGATGCGAGAGGGCCGGCTTCGCGCTCGGCACCAGGCCGAGCCCTTCGGGATCGGTGGGCCGCAGCTCGGCCAGCGTTTCGCCCAGCTCGGCGCGGAGCGCGGCGCGGTAGCGCTCGAGCAGGGCCAGGGATTCGGCCGACGGGATGCGCCGGCGCTTATGCGAGCGTCCGACATCCTGCGGGCGGGCGTTTTCCTCGTCAGCCATCGAGCGCCGCCAGGAGCTGCGCGCCGATCCACTCGGTATACGCCGGCGGGATCGCTTCGGCCAGCTCGGCGCCGATCATCCACGGCGCCCCGATCCCGGCGCGCCATTCGTCCACGCCGCCGAAATGCGCCCGCGGATCGCGGCGTGAGCTCCCGCCGGGGTGTCCGTTCACCTGTAACGCGGCGCCGACATGCTGGCACGGCGGCACCAGGAGCGGCGGCGCGCTCAGCTCGAAGAGCCGGTGACGGCGGATCGGGAGCCCGAACGACGAGCCGCACAACCGGATCGGATCGAGCAGTGGGGCGCCGGCGACATTCTCGATCACGTACGGGACGCCGGCGCCGGCCAGGCGATCGCGAACGGCGGCGATCAGGTCCGGATGATCATCCGAGCGCCCCCATCGGCGCGTCATTGTCGAGAAGCGCTGGCATGGCGGGCTCGCGTGTATGGCGTCGAATCCGGCCAGCGGATAGGTGAGCGCGTCGGCCCGCACGAACGCGAACGGGTAGCGCGGCTGCGGCGCGAGGTCCACGCCCACGACATCGAACCCGGCGCGGTGATAGCCCATGGCCGCACCGCCGGCGCCGCAAAAGAGGTCGAGCAGTCGCGGCCGCATATAAGCGATTCCTTATCGATCGGGCGGGATCAGGCCGATTCGGACGGTACTCCGGCCAGGGCCGCCGTTTCGGGCACCATTCGGTGCGGCGGAGGTCTGCCGCGGTACTTCGAGCTCCGAGAAAAAGGCCGGGGCGCTCGAACCTCCGGCGTTATTGCACCGGAAATGTTCTAGCCCGAGATTGCTGGCGTGATCGCTCCCGCCGTTCGCAACCGCGAGCCGATGGCCGATGCTCGGAACCTCACCGACGATCAGCTCCCCGCATCGCGCGCACGCGAGCCCGTCGCGAGCGATGAGGTAGCGCCGTGTCCGCCGCCGCGCCGCATCGCTACGGCGCAGCGTGCTGCCCTCTCGGACACGGCGCGCGGCCATGCTAGCGGCCGGCCCAGGCTCACGACGTTTCACGCGTCGAGCTCAGTGGCGCCGAGCATGGCGCGCACGGCGGCCACGGTCGCCGGCCCATGGCGCACGCATAGCGGTGTGGTGCGGTCATCGCCGGGCTCGTAGCGCGTGAGCACGCGGAGCACGGCCGGCCGGCCACATCGCGGCGTGGCGCACACATCGCCGGGCTCGGCATCGGCGGTGCCGGTGTACGTCGGGAGGATCACGGATCGCCGGCTCGGAGGTTGTCGCCCAGGGCCACGACAAAGCCGTAGCCGTCGGCGGCGCATAGGTGCGTGATCAGTGATTCGGGACCGGCGCCGTGCCAGCGCGTCGCGGGCGGGACCTTGACGCCGGGCGCCACGTCCCAGCGCATGACGACGCGCCAGCGCGCCGGCTGATCGCACATATCGCATACCAGCTCCGCGCGATCGGTGGCGTCCATGCGCCGGATGATGAGCGATTCGAGCGATTCGGGGATCAGGTGACGCGGGCTCATCGGCCGGCCATGATGGCGAGCAGTCCGGACAGGTCGTCGGCGGGCCGGATCACATACGCCGCCGCACCAGGCACGCCGGCGAACGCGACGAGCCATGCGCGCTGATCGGAGCTCACGACGCCGCTCGAGCTCTTCGTCTCGATCGCCAGCAACCGCCCGTCACGTATGGCGATGATGTCCGGGAATCCGGCCGCCGAATGGCGCGAATCGTGAGTGTGGTAGGCGAGCCATCCGAACCGCCCCAGGAGCTCGACAAGCTCGCCCATGAGCGCGCGTTCGGTGAGCTCGACATCGCGTAGCCGGGCGGGTGAGCGGCTCATCGGGACGCACACACAATGCACGCGGCGCCGTGTCGGCCGTCGTGGACCGGGACCGGCTCGGCGATCGGTTCGGGCTCGGCAATGTCGGCGAACGCCCCGGCGTCCCAGCATGGCCGACAATCGATCTGCGGCCGGATGTGGCGGCCGGCGTCGTGAGCGGTTACGCGCCGATCGTGCCAGTACGGGGAGCGCCACGCCGGCGCGGGATCGTTCGCCGTCATCGCCCCACCGTGAGCGCCGCGTATACGCGCGCGGTGTAGCGCTCCAGGCACGCCGAGCAGACGAGCCACGAACGGCCGCGGACGCCGATCGAGCCGGCCGCCGGTGCGCCACACGACACGCACGGCGGGCGGGGCGCACGGGGCTCGCTCATGCCGGAGGTCAAAGCGCACCGGCGGGCCGATGGTACGGCGCCGGCCCTAGGCGCCGGCCGCGGCGGGATCATCGCCCCACCGTCGGCGCCACAAGGGCCCGGCCGTGTCGGGCCCCCAGGAGAGCTCCGCCCCGCCCCAACCGGGCTAGTTTTCGATCGGCCCTGCGATCTTGCGCGCCGCTTACTTTCACCCGCCGGCGCCACGTCTGCGGCGCATCGCCGCATAGGGCCTCGCGCAATTTCACTCCGCATATCGTCACGTCCCTACCTCGCGCGGTACTCGTACAATGCGGCTCGATCCTTTCGCTTTGTGTGCAATGGGGTGACGGATCAATCGGGCGGCTCGGCCTCACGGCCGGGCCGTTTCGATCAGTGGGCGGTTTTCCCTTCGGGGCTCGGTCCCGGCGGCTCAGCCGAGCGCCGGCGCGGGCCGGGATTGAGGATGTCGGCCACGACGAGCCGCACCGGGCGCAAGTGTCGCTCGCACAGGTAGCGCCGAAATTCGGTGACGTACGCGAGCCCGACGAATCCTTCGGCCGGCTCGACACAACCGGGCGCCGCGCATAGCGGCGTGAGCTCGCTCATCGGAGGTCCCGGATCGGGCCGGCGTCGTGGCGCTGGCGCGCTTCGAGTAGCCCGTCCATGGCGGCGCCCAGGAGCTCGAGCGCGTCGGCGCGATCGGAGCGGCCGGAGCTGGTCAGGTAGTAGGCCCACGCGCTGATCACGACATCCACGGCGAACGCGAACGCTTCGGCCGGCGTGGCGGGCGGGAGCTGCGCGCCCTCTTGCACCAGTACCGGCGGGCGGGGCTGATAGTCTGTCGCCGTCATTCGGTTACCTCCTAAGCTGGCCGGATGGCCGCCCACGGCGCCGAGTAGGTCCGGCGCCGTCGGCATGTCTGGCGATCATAGGCTCGCGGTCTAGCGGTTTGTCCACATTCGGGCGGCGGCGCCGGCGCCGAATGTGGAGAAGGTGTGGACAGCCGTCACCGCGGGCCGATCAGGAGCCATAGCCCGAGCCCGAGGAGGAAGGCGATCGCGATCAGGCGCGCGGCGTCGGCGAGGTCGTCATCCCGCCGGCTCACGCTAGGTGAGCTCCTTTTCGTGAATGTATCCCAGGCAGTACCCGCGGCCGGTGACGTACAGGATGGCGACGTACCATTCGGCGCCCTCATTGCTCACGACGAGAATCCCAGGGATGCCGGTCCCTTTCGGGTATTCCTGCAATGTCGGCGAGCCGGCGCGCGGTTCGGTGTGCAATGCCGCCGGCGCCGATTCGTCAATCACGAACCGCTCGCCGTACGTGGCGCGAACGTAGGTTCCGAGTATCTCCACGTCGCTTTCCTCCGACGGCTGATTCTGCGCCAGGAGCGGCCACGGGTCGCGGCGCTGATTGTTGAGCGACGTATCAAAGTGAAGGTGAGCGCCGGTCG
>Ga0173480_10000387_pt1 | contig 14377 bp, 9 predicted proteins | sample NitcycUS209509C1_FD_122622 | JGI IMG/M metagenome (GOLD analysis project Ga0173480, IMG submission 122622) | Soil microbial communities from Arlington Agricultural Research Station in Wisconsin, USA - Nitrogen cycling UWRJ-S209-509C-1 (version... | ecosystem: Environmental > Terrestrial > Soil >... | reverse complement strand
CGCCGTCTTCCAGGCGATTGTCGATTAGGGCGCGTAGGGCGCGGCTTTAGCCGCGCCGACTTGCCGGGCTCAAGCCCCGCCGTCACGGCGATGAACGACCACACGCCAACGAAACCCTCGCGGCGCGGCTTGATCAAGCTGGGCCTCGCTGCGGGCGGCGCGGCTGTCACCGGATCCGGCGCCCTGGCTGGCGCCGCACCGCAGGCGCCGACGCGCTCGGCGGCGGTCGTCACCGGCCGACGCTTCAAGGGCTGGGTGTCGCGCGGCTCGGGCCCCGCCCGCACCACGCTCGAGGAGCTCACGCTGCGGCCGATCGCCGGCCGTCAGGTGCTCGTCCGCACCGAGGCAACGAACCTCTGCTACTCGAATACGGGCGTCGTGCTCGGCCTGCCGCCCGTCCTCGGCCCTGGCCCGGGCGGACCGCCGCCCGCCGCGGGAACCGCCGCCCGACCGGCCGCGCCGCCCGCCGGCGGCGGCTTCGGCCGCCTCAACGCGATGGCGCTCATTCAGGGCCATGGCGGTGTCGGCGTCGTCGAGGCCGTGGGGCCCGAGGTGCGGCGCGTGCAGGTGGGCGACCGCGTGTGCGTGTCGGGCACGCCGCATTGCGGCGCCTGCTACCAGTGCCTGCGCGGCCGCAGCGACATGTGCCAGTTCCTCGGCCGCCAGGGTCCCGACGATCTGGTGGCGATGGCCGACATGCGCGACGGCACGCCCGTCTACGCCAACTCGCACATCGGCGGGCTCGCCGAGGTGATGGTCACCTTCGAGGAGTGGGTGGTCCCGGTGTTCACCAAGGCGCCGGCCGTGGATCTCGGCATGGTCTGCAGTTGCGTGGCCGTGGCCGGTCTCGGCGCCACCACGTCGCAGGGCACCGGCATTCTCCGCCCGGGATCGAGCGTGGCGGTGGTCGGCTGCGGTCCACTCGGCCTCAGCGCGGTGCAGGGCGCGCGCATCTCGGGCGCGTCGGCGATCATCGCGATCGATCCGATCCGCGCGCGCCGCGAGCTGGCGCTGAAGGTCGGTGCGACGCACGCGCTCGACCCCAACGTCGAGGGCGACGCGCTGGTCGCCAAGGTGCGCGAGCTCACCAAGGGGCCGAACGATCGGTTGTGGGCCGGCGGCCGTGACGCCGGCGGGCTGCTCGGTGGTGCCGGCGCCGACTTCGTCGTCGAGGCGGTGGGCGCGGACGCAGCGGCGCCGCGCGCCGAGCGCGGTCCCGACCCGACCGGCATCCTGCCTCTGCGCCAGGCCTACGAGATGTGCGCCGCCGGCGGCGACATCGTCACCACCAGCCTGCCGCGCGGCAACATCACCTTGCCCGCGGTGCTGTTCACGATTGGCGGCCGTACCCATCACGCCGGCCAGGCGGGCGGCTGCAGCCCGATGCGCGACATTCCCCGCTTCGTCGCCATGCTCGACAGCGGACAGTACGACGCCAAAGCGCTGGCAACGACGGTGGTGCCGATCGAGCGCATGCGCGAGGCCTATGAAGAGGTCGTGTACCGGACGACGGCCACGGCTATCATGACGGCGTGAGCGCCGCGAGGAGGCGTACGTGGGGCGTCGCCACGCTCGTTCTCCTGGCCGCGTGTTCGCGCGGCGCCGCACCCGACCCCGCCGCCGCACCTTCCGCCCCGTCCGGAGACTGGTTCGTCGATCGCGCCCGCGAATCCGGCCTCGACTTCGTCCACGTCAACGGCATGTCCGGGCGTTTCTACATGCCGGAGGTACTGGCTCCCGGCGTCGCACTCTTCGACTACGACCAGGACGGTGACCTCGACATCTACCTGGTGCAGGGACAGCCGCTGGGACCGGGTGCGCCGGCGTCGCGTGCCGGCACCCCACTGACCGATCGCCTGTACCGCAACGACCTGCGTGTGAACGCGGATGGCTCCCGCCAGCTGCACTTCACCGACGTCACGGCGCAGAGCGGCATCAAGCCCGCCGGTTACGGGATGGGCGTGGCGGCGGGCGACATCGACAACGACGGCCGGCCCGATCTCTACCTGACCAAGTTCAACGCGCCGAACCAGCTGCTGCGCAACAACGGCGACGGCACGTTCACCGACATCTCGAAGGCGAGCGGGACCGACAGCGCGGCCTGGAGCGTGTCGGCGTCCTTCGTGGACATCGATCGCGACGGCTGGCTGGACCTCTTCGTCGGGAACTACCTGCGCTACACGCTCGAGGGGCACACGCAGTGCACGAGCCCCGCGGGTTCGCCCGATTACTGCACTCCCGATAGCTATCAGCCGCTGCCCGATCGGCTGTTCCGCAACCAGCGGAACGGCACCTTCGCCGACGTCAGCGCGCCGTCGCAGATCGCGCGCGCGTTCGGCCCGGCGCTCGGCGTCTCGACCGCCGACTTCAACAACGACGGCTGGATGGACGTCTACGTCGCCAACGACGGCAAGGAAAACCAGCTCTGGATGAACCAGCGCGACGGCACGTTCCAGAACACGGCGCTCCTGGCCGGCGTGGCGCTGCCGCTCACCGGCAAGGCCGAGGCCAGCATGGGCGTGGATGCCGGCGACGTGGACGACGACGGCGACGACGACCTGGTGATGACCGAGCTCACCGGCGAGGGAAGCAACCTGTTCGTGAACGACGGCTCCGGCACCTTCGAGGACCACAGCACGCGTACCGGCGTGGGCCCCGCGAGCACCGGCTTCACCGGCTTCGGCGCCGCCTGGTTCGACTACGACAACGACGGCCGGCTCGATCTGATGGCGGTCAACGGCGCCGTGCAGGTGATCGAGGCGCTGCGCCAGGCCGGCGATCCGTTCCCGGTGCACCAGCGCAAGGCGCTCTTTCACAACACCGGCGGCGGGCGCTTCGACGAGGTGAGCGCGCGTGCCGGCGCGGCGTTCACGCTGTCGGAGGTTGGCCGCGGCGCCGCCTTCGGCGACGTGGACAACGACGGCGACGTCGACATCCTGGTGGGCAACAACAACGGGCCGGTACGACTGCTGCTCAACCAGGCGGCCGCGGGCCGCCACTGGATCGGACTGCGGCTGGTCGGCCCCGGCGGCCGCGACATGCTCGGTGCGCGCGTCGAGGTGAAGGCCGTCGCGGGCGTCAGGTACCGGCGGGCGCGGTCCGACGGCAGCTATGCGTCCGCGAACGATCCGCGGGTGCAGGTCGGGCTCGACGCCTCGGCCGCACCGCCAGACGTCGTCGTGCGCTGGCCGGATGGTCGTAGCGAGACGTTCCCCGCAGTGGCGGTGGATCGCTACACCACGCTCACGCAGGGGAGCGGCCGATGACCGTGCTCCGTAGGGCGGCGCTTCAGCCCCGCCGGCAGATGTCGGCGATCGTCGCGCTCGCCGCGGCCCTGACGATCGCTGCGGGCTGCAGCCGTGGCGCGGAGCATCATCCGGCCGCCACGTCCGAGAGCGCTGCTGCGGTGCAGGCGGTGGCGCTGCCCGACATCTCGCGCCTCGACGAGGCGGTGCAGGCGCAGCTGCGCGAGCAGCACGCGAAGATGACGGCGGCGGTGGCGCAGGCGGGTGCGCCGGCCGCGGACCGCGCGGCCGCCTACGCCGAGATGGGGAAGCTCCTCATGGCCACCGAGCTCTACGCGACGGCCGAGCGCTGCTTTCAGAACGCGCGCGCCTTGGCGCCCGGCGACATGCGCTGGCCCTATTACCTGGCCCATGTGGCGCGGCTTGCCGGGGATCAGGCGCAGGCCGCGACGCTTTTCGAGCAGGCGCTCGCCCTGCAGCCCGATCACGTCCCCTCGCTGGTCTGGCTCGCCGAGATGCATCTGGCCCTGAGCCAGCCGGCGCGTGCGAAGCCGCTGCTCGTCAAGGCCCGGTCGCTGGCGCCGCGCGAGGCCGCCGTGTCGTACGGTCTCGGACGGGTCGCACTCGAAGAGCGCGACTACGCCGCCGCGGTGAACGACCTCGAAGCGGCTCTCGCGCTGGTGCCCTCGGCCAGCCGGGTGCAGTATCCGCTCGCGATGGCGTATCGCGGTCTCGGCAACACCAAGGCGGCCGAGGCGCACCTGCGGCTGCGCGGCGAGGTGAACCTGCCGCCGGCCGACGGCCTGCTGGGCGATATTGGCGCGCTCCTGAAGAACGCCGCGGCGTACGAGACCCGCGCCACCCAGGCCATCGATGCGCGCCGGTGGACCGACGCCATCCGCGAACTGCGTCAGGCGATCGCGATTGCGCCCGGCAACGGCTTCACCCGCCTCAATCTCGGCACCGCGTTGTACATGACCGGCGACGCTCGTGGCGCGCTCGAGCAGTATCAGGCCGCCGTGCGCCTGCAGCCCGGGCTGGCGAAGGCGCACTTCGGGCTCGGCGTGATTCAAGAGACATCGGGCAACGACTCCGCCGCGCTCGAATCGTTTGCCGCGGCGGTGCAGACCGATCCGGCGTCGGCTGAAGCGCAGATGAGCCTGGCCAACGCGCTGCGCCGTACCGGGCGCGTCAGCGAGTCGCTCCCGCACTATCTCGAGGTGCTGCGTCTCAATCCCGCGGTGTCTCAGGCTGGTTTCGGGTACTCCATGGGCCTGGTACGTCTGGGACGGTACAAGGAGGCGCGCGATCGTCTCGAACGCGATGTGCAGTCGTTTCCGGACCAGCCCGGGCTGGCGCACGCACTGGCGCGACTGCTCGCGGCGGCACCCGACGACCCGGTCCGCGACGGCCCCCGTGCGGTGAGACTGGTGGAGGGCTTGACGAAGACGCAGCCGCGCGCGCCCGTGCTCACGGAAACGATGGCGATGGCGCTTGCCGAAGTGGGCCGCTTCGAGGAGGCCGTGAGATGGCAGTCCGAAGCGCTCGAGGCGGCACGGCGCGCCGGACGAACGGACATGACCGCGCACCTCGCCGCGAATCTCCGCCTCTACCAGGAACACCGGCCCTGCCGCATGCCGTGGACGAACGATGATCCGGTGCACTACCCGCGACCGAGCCAATGACCTCGCGCGTGAGACGTCACCGGTGACGGGGCTCCGTCCCCGGTGGATTCGCGCCTGTCTGGTGCTGGCGGTGCTCCTGGCGCTGCTGCCGTGGGCGACTGGCGGGTCGGCGCAGCAGCGACCCGGCCCGTTCGTGGACGCGACGGCGGAGTCGGGCTTCGATTTCACCCACCTGAATGGGGCCACAGGTGAGCTGCTGCTGCCCGAGGTGATCGGCGCCGGCGGCGCGCTGTTCGATTACGACAACGACGGGGACCTCGATCTGTTTGCCGTGCAGGGAGGCTCCCTGCGCGCGGGCGCAGCGCCGGGGCCGGCGGCGCGGAGCCGGCTGTATCGCAACGATCGATCTGATGGCCGCGCACGCTTTGCCGACGTCACCGCGCGCAGCGGCATCGTCGCCGCGGGGTACGGCATGGGCGCCACGACGGGCGACTACGACAACGATGGTTGGATCGACCTGTATGTGACCTATCTGGGATCGAATCGTCTGTTTCGCAACAACCGCGACGGCACCTTCAGCGATGTCACCACGCGCAGCGGCACCGACGACGCCCGGTGGAGCACGAGCGCCGCGTTCTTCGACTACGACCGCGACGGGTGGCTCGATCTTTACGTGGCCAACTACGTCACCTTCAGCGTGGAGATGACGCGGGCATGTTTCGCCGCCGGATCGGCCCGCGACTATTGCAACCCCGCGGTCTACCAGCCGGCGACCGGCACCCTGTTTCACAACAATCGCGACGGCACGTTCGCCAACGTGTCCGCGCGCGCCGGCCTGTCCAGGGCCCCGGCACGGGGGCTCGGCGTGATCGCGGCCGACTTCAACGGCGACGGCTGGTCCGATCTCTACGTGGCCAACGACGGGGATCCCAACCAGCTGTGGCTGAACCAGCGCGGTACCGGCGCGTTCAAGGAGGACGCGCTGCTGACCGGGGTCGCGGTGGGTCGTGACGGCCGGGCCCAGGGCAGCATGGGCGTGGATCTCGGCGACGCGGACGGTGACGGCGACGAAGACCTCTTCGTGACCAATCTCGATAACGAGGGCAACGCGTTCTATCGCAACCTGGGCCAGGGACTCTACGAGGAGCGGACGATCGAGGCCGGGCTGTTCGCGCTCGGCCTGACCGGATTCGGAACGCGGTTCGTCGATTACGACAACGACGGCTGGCTCGATCTCGTGGTGGTGAACGGCGCGGTGCGGCACGTGTCCAGCCAGGCGCAGGCCGGCGACCCGTACCCGCTCAAGCAGCGCAGCCAGCTGTTTCACAACCAGCGCGGACGCCGGTTCGACAACGTGACCGATCAGGCCGGCGCGGCCTTCGCGCCGATCCACGTGTCGCGGGGGCTGGCGGCGGGGGATCTCGACAACGATGGCGACGTGGACCTGGTCGTGTTCAACAACAACGGTCCGGGTCGCATCCTCCTGAACACCACCACCGGCTCTCATTGGCTTGGTGTCCGCGTCGTGGACGGAGCCGGCCGCGACGTCCTCGACGCTCAACTGGTGCTGCGGCGGCCGGCGGGCACGCTCGTCCGGCGCACGCACGTGGACGGCAGCTACGGCACGGCGGGAGATCCGCGGGTGGTAGTCGGGCTGGGCACCGAGACGACGCCGCAGTCCGTGCGAGTGCGGTGGCCCGGCGGGCGGGTCGAGGACTTTCAGGGGCTGAGCGTCGATCGCTATTGGGTGCTCGAGGCCGGCCGGCCGCCGCGCCCCATGCAGACCGGGCCGCCCCGGTGAGGACGATGTCGTTCAGGCTCCTGTGCGCCGCCGGATGCGTCGCGGCCCTGACGGTGACGACGCATCCGCGCGTGCTCGCACGGCAGGCGCCGGCGCCGGCGGACGTCATGCCGCCGCCCCGGGCCGGGCTCGAGGCGATGACGTTTCCGCCGCTCGACAGTCTCGAGCCGGCCGTCGCCTCTCACCTGCGCGAGGCGCGCAGCGAGCTGGAGCGTGCGGCGGCGACCGCACAGCGCGGCGATCTGGCCCGCGCGTACGGCGCGTTCGGCCGCATCCTCCACGCGTATGAGTTCTTCGCCGCCGCCGAGGCCGCCTACGTGAACGCCGGGCGTCTGGCGCCCGGCGAGAGCGACTGGCCGCACCTGCTCGGCTATCTCTACCAGCAGACGGGACGCCTGGAAGAAGCCGCCGCGTCGCTGGGCGCGGCGCGCCGCGCGCGGTCCGGCGACGGCGCGCTGGCCGTGCGGCTGGGCGACGTCTACGTCGCGTTGAACCGATTGCAAGAGGCGCGCGAGCAGTACGAGTCGGTGTTGAGGGCACTGCCGGCTGCCGCCCACCAGGGACTCGGCGAGGTGGCGCTGCGCGAGCGGCGCTACCGCGAGGCGCTCGAGCATTTCCGCGCCGCGCTCGACCGGGTTCCGCAGGCCACGGCGCTGCACTATTCGATGGCGATGGCGTACCGCGGCCTCGGCCGCCTCGACGAGGCACGCGCGCAACTGGCGCGGCGCGGCGCCGGCGGCGTCATAGCCGCCGATCCGGTCGTGGACTCGCTCCAGTCGCTGGTGCGGGGCGAACGGCTGCTCGTCATCCAGGGGAGCCGCTTCTACGCCGCGGGTCGCTACCGGGAGGCGGTGTCGTCCTTCGAGCGGGCGCTGGCAGCCGCGCCCGACAGCGTGCCGGCGCGCGTCAACCTCGCGTCGGCTCTCGTGCAGCTGGGGGACATGCCGCGCGCCATCGATCAGATGCAGAGCGCGTTCGCGCGGTCTCCTGGCGAGGTGGAGGAGCAGGTCGTGGCACTGGCGCTCCTGCTGTCGGAACGCGAACGATACGGGGACGCGATCGCGTTGCTGAGCGGCGCCGAACGGCGTGTCCCTGGCCGCGCCGCCATCGCGACGACGCTGGCCCGTCTGCTGGCATCGTCGCCCGAGCTCGCGCGACGGAACGGCGCCCGGGCGCTCGAACTTGCGATGGCGGTTCAGGGCAACCAACCGCACCCCGCGCACGCGGAGACCGTGGCCCTGGCGTTAGCGGAGCTCGGAAGGTGCAGCGAGGCCGCCGAGTGGATGCAGCGCGCGGTGTCGGCCGCCGAGGGCGAACGGGACGCCGCCGAAGTGGCTCGCCTGCGCGCCGAGCTGCCGCGGTTCGAGGTGCCGTACTGCCGTGCGCCCGGGCGCTGAGCCCGGGTCTGAAGACCCGGGCCCACAATGGCAACAGGGCCGCCTGAAGGCGGCCCCCACGTACGTAGAAAGGGCCGGCGGTGAGAACCGCCGGCCCCGATGGTCGGGCCGGCTGAAGCCGGCCCCTACGACTCAGAAGTCGAACTGCGCGCCGATCTTGAACATGCGCGGTATCAGGATCGACGTCGGGGTCCGCCATCCCACGCCACCCGCGCCGTAGGCGAAGTTCTCGCCGAGCACGGAGTTGGAGTTGGTGACGTTGTAGAAGTCGAAGTTGACCGCCGTCTTCGTCGAGCCGAAGCGGAAGATCTTCGCCAGTCGCAAATCGATTTGGTTCAGCCGCTCGATGAACAGCTCACCCGGCTGCTGGATCTGGAACGCCTGGAACGGGACGAACGGTCCGGGCCCGGCGATACCGGGGATGACGCCGTAGTTGGCGTTGGCCTGCACGACCGCGCCGGGCAGGTTCTGCCAGGTGCCGCTGACCTGCACGTCGACCTTCGGGATGGTGTAGGCCGCGAGCCCCTGGAGCGAGGTCCGCCACCCGTTGTTGGTTTCACAGAACTCCTTCGGCCGCGCCGCGAAGAAGAACGCGCGCGTCGGGTCTCCGAAGAAGGTGTGCCCCATCTCCGGCAGATCGTCCACGACCTCGCAGTCGTTCAGCTGCTGCCGTCCGCTGCCCGTGCCACCCTGCAGCAGCAGGCCGTTCATCAGCCGGGCGTTTACCGAGATGTTCACGCCGTCGAAGTGCTCGGTCATCTTGCCGTAGTTGTCCGACAGCGTGATGAAGTAGCTCGGCGCCGGCGCGTCCGGCCGCACCGTGACGCCCGTCAAGGTGCCGCCGCCCAGATCCGACGGGACGGAAATGCTGAAGTTGGAGTAGTCGGCGGGCGTGACGGCCTTGTCGTCCATCACGCGGATGTTGCCGTACCACCGGCGCGCATACTGAACGTCCAGCGACACGCGCGGCAGGAGTTCCTGCTGGACGCTGGTCGTGAACTCCCAGTTGAAGGCGCGCTTCCCCCAGCCGGTCATGAGGTCGGGATCGTAATTTCGACCGGGGGTGAGGGTGCCGAAGGTGTCCGCCGCGATGAGCGCACCGCACTCGCCGTTGGCGTTGAAGTTGTTCAGATCGCAATCGGGGTTGAAGTCTCGATCGGCGTCGCCCCATGGGCGCGACGAGTCAGTCTGCAGCCGCAGGATCGGATTCGGCGCGTCGGTCACCTGTGCCGCTCCGAACCCGGTGGTGCCGAGCCCTTCGAGGTACTTGTTCAGCGAGATCTTCCACGCCGTCTTGCCGGTGCCGAACACGTCCCACGTCGCGGAGAGCCGCGGCGTGATGTCGTTCCAGCTCAGGTTGTCCTGTTCCGGGAACGTGGTGTTGTAAGTCCGCCCGAAGTAGGTGCCGACGAGCGCCTGCTCCGGGAAGCTGTTGGCGAACGAGTCCCAGCGGATCGCACCCGCCAGCGTCCATCGGGCGAACGTCCACTTGTCCTGCACGAATAGGCCGAGGTCGTGGTCGACGTTCACCTTCACCGTGCGCGGCGTGAGACGGTAGGTGATCCCGGTAGGAGTCATGGCGGTGAAGTTGTAGACGATCGGTGCCGCCGGCGAGCTGTAGGTCGTGTTCTCGTGATGCAGGTAGGCGTTGTTGAACCCCACCTTGAAGGCGTGCGACCCGGTGATGTACGACGCCGCGAAGCGGTAGTGGAGGTTCCAGTTCCAGGAGTTGTTGTAGGGCGCCACGCCCGTGGCGGCGCGATACGAGAGCGCACCGTTCGTCACCGGGTTGTTCGTGTCGCTGATGCCGATCATGCCTGGTGTCAGGTGATCGATATTGCCGAGCTTGCCCTCCTGCGGCTCCATGCCGCCCCAGCGCTCCACTCGGTGAATGCCGCTGGCTTCGAGCAGCAGCTTGTTGCTCACCGGCGAGCTCCAGTCGAGGGTGACGAAGCGCTGCAGCGGAAAGCGGCGATCGACGCCGGCTTCCGGCGTGGTGACACCGCCTCCGGGCCCTGGCCCGATGCCGGTCGAGCACGCACAGAAGCTCTCCTGGTCGTAGGTGCTGCCGATTTTGTGTTTCGGCGAGACCTGCCAGGTGATGCGCGCCTGATAGATCGTCTGCTCCTGGTGGAGGATCGCCTGGTCGGGCGACGGCACGTAGTCGTAGCGGTTGATATCGTTCGCGTTCTGGTTGAAGAACGTGCTCGCCACGTAGTTGTCGGCGAAGAGCTTGCGGCCCGACAGGAAGAACCACAGCTTGTCCCTGGCGATCGGCCCGCCGAACCCGGGGTTGAAGTCGCCGTTCGCCTTGATGTTGCCCGGGACCGAGAGACCGCGCGCCTGCACGTCGGTGCCGGTGTAGTTGTCGCTCGTCATGCCGTTGTTGGCGTAGCTGAACGGGATGGTGCCGCTGAAGCGGTTGCCGCCGTCGCGTGGAATGAAGTTGATGCGCACGCCGCCGGTGGCCGCCTGCGCGTCCACGCCGGAGACGTCGATCGCGAACTCGGAAGTGCCGGTGGCGTTCGGCACCGCGCCGCCGCCCCAACCGCCCGCGATACCGGAGCTGAGCGCGACGCCGTTGACCATCATGCGCTGGTCGGAGGTGCGGCCGCCGTTGGCCTCGAGCGACGCCACTTCCTGCACGACGGAGCCACCCACATCCTGGCCCGTGAAGGCCCCCTTCTTGACGCCCGGGATGAGCACGCCGACGGTGAACGGCGTGCGCGAGCTGGGAATGGCGCTGACGATCTCCTGATCCATGACCGCCTGGCGCGTTGTCGTCTGCAGATCGATGGCCGGAGTCTGGCCCGACACCGTGATCGTTTCTTCGACGCCGCCGACCGCGAGGTCGGCGTTGACGGTGGCGACTTGCGTGCCTCCGAGCTCGATGCCGTCGCGGACGACGGTCTTGAACCCTGGCAGGGTGAACGTGACCTTGTAGGTGCCGGGCCTCAGGTCAGAGATGGTGTAGCGGCCGGCGGCATCCGACACGGCCGAGCGCGCCTTTTCGATCAGGACGGGACTTGCAGCCTCAACCGTTACTCCCGGCAGCACGGCTCCTGACGCATCGCGCACGAGGCCAGACACACCAGCCTGCGCGAATGCCCCCATCGGTAGGGCTATCAGGAATCCGATGGCCAAGAGACACGACTTCACTCGCATGCACAACCTCCTTGGGGCCGCCGACCGGCGCTCTGACGTCCGCTAAGTTGGCGCTGTGAATGAAATCTGTCCAATACATCTTTGAGTTGCCGCCATGCTGATTTGGTATAGAATCTCGCCCCTCATGGACTTCAGGCACATACGCGCCTTCATCGCGGTCGCTGACGCCCTGAGCGTGACCAAGGCGGCCGAGCGCCTCCACATCTCACAACCCCCGCTCAGCCGGCACATTCAGCAGCTCGAGAACGAGCTCGGCCTTACGCTGTTCGTGCGACACCGGCAAGGCGTCACGCTCACCGAGCCCGGCCGGCAGCTGCTCGAGAAGGCGCGAGCCTGGGAAGTGGCTGCACAGACCTTTCAAGACGCCGCCAAGCAGGCGCGCTCCACCGAAGGGGCGCGGGTGCGTGTCGGGATTGCCTGGGGACTCTGGGACGTGGTCAACCGCGTTCGTATCGAATTCGCCAAAGAGCATCGCGATGTCACGGTTGAGGCGACCGACGCATATTGCTGGTTCGACTCCGACGAGCAACTGCGCACCCACGTCCTCGACCTGGCGTTCGCGCGCCCACCGTATGACGCGTCGTTCAACGTGTCGGAGCCGCTCTTCCACGAGCGCATCCAGGCGATCATGTGCGCCGACAGTCCGCTGGCGAGCCGCGCGTCGGTGAGTCTGCGCGACCTCGCCGACGAAACGCTGTTGCTCTGGGAGCGCCACGCCGCGCCGGTGCTCTACGACCGCATCCTCGAGCTCTACGCCAGGAACGGGATCACGCCGAAGACGATGCCCACGCCCAACGCCGGGCCGTTCAATCACACCGGCATGATGCTGGTGGCGTCGGGCAAGGGGCTCTACATGGGGTACGGCGTGCCGCAGACCGGGCCCACGCCCGCCAGCGGCGTCGCGGTGGTCCCGCTGAGCGACGACGACGCCACCATCGAGGTGAGCATCGTGTCGCGCCGCAACGACGCCTCGGCCGTGGCCGCCGACTTCATCGCCTGCGCGCAGCAGCTCTACCAGTCCGGCCGGCCGGTGCTGGTGCCGCGCGCCGAGCCGGGCCGCCGCGCCTCGTAGGGACAATGTCCCTGCGCTTCCGGATCGTCGTGCTCGCGCTTGCCGCGGCCGCCGCTGTCTCCACTGCCATCTCCCTCTCGGCCCAAGTGCCGGCTCAGGGTTACACCGCGCCGCGTACGCCGTGGGGCCACCCCGATCTCCAGGGGACTTACTCGAACGATGACGAGACCGGCACGCCGATGGAGCGGCCCGCGCAGTTCGAGGGCAAGCGGCAGGAGGACCTGACGCCCGCCGAGTTCGAGAAGCTGGTCAGGGAGCGCAACGACGCCTTCAACAAGGGCGTCGAGGGCACCGAGTTCGCGGGCGGGCTGCGGCCGCCGACGCATCTCATCTTCGACAGCTTCGAGCGCAAGAACCGGCGCGCCTGGCTCGTCGTGGATCCGCCGGACGGACGGATTCCGCCGCTCACCGAGGAGGCCAGGCGCCGGCCGCGCGCTCCCGGCGGCGTGAGCACCAACGCCAACCCGGTCGGCCCCTTCAACAGCTGGCTCGACATGGGGCTCTACGATCGCTGCATCACCCGCGGCATCCCCGCGTCGATGATGCCCGCCGGCTACGGGAGCTACTACGCCATCGTGCAGTCGCCAGACAGCGTGGCGATCCGCTACGAGATGATTCACGAGACGCGCGTGGTGCCGTTCGATCGACGCCCGAACGTGGCGCCCGCCATCAAGCAGTATCTCGGCGACGCGCGCGCCCGGTGGGAGGGCGAGACCCTGGTCGTGGAGACGCGAAACTTCCCCCGGGAGACGGCGCCGCAGCGGGGCAGCGAGAAGATGGTGATGACCGAGCGCTTCACCGCCGTTGCGAAAGACCTCGTGGAGTGGCGCGTGACGTTCGACGACCCGACCACCTGGACCCGGCCGTGGACCTACATGATGCCGCTCACCAAGGTGGACGAGTCGAAAGAGGTCTACGAATACGCCTGCCACGAGGGAAACAACGCGATGCGCAATATCCTGAGCGCCCAGCGCGCCGCCGACCGCCAGAAGTAGGGGCTCCGTCGTGGGGGGCGCCTTTAGGCGGCCCACCTTGATAACATTTACCCCTTCGCACTCACGAGAAGGGACATCCGTGCAACCGACACTTCGTTCGTTCGACCTGGCGCACCTGGCGCACGTCGAATTGCTGACTCCGAAACCCGAGCAGAGCCTCGACTTCTTCGTCAACGTCATGGGCCTCACGGAGAGCGGCCGCAAGGGCGACTCCGTGTATCTCCGCGGCTGGGACGACTACGAGCACCACACGCTCAAGCTGACCGCGGCCAAGGCCGCGGGCATGGGCCATTTCGCCTTCCGCACGACCAGCCCCGAGGCGCTCGATCGGCGCGCCGCCATCCTCGAGAAGGCGGGCTTCGGCGTGGGCTGGACCGACGGCGATCTGGGCCACGGCAAGACCTTCGCGTTCAAGTCCAGCGACGGCCACGCGATGGAGATCTACTACGAGACCGAGTGGTACAAGGCGCCCGATCACCTGAAGCCGTCGCTCAAGAACCAGGCGATGCGGTTTCCCGCGCGCGGCGTCAACGCGCGGCGCCTCGATCACCTCAACCTGCTGGCCGACGACGTGCCGGGGCTGAAGGCGTTCTTCGAGGACGCGCTGGGGCTGCGCACCACCGAGATGATCGTGCTCGACAGCGGCGAACTGGCCGGCGTGTGGGTGACGGCCACCAACAAGACCTACGACGTCGCCTTCACCCACGACCACTACGGCGCGGTGGGCCGCTTTCATCACGCCACCTTCGCGCTCGACTCGCGCGAGGAGATCCTGCGCGCCGCCGACATCTTTCTCGAGAACGGCATCCACATCGAGACCGGGCCGCACAAGCACGCCGTGCAGCAGACGTTCTTCCTCTACGTCTACGAGCCGGGCGGCAACCGGGTCGAGGTGGCCAACGCCGGCGCGCGTCTCATGCTCGCGCCCGACTGGCAGCCGGTCGTGTGGACCGAGACCGAGCGCAAGAAGGGCCAGGCGTGGGGCCTCAAGACGATCGACACGTTCCACACCCACGGCACGCCGACGATGGACCACTACACGGGGCCGGTGCACCCCAAGAAATAGTCTGAAGTCGT
>Ga0173480_10000386_pt1 | contig 14434 bp, 17 predicted proteins | sample NitcycUS209509C1_FD_122622 | JGI IMG/M metagenome (GOLD analysis project Ga0173480, IMG submission 122622) | Soil microbial communities from Arlington Agricultural Research Station in Wisconsin, USA - Nitrogen cycling UWRJ-S209-509C-1 (version... | ecosystem: Environmental > Terrestrial > Soil... | reverse complement strand
GAAGTACCGGATGTCTCCTACTCGAACCGGCTGCTCGACATCTCAACCGAAGCCGTGCGCGAATTCAACGAGCTGCAGCCCCCGCCCTCGCTGGAGCTGGCCTACCGGAATTTCGTCGGCTCGCAGGAACAGGTCAAGCAGTGGGACTTCGACGCGCTGAAGGCGGCGGAAGAAGAAAACGAGATCGCCTACGACGAAGCTCGCGAAGATCGCGACCAGACCGAGGACGATCGCAAGGCGCTCGCCGAAGAAGCTGGCTTCAAGGAGTGCGCCGGCAGCGACCTATAGCCGTTTCAGTTTCGATAGGCCCTCGCTCGGCTTGCCGCCGACGATGTCGCGGAAGGCGTTCTTGAGGCGCTCGGTCCGCCGGTCGGGCGGAAAGCGGGCTTCGGCGCGCTGCTGCTTCTTCGGGTTCCGTTCGCTGTAGCGCCGCCGCGCCCAGGCTGAGCCCGGCTTGCCGAGCCGGCAGGCGCCGTAGACGGCGATCGGGAAGACGAAGAAGCCGATCGTCCCGTGCAGCACCCGTCCCTTGGCGAAGCAGATCGCCACCCAGGCGAAGACGGCGAGGGCGCTGAGGATGCTGAAGAAGACGGCCCCGAACGATCCCGATTCGATCGTGAAGGGGCTGAAGCCGAGCAGGATCAGCCCCATTCCGGCGGCGGCGATCACCGTCGCGTCGATCGAGCTGCGTCCCTCCTCGGCCCAGTAGACGTCGTCGAGGTAGACCCAGAGGGCGAACTCGTCGATCGTCAAGCCGGCCCCGATTCCGAAAGCGAAAGCGCAGAGCTCGGTCCAGGGGGTCTCGCCAAAGGCGAGGAAGCCGAGCGACCCGGAGACCATCATCGTCACGATCCCGAAGACCAGGTGGTGGAGGTGGACGCCGCTGTCGCTGACGATGCTGCCCGGCCACCAGGGGACCTTGGGGCTGCGCATCAGCCGCGTACTCATGCGGATGAAGGCGAAGGAGAGGATGAACCCGACCAGGACGAGGAAGAGCCCGGTCTCATTATGCCGTTCGAGCCGTTCCCAGAACTCGGCGAAGATCGAGGCGGTGAGGATCATGCCGGCACCGGTGCCGAGTGCAGGGGCGGCGCGGACCCTTCTTTAGCGACCATCCGGTCGACGGTGAGCAGGACCGCGGCGACGGCGAAGACGGGGGAGAGGGCGGCGTCGGCGAGCGACTCGGCCAGCCAGGTGGCCAGGAAAGTGTGGCCGAGCAGGTCGTGAACGAGCGCGGCGAGACCTTCGCCGATCGCGTCGCCCGCGATCTCGATCGGGACCAGGACCCAGAAGACGAGCCAGAAGCCACCGCGGACGAGCTGCATGCTGCGCCGCAAGGCGCCACCGACGCTGCAGCCCTCGAGCTCGACCAGGGGGCCGGCGAGGCCGAGCCAGACGTAAGCGAGGACGCCGGGAACGACGCCGAGGATCAGCCCGGCCGCGACGATCCCGACGAAGACGAGGTCGACCGCGATCAGGCGACCGTAGTTGAGGCGCTGGGCGATCTCGCGCAATCCCGGCGGCTTCTCGCCATGGGGGTGGGTGAGGGAGATCGCGATCGCGCCGCTGAAAAAGACCTCGCCGATCAATCCGGTCGCAGTGACCACGGTGACCGCCAGGGCGAAGGCGGCCAGTTTGATCCCGTTGGTGATGTTCAGCGAGTCGAGCTCGACGTTCATCGTCAGTGCGTTGAGTAGGCCGAGGGGGACGAAGACGACGACGGCGAGCAGCAGGATCGAGGGCGCCCAGCTCCAGTAGGTGCGCCAGATCTGTCCGTAGGTGGCGGCCAGCCGGCGGGGGAAGCTCACGGCCGGTGGCGGCGTCCCGCGGGTTGCCGCCCGCGCGCCTCGAGACGCGACTGGCTCGACTCGCCGGCGGGGATCCGCTTCAGGTTGCCGAGCTCTGGGACCAAAAGTTCTTCGGCGCAGCGGCGGTGCCAGTGGTGATGATCCGTGCCGCCAAGCCGGCGGACGAACTGGACGACCGTGTGTTCCTCGCCGACCGGAATGTCGCCGTGGCAGCCGGGGCAGTGGTAGAGCTTGCGGGCGATGCCGCGGATCAACCAGGTCTCGTCGCCCTCTTCGTTGATCCCGACGAGGCTCCAGCGTTTGCTCGGCTGACCCTCGAACTCGCTCACCTCGATCGCCTCGACATCCAGGCAAAGCCCGCAGCCATCGCGACGTTGGCGACACCGGCGAGCTGCAGGCCGAGCTTGGCGCCGGGCCGACTGACCGCCGGCGAGGCGGACCAGAGGGCGTCGGTGGCGATCTCCGTTCCCCGCAGCCAGGCGAGCGACTGCCAATCGGCAGCGGCGCCGCGGCGGTCGGCGACGAGGTGGGCGGCGGCGAAGGTGAGCCAGATCGGTCCGCAGCGGCGGAACAGGTGTTTCGCGTCCGGCGAGGGCTCGTCGTGTCCGAGGAGCTTGAGGGTCGCGGCCGGGGCGGCGATCGCGGCGCTGCCGAGCAGAAGATCGAAGGCGATCATGTTGCGGTTGGTGAGGCGCAGGGCCTGTTCCAGGGTCATCGTTCGACAAATCCAACCAGAACCTGGAAGGGAAAGGGTCAGGTTCGGCGAAATGGACCGCCGTGACCAAGACCGCAACGAAGTCCCCCCAACTTAAAAGCCTTTCCGACTACATCCAGGAGCGCTTCGACGAGTTCTCGCGCTCCCAGAAAGATGTCGCTCGCTACATCGTCGATCACCTCGACGAGGCAGCCTTCCTCACCGCCGAGGAGCTGGCCCGGAGAGCGAGCACCTCGTCTTCGACGGTGGTGCGCTTCTCCCAGGCCCTCGGCTTCGAGGGCTACCCGGAGCTGCAGCAAGCCGCGATCGAGGAGTACCGCACGACGATTGCCGCCAGCGGCACCGCCGGCGGTGCGCTCTTCTCCTTCGACCACTCTGAGCTGGAGGGATCGCTGAGCGCGGACTACGCCAACCTTGAGGAAACCGCGCGCAAGCTGAGCACCGAGCAGGTCCAGAACGCGGTCGCCGCCCTGGCCGAAGCCCAGCGGATCGTGATCGTCGGCGTCGACCAGATGGCCTTCTTCGCCAGTTACCTGCGTCACACCCTCAGCCTGCTCGACATCCGCGCCGAGATCGTCGCCAGCACCGGTGGCGAGTCGCTCCAGCGCCTCGGCCGGATCGACGAGAGCACGCTGGTCATCACCCTTTCCGCCGGCCGCGCCCACCCGCTGTTGCTACGGGCGATGAAGCTGGCACTGCACCGCGGTGCCCGCACCCTGGCGATCTCCGACGCGACGATGTCGGAGGTGGGGGAGCACGCCGAGCTGACGCTCTACTTCTCGTCCAACAGCCCCAGCTTCACCCGCTCGCACACGGCGCTGATGGCGCTCGTGCAGGGTCTGGCTCACGGCCTCTACGCCCGTGACGAAGCCGCCCACAAAGACCGGATTCGCGCGTACAAACTGAAGTAGAACGGGGCGCTCGGGCCGCGGGTCCTGTCTCCGATCGGGGGCTCTCCCTGCCGGGAGAGTCCTCCCGATCGTCGCCACCCACGGCAGAAGCGCTTACGTAAGATGGACTTCATGACTGAGCGAGCGACTTTTCGGTTGAAGACCGGCCTGGCGGAGATGTTGAAAGGCGGGGTGATCATGGACGTGGTCACCCCCGAGGAGGCGAAGATTGCCGAGGAGGCCGGCGCCTGCGCGGTGATGGCCCTCGAGCGGGTCCCGGCCGACATCCGCCGCGACGGCGGCGTCGCCCGCATGTCGGACCCGGCGATGATCAAAGGGATCCAAGAGGCGGTCTCAATCCCGGTGATGGCGAAGGCTCGGATCGGCCACTTCGCCGAGGCCCAGGTCCTGCAAGCCCTGGAAGTCGACTACATCGACGAGTCGGAGGTGCTGACCCCGGCCGACGAGCGCAACCACATCGAGAAGCTCGCCTTTGAGGTTCCGTTCGTCTGCGGTGCCACCAACCTCGGCGAGGCGCTGCGGCGAATCGGCGAGGGGGCGGCGATGATCCGCTCCAAGGGCGAGGCCGGCACCGGCAACGTCGTCGAGGCGGTCCGCCACATGCGCGAGATCACCTCCGGGATCAAGCGCCTCGCGCAGCTGCGCCCCGAGGAGCTCTCGGCGGAAGCGAAAGAACACCAAGCTCCGATGGAAGTCGTCCAGGAGGTCGCCCAGGCTGGGCGCCTGCCGGTGCCGCTGTTCTGCGCTGGCGGCATCGCTACGCCCGCTGACGCGGCGCTGATGATGCAGCTTGGCGCCGAGGGCAACTTCGTCGGCTCGGGCATCTTCAAGAGCGCCGACCCCGAGCGGCGAGCGCGGGCGATCGTCGAGGCTACGACCCACTTCAACGATCCGGAGCGCGTCGCCGCCGCTTCAATCGGGCTCGGCGAGGCGATGCCGGGCCTCGAGATCGCCGGCCTCGCCGCCGAGGACGCCCTGCTGCAGAACCGCGGAGCGTAGGTGGCCGGCCTGAAGGTCGGCGTCCTCGCGCTGCAGGGAGGCTTCGAAGCCCACGCCAAGACCCTGCGCCAGCTCGGGGCCGAGCCGCGCGAGGTTCGCACCCCGGAGGAGATGGAGGGTCTGGACGCGCTCGTCATCCCGGGCGGGGAGAGCACGACGATCGGCAAGATGATCGAGTCGGCTGAGTTGGAGCCGGCCCTGCGCGCGCATCACGAAGGCGGCAGGCCGATTCTCGGCACCTGCGCCGGCCTGATTGTCTGCGACGCCGAGCACCTCGGCTTGATCGACGCGGATGCGAAGCGCAACGCCTTCGGCCGTCAGCTGCAGAGCTTTGAGGCGGACCTCGAGGTGGCGGGTGTCGGCGACGAGCCGCTGCGGGCGATCTTCATCCGCGCACCCTGGGTCGAGCGCTGCGGTACTGAGGTCGAAGTGCTCGCCTCCTACGATGGGCACCCGGTGGCCATCAGGGAAGGGAGCGTGCTGGCCTGCTCCTTCCACCCGGAGCTGACCGACGACCCGCGGTTCCACGCGATCTTCATGGCAATGACGACCGCTGCGCGCGAGCGGGCGGGGGAGGAGATGAGGAGATGAGCGGCGGCGATCCACGAATCCAGAACCTGGCGAAGATCCTGGTCGGCTACTCGACCGAGGTAAAAGAGGGTGACGTGGTTGCGATCGACGGCGAGAGCGCCGCGGCCCCTTTGCTGCTGGCCGTCTACGAAGAGGTGCTGAAAGCCGGCGGCAACCCGATGCTGAACGTCGCCCTGGAGGGGCAGATCGCCGCCTACTTCAAACAGGCCTCAGACCAGCAGCTGGAATGGATCTCTCCCTTCGCCGAGTGGATGGTCGACAACGCCGACGTGCGGATCGCGATCGGCGCCAGCACCAACACGCGCGAGCTCTCCGGGGTCGCGCCCGAGCGCCAGACGCTGCGTCAGTCCGCCACCGGCGATCTGATGACGCGGGCGATGAAGCGTGCCGCCGAGGGCTCCTTCCGTTGGTGCTACACGCTCTTCCCTACCAGCGCCTACGCCTCGGAGGCGGAGATGAGCCTCGCCGACTACGAAGATTTCTACTACGGGGCCTGCCTGGCGACCGACTCCGAACCGCTGACCGCCTGGGAGCGGGCTTCGGAGGAGACGACCCGGCTGGCGGACTGGATCGAGGGACATGAGGAGGTGCGGGTGACCGCCCCGGGGACCGACATTAAGTTGGGAATCGCCGGTCGCAAATTCATCCCCTGTGTCGGCGACAACAACATGCCTGACGGCGAGTTCTTCACCGGCCCGGTCGAGGACTCGGTCGAAGGCGAAGTCAGCTTCCACCTGCCGGCGGTGATCGGCGGCCGCGAGGTCGCCGGCGTCCGCCTCCGCTTCGAGGCGGGCAGGGTCGTCGACGCCTCGGCCGAGCGGGGTGAGGAGTACCTGCTGAAGCTGCTCGACACCGACGAGGGCGCGCGCACTCTCGGCGAGCTCGGGATCGGCACCAACTACGGGATCGCCAATGGCACCCGCGAGGTCCTGCTCGACGAGAAGATCGGCGGCACCGTCCATATGGCTGTCGGCAGCAGCTATCCGGAGTCAGGCGGCGAGAACGAGTCTGCCGTCCACACCGACCTGGTCTGCGACCTCCGTCTCGGCGGCAAGCTCGAAGTCGACGGCGTAGTAATGCAGGAAGACGGCAAGTTCATCGTCTGACGCGCCATGACCCGCGCATTTCGGCGTCCTCGTTCGGTCATGTGCAGAGCACACTCCCTCGCTCGTCCTTGAACTGCTTGGTCCTGGCGCGTCAAGTCGTGTTGCAGGACTACTGATCTGGCAGGGGTGATCCGGCCAGCAAGAAGAACCAGAGGGTGAGGGCCAGCGCGGCGAGCATCACCGAGGCCATCAGCACTGCCTCGACCACGGTCACCGAGTTCGCTACCGGCGAGGTGTCGCGCATGCTTTTCAGCCAGGTGGGCCGGATCGGGGCTAGACGGTTGGTGCCCGTGATGCGGATGTAGAGGTTGTTGAGGCGGCCGATCAGCCAGGCGACGAAGAGAATTGAGATGACGATGCCGACGGCGACGACCGCGTAGGGCCCACCGCTGGGGAACTGGGTCTGGGAGACCTTGGAGCCGATGTACACCCAGCTCAATGGGATCGCCGTCCAGAGCGAGAAGGCCGCAAGCAGCATCGCGACGAAGACGAGGCCGGCGGCGAAGGCACGCCCCGCTCGGTGGCTTTTCTCCTGCATTCCCATGTAGCGACTCCATAGAATGGCAGGCCATGTCCGGGCATTCCAAGTGGCACTCGATCAAACACAAGAAGGGCGCCGCCGACGCCAAACGCGGCAAGCTCTTCAGCAAGCTGGCACGGGCGATCACTGTTGCCGCGCGCGACGGCGGTGGCGACGTGAGCGGCAACCCGACGCTGGCCACCGCGGTCCAGAAGGCCAAAGACGCTTCGATGCCGAAGGACAAGATCCAGAAAGCGATCGACGTCGGCACCGGCGCGGGCTCGGACGGCGCCGCGATCGAAAGGATCGTCTACGAGGGATACGGGCCGGCCGGCGTGGCGGTGCTGGTCGAGGCGCTGACCGACAACCGCAATCGCGCCAGCGCCGAGATCCGCCACGCCTTCTCCAGTCACGGCGGCAGTCTCGGCGAGCCCGGCTCGGTCGCCTGGATCTTCGAGAAAAAGGGCGCGATCACCCTTGATGGCGGCCGCTATAGCGAGGACGACTTGATCGGGGCGATCGACGCCGGCGCTGAAGACGTGCGCGAGGAGGAAGGCAAGCTGCGTGTGATCACCGATCCTCACGACCTGACCTCGGTGCGCGAAGCCCTGGAGGGCGAAGGAATCGAGTTCGAGTCGGCCGGTCTAGTCACCGAGCCGAAAAGCACGGTCGAGGTCAAGGGTCACGACGCCGAACGGGTTCTGAAGCTGCTCGAGGCGCTCGACGACCAGGACGACGTCGATGAGGTCTACGCCAACTTTGACATCCCGGCGGATGTCCTCGAGCAACTAGCTGCCTGAGGCGGCTTCGGGAAGGCATCCGACTCAGTTCCGAGAATCACTACCTGTGCAGGTAGTGATGGGAATAGACCCTGGAGCAGCCAATCTCGGCTTCGGCATCGTCCGGGTCGAGGGCAACCACATGGTGGCCCTCGACGGCGGCGTGGTCGAGACCACGCCGGATCTGCCGATGGCGCAGCGGCTGGAGCGGATCCACAGCTCGTTGCGCGAGCTGATCGCTTGGCATGAGCCCAAGGCGATGGCGATCGAGGAGGTCTTTTTCGGCAAGAACGTGCGCTCGGCGATGGCCGTCGGGCAGGCCAGCGGCGTCGCGATGCTGGCCGCCGCCGAGCATGGGGTCGACTGCTTCGCCTACACGCCGCAGGCGATCAAGATGGCCGTCTGTGGCTCCGGTGGCGCTGGTAAGCGCCAGGTGCAGCGGATGGTCGGCACGCTGCTCGGCCTTCCCGAGCCGCCTTCGCCCGACCACGCCGCCGACGCCCTTGCAGTGGCGATCTGCCACGGCGGCGGCAATGGTCATCGAGCCGCGGTCAGCGTCGCCCACGAAGCCAGCGGCGGCGTCAGCCAGGAGCGGATCGCCGGATGATCGCCGCCGTCCGTGGTGAGGTGATGGTGCGGCGTCCCGACCACGTCGTGATCGATGCCGGCGGCGTCGGCTACCGGCTCACCGTCTCCTCGGAGACCTTGAAGGGGGTGCCGGCAACGGGGCGCGACGCCTTCCTCCACGCCGAGCTGATCTCCCGCGAGGACTCACTTGCGCTCTACGGCTTTAGCTCCGAGGAGGAGCGGGATCTCTTCCGCCTGCTGATCACCGTCAGCGGCGTCGGTCCCAAAGTGGCGATCGCCACCCTCTCCGGCGGCACCGCCCGCGACCTCCTTCGCGCGATTGCCGCCGGCGACGCCAAACGCTTCCAGGCGGTGCCGGGGATCGGCAAGCGCACGGCGGAGCGGATCATCGTCGAGCTGCGCGAGAAAGTCGCCGGCGCGCTTGAGGAAGAGGTCGCCCTGGCGGCCGCTGAGGAGGGCGACGCGCGCTCGCTCGCCCGCGACGGCCTCGTCAATCTCGGCTACGCGCCGCTGGAAGCCGAGCAGCTGCTCGACGGCGTCGAAGGCTCGGAGCCGCAGGACCTGGTTGCTGCGGCCCTGCGTAAAGCCGGCGCCTCCAGGAACGCCGCATGAGCGGCCCTCCAGATATCGGGGGCAGCAGGATCCGCACGCCGGGGATCGACGCTGAGCCGGTGCCGGTCGACGCCGAGGTAAAAGTCCACGACGCCCGCGCCGAGGCCCCCGACGAGGACCTCGACCGCTCGCTGCGCCCGCCGACCCTGGAGGACTTCGTCAACCAGCAGCAGGTGACCGACCAGCTGGCGATCTTCATCGAGGCGGCCAAGCGCCGCGGCGAGCCGCTCGACCACGTCCTCCTGGCCGGTCCCCCGGGGCTAGGCAAGACCTCGCTCGCCCACATCGTCGCCGCCGAGCTGGGGGTGCCGATGGTGCAGACCGCGGGGCCGGCGCTCGAGCGCAAGGCCGACGTCGCCTCCTTCCTCACCGCACTGGAGCCCGGCAGCGTCTTCTTCATCGATGAGATCCACCGCCTCGGCCGCGCCGTCGAGGAGACGCTCTACCCGGCGATGGAGGACGGTGAGCTGCCGGTGGTCCTCGGCCAGGGCGCCGGGGCGCGGACGGTGACGCTGCCGCTGCCGCCCTTCACCCTCGTCGGTGCCACGACCCGGTCTGGGTTGCTGACGACGCCGCTGCGCGACCGCTTCGGGGTCTCCCACCGGCTGGAGTACTACGCGCCCGAGCACCTGGCGCTGATCGTCGAGCGCTCGGCCGGGATCCTCGACGTCGAGATCGATGCTGAGGGGGCGGAGACGATTGCGCTGCGCTCGCGCGGCACGCCGCGGGTTGCGAACCGTCTGCTCAAGCGGGTACGGGACTTCGCCCAGGTGAAGGGCAGCGGCCGGATCGGCGCAACCGTCGCCGCCGACGCGCTGGAGATGCTCGAGGTCGACGCTGGCGGCCTCGACCGCAGCGACAGGGCACTGCTGGACACCATCGCCACCAAGTTCGGCGGCGGGCCGGTCGGGCTCTCGACCCTGGCGGTCGCGATCGGCGAGGAGCAGGACACGATCGAGGACGTGCTCGAGCCCTATCTGCTGCAACAGGGCCTCCTGAAGCGGACCCCGCGGGGCCGGGTACTCACGCAGCGCGCCTTCGATCATCTCGGCCTGCAGGCACCCGAAGGCGCGACGAGCCTCTTTTGAGCCGCGCCAGCTAGCCTGTCGAACATGCCGTTTTTCATCTGTCCGAATTGCGGACACCGGGAGGTGAGCGGGGAGCGGACCGCGGGGTTCAGCACCCGTCCGAAGGGCTGCTCGAAATGCGGCTTCGGCTTTGTATTTGAATTACTCGACGATTATTATCCGGCTCCCAATGCAGCCTTTTTCGTTTGTGACAAGCAGGAACGCGTGATCGACGCCGGCAAAGGCAGCTTCGAGTTGACCGGGTTGACCGACGAGGACGTGATCGGACGTCCGGTTCGGGAGGTCCTCGGGCTCGACTGGATCGACACCGGCGACGGCGGCAAGGGTGCCGACACCGATGGCGACGGCTTCACCGATCCGATCGAGACCTCGCTCGAGTGGGGCGTCCGCTCGCTCGGCAAGCGGGTCTCGGTGAACGCGGAAGGCGACCTGCCAGCGCGAGCGGTCGCCGACGTCTTCCCCGCTTATGACGATGACGGCGGCCTACTCCTGATCCTCACCCCTGAGGGCTGATCACGATGGGAACCCGCCGCAGCCACCTGCTCGTCCTGCTCTTAGTGCTCGGCCTGGTCTTGATCTCCGGCCTGGTCATCGCCAAGAAGGAGACGAAGCTCGGCCTGGATCTGCAGGGCGGGCTCGAGCTCGTTTATCAGGGTCAGCCGACCGGGACGAGCGACGAAGTCAGCGGCGAAGACATCGATGACTCGATCTCGATCATCGAACAGCGGATCAACAAGCTCGGCGTTTCCGAGCCCGAGATCGCGCGACTGGGGACGGATCAGATCACCGTGCAGCTGCCGGGTGTCACTGACGCCACTCGCGCCGCCGAACAGGTTGGAACCACCGCCCAGCTCTACTACTTCGACTGGGAGCCGAACCTGATCGGTCCGGAGAAGGCGATCGGCGGCAAGCCGGGACAGCAGCCCCCCGCAGGCCCGCTCAAAGAATCCGAAGAACGGTGGGAAGAATCTGGTCTCAACGTAAACAAAGAAGAAACCCAGCGCCTGATCTACTCCGGCGCCTATCCGACTCCCTATGAGGCGGCGCTGCTCGCCTCCGAACAGGAGCCGGTCGAAAATTGCCAGGACTGCTCGGTCGCGAAGCCGCGCTACTACCTCTTCGAGAAAGACAAGCCCCACGATCTGATCGCCGGCCCTGAGCTGGCGAAAAAGGACCTCTACATCAGCCCCACGGGGCAGAAACGGCCAAAAAACGGGATCGTCGTCGAGGTCCCGCCAGGAACGCTCCTCGTCTCCGAATACCCGACCGACGCGGAAGGGCAGCTGAACGAAAGCGGCGACCCCGGCTGGTTCGCGCTGAAGGACAAACCGGCGCTCAGCGGCAACGACATCACCAACCCCGAACAGACCTACGAACAGGCGACCAACGCGCCCGTCGTCAGCTTTCAGTTCACCGACGACGGTCGCGACGCCTTCCAGGAAGTCACCCGGCAAATCGCCCAGCGCGGCCAGGCACAGGCGATCGGCCCGGTCAGCGCCGAAGAAGCCGCGCAGCTCTCCGGTCATTTCGCGGTCGTTCTCGACAACGAAGTCAAGACGCGCCCGATCATCAACTTCGCGGAAAACCCCGACGGGATCGACGGTCGCCAAGGCGCCCAGATCGCGGGCGGGTTTGATCTGCAGGAGGCCCAGGACCTGGCGACCACGCTGCAGATCGGCGCGCTGCCGATCAGCCTCAAGCTGATCAGCCAGACGCAGGTCTCGGCGACCCTCGGCAGCGAAGCGCTCGACCAAGGCGTCAAAGCGGGGATCGTCGGGCTCGCCCTGGTGATCATCTTCCTGCTGCTCTACTACCGCTTCCTCGGCTTGATCGCCTCGATCGCGCTCGGCGCCTACGCGATCATCTTCTTCGCCCTCATCGACCTGATCCCGATCACCTTGACCCTGCCGGGGATCGCGGGTCTGGTGCTGACGATCGGCGTTGCGGCCGACTCGAACATCGTCATCTTCGAGCGAATAAAGGAGGAGGTGCGGGCTGGGCGCTCGATGTCGAGCGCGATCGCCGCTGGCTACAAACGCGGGATCAGCACGATCATCGACGCCAACGTCGTCACCCTGCTGACCGCCTTCATCCTCTTCGTCCTGGCGACCGCCGGGGTCAAGGGCTTCGCCTTCACCCTCGGCGTCGGCACGATCGTCTCGCTGCTGACGGCGGTCGTCTTCACCCAGGCCCTGCTGGGCAGCATGAGCCGCTCGCGGCTACTGCGCTCGCCGAGCGCACTGGGCGCCGCCGGCGAAGGCAAACGCTGGCACTTCGACTTCATGGGCGCCAGCCGCTGGTTCTTCTCGATCTCCGGCGTGATCCTGATCGTCGGTGGTCTGGCGCTGGCGACCAAGCAGCTCAACTTCGGCATCGACTTCGAGTCCGGCACCAGGATCACCGCGGCGCTGCAGCAGACCACCGACGAGGAAGAGGTACGCGACGCGCTCGAGGCGGCTGGGATCAACGGCGAGGAGATCCAGCAGGTCAGTGACCCGAACTTCGGCGACAACGTCTTCCAGATCCAGTCCCACGAACTCGAGCCGGGCGAAGTCCGCGAGGCGGAGGCGGCCCTGGTCTCGGAGTTCGGCGTCGTCGAGAACGGCTTCGACAGCACCAGCGTCGGGCCAACCTTCGGCCAGCAGGTGGCCGACAGCGCCCTGAAGGCGCTGATCTTCTCGCTGTTGGTGATTTGCGGCTACGTGGCGCTGCGCTTCGACCCGAAGTTCGCGGTGCCGGTGCTGATCGCGATCTTCCACGACATCCTGATCACGGCGGGCGTCTACTCATTGACTGGAAAAGAGGTGAGCAGCGGTACGGTCGCCGCCTTCCTCACCATCTTGGGTTACTCGATCTACGACACGATCATCGTCTTCGACCGAATTCGCGAGAACGTGCCGCGGATGCCTCGCGCTGCCTTCTCGCAGATCGTCAACCGCTCGATGAGCGAGGTATTGACCCGATCGCTGGCGACCAGCTTCTCGACCTTGCTGGGCGTGCTCTCGCTGATGGTCTTTGGCGGCGCGACCCTGCAGGACTTTGCCTTCGCGATGCTGGTCGGGATCGCCTCTGGTACCTACTCCTCGATCTTCATCGCCTCGCCGGTGCTGACCGCCTGGAAGGAACGTGAGCCGGGCTTCGTCCGCCGCCGCCTGGGATCGCCGAAGTCGAGGGCGGCACCGTTCCCGCCTACGCCGACGACATCGAGATGGCGAAACTGAGTCGCGACGACGAGGCTGAAACTGAGGCGCCGCCGCTGGCCGAAGAGCCGGCGGCTGAGTCGGCGCCTGGCGCGGTGGCGACGGTGGAGCGGACCGAGGACTCCGGTAACGGCAGCGGGAACAGTGCCTCCGGCAACGGCGACGAAGAGGCGGCGGCTGCGGCCTCCGCGGAGCGCCGCCAGCGAAACGCAGAACGACGCGCGCGCCGTCAGGCCCGCCGCAAGCACGGGAGGCGTTAGATCTATGGCACTGGTCGTCTTCTTCATGATGGGCATCGCGATCTGGCACTTCACGGTCTTCCTGCCGGACCGCTTCTGGCAGGGCATCGTTGGTGCCTTCATCGGCGCGGTCATCGGTTCGATCGTCTTCGGGTTGATCGTTCAGGAGGCGAGCGGCAAAAGCCTCGGCGACACCGACCTCTCCACGGCGCTGATTGCGATCCCGGGAACCGCTATCGGGCTGGCGGTCGTCTACGTGATCGGCGTCCGCTCCGAAGAGCACGTGGGCTGAAATTTCCTTAATTCCGGGCTCTCGAGCGGCTCTTTCTGTCTGGGGCGAGGAGCAATCTCATGGAGTGGCCGCATCTGCCCCCGCATTCGTCGCTGAGCCCTACGACTACGCCGAGGCGCGAGCCCTGGCGGAGTCTCTGGGTGTTAGCGAGCCGCTCGCGGTAACCCTGGTCAGGCGGGGGTACCGCACCCCAGCGGAGGCCCGTGCCTTCCTCGCGGCTGACGAGTCGCATCCCCCCGCGGCCTTTGCGGGGATGGAGCTTGTCGTCGCGCGGGTTCGCGAGGCGATAGAGGCCGGCAAGCGGATCACCGTTCACGGCGACTTCGACGTCGACGGTGTCTGCGCCACGACTCTGACGATCTCGACGCTGCGCCAGCTGGGCGCGGACTGCGACTGGTTCATCCCCGACCGGATCGGGGACGGCTATGGCCTCTCGGCGGAGAACGTCAGGCGCTTGACGGAGCGCGGCACCGGGCTGCTGCTGACGGTGGATTGCGGGATCACTTCCGTGGCCGAGGTTGCGCTGGCCCGCGAACTGGGCCTGGAGGTGGTCGTCAGCGACCATCACCAGCCCGCCGAGCAGCTCCCCGATTGTCCGATTCTCCATCCGGAAGTCAGCGGCTATCCCTTCAAAGCGCTGTGCGGGACGGCGGTCGCCTGGAAGCTGGCATCGGCCCTGCGCGGAGAGGAAGCCAGCGAGCACCTCGACCTGGTGGCGCTGGCGACGGTCGCCGATGTGGTGCCGCTGATCGGCGAGAACCGATCCCTGGTCAAACGGGGCTTGGCGGAGATCCGCCGCGCCAAGCGACCGGGCATGCGCGCCCTGTTGGCAGCGGCGAAATGTGATCCCGAGCGGCTGGACGAGGGGGATCTCTCCTTCCGGCTGGCGCCGCGGATCAACGCGGCGGGCCGGCTGTACCGGGCGGACGCCGGAGTCGAGCTGTTCCTGACTGAGGACGAGAAGCGGGCCGAGGCGATCGCGGAGG
>Ga0173480_10000385_pt1 | contig 14438 bp, 14 predicted proteins | sample NitcycUS209509C1_FD_122622 | JGI IMG/M metagenome (GOLD analysis project Ga0173480, IMG submission 122622) | Soil microbial communities from Arlington Agricultural Research Station in Wisconsin, USA - Nitrogen cycling UWRJ-S209-509C-1 (version... | ecosystem: Environmental > Terrestrial > Soil... | reverse complement strand
GAACGCCGAAGATGGTGACGTCGGCGTCGAGGTTGTGGAGGCGGACCCCGATCGTCTCGGAGCTCTTGTAGATGATCGGGCGGAGGTAGACGTCCTCGCGAAGGCCGTCGCGGCGCAGCAGCTCGACGGTGATCTCGGCGAGCTCCTCGGGCGACTGGCGGACCTCCATCATCAGGAGGCGGGCTGAGCGGTGAATCCGCTCGAAATGCGGTACGAGCTCGAGGCCGAAGAGCTGTTCCTCGTCGGCGTTCCAGTAGGCGCGGACGCCCTCGAAGACGGCTGTCCCGTAATTGAATCCGTGCGTCATGACATTGATGTTCGCCTCGCGGAGCGGAACGAACTCTCCCCGGAAGAACGCCCACAGCTCGGTGGTGGTCTCCACCGGCGCTGTCTGCGGTCGACTCTCCTGCTTCAGCACGTTGGCCTCCTAAGCATCGCCATGGCACGTGTGGCGCCGGCGGAAGTATACGGCGCTGGCCTCCCTGACGCCCGTTCGGCCGTTCCGGTTGCGGAATCAGTGGGCCGCGTCAGTGTGCGCCCCTAGTGAGCCGGCGCGGCAACGCCCAGCGGCGTGAACAGCGCGAGGTAGACATAGACGAGGTAGAACGGGCCACCGATGAGGAGCCCCCAAGCCGAAAGCCGGCCACGCAGCATCATTCCACCGAAGATGAGGATCGTCGATGCGAAGGCCACCCCGGCCGATGCGAAGTAGATGAGGCTGTCCTGGCTGAACACCCACGGCGTGAAAAGAAGGCCCAGCACGGTGGGGACCGCGCTCTGGAAGACCATCGCGCCCGTGATGTTCCCCATCGCGAGCGTGTCCTTCCCGTTCCGCACCCAGAGGACGCTGTTGAACTTCTCGGGGAGCTCGGTGGCGATCGGGGCGATGATGAGGGCCAGGATGGTCGGATCGAGGCCGATGACCGTCGACAGGTGATCGACGGCGCCGACGAAGACCTGCGCGCCGAAGATGATCAGGACCAGGGCGATCGCTACCTGGGCGACGATAATCGGCATGCGCGGCGTGGCCCCGGTGATCGAGTGCTCACCGGGAAAGGCGTCGAGCTCCAGCGTCCGCGGGCCCGCGAGCCCTGGGACGCGCGTGAGATGGAGCCGGGCGAGCTCCTCCTCGTTCGCCGCCTCCGGCTCGTCACGGAAGTGGAACCAGACGTACACCGCATAGAGTCCGACGAGAACCGCCGCCGTGACCCACTTGAGCCATTGGAGCGATGGCGGCAGGAAAGCGGTGCCGATGGCCAGTCCGTACCCGACGACGAAGAACGAGACGTCGCGGCCGAGGATCCTCGGGTTGACGCGCATCGCGGTCGGCCGGCGACCGCGCCTCGCGTAGATGACGATGGCGATGCCGGTGACGAACATTGCGAGCGTCGAGAGCATGAACGGGGCGCCCAAGATGGCACCGACGCCGACGGCCTCTGCGGTCTCGTTCGCCTCACCGCCCAGGATGACCGGCCCCAGGATGGCGATGAACGGGATGAGCGTCTCAGGCATCGCCGTCGCGACGGCGGCGAGGACGCTGCCGACCGCTCCCTCGGCGAGGTTGAGCTTGCGCCCGACCCACTCGATGCCGTTGGTGAAGAGCTCCGCCGCGACGAGGATCACCGCGAGCGAGCCGATGAGCAGGACGATGTCCACGGGCAGGATCCCTAACCTCCGTTGACGGCCTCGACCGCGCCGATTGGCACGGTCATCGGGAGTCCGAAGGTCTCTCCCGACCGACGCAGCGCGCGGCCGGTGCCACCGGGCGGGATCCGGCCCGCCGTCCTGACGATGGCATCTTCAGGGGATACTCCCCTTCGGGCCAGCCGAGTGTCGCCGACCCCGGCGAGCCGGTCAACTCGACCACGCGAGGACAGCGGCGACGACGAGGCTCCCGAGGAGCAGGCTGAAGGCGAGGAGTGCTGCGAAAGCCCGGTTGCGTTCCCGTCGACGCGCCAGGACCGCGACCGCGACCGCGAGCGCGGCGAGCGGCGTCAGCGTCAGCGTGAGGAATCCAACGCCGATGAGAGCGCCGGCTCCCCCGCCGGAGATCAGCGCGACGATGGTTCCGGTGGCCACCTCGCCGGTGATCGCTCCGATCAGGTATCCCGCGCCGATGGCGGCCACCGCAAGCAGCGTCCCCGCCCGCAGCGTGAAGGCGATCGGCCGCCCGAGCGCGGGCCCGTCGTGGACGGCGCTCATGCCGGCGCGAGCGCCCGCATCGCCATCTCGAAGGCCACGTATCCGAGGACCACGACGAAGAGGACGATCAGCCAGCTGGCACGAAGACGCGTGCCGGTCAGGGCACCCAGCGCGGCTCCGCCGGCGACGCCGAGAACTATCGGTGCTGCCTGGCGCGGGTCGAGGTCGCCGCGGAAGAGGTAGGTGTACGCCCCGGCCGCTGCGGTGATGCCGATCATGTAGTTCGACGTCGTCACCGCGATGCGGATCGGGGCGCCCATCAGGAGGTGCACGAGCGGCACGGTGACCACTCCACCGCCGATTCCGAGGAGGCCAGAGACGTTGCCTGCGAGGAACGCGCCGCCAATGGCCAGCGGAACACGCCGGGACCGGTACGCGGGCGCTTCCGGGCCGTCGGGCACGGCCGGGTCCACGGTTTCCGTGGCCTCCTCGTCGCCCCGCGCGCGGATGCCTCGCAGCATGGTCAGCGCCGTGTAGACGAGCAGGACGGCGAAGGAGCCGGCCAGCACCCGCTCGGGGAGGAAGCCGGCGACAATGCCACCGGTCAGCGCCCCGACAACCGTGCCGGCGCCGAGCGTGAGTCCCAGCCGAACGTCGGCGCGGCCGGCGCGGACGTTGACCGCGGCCGCCCCGGTCGAGGTGGCGATGACCGAGACGAGGCTCGTGCCGACGGCCGCGCTGAGCGGGAGCCCGAATCCCAAGGTCAGGATCGGGACGATGAGGATGCCGCCGCCCAGCCCCAGGAGGGCGCCGAAGGCGCCCGCGGCGACACCGCTGAGCAGAAGGAGGAGATCGGTCGGCATCTAGCCCCTCCGACCGCGGGATCCGAGGGCCTGGTTACGGCCGGAGGTGCTGGGGCGCGTAGGGCAGGAGCGCGACGTGGCGAGCGCGCTTCAGCGCGGTCGTCAGCATGCGCTGGTGGCGGGCGCACGTGCCGGTCTTGCGGCGCGGCTCGATCTTTGCTCGCTCGCTCAGGTAGCGCCGGAGGCGGTTGACCTCCTTGTAGTCGATGCTCTCGGCCTTGTCGACGCAGAAGTTGCAGACCTTGCGTCGGCGCCGATCGCGGTAGTAGTCCGCCGACTCGCGGCGGGATCGCGGACTTGCCATCGTCGGTTCGTTCCTCGAAGGATTCGGTGGTGTCTAGAAGGGAATGTCGTCGACGTCCATCTCTTCGCCCGGCGCGGAGGACCGCTGCGGAGCGCCGCGGGGCTTCACGGCCGGCGGCGCGTCGTCAAAGCTGGCGCCGCCTCCTCCGCTGCCGCCCTCCTCGTCGCGCGGCCGGCGCTCGAGGTTGACGACACGAGCGAACCGCAGCTCGAGCGAGGTGCGCTTCTGTCCGTCGTTGCCGTCGTATTCGCGGGCGCGGAGCTCGCCCTCGGCGTAGATCTTGTTGCCCTTGCGGAACTGCTCAGCAGCGCGCTCGGCAGCCTGATCCCAGACTTCGACGCGCAGCCAGAGGGTCTCCTCCTGCCACTCGCCATCGGGGCCGCGCCGATTGCTGTTGACCGCGACCCGCAGGTTCGTGACGGCCTTGCCGCTCGGCGTGTACCGCAGCTCGGGATCCGCGCCGAGGTTGCCGATGATCATCATCTTGTTGAGGGACATGGCGGGCTCCTTTCCGCGACGGGCGTCAGCCCGCGGCGTTGTCCTCATCGGCCGGCTCGCTGCCGGCAGCGACGGCGGCGGTCTCCTCGGCGGGCTCGTCGTCCGCCGGGGCCTCGACCGATTCGGCCGGCGGCTCCGAAGGCGTTGCGTCGGCGGACTCGTCCTCGGCGACGACCGGCTCGTCCGATGCGACGGGATCACCCTCGCCCGCATCGGTACCGGACGAGGCCAGGGCCGAGCCCTCGGCCGTGCGGGGAGCGGCTGCGGGCGCCAGATCCTCGGCGGGACCGCGGTCCTCGAGAACCGTGACGAGGTGGCGCAGGATCTCCTCGGTGATGAGCATGCCGCGCTCGATCTCGCGGACCTGCGAGGGTTCGATGTCGAAGTGGATGAGGAAGTAGCTCGCCTCTCGGTGGGTGCCGATGTCGTACGCCAGGCGGCGCTTGCCCCACGGCGAGACCTTGCTGAGGCTGCCCCCACCGTTGACGATGGCGCGAGTCACCTTCTCGACCGCCGCCTGGAGCTTGTCGTCCTCCAGGTCCGGTCGGAGCAGAAGCATGAGTTCGTAGCGACGCATGCGGGGCGTCGTCCTCCTCTCTATGGGGGTGCGACGTCGTCGGCGGGCGCCTCGGACGCGGCAGAAAGGGGCTCACAGGACATGAACCACGCCCCCCGACGGCGGGAGGCGTCGTGCGCAGTATAGCCCTGCGAAGCCGATGCGGGCAACGGTGGCCGTATACTCGGCCGGTTCCATCATCCGTTTTCGAGACCCGATGCCCCCCACTTCGATACTGATCTGCGCCCGCGGCCCGGAGCTGCGAACGGCGCTCGAGACTGCCCTTGCCGATGCCGGCCATCGCACCGTATCGGTCACGACTCCAGCCGATGCCGTTGCCGCGATGCGCGGAAAGCCCGTCGATCTCATCGTCGCGGAGGGACTTGCGGCCTCCGGCGCCATCGCGTCGCTGCGGACCGCCTCCGAGGGCCACGTCACGCCAATCCTCGTCGTCGCGCCGGCGCATGACGTGGAGGCCAGGATTGCGTTTCTCGAGGCCGGCGCAGACGACGTCATCGCGGGCGCCTTCGCGCCCAACGAGCTCGAGGGCCGCGTGATGGCGCTCCTCATCCGCGCCGGCAAGGTACGGCCCGACCCATCGAGCAGTGGGATCGGCGAGCTCGTGGTGTTCTTCAGCCCCAAGGGCGGCGTCGGCACGACGATCCTCGCGGTGAACACCGCCGTGCTCCTTGCCGGGGGTGGCGGGCAGCGTTCGGCGCCGGGCGCCGGGCACGCCGGAAACGGATCCCTGCCGGCTTCTCGTGTCCTCCTCATCGATCTCGACCTCCAGTTCGGCCAGGTGGCAACCCACCTCAACCTCTCGCCGCGCTACGACGTCGCCGGCCTGGCCAGCGACGACCAGGCACTCGCCGACCCCGAGCTCGCCCGCTCTTACCTCACCACGCATTCCTCCGGGCTCGTCGTCCTCGCCGCTCCAGCGCGGCCGGAGGCCGACTTCCGGGTCACGCTCGAGCATCTCCAGCGCATCGTCGAGATCGTGCGACCGTCGTTCGACCACATCCTGGTCGACCTCGGAAGTCGCCTCGACCCGCGGAGCCTCTGGCTGCTGGAGCAGGCGGATGCGCATCTGTTCGTCCTCTTCCCCGAGATCGCCGCGCTCCGTTCGATGAGCCTGCTCATGGCATTCCTGGCGGACACGACGGCACTCAAGGCGCGGACGCACATCGTCATCAACCACGTCTTCCCGAAAGAGCTGCTCAAGAGCCGCGACGTCGAGAACCTGCTGCGCGCCAGGCCGGCCGCGGAGATCCCGTACACCGAGGTCGAGATGATCCGATCGGTCAACGAGGGCGTCCCGCTCGTCGTTGGCCGGCCGCAGTCACCCGCCGCACTTGCAATGCGGAAGGTGGCGCAGGTCGTGATCGGCATCGAGCAGCCTGCGGTCGCGGGGAAAGCGGAGCGCCGCCGCATCTTCGGTCGACGCTGAGGCTGGTGCCGGAGGAGGGACTCGAACCCCCACGCCTTGCGGGCCGCCGGGTTTAAGCCGGCTGCGTCTGCCATTCCGCCACTCCGGCGACCGGTGCAGCGTACGCCAGAGGTGGAACCGTCTCAGGGCGCTCGCCGCGCGCCTCGAGCACCGACGCTCGGCGGGGTGGAGGCGACGACGGGAATCGAACCCGTGTACGCGGTTTTGCAGACCGCTCCCTGACCACTCGGGCACGTCGCCATCGGTCGTCGGTTGGCTGCCCCGCGAGGATTCGAACCTCGGTTCACGGATCCAAAGTCCGCTGTCCTACCACTAGACGACGGGGCAAAGCCTCATCGCATGATGGCAGGTCAGCCGGAGCGGGTCACCGGCCGGACAAGAAAGTGGAGCGGAAGACGGGACTCGAACCCGCGACCCTCACCTTGGCAAGGTGATGCTCTACCAACTGAGCCACTTCCGCCCGCTTGTCGCCCGATGATACTGCGTGGTTGGTGCCGAGGGTCAGAATCGAACTGACGACACCCGCCTCTTCAGGGCGGTGCTCTACCGACTGAGCTACCTCGGCGTCGATCGTCGCTGAGGCTTCCTCAGCTGCCAACGCAGTCGCATCAGGCGGTCGAAGGATACCGACAGGGTCCTGCGGTCGCAACCTGTCGCGGCATCAACGGTCGAAGCTCAGCTCAAGGTCCAGCTCATCATGCATCGGTATCCCATAGGCCCCGTTGATCGGGAGCTCCGGCTTCCAACGCGTGCGCGCCCGGTCGATGGCGCCGGATCGCAGCGAGACGAACCGGAACCCACGGCTCTGGTAGAAGCGCATCGCGTCCACGTTGTCGTTCGTCGTCGTCAGCCACACCCGCGAACAGCCGGCAGCGCGGGCCGCCGCGACCACTCGCTCTAGCAGCGCCGACCCGGCTCCGCGCCGCGGTGGGTCGCCCACGATGGCCACGAGCTCGCAAGAGTCCCCCGCGATGCGGTAGGCGGCGTGGCCAACGATTCCATCGTCGTCGACCGCCACGAAGCCAGGCAGCTCTGCGGGACGCATCGGCTCGTCATGAGCGACGACGAAGTCCGCGTGCCATTGCTCGGTGAGGAACGCCCGCAAGCGCTCCGGGTCGATGGCCGTGGCCTCGCGAATCTCCACGTCGGTTCTCGGCCTGTCCGTCAGTCTTGGCCCAGGAACTCCACGAGGCCGACGAGGTTGCCGTCGGGGTCCTTGAACCATGCGGCCCTGCCCACTGGGACGTCGGCGATGCCCGCGACCGTATGGGGTGTCTCGTACTCCTCCATCGTGACGCCCCTGGACCGCAGGTCGGCGACGACATTCTCGATTCCGTGGACCCGGAATCCCAGCTGCGTGTGCGTCCCGGATGCCTGACCTGACTGGCGTGTTACCGCGAAGAACGTGCCCTCGCCTGCCCGGAGGTACACGCCCGCCGCAGTCTCCTCGGTCACGGCAAAGCCGAGCACGCCTTCGTAGAACTTCCGCAGGCGATCCACGTCGCTCGTGGGCAGGGTCGCGTACGCAGCAAAGTCGGACAGCATCTCGCTCCTCCTGACGGCAATCAGCCAGTGCCGGGCGACGGCAAGGCGCCCATCTGGCCGGCGATGGTCTCGAGGGCGCGGATCCGTTCGCCGATCGGCGGATGGGTATCCCAGAGGCTCTTCGACCGCTCCTCGAAGCTCTTGATCGGATTGACAATGTAGAGGTGCTGGGTCGCGCGATTCGCGACCTCGAGCACCTCCTTGTCACTGGAGATCGCGCGCAGCGCCCGCGCCAGACCGAGTGGGTTGCGGGTGAGCTCGACGGCGCTGGCATCGGCGAGCGACTCCCGGCTGCGGCTGACGGCCGCCTGGACGAGCCGCCCAATGAGCGGTGCGAGGATGGCGAGGATGAGGGCGACGATGAAGATGACCGCCTGCACTCCCCCGCCGCCGCGGTCGGAGTCGCTGCTGCTCCGCCGGCCGGCGCCACCCCAGTATGTGAAGCGGAGGAACCAGTCCGCAATGAGCGCAATACTGCCGACGAGCACCCCGACGAGCAGCGCGAAGCGGATGTCGAGATTGCCGATGTGGCTCATCTCGTGACCGATGACCCCCTGCAGCTCCTCGCGGTCCAGCTTGTCGACCAGGCCCGTCGTGGCGGCGATGCTCGCGTGCTCCGGATCGCGCCCGGTGGCGAAGGCGTTCGGCGCGGAGTCGTCGATGATCCAGACTCGGGGCGGCGGAAGACCGCCCGCCAGGCGCATCTCCTCGACGACGTTGAGGAGCTGCTTGTACCGCTCGGGCGGCGCGCCGACATCGAGCTCGTGCGCGGCGCTGGTGGCCATGACGAGCGAGTCGCCGGCGAAATACGAGCCGATGCTCATGACCGATGCGAGCGCCACGGCCGCGACGACTCCCCACCAGCCAAACCCGGTGGCGTACCCGATCGCACCGCCGAGCGACCCGAGCAGCACGATGACGATCGCCACAAGCACCAAGCTCCGGCGTCGGTTGCGATCGATCTCCCGGTAGAAGGTTGTCGGCGCCCGGCGCGTCTCCGCGCTCATCGGCTCGCGGTCAGCTCGTCCGCAGATTCACCTCGGGGACGGCCGTGTCCGACTCGGCGATCTGGAAGTAGTCGCGCTCCCGGAACCCGAGCACAGCAGCGATCAGCACGTTCGGGAACGTCTGGATCGAGGTGTTGAACTCGCGGACCGTGCTATTGAAATGCTGGCGGCTGAACCCGATCTGGTTCTCGGTCGTCGTCAGCTCCTCCTGGAGCTGCATGACGTTCTGGTTCGCCTTCAGGTCCGGATAGTTCTCAACCAGGGCGAAGAGCTGACGCAGGGCGCCGGTCAGGAAGTTCTCCGCCTGCCCGGCCTGCGCAGCGTTCGCGGGCCCGCCCTGCTGGGCGGTGACGGCCTGGTTTCGAGCCTCGATGACCCGCGTGAGGGTCTCCTGCTCGAAGTCCATGTAGCCCTTCACCGCGTTGACGAGGTTCGGGATCAGGTCGTGCCGTCGCTTCAGCTGCACACTGATCTGGTTCCACGCCTCGTCGACCATGTTCCGCAGGCGGACCAGGCCGTTGTACGTGAAGATCAGGAAGATGACGATGATCGCGATCGCCGCGATGATGATCCAGGCCCAGAGTTGCATCGGTGGGGGGCTCCTCGCGCTCGGGAGGTTAGTGGGCGTGATGCTAGCAGGACGACGTTAGCCGGCGGGCGGGATTGGATTTCGCAGCGTCATCGTCATCCGCACGCGAACGGTATCTCCGAGCTCGATCCCTTCCGCGATCCGCACACGGTCGCGCACCGGCACAAGGTAGCGTCCGTGTCGCGGGAAGAGTGACGTCGTCCAGGTCGTTTGGCCAATGTGCACGGTTGCCGGGATGGCGCCCCAGCCGTAGGTCACCAGGCTTGCAACGTCGGCGATCTCCGCGCTCGCCGCCTCGGGCACTGCAACGAAATGGTAGGGCGACGGCCCTCGCCAGTGCACGACCTCCCCCTCGAACTCCAGCTCGATCGACGGCGGGTCGTCGAACAGAGGCTCCTCGTCGTCCGGTCGCCCCGGATCACCGATCGCGATGATTGATCGTGGGCATCAGCGCGACCCTCGGACGAGGAAGAAGGCCGTTCGCAGGAGCAGCCGAACGTCGAGTCGGAGCGAATAGTTGCACAGGTAATAGAGGTCGTACGAGAGCTTCGTCTGCGTGTCGATGACGGTGTCGGAGGCGTACCCCTGCTTCAGCTGTGCGTGCCCGGTCAACCCCGGACGCACGAGGTACCGAAGCTCGTAGAGAGGGATCATCTCGTGCATGTTCCGTGCGAAGTCGATCGCCTCAGGTCGCGGCCCCACGACTGACATCTCGCCTCGCAGGATATTCACGAGTTGTGGTAGCTCGTCGAGATGGGTGCGGCGGAGAGCCCGGCCCACGGACGTGACGCGTGAGTCCCCGATCCGCGCGAAGCTCGTATCGGCCCGGACCTCCTCATCGTGCCGCATGGTCCTGAACTTGAGCATTCTGAATGGGCGGAAATACCGGCCCTGACGCTCTTGCACGAAGAACACCGGACCGGGGCTCGTGAGTCGGATGGCAACGATGATGGCAAGGAGCAGCGGGGACAGAACGATGAGCCCGACGGCTGACATGACCAGGTCGCTGAGCCGCTTGAGGACGAGCACGACGGCCTGCGGGCGCGCGATCCCTTGCTCAAGGATCCAGCGCTTCGAGGTTCCGTCGATCGGCACCCGCTCAAGGAGTCGCGCGTGGAACGCGCGGTCATTGACCACGGGGATGTTCGACTGGAAGCCGACGAGCGCGATCTCGACGGCGTCCTCGTCCGAAATGGACCGGGCGACGACGATCTCCGCGATCCCCGCTGCCACCAGCGGGTGCCCGCTCGGGGGCGTGCCAACGGGGAACATCGACGACCACGGGACGAGCTCGTGGGGTGGTCCATGGCTTGTCGATGCAAGCGCTCCGAGGACCTCATCGACTGCCGGCGAGTTGCCCAGCACCGTGAACCGATACGGTTGCAGGCTCACGATCCAACTAAGGAGGCCGCGTACGGCCAGCACAGCCGCATACGCCAATCCGGCCCCGTACACGAGCGTTGCACGCAGTGCTGCCGTCTCAGCGGTCAGAGACAGAACGGCGAGGGTAATCACGACCGAGATGGCGGCAGCGCCAGTCGTGATCATGACGACCGCCTGGAGTCGGAACCTCCGGTCGCGATCGTACGAGCCAAGTCCCAATGCGATGCTCGAGCACATCAGCCCGTAGACCATTGCCTGCCAAAACGGGGGGCCGATCATCGTCTCCGGCGTGACGCCAGGGATCAGCTGCACCCCGAGCTCGAACGAGACCACGATGACGATCAGCTCGAGGAGGAGCAGCGGCCAGCGCAGACCTGACAGCAGCGCGCGATTCAGGCGGGTGGAGAAGCTCGTGGATCGGATGCGCTCTGCGGGTGTGATGACCACGCCATCAGTGCGCGCGCCACGACCGAGCGTCACGATCGAAATCTACCTTCGTGCTGTTGACCCAGGGCCGCATGGTACCGGGACAGTGCCACGCCCGCGCATGGGTCATCCGTACCGGCCGCCGCCTTCAGCACACGGCCCTGCGCCAGTGCCCCCCGTGAATCTGGCAATCGGACCGCAGGAGGCCCGGCCGCGGAACCGGGTGCGCTCAGGCGGTGTGCATCGCTCGCGCTGGAGGCGCAGGTGGTGGGCGGTGAGGGGCTCGAACCCCCGTCCTCCTCGGTGTAAGCGAGGCGCTCTAACCAGCTGAGCTAACCGCCCCGAGCCGGGAGGGTAGCACGCTGACCGACGCCGTCTCGCGCGTGCGCCAGGACACCGGGATGGTCGCGACTGAGGCCCAGTTAACGGCGATCACAGCCCGATCGCATCGTCCGTCGGCCGTCAGCTCCCTCGCTTCCAGGCTCAGGTCCCGCGGCAGGATGCCCAGTCGCCGGGGCCGTTCGTATGATGCGCGCGCGCCGATGAGTCGCCTGACCTCGCCCACCAGCAGCTCCTGCACGGTGGCACCCTCGAGGGCGGCGCGTGCCTGGATGGCCTCGTCACCCGGATAGACCAGCACCCCGATCCCGGCGGAGCCCAGATCGACGAGCGTGGCCCTGGCGATCAGCTCCGATCCCTCAAGCTCGGCCTCCAACGGCCGCGGGCTGACCTTCTTCCCGGTGGCCAGCACTAGCAGGTCCTTGCGAACGCCGGTGATCTTCAGGTTGCCGGCCGTGTCCCACGCGCCCAGGTCGCCGGTGCGCAGCCAGCCGTCGGGAAGCAGGGTGGCGGCGGTCTGGCGCGGCAGGTCGTGGTAACCCTGCATCACCTGTGGCCCTCGGGCCAGGATCTCTCCCGTCACGGGTTCGATGCGAAGCTCGGTTCCGGCGACCGGCGGTCCCACCGTCCCGAGCCGCTGGCGACCCAGGCGGTTCATGGCCAGCAGTGGCGACGCCTCCGTCATGCCGTAGCCCTCGATCACGGGAACGCCTGCCGCCGCAAGGAACTCCCCCACCTCGACAGGCAGGGATGCCCCTCCGCAGCACAGGTACCGCAGCCGTCCGCCGGTGGCAGCACGCAGACGGCGCAGGACGAGCAGGTCGGCCACAGCAAGGCGTAGCCCCGATCGTCGCTGGCCCGCGCGGCCGACCTGCCCCCTTGCCTCGGCTCCGGTCGCGAGGCTCCACCTCGCCAGCCGGCCGATCAGGCCCGGCTGCTGGACCGATGCGCCGCGCATCCCCTTCACCAGATGGGTCAGAAAAAGGGGCACCACGACCATGGCCTGCGGGCGCACTTCGCGCATGTTGTCCGCCCAGCGGTCGATGCGCGCTTCGGCGAAGGCCACCGTCGCGCCGTTCGCGAAGGCCAGCAGTTCGCCGACGCGTTCGAGCATGTGGCTGAGGGGCAGGATGGAGAGGACGACATCGCCTGCTGAAAGCGGGAGCTCGTCGCGGGCGGCATCGATGTTGTGAAGCACGTTGCCGTGAGTCAGGACGGCGCCCCGAGCCACGCCCTCCTCGTCGATCGTCTGCACGATGGTCGCGACGTCGGACCGGTCCAGCTCATCCACGCCGGACAGCCAGGCCTCTGCCCGTGCATGGACGAGGCCGGCACCGGCTCGCTGCAGGTCGAGGAGCGTGACCACGCCGCGCACCCTTTCCGCCGGCGTGCCGAGCACAACGGTCGGCGCGATGTCGCCGAAGCGGGACAGCTGGCGGTCGTCCTCCACGAACATCAGCCTGGGACGGAGGCCGCGGGCCACCTGTTCGATCCGAGCATCCGACTCGCCCGGGTCGATCGGGCAGACCACGGCACCAAGGGCCAGCACGGCATAGTCGGCCACCACCCACTCGGAGCGCGAGCGGCTGATGATCGCCACGTGGTCGCCGGCGCGAACGCCGCGCTGCTGCAGAGCAAGCGACGTCGCGCGGATTCGCTCCCACAGCCCTGCGTAGGTCAGGCCGATCCATCGGCCCTGGTCCCTCCAGCGGAGCGCCTCGCCGACTGGCTGTCGGAGCACAGTCGCCTGAAGCACGCCGACCATGCTCCGGTGCCGATCCTCCTCGCGGACCGACAGCGCCTCGCCGGCATGGATGCCGAAGGGATCGGCGGTCGGGGGGAGTGGGCCTGCGGCCGGCAACGGGAGCGCGACGTCCTTCGGGAGGCCGAAGACCGCACGTCCGACACCTGTTCGCATCGCGAGCATGGTGAGCGCCATGCTGCCCGCCAGCGACGCGGCGAGCACGACAACCAGCTTGGCCCAGAGGCCGATCTGCCATTGCACCACCACGGCGGCCACGGCGACCGCGACGGGGTGGTGCAGAACGTAGAACGGCAGGATCGCGCGGTTTGCGCGACGGAGCCACGACGGATGCGAGCGGAACCGGCGCACCCCGATCCAGAGGCACCCGCCGGTGAGAGCGGCGCTCGCGCCCGTCCGCAGCGTGATGTAGGCAAGGCTTGGGGCATCCAGGGCGGGCGCGGTCTCGAGACGCATGAGGTTGCTCGCCTCACCGCGCGGCACCAGGCCGGCCGTCCAGGCAAGGCTTACGGCAAGCAGGCCGAGGCCGATCAGCCCGACGCCGATGCCGATGAGCCGCGGCCCGCTGTCGACCACCGCGGCTAGCAGCCGCTGGTCGGCGACGAGGACCATGCCGACGATGAAGAAGCCGAGCCACAGTGCGAAGTCGGCCCAGTCCCGGTATTCCGGCGCCGGGATCCGCAGCAGCAGCTGGCTGGCGAGGATCGGAGCGAACAGCAGCAACAGCAGCGCCGGCCTCGACAACGCCACCAGCCAGCCGAGCAGGCGCGCGCCAATGGGCCGCCGCAGCGCGCCGAGCAGCGGCAGGCAAAGCATGGAGTATGCGAACAGGAATGCGATGAACCACAGATGCATGCCGTAGTCGCCGAACCAGCGGGACGTCGGCTCGAACCGAATCCCGCCGAAGAACCAGGCGATCGTGTTCAACGGATTCTCGCCGCCTCGCGCGATGGCGGCCGCCAGCCACCACTGCAGGGGCGTGAGGATCACGATGCCGGCCACCAACGGCAGGAGAAGTCGGCGAACGCGCGCCATCCCGTAGGCGGAGAGCGACCGCCGGCCCAACGACAGCCAGGAGGTGGCGCCGGTCAGCACGAACATGAGCGGCATGCCGAAGAGGAAGCAGAACCCCGCCAGCGCGCTGAGGGGGATGCTTCGCTCGTCGTTCGATACCACCCAGTTGATGATCAGGAACGGCTCGGCGGCGTGGTAGACGAAGACGCCGGCGACGACGAGGACCTTCAGCCAGTCGATCCAGACCAGGCGCTCGGCAACACCGCCGTGCGCCGTTGGCGCACGGGCCGCGATGCTCGCTGGGGACCGCGCTCGGAACGATTCCATGGTGCTGTTGCGCGCGAGCGTAGCAGCCTCGATCCGCGGAGCCGGGTCGCGCGTGCGGGATACGGAAACGCCGCCCGCGAGTCACGCGGGCGGCGCATCGGTCCGTCTCGGGTGGAGTGGTGCCCAGGCCGGGACTTGAACCCGGATGGGTTTCCCCATACGCCCCTCAAACGTACGCGTATACCAATTCCGCCACCTGGGCCCCGAATCGAATACCGGGGTGGTACCGAGGGAGG
>Ga0173480_10000384_pt1 | contig 14438 bp, 16 predicted proteins | sample NitcycUS209509C1_FD_122622 | JGI IMG/M metagenome (GOLD analysis project Ga0173480, IMG submission 122622) | Soil microbial communities from Arlington Agricultural Research Station in Wisconsin, USA - Nitrogen cycling UWRJ-S209-509C-1 (version... | ecosystem: Environmental > Terrestrial > Soil... | reverse complement strand
CGCAGCACGTGATCGGTCAGGGAACGCAACGATCCGAATGCCGCCCTGACTTCGGCATCTTCCGACCGCAGCTCCACGCCGTACTGCTGGTGAATCATGAGGGCGAGCTCCAGGGCGTCGATGGAGTCGAGCCCCACGCTGTCCACGCTGCTGCCAAAAAGCGGCGCGGTGGGAACGATCGCCTCGGGGGCAATATGTTCGAGGCCCAATAACTGCACCAGGCGCTGGGCCATGAGCAATTCTTCTGCGGTCTGCTGGGAAATCGATGCTTCGGTGTTCATGGTCTCTGCGGCAGAAGATCTGGAAAATGCGTGTCGGAACTGCGAACTGCCGGCGCCCCGGACGCGGCGCGACAGTCTATACTCTCGGCACCACATCGCGCGATTGCGTCGACACTCAAAAAGAACATGACGGACGCGCTGGCTGGAGGGTGCAGTTAGATGTCGAGCGGGGACCGCAAACTCAATCGTGTGTGGCGGATACTGGCCACCGGGTTCGTGTTCGTGCTTTTCGGCGTCGGTGCGCTGGTCATCAGCGTGACGATGTTCCCCGCCTTGCGCCTGTCGACCCGGAATGCAGACACCGCTCGCCGACGAATCCAGCGCGGCATGCAAATGGTGTTCCGCGGGTTCATGGAAACGATGCGCGTCCTCGGCATCTGCACCTATCGCGTCGAAGGCGCCGAGCGGTTGCGCGAACCGGGACGCCTGATCGTCGCCAACCATCCCACGCTCGTCGACGTCGTGCTGCTCGTCTCGCAGATGCCCGAGGTGGACTGCATCGTGAAGCGCGGGCTGTGGCGCAATCCGTTCCTGCGCTGGCCCGTATCTTGGGCGGGCTATCTACAGAACGCTGCCGGCGAGGAACTCGTCGACCAGTGTTCGGCGACCCTGCGACGCGGCCATTCACTGCTCGTGTTTCCCGAAGGCACGCGCAGCGTGCCGGGTGAGCCGCTGCGCATGCAGCGCGGCGCGGCCCACATCGCGCTTGCCGCGGACGCCCAGATCCTGCCTGTAAGAATTACCTGCGACCCGCCCACGTTGTTCAAGGGAAATCCGTGGTATCGCGTGCCCGCACGCCCGTTCCATCTGCTCATGGTCGTCGGCGAGCCGGTCGCGGCACGCACTTTCCTGCGTGAGAACGAGGCACCAGCGCGAACCGCGCGACGTCTGACACAATGGATGCTTACGCAACTGGATGCCGGCGGTGTTCCGCAGCCAGAGGATCCGGAGACTTCCGAATCGTCGTGGCTGGCCCCCGGGCAGCAGTCCCTGGTCAGATAGAGAGCGGTCAGAGAAGTCGAGAAATGTCAGAGTCGTTCAAATCACGCGAAGAAATATTCGAGCGCCTGAAAGTGGTGCTCGTCGATCTGTTCGAGCTGAAAGCCGAGAAGATCGTGCCCGAGGCCCATCTCTATGATGATCTCGACATAGACAGCATCGACGCCGTCGATCTATTCCTGACACTCAAGGAGATCACCGGCCGCAAGATCCAACCGCAGGCATTCAAGGACGTTCGTACCGTCAACGACGTCATCGATGCGATCCAGACGCTGACGTCCCAACCGTCGAGCTGAGGCCAACCGTGATCCTGCTGCCGCGGATCGATGCGCTCGAGCGCGCGCAGGATCACCTGGAACTGCGGTTCGTCGTTACGGCCGACAATCCCTATTTCGTAGGCCATTTCCGCGACTGCGGGCTGTTGCCTGGCGTCGTCCAGGTCGGCTGGGCCATCGAACTGGCGCGCGTGCACATTCCGTACTCGGGGCGCTTCCGCGCTCTCTCGGCCGTGAAGTTCATGCGCGTCATCCAGCCCGATTCGGCCGTCACCCTGCGCCTGGCCGCCGATGCGGAGCGGCGCGAACTGTCGTTCGGCTACCGGCTTGGCGACGAGCCGTGTTCGAGCGGTTGCGTGTTGTTCCACTGACCGATGAAGACCTGCATCGTCATTCCGTACTACAACCACCCGGGCGCCATCGGAAGCGTCGTGAGCGCACTGAAACCGCTGGGTCTTCATTGCTTCATCGTCGACGACGGCTCCGACGAATCGTCGAGGCAGGTGCTGTCCGGGATTGCGAGCCGCGAGACCTGGGTGGAGGTCCTTCGACTGCCCGAGAACGGCGGGAAAGGCACCGCTGTCATGGCGGGATGCGATGCGGCGCTGGCCGCGGGCTTCACGCACGCACTTCAGATCGATGCGGACGGTCAGCACGACGTGGCCGACGCGCTGCGCGTGCTGGATGTTTCCCGCCTGAATCCCGCGGCGATGGTGAGCGGAGAGGCCATGTACGATTCCACCGCGCCGCGCTCACGACGGTATGGCCGCTATCTCACGCACGTCTGGGTGTGGATCAACACGCTCTCACTCGACATCCGGGATTCGATGTGCGGCCTTCGTGCCTATCCACTCGCCGCGACCTGCGACATCTGGCGGCGCTCCCGCATCGGGCGCCGCATGGATTTCGACACCGAGATCATGGTCCGGCTTCACTGGGAAGCCGTGCGCATCATCGCCGTGCCGACGGCCGTCACCTATCCGAGCGACGGCGTCTCGCACTTCAGGATGCTGAAAGACAACGTCTACATCAGCTGGATGCACACGCGGCTGTTCTTCGGAATGTTGTGGCGGCTGCCGCGGCTTCTTTCACGTCGACTGATGCACCGTGGCCCGAGGGCCATCGCATGACGGTTCGAGAAGCTGCCGTCGAAATCATCGTGCCGTTCCACGACGTGGATTCGATCGGCGTGGTCTGGCATGGCCACTACGCGAAGTACTTCGAGATCGCGCGCTGCGCGCTGCTCGACAGCTTCGACTATGGCTACGTCGCGATGCGCAAGTCGGGCTACAGCTGGCCCGTCATCGACATGCGCGTTCGCTATGTAAAAGGAGTGACCTTCGAGCAGCGCATCAACGTCAAGGCGACGCTGCGCGAATGGGAAAACCGGTTGCTGATCGAGTACCTGATCTCCGATGCCGTCAGCGGTGAACGCCTGACGAAGGGCAATACGGTGCAGGTCGCCGTCGACCTGAAGAATGGCGAGATGTGCTTCGTCTCGCCGGACATCCTGTTCGAGCGACTGGGCATCTCGCGATGAAGCGCCGGTTCGTGTTGGCGTGGCTGGCAGTCCTGCCCTGGCCACTGCACGTGGCCGCAAAGCCGGGCGTGGATCCGTTTGCCAAGCGCGTGACCGATGAGAAGCAGCTTCGCGCGCTGTTGTCGCGTCCCGCGGCGAGGCTGGGCGAGTCCCGGGTTCTCGAAGGCAAATTCCGGCAGAGCCGGCATCTGCGCGAGATCCCGAAGCCGCTCGTGGCACTCGGAGATTTCAGCTTCGTGCGCGACCTCGGCATTCGCTGGCACACACTTCAGCCGTTCGATTCCGTCGTGGTGCTCACCGCCGCGGGGCTCGCGCAGTCGGATGACGGCGGAGCGGTGCAACGCATCTCCGCCGACGAGCAGCCCGCGATACGCCTCATCACGAAGATATTCACGGCGCTCTTCACGCTGGATACGCCGAGCCTGGCGCGCGACTTCGACTTGTACACGTCCGCGGATGCAACGGCGACTCGCTGGGTCATCGGCCTCAGGCCGCGCGCCAAAGCCGTCGCCGGTGTTTTCCGGGAAGCGACGATCGCGGGCGGCGACGACGTGGAGCAGGTCGTCCTCACGGATGCGCAGGGCGATCGCACGGTGATCGATCTCTCGGGCATCAACTATTCGAACGAGCCGCCCGGCGCCGGCCTGCGCGCGCTGTTCGCGCTTCCGCGCCCATGATCGCAATCGGTTCGCTGCGCATGCGCTTCATCGGCTGGAGCGTATTCATTCTCGCCGTGCTGGCGGTATTCGCATTTCGCGTGGTGCCCGATCCGCGCGTGGAAACGGACATCCTCGCGCTGCTGCCGCAGGAGCAGACTGATCGCGCGCTGGACACTCCGCTCGAAGAATTTTCGGCGATGCTCGCGCGAAAGCAGATCTTCCTGGTGGGCAGCGACTCGCTCGACGACGCGAAGCTTGCCGCCGCTGCGTTCGCGAAGACGCTCGAGACGTCTGAGGTGTTCTCGAGCGTGCAATGGCAGCTCGACATCGACCTCGCGCAGCGCACGGCTATCTACCTGTCCCATCGCGCCTTCCTGCTGTCGCCACGCGATCAGCAGACGCTGGAAGCAGGGGAGACAACCCCGATCGTGAAACGCGCCCAGCGCGTGGCCTTCACGCCCGTGGGGTTCATGCAGCCCCTGGGCCTGGCCGACGATCCGCTCGGATTCACGAACGACTTCCTGCGGTCCACCGCGGATCTCACCGGCAATACGCGCGTGGATGGCGATGTACTGGTCGCCGAGCGCGACGGACGCCAGTTCGTACTGGTGATCACCGAAATCAAGGGGCATCCCTTCGCGACGGCGACGCAGCAGCGCGTGATGCCGGCCATCGCGCACGCGCGACAGGCTGCGAAAGAGGCCACGACAGCGCGCGTGGAAATCGTCGGCTCGGGTTCCATACAACATGCGAGCGCGGCAGCCGAGCGCGCCGCACATGAGGTGACGAGCTTCGGCACGATCGAGTCGATCGCGGTGGTGCTCCTGCTGCTGCTGGTCTTCGGCTCGATGCGCCCGCTGATTCTCGGCTTGGTGACGCTGGCGCTGGCCATCGTTGCGGCCTACACCGCCGTGCATCTCGTCTTCGGGAAGGTTCACATCCTCGCGCTCGTGTTCGGCTCGAGTCTCATCGGCAGCGTCATCGACTACTCGATTCATTTCTTCGCGGACCGATTCCGGGATCCGGCGCAATGGACGCCGGCGGCGGCGTTGCCACACGTGGGCCCGGCGATCCTGTTAGGACTCACGACGACACTCGTCGGATACCTGGTACTCGCGGCCGTGCCGTTTCCCGGTCTCGAGCAGATCGCGGTGTTCTGCATGACCGGGCTCGTCGTCGGCTGCGGTAGCGTCCTCTGCCTGTACCCGGTACTCGCGGGCGCCCGCGGCAAACTACCGAAGTTCGGGCCGCTCGTCGGCAACGCCATCGACGGAGCGCTGCGCCTATGGCGCTGGTCGCCGTCGAAGTGGTGGGTTCTCGCATTGCTCGCAGTGGGAGTGGCGTCCGGAATCGCGCGCGTGGGCATCCAGGACGACATCCGGGCTCTGCAGCAGTCACCCGACCATCTCGTGAACGAAGAGAAGCGCGTGCGCGACGTGCTGGGAACCGGTATCGAAACGCGTTTCTTCCTGGTGTCGGGCGATTCGGAGCAGACCGTTCTCGAGTCCGAAGAGCGCCTGGCGCGCGCGCTCGATGGACTGGTGCACGACCGCGCGGTGGGGTCCTACCAGGCCGTGGTGACCAGCGTTCCCTCGCTCTCACGACAGCGTCGCAATCGCGAGCTGCTGGAACAGAACGTGTACGCACCGGGTGCGCTGTTCGACCAGGTGATGAATTCGTTCGGCTTCGAGCCGGCGGCCATCGAGCAGCGACGCGCAGAATTCGAAGCGGCGCGAGAACCGCTCACCGTGGACGAATGGCTGAAGAGCCCCGCGTCGCAAGGCAGACGCCATTTGTGGCTCGGCAAGTTCGACACGCGCTACGCCACGGTCGTGACACTCGGCGGCATCGTCGACGTGCCGTCCCTGCAGCGCCTGCAACTCCCGGGTGTTCAGCTCATCGACCGCGTCGCGCAGACGACGCGGACGCTGAGCCAGTATCGATATGCGATGACGCTGTTGCTGGCGGCCGTGTATGTCGTGGCAGGCCTGATCCTCATGCGACGCTTCGGCTGGCGCGAGGCGCTGCGGATGTTGCTGCCGTCGATTGCGGCAACGCTCGTGACGGTGGGGGCTTTCGGCTGGCTCGGCGTGTCCTTCAATCTGTTCACGCTGCTCGCGTTGTGGCTGGTACTCGGGCTCGGCATCGACTACGGGATCTTCCTGCGCCACGGCCGTGAGCATCGCGTGACCGCCATCCTCAGCGTCACTCTTTCCGCCTGCACCACGCTCATCGCGTTCGGATTGCTGGCGTTGAGCGCGACACCTTTCATTCGCAGCATCGGACTGACGCTGCTATTCGCAATCACGCTGTCGTGGTTGTTTGCGCTACTGGCTTGCATGACGGAGAAAGAGATCCATGGTTGACGTGTTGATTATCGGAGCGGGCCCCTCGGGCTCCATGTCTGCGGCCTTGCTGGCGTCGAAAGGATATGAAGTCCTGGTCCTCGAAAAGCAGCGTTTCCCGCGTTTCTCGATCGGCGAGAGCCTGCTCGCCAGCACGGCCGGCATGTTGAGTGAAGCCGGCATGCTCGACGCCGTCATGTCCTGCGGCTTTCAGTTCAAGAACGGCGCGACGTTCGTGCGCGATGACGACTACTCCGAATTCAACTTCGCCGACAAGTCCTCGGAAGGTTTTCCGTACACGTTCCAGGTCGAGCGCGCGCAATTCGACCAGGTTCTCGCGGACGAGGCCGCGCGACGAGGGGCCACGGTTCGTTACGAGGTCGAGATCACGGCCGTCGATGCGTCCGGCGAGCGTCCGGTGGTCACCGCCAAGGCAGGCGATGAGATCACCACCTACCGGCCGCGGTTCGTGCTCGACGCGAGTGGTTTCGGACGGACGCTCCCGCGGTTGCTGGACCTGGATCGTCCTTCGGATTTTCCGGCGCGGGCCGCGCTGTTCGTGCACGTGAAAGACAACATCGTCTCCGGTGTATTCGATCGACAGAAGATTCGTATCGGCGTGCATCCGACGAAGGCGGATGTCTGGTCATGGCTGATCCCGTTCTCGAACGGAAATGCCTCGCTCGGTGTCGTGGCTTCGCGCGAGCATCATGCGAAGTTCAGCGGAACGAACGAGGAACGGCTGTGGCAGCTGATCGCCGAGGAACCCGGGCTGCACGAGTTGCTCGAGAAAGCCCAAACCGTGCGTGCCGTCGGAGAGCTGGCCGGATACGCCGCGAAGGTCAGTCGGCTGCACGGGCCGGGCTTCGCACTGCTCGGCAATGCGGCAGAATTTCTCGATCCGGTTTTTTCGTCCGGTGTGACCATCGCACTGAAATCCGCCAGGCTTGCCGCGGAATTGCTCGACAAGCAGTTTCGTGGCGAAGCGGTCGACTGGGAGGCCGGTTTCGCGGAGCCGCTCAACTACGGAGTCGAAACTTTCCGGAGTTTCGTCGATGGCTGGTACAACGGCGACCTGCAGGACGTCATCTTCTTCGAACACAAGGAACCCGTGATCCGGCGCATGATCTGCTCGGTGCTCGCGGGGTACGCATGGGATCAGAAGAATCCATACACCGGCCCGCAATCCGCACGACGGCTTCGCGCGCTGGCAAACACGGTGAGAGCGGCACGCTCGTGAAGCGCGCGCGTGGGTTTTGCGTGCTGGGAATTTCACTGCTGGCGCTCGGCGCGTGTGTGAGTTCGCCGCCCAAGCCCTCTGCGTCGGAGCGGCCGCTCGTGGCGCCCGTGACGCTGGGCGGCGAGCGTGCCATCAGCCAGGTCGTGCGAGGCGCTTTCGGCTCGCACGAACTCACGTTCAATTGCGTGGTGACCGTCAAGGAGAGTGCGATGACGGTCGTCGGCACGAACTCGCTCGGGCTTCGACTCTTCACCATCCGATACGACGGCAAGGCGGTGCAATCCGAAACGACGCCGGCCATGAAGGGCCCGTTCCTGCCCGAGCGACTGCTCGCGGACCTGCAGCTCGTCTTCTGGCCGGTCGCGAGTCTCGCGGATCCCCTGCGCCAGGCAGGCTGGCAGCTGAGCGAACCGGCGCCCGGCCTCCGTCGGCTGCGCCACGGAGAACAACTGGTCGCGGAGGCGCATTACAGTAGTGAAGACCCATGGAGCGGGCGCAGCTGGTTCGTCAATTTCGAGTACGGCTACTCACTGCAGATAGATAGCCAGGCGCTTTGACTCCAATGAATACCGGTCTCCCCCTGACAGTCGCCGCCGTGCTTCCGCACGAGGGCCGCATGCTGCTTCTCGACGAGCTGCTCGATTACGGTCCCGAACACGTGGAGTGCGGCGTCAACATCCACGCGGGGTCCATGTTCTGCGATGGCACGCAAGGAGTGCCCGTGTGGGTCGGCCTCGAATACATGGCGCAGACGGCCTGCGCGTTTTCCGGCGTCGAAGAGGTGCGCGCGGGCCTCGAGCCGAGCATCGGCCTGTTGCTGGGAACGCGCAGCTTCAGGCCTGAAGGCGAGTGGTTTCCGCTGGGCGCCAGGTTGCGTATTCGCGCCGATCTGCTGATGCGCGACGAGAACAATCTCGTCGCCTTTGCGTGCACCATTCACGACGGCGATCGCCTGGTCGCCCGAGGCGACGTGAAGGCTCTGCGCCCGGACGATGTGCGCGAGTTGCTGGGAGGAAGACGATGACCGAGAGCGCCCCGAACACCAGGAACAGTCGCAGCGTTCTCGTGACCGGCTCCAGCCGCGGCATCGGCCGCGCCATCGCCGAACGACTCGCCGCCAGTGGTTTTCAGCTCGTCCTGCACTATCGAGAAAACGTCGCTGCTGCCGAAGCGGCGCGAAAAGCCATTGTCGACGCCGGTGGACTGGCTCCGCGAATCCTGTGCTTCGACATCGCCAATCGCGAAAGCTGTGCCGCCGCCATCAGCGCGGACATCACCGCTCATGGGGCGTATTACGGTGTTGTCTGCAACGCCGGCGTGGCGCGGGATGGCGCATTTCCTGCGCTCACCGACGAAGACTGGGACACCGTTCTGCGCACGAATCTGGATGGCTTCTACAATGTGCTGCACCCGGCGATCATGCCGATGATCCGGCGACGGGCTCCGGCGCGAATCGTGACCTTGTCTTCGGTATCCGGCGTCATGGGCAACCGGGGCCAGGTCAACTACAGCGCGTCCAAGGCGGGGATCATCGGAGCGACAAAGGCGCTGGCCGTGGAACTCGCGAGTCGCGGAATCACGGTCAACTGTGTCGCACCTGGGCTGATCAGGACAGAGATGATCGGCGATGCGCCCGTGGAAGAAGCACTGAAGATGGTGCCCATGGGGCGGGTCGGCGAGCCCGGCGAAGTGGCCGGAATCATCAATTTTCTGATGTCCGACGACGCTGCCTACATCACGCGGCAGGTCATCGGCGTCAATGGCGGAATGGTTTGAGGGGTCGATGAGCGGAACAGCAAGAAGGGTCGTGGTCACGGGCTTCGGCGGCATCACCGCCCTGGGCCATGACTGGCCGACGATCGAGCGCGCATTGCGGGGCAATGTCAGCGGCATCGTGCACATGGATGCCTGGGACCGGTATCCCGAACTCAACACGCGGGTCGGGGGTCCTGTGCCGGCATTCGATCTGCCGCCGCAGTACACCCGCAAGGTGCTTCGCACGATGGGCCGTGTCGCGATGCTGGCGACGCGAGCGACCGAGATCGCCCTGCAGGACGCCGGGCTGCAGGACGACCCCGTGGTGGGCAGCGGCGCAATGGGTGTCGCCTACGGCTCGTGCACGGGTAGCACCGATGCGATCCGCGATTTCGGCGCCATGCTTTCGACCGGCGACGTGGCCGGCATCAATGCCACCACCTATCTACGCATGATGCCGCACACGGCCGCGGCCAACATCAGCGTCTATTTCGGCATCAAGGGACGGCTGATTCCGGCGAACAGCGCGTGCACCTCGGGTAGTCAGAGCATCGGCTATGCCTACGAAGCCATTCGCTTCAACCGCGCGACGCTCATGGTTGCCGGTGGCGCCGAGGAACTCTGCGCAAGTGAGGCGGCGGTGTTCGACACGTTGTTTGCCACCAGCACGCGCAACGACACGCCCACCGAGACTCCACGTCCCTTCGACCGTGATCGTGACGGCCTGGTCATCGGCGAGGGCGCGTGCACGCTCGTGCTCGAAGAGCTCGAACATGCGAAGGCGCGTGGCGCGACTATCTACGCGGAGATCATCGGCTTCGGCAGCAACACCGACGGCGACCATCCCACGCATCCGAACACGAAGACGATGGAAATCGCCATGCGCATGGCGCTCGAGGATGCGAACCTGTCACCCGATGCCATCGGCTACGTGAACGCTCACGCCACGGCCACCGAACAGGGCGACATCGCCGAAACGCAGGCGATGCGTCGTCTCTTCGGAAGAAAGGTCCCCGTGAGCTCGGCGAAGGGCCACCTCGGCCATACGCTCGGCGCGTGCGGCGCGGTCGAGAGCTGGTTCACCATACAGATGATGCGAGGGGGCTGGTTCATGCCCACGCTCAACCTGAACAACGTCGACGATCGTTGCGGCGATCTCGACTACGTCGTCAACGGCGGCATGAATCTCGACTGCGAATACGTGATGAAGAACAACTTCGCCTTCGGTGGCGTCAATACTTCGCTCGTCTTTCGCCGCTGGCCCCACTGACGCATGGTCGAAGCGCCCGAGCGGATCATCGCGGCCGATGAGTCCCTGAGTACCCTGCAGAAAGTACTGCTGACCACCGATGGCACGGTGACCCAGCTGCTCGAGATCTACACCGGGGAAAAGATTTCCGTCCAGAAACTGGAACACGCGCTGGTGCAGGGCGCTCCTCCCGAGCTGCGCGTGCCCGACACCGAGCAGGTGCTGAGCCGTCGCATCCTGCTGCGCGGCGCTGCCCGTCCTTATATGTATGCGCACTCGTGGCTGGTGCCGTCGCGCATGCCGCGCGGCATGCAGGACGCGATCCTGCAGACCGACACGCCCATCGGCCAGATGTGGAAGGCAGCGCGACTCGAAACCTACCGCGAAATCATCGACTTTCGGCGCGAGCAGAACGCGGAAGTGGCGGCATTGCTAGGCGCGGACGGGTTGCTCCTGTCCAGGACCTATGTGATCCACAGCGGCGGTGCGCCCATGGGGCTCATCGTCGAGAAGTTTCCCTCCACTTATTTCGGTACAGTACGGCCCCCGCCAATCCGGAGCTGATCGCCATGAAGTTTTCCAGGGTCGCCATTTTCGCTGCCGCGTTGCTCGTCACGGTGCCGGTCCTTGCGCGAGATACCCATCTCAAACTACCCATCAAGGACGCGATGGAGAGCGCCGCGGCGAAGGAAAAGCTGGGCACCGATGTGAAGTTCGTCTTCGGCGGGCCGCCAGCCGGCGAGAAGAACCTGGGCACGTTCACGTCGAACAAGAAGACCAATTTCGCCAACAAGTCCGACAAGGAAGGCTGCGAGTGGGCGTTCCTCTCGGCCATGGTTTCGCTCAAGGAGCGGGCGCTTGCCGAAGGCGGCAACGCCGTCGTCAACATCCAGAGCTATTACAAGAAAAACGAATTCTCGAGTGCCACGGAGTACGAGTGCGGCGCGGGCGCCATCATGGGCGGCGTGACGTTGCGTGGCACGGTCGTCAAGAAATAGCGCGCGGGCCAGCCAGCCAGGGCGTCCACACGAGTCCCGGATTCCTTTCGCCTCGGCGTAGTGCATCCCGGCCTACCTGTTCGGCGCCTTGCTACTGATTGCCTTGCGTTTGAGGCAGGTCCCGCGCGATACGGGTGCCTGGCTGGCAATAAGCCACTGGATTGCCGAACGCGTCGCCTGAGAGCCTTGACGCCACCGCGAGGCCACGGCGATACTCGCCGCCCGATGAATATCACCCGCACCTTCAAAGCCTGGTGGTGGCGCCTCCAATAAGGAGTGGGCCTTCGGGAAGCTATTGCGTATCTGATTACAGAACGAATTCCAAAAAGAACCCATCTCCGGTAACGCCTGAGATGGGTTTTTTGTTGTCTGTGTATTGCCAATGGAGACCAAGCGGTGAAACCGCCTTTCGACATCGCCGGTGACCTCGACACGCCCGTGTCGGCGTTCGCCAAACTCGGCGCCTTCAATCCCCGCTTCCTGCTGGAAAGCGTGGAGGGCGGCGAGCGTCTCGCTCGTTATTCATTCATCGGATTCGGCAAGTGCCTCGAGGTGAAGCTCGATGGCTCCGGCCTGCAGGTGGGCAACGCGAAGTTGCCGCGGCCCGCGAACAAGGAAGAACTACTGGACGCGCTTCGCAAGGCGTTGTCCGCCGCGCCGAAGCCGCTGCCCGAGATGGCAGGCGTGCCGCTGGCGGGAGGCCTCGTCGGCTATTCGTCATACGACGTGGTTCGCTACTTCGAGCGCATTCCCTCGCGAGCGCGTGCCGAAAACCCGGTGCCGGACCTGCACTACGTGGCGCCCGAGTCCATGCTGGTGTTCGATCACCTGACGCGCGGCATCGCACTGCTGCATGCGGGCAGCGAGGCGGAACGCCAGGCGCTGCGCCGCGACGTCATCGGCGCATTGCGCGGCGGCCTGCCTAACCACGTCGCGGGCGCGACCGGACAGTATTCCCCGGCGGTCGGATCACTCTCTCGTGACGAATACATGGCCGGCGTCAAGCGCACGCAGGAATACATCGCGGCCGGCGACGTGTACCAACTGGTGCTCGCATCGCGCTTCTCGGGCCGCCACTCGCTGGATCCCTTCGAGGCTTATCGCGCGCTGCGCCTGATCAATCCCTCTCCTTATATGTACTACTGCAAGCTCGGCGACGTGACCGTGGTCGGTTCGTCACCCGAGGCCCTCGTCAAGGTCAATGCCGCGGGCGAGGCGCAGCTTCGTCCCATCGCCGGCACGCGCCCGCGCGCCGACGATCCGGCAGTCGATACGCAGAACGAAAAGGACCTGCTCGCGGACGTGAAGGAAAATGCCGAACACGTGATGCTCGTCGACCTCGCGCGCAACGATCTCGGTCGTGTCGCGAAGGCGGGCAGCGTGCACGTCGATCCCTATCGCGTCATCGAGCGCTACAGCCACGTGATGCACATCGTGAGCGGCGTCAAAGGGTCACTGGCGAAAGGCCGCGATGCATTCGATCTGTTCGCGGCGACGTTTCCCGCGGGTACGCTGGTCGGGGCGCCGAAGGTGCGCGCCATGGAAATCATCGACGAGCTCGAACCCGTACGGCGCGGACTCTACGGCGGCACGGTGGGGTACTTCGGCGCGCACGGCGACATGGACCAGGCGATCACCATTCGCACGCTGGTGTTCCGGGGCGATGAATACAGCTACCAGGCGGGTGCGGGCATCGTCGCCGACAGCGTGCCGCTGACCGAATACGAAGAAGTCATCGCCAAAAGCGGTGCGATGGCGCGCGCGCTGAAGCTCGCGGCGGAGGGCTTATGAGCGAGTCGAAGAATGTTCGACTGCTGTTGATCGACAACTACGACTCCTTCACCTACAACCTGGTGCAGGCATTCATGATCCTCGGCGCCGAGGTCGACGTGCGACGCAACGACGAGATCACCGTGGAACAGGCGAAGGCCAGCGCGCCCACGCACCTCTGCATTTCGCCGGGCCCGGGTACGCCGTACGACGCGGGCGTGAGCATGGACATGATCCGCGCGTTCGCGGGATCCGTGCCGGTATTCGGCGTCTGCCTGGGACACCAATCCATCGTCGAGGTGTTCGGCGGCAAGGTGGTTAGAGCTCCGCGCCTCATGCACGGCAAGACCTCGCCCGTCACGCATGACGGCAAGGGCTTGTTCGCCGGGCTGCCGCAATCGGCCGAGGTCGGTCGCTATCACTCGCTGATCGCGAAGGCCGACACGCTGCCGTCCGATCTCGAGATCACGGCGCGTACACCGGAAGGCGAAATCATGGGCGTGCGACACAAGCGTCTCAAGGTGGAAGGTGTGCAATTCCATCCGGAGAGCGTGCTGACGCCCGACGGTCCGCAGCTCATCGGCAACTTCCTCAAGATGAACGGCGGCACGCAATGAGCTTGCGCGACACGCTCGAACACCTGCTGTCGGGAAAATCCCTGAGCGAGCCAGAGGCCTCGGATCTCCTGCGCGCGCTGACCGGCGCCGACATGCCGCCGGCGCTCGCCGGTGCGCTGCTGGCCGCGCTGAGATCGAAGGGTGTGAATGCCGACGAGGTGCGCGGCTTTGCGAAGGCGATGCGTGCGCTCGCGCGACAGCCGGCGATTCCGCAGGGTTCGCGCGCCATCGACATCGTCGGCACGGGTGGCGACGCTTCGGGCAGCTTCAACCTGTCGACGGGCGCGGCGCTGCTCACGGCGGCCTGCGGCGTCGACGTCGTCAAACACGGCAACCGATCGGTTTCCAGCAAGTCCGGCAGCGCCGACGTGCTCGAACAGCTCGGGCTCAAACTACCGCTCGACGAGGCCGCCGCCGGCGCCTGCCTCGCGGCCACCAAGTTCACGTTCCTGTTCGCGCCTCACTACCACCCGGCCATGAAGGCCGTCGGTCCGGTGCGCCAGGCGATGGGCGTGCGCACCGTATTCAACATCCTGGGGCCGCTCACGAATCCGGCGGCACCATTGTTCCAGCTCACGGGCGCGTTCAACCTGCCCACGGCCCAGCTCATGGCGGAGACGCTCTCGGGTCTGCCGATCGAGCGCGCGTTCGTGGTTCATGGCGCCGAAGGCTGGGATGAACCCACGCCGCTCGGTCCGTTCACCGTGCTG
>Ga0173480_10000382_pt1 | contig 14445 bp, 16 predicted proteins | sample NitcycUS209509C1_FD_122622 | JGI IMG/M metagenome (GOLD analysis project Ga0173480, IMG submission 122622) | Soil microbial communities from Arlington Agricultural Research Station in Wisconsin, USA - Nitrogen cycling UWRJ-S209-509C-1 (version... | ecosystem: Environmental > Terrestrial > Soil... | reverse complement strand
CTCGGGGACCTGGTCGGCCGCCTCGCGGATGCGCGGCACCCACTCTCCGAGCTCGCCCTCGTCGTAGAGGTAGCGGAACCGCTCCACGACGGGAATGCCGGACTTCTCCCACGTCTCGGTCCGGCGTCCATGAAACCTGACCACGGCCAGCCGTGGCGAGCTGACCACCGTCACCGGCGGGACCGATGACTTCGTGCCGGGCGGTGCGTCGACCATCACGAACGGGATCTGCTGCTTGTCGAGGAATGCGATCGTCCGCTCGCGGTTCTTCTCGTTGAACCAGGATGCGTGACGCAGCTCGACCGCGAACGGCGTGTCGCCCAGCCGGTCCTGCGCCCTCACGATCTCGTCACGCGACTCGCTTGTCGGGAAGAACCAGCGCGGGTACTGGAGAAAGATGGCTCCGAGCTTCCCGGAGCTGCGGAGCGGCTCGACGCCGTCGAGGAAACGGTCCCAGATCTCGTCCTCGATCTCGCTCGGCAGATCGCGGGCGTAGACCCGCTTCTGATCGAGCAGCTCGGCCGGCAGGGACTCGCGGATGTCCTTCGGCAGGCGCCTGACCTCCGATGGCTGGCCGGTCATGAGGGCGTGAGCCTTGATGTCGAACGTGAACCCGGGTGGGGTGCGCTCGAGCCACAGCTCGCCCTGCCGCCGCGACGGCAGGGCGTAGTAGGTCGCGTCCACCTCGACGATGGGGAACTGGTTGGCGTAGTAGACGAGCCGATCCTCGGCGGTCGTCGCGTCGGGCGGGTAGAAGACGCCGGGGGCGGTCATCGTCGGATCGGTCCACGATGCGGTCCCGATTCGCACGGCCGCCCCACCGAACGTGATCGGCTCGCGTGCGGCCTCCGCATGGGCCTCGCCACGTGCGCCCGCGGCCTCAGGTCCCGGATCGTGAGCACTCGTGACGCTCATGGCTTCATCCTATGCCGGATTCCTGCCGATTACTGTCAGGAACGCGGGTCGGCGGCACACGGCATCGTTCGTGCGTGGTGACGCGCATGACCCGCGTGATCCGAATTTCTCCGTCTCGCAGCCCGGAGCGATCGAGCTCCATGGCCGAGGTCGAGACCCTTGCCTGGCTGCTCGACAACAGCATCCCTGTGCCCTTCCTCGGCGGGCGGCGGTTCGGTGCGGACGCGATCATCGGTCTGATCCCGGGCTTCGGCGATCTCGCCAGCGCCGGCCTGGGGCTCCTCGTGGTCTGGCGAGCCTCTCGGATGGGGTTCCCGAGGATCGTCGTGGCGCGGATGCTGATGAACACCGCGATCGACCTCGTCGTCGGCGCGATCCCCTTCCTCGGCGACGCATTCGATCTGTGGTTCAAGTCGAACGCGCGCAACATCGGGCTGGCTAAGCAATGGCTCGAGCGGCCAGACCGCTCGACGCGCAGCGAATGGCTGGCGATTCTGATGATCGTCGCGATCCTGGTTGGAATGATCGCGTTCGTGGTGTGGGCGATCGGCGCGGTGATCTCGGGGATCATCGGCCTCTTCTGAGCCCGATTGGCGCTAGAGCAACCTCCGCACGGTCACTCCTGCCCGAGGTCGCGGCGGACCGCGGAGGTCGAGAGGACGAGCATCACGGCCACCGCCGCGCCAAAGCCCCCGAGGAAGTAGGGCTGCCAGTCGACGACGATGATCGCGATCCCGGCGCCGATGGCGAGGAGCACCTGGAGGATCGCGGCCATCGTCCACGCCCAGCCCCGACGGCGACGGGCGCCGCGCGATGCGATCGCGGCGAAAACGGCGAAGAGGAAGACGGCGGCCGCCGCGAAGCGAATCGAGATGGCCCGGTCGAGGTCGGTGTCCGCGCCGGTCGCCTCGAACTCGCTGGCGAGCATGCTGAGGAAGATCGTCACGACCAGCCCTCCGGCCGCCTCGACCAGGAGGAGGACTCGGAGAACGCCGATCATCGGCGTTCCCGTGGTGGCGCCGGTGCCGGCGGTGGTCGACGGAAGGGCACTCATGCCGAGGGAGCCTATCGCATCGGCGCGGCAGCCAGCGCAGCATCCGCGTCCTCGTGCCGCGCGAGCATTGCCCGAGCCAGCGCGATTGCCTCGTCGCGCACGGCGTCCGGCTCGAGGATCTCGACCGATCCTCCGAGGCCGACGAGGCGGCCGGGTACTTCATCGGGCCAGTCCGCTGTGAGGCGCAAGGTTGTCCATCCGGCGGGCGCGTCCGGGTCCTCGATCCGTTCTGCGTCGCGCACGACGCGCTCCCCGACGACATCCATCAGGCGGCCGAGCGCCCCGTTCTCGAGTCGCATCGTCACCGCGACACGTGGCATGTCGCGTTCGTACGCCGCCGCCGACTCCGTCCAATGGCGGGCGAGATCGAACTCGGCGGGCCGCCCGAACGTCTCGCCGGTCGGCTGCACCGCACGGATCCGACGAGCCCGGTACGTGCGAATCTCGTCATCGGCCGCGGCGACGACGTACCAGACGCCGGCCTTGAGGACGAGCCCCAGCGGCTCGATGACTCGGTCGACGGCCGACTCACCGCGGCGGTAGGTGATGCGCAGCCGTCGAGCCTCCCACACCGCATCGGCAAGGACGGCGAGGTGGGGGACCGATTCGCTCGCCTGGAACCAGCCGGCGGCGTCAAGATGGAAGCGCTCGACGAGGCGCGATGCACGCGCCCGCAGCTCAGCGGGCAGCGAGGCGAGGACCTTGAGCCTGGCGGCCGCGACGACCGTTCCAAGCCCGAGCTCGGCAGCCGGTCCCGGCAGTCCGGAGAGGAAGAGCGCCTCTGCCTCGTCGCCGGTCAGGCCGGTGAGGCGCGTTCGGTATCCGTCGACGAGCTGGATGCCACCGTGCGGTCCGCGCTCCGCGTAGATCGGGACGCCCGCGGCGCTGAGCGCATCCACGTCGCGATGGATGGTCCGCTCGCTGACCTCAAGCTCCTCGGCGAGCACACGGGCGGTGACCCGTCCACGCGATTGGAGGATCAGGAGAAGCTGGACCAGCCGGGATGCGCGCACGCAGGCGAGGATACCGCGCGATTCAAGACGCCGACTGTCAGGTTTCAGCTGCGAGGAACGCCGCCACCTCGTCGAGCGCCTGGTCGAGGACCTGCCCCAGGGAGTGGCCGAGACCCCGATAGGTGACGAGCCGTGCGCGGCGAAGGCGCTCGACGGCGCCCCGCAGCAGGTCGAGACGCGCGAACGGGTCCGACTCGCCGGACAGGAGGAGGACGGGGCACTCGATCTCGGGCCAGTGGGCGGTGCGGGCGTCCCACGCGTCGTGGCGCCCTGGCGCGTGGAGCGGGTACGAGAAGCAGACGACCGCGGCCGGCTTGATGTCGGGGGCGATGAGGGTTGCCACGCGACCGCCGAAGGACTGGCCGCCGATGGCCGTGCCGGCCGAGGTGTCGATCGCGGCCCGATAGACGGGCATCGCCCGCTCGGCTGTGCCCTTGGGCAGCTCGAGGAGCGTCACGTCAAAGCCACGTTGCTCGAGCCCCTTCTCGTGCCGGCGCAGGCCGTCGATCGACCCGGAGGCCCCGGGGGCGAGGATGATCCGCGTGGCCGCCATCGGCGCAGGATAGGCGCTACTGAAGCTCCCAGAGGACGAGCCTGGGCACCCGCCCGTCAGCTTGAATCAGCGCGGCCACGTCGCGTCCCACATAGCGGTAATGCCACGGCTCGTAGTCGTAACAACTCGCCGCGAACGACCCACGCGGGTAGCTCATCACGAACCCGTAGCGCCAGGCGTTCGCCGCCATCCACGCGCCGGCCGGGGTGGCGGCCCAGTCGGCGTATTCCCACGGCGCGACGCCGCTGAGCGAGGTGACGTCGAGGACGGTGCCGAGCTGATGCTCAGAATGCCCGGGTCGCGCGCTCGTGCGGAGCGCCTGCTCGTAGCCGCCAACTTCAACCCAGTGGCGGAACGTCGCGGCCTGCTGCTCGTAGCTGCGGTAGGCGCTCACGATCCGGATCGGCGTGCCGTTGGCGTTCGCGTTGTCGGCCAGCGCCGCCAGGTCGGCCACGACGAGCGAGCGGATGAGGTACCCGCCGTTCAGGCCCGCTGCCGAGGTGTCGACGAGGTCGCCCGGTTCGTAACCGGCGGGGAGGTAGAGGATGGTATCGAGCATCGAGATCGGCCAGTCCTCGAAGCCCGCGCGGGGCGTTGGGCGGTCGTCATCGGCGCATGCAGGGGGGCCGGCAACCGACGGCGGCGCGGGTTTGGGGGCCGGCGTGGCAACCGGCCCGGCCGTCGGCGTCGGCGTCGACATGAGCGATGGCGATGCTCCCGGAGCGATGGGCGCCGGTCGGAGGGCGACGACGGCCACGACCGACGCAATGAGGATCGCGCCAAGTCCACCGATCGCCGTCCCCGGCACGGCGACGGCGGTGGCGCGGCGACGAGGCGAAGGTGTGGCCATGACACCATGCTCGGCGGGCGTCGGAGGGAACGCGACGGCCGGACGGCCGACGGCCGCATCGGGCAAGTGTCACTCCTCGCGAGGCGCTTCGACCCGGAGTAGGCTTTCCACAAGACGACCGAGAAGAGCACGAAGTCCGACACCGATTGGCGCGCCGAGCTGACCCCCGAGCAGTACCACGTCCTCCGCGAGAAGGGCACAGAGCGCGCGTTCACCGGCGCGTACTGGGACGAGCATCGACCCGGCATCTATCGCTGCGCCGCGTGTGGCAACGAGCTGTTCGACGCGGGCACGAAGTTCGAGTCCGGGACCGGATGGCCGTCCTTCTACCAGCCGCTCGACCCATCCGCCGTCGAGACTGAGAAGGATCGGACCTTGTTCATGACGCGGACCGAGGTGCATTGCGCGCGCTGCGGCGGTCACCTGGGGCACATCTTCAACGACGCGCGCGACCAACCGACCGGCCTGCGCTACTGCATCAATTCGGCATCGCTCAAGCTGGATCCGTCCGAGGTCGAGCCGATGGAGCAGGTCTAGCTTCCGTCCGCCACTGCGCGCATCACCTTGGCCGCCGCGCGGCATGCATCGGCGTCGACGTCGAGATGGGTCACCGCGCGCACGACGCGCGGTCCGAAGGCGTTGAGGAGCACTCCGCGCTCGCGGCACGTCGCGACGAACGCGGCCGCATCGGGGACTCCTCGGCGCTCGACCAGCGAGAAGACGACGATGTTCGTCTGGACCGTGGCCATGTCGAGCGCGATGTCGTCGCTGCGACCGAGCTCCCCGGCCAGCAGGCGCGCGTTGGCGTGGTCGTCCCCAAGCCGCTCGACGTGATGGGCCAGCCCGTATGAGCCGGCGGCGGCCAGGATGCCGGCCTGGCGCATCGCCCCGCCGGCCATGCGCCGGTACCGATGCGCCCGCGTGATCAGCTCGTGCGAGCCAGCGAGCATTGAGCCTGCCGGCGCGCCGATCCCCTTGCTGAGGGAGAGGCCAATGAGGTCGAAGCCCGTGGCCAGCGACGCGGCCGGAACGCCGCTCGCGACCGCGGCGTTGAGGATCCTGGCGCCGTCGAGGTAGGTGGCGAGGCCGAGTCTACGAGCCGCGGCGAGCGCCGGCCGGAGTCGCTCGTCCGGGAAGATGACGCCGCCCGCGCGGTTGTGCGTGTTCTCGGCGACGAGCAGGGTCGTCGGCGGGTACACGATGTGCCCGGTCGGCTTGAACGCGGCGCGCACGTCGTCGGCATCGTAGACGCCGGAGGAGCCGATCGCCGTGAACTGGACCCCTGCGTTCGCAGCACCCGCACCCGTTTCGTGGAGGACGATGTGCGCCTCGGCCGGCACAAGGACATCGTCGCCCGGGCGCGTGAGGGTGCGGAGCGCGACCTGGTTCGCCATCGTGCCGGTCGGGAGGAAGAGTGCCGCCTCCGTCCCGAGCAGCGCGGCGACCTCTTCCTGAAGCCGGTTGACCGAGGGGTCCTCTCCGTACTGGTCGTCGCCGACCTCCGCCTCCGCGATCGCGCGGCGCATCCCACGCGTCGGCAGGGTGACGGTGTCGGAGCGCAGGTCGATGCGATTGGTCGCCATGGTTCGATGATAGGGGAGGCCGCCGCCCGGTCCCGCCCGGCAGCCGTGCCGGTCCGCTCGGTGCCTCGGGCGTACGATCAGTCCCCGCAACCGTTCACGTATCGAGTGGCATGAGCGCGCAGCAACCGGACAAGGATCGTGTGAGCCTCGGGGCAGCGGCGCTGGCCGGCGTCGCCGCCGGCGCGGCGGCCCTCGGCGTGGCAGAGCTGCTTGCCGGCATCCTTCCCGGAGCCGCGAGTCCCATCATCGCCATCGGCGATCTCGTGATCTCCCTCCAGCCGCCCGGTGCGAAGCAGTTCGTCGTCGACCTCTTCGGCACTGCCGACAAGCTCGTGCTCAACCTCTTCATCGCCGCGGTGGCGATCGCTGGCGCGGCGGGGATCGGCATCTTCGCGCGCAGCCGTCCGGGCGTGGCGACGCTCGGGTTCGGCGCCGCCGGGCTCCTTGCCCTCGCCGCCGGCCTGCGGGACCCGCTGAGCGAGCCGATCACCACGTTCCTCGTCGTCGTCGCGGCGGTCGTGACGGGCGTCGTCGTGTTGCAGTGGCTTCTCCGACTCGCGGCCCCCGCAGCGACCGAGGCCGAGATGCCCGACTGGAGCCGCCGGCGCTTCATCGGCAGCTCGATCGCGGTGATCGGCGTCGCCGCCGCGAGCGGCACTGTTGGGCGGGTCCTCCTCGACCGCGGGCGGCTCGTCGGGTCAACCACGGAGACGGATATCCCGGCCGCTGGCGCATCTGCGCCCCCGCTGCCCGATGGGTCATCCCTCGACGTGTCGGGCATCACCCCGCTCGTCGTGCCGAACGCCGAGTTCTACCGAATCGACACCGCCCTCCTCGTGCCGCGGCCGGACATCGACAGCTGGAGTCTGCGCCTGACTGGGCTGGTCGACGCGCCGTTCGAGATGACCTACGAGGAGCTGCTGGCGATGCCGCTCATCGAGCAGTACGTGACGATCGCCTGCGTCAGCAACGAGGTCGGGGGCAACCTCGTCGGCAATGCGCTGTGGCGCGGCGCCCGGCTGAAAGACCTCCTCGACCGCGCGCGGATCCGGTCCGAGGCGACCCAGATCGTCGGCCGATCGGTCGATGGCTTCACCGTGGGCTTCCCGACGGCGCACGCGATCGCCGACGACCGCGAGCCGATGGTGGCGGTGGCGATGAACGGCGAGCCGCTGCCCGCGAACCACGGGTTCCCTGCGCGCCTCATTGTCCCCGGCCTCTATGGCTACGTCAGCGCGACGAAGTGGCTGACCGAGATCGAGCTGACCACGTGGGACGCCTTCGACGCGTACTGGATCCCGCTCGGCTGGTCGAAGACGGGGCCGATCCTGACGCAGTCGCGGATCGACACGCCGCAGAACGGCGCGAGCGTGAGTGCGGGGACGATTCCGGTTGCCGGCGTCGCCTGGGCCCCGGACCGGGGGATCTCCGCCGTGGAGATCCGAATCGACGGCGCCGCGTGGGAGCCCGCCGAGACCAGCACGCCGATCTCGGATGCGACCTGGGTCCAGTTCCTCCACCCCTGGGACGCTGCGGGCGGCGAGCACACCCTCGAGGTTCGCGCCACCGACGGCACCGGCGAGGTCCAGACCGACGAGAGAACCCGGCCGGCGCCCGATGGGGCGCGCGGCCATCACACGATTCGGGTCAACGTCGGCTAGGCGGCGGGCCGGTCGCCCGGCGGAGCCTGGACGGGGTCGAGGTACACCTCGACCTGCACGAGGCCCTCTTCGATCGGGAGGTCAGTGACTTCGCGCCACGCCTCGAGCGACAGGTTCGCCACCCGCTGGTCGAGCGTGCCGACGTAGCACGGGCATGAGTCGACGACGGGAAGGGTCACGCAGCGGTCGGCGCAGACGAGGACGTAGACAGGCTCACCGGCTGGGCTGCCACCGCCCAGCTCGACGGGCAGCGCGACCGTTGCCTGGCCCTCCCACCCGGCGGTCTCCGAGTAGCTCGACGCCTTGCCCGTGACGAGCCCGTCGACGGCAGCCAGCGGCGGGACGGGAGCGGTCGATGCGATGGCTGCGACTCCGGTGGCGGCGCCCGACAGGCTCGCGGCGGGGTCGCCGGCGAAGGCGTACCAGTAGTCGGCCTTGCCCTCGAAGTACGGGCTCTTCTGGAGCCACGTCTGCGTGCCTTCGACCAGCGGGTTGGCGAGGGCCACCACGCCGCCGGCGTCGTAGCGCGGTTCGGCGGCGAAGACCTCGCCGTACGGCAGGTCGGGTTGGTCGAGCAGCGTGCCGAGCAGGTCGGCGGCGCCTTCGAAGAAGTCTGTGGCGAAGTAGGCCGAGGCGGCGAGGTCGGCGAGCGGCGCGCGGGAGTAGGCGGCGACGCGGTGCGCTGCGACCTCCTCGGTGGCCGGGTCGTCGAAGCCCTCGCCGGCGCCGGGGGCATAGCAGGCGTTGGAGTAGATCATCACCCAGCCAGGAGCAGGCTTGGCGTGCTGCGCGATCCAGGCCTCGCCGTAATAGGCCAGCGAACCATCCTTCCAGGAGTCGGCGTGGCCCTTGGCCTTCGGGCCGTTCAGGCCCCACCCGTTGGTGGTTGCCGGGTTCGGCAGATCGCTGTACGGGTTCGGCGAGCCGACCCCGTGGCCGAAGTAAACGACGACGTTGGCGCCCTCGACCGCTCTCAGGACGTTCTCAGCCGTGGCATCGGGCGAGAACGCCTCCGCCACCGTTGCGCCTCGCGTCTCGGCCGCGGTGGCCGCCGCCTCGGCGAGCGAGATGTAGACCGGGGTCAGCTCCTCACCCACTGGACCGACGATGATCGCGACCTTGACGGGCGTGGCCGCCCGGGCCGCGGGGGCGTGTCCGAGGCTGGCAACGAGCATCGCCACGATGGCGACCGAGATCAGGAGCGGGCGCACGCGTCTCCGTCGGGGCACTTGGGTCGGATTGGACGCACAGGATGGCACCGCGCGCAGGATGCTGACAAGCGGGCGGTGCGCCGGGGCACCGGCTCAGGCGCCAGCGTTCTCCACTGGCCCGTCCTGAGTCCCGATCGGGCCTGCCACGAGGGCCTCCGCGATGACGTCCGCCCACGCGGCGTAGCCGGCGGCGGACGGATGAAACTGGTCGCTGGAGAGGACGTCGGTCCGGCCTCGAATCCGCTGGGGGACCTCAGAGGCAAGGTCCGCGTACGCGACGCCGGCGCGCTCCGCTTCGGCACGCCCGATCGGTCGCAGGAGCCGCGCGTACTGGTCGGCTAGGAAGATCAGCGGCTCGATCGCGCGCAGCGCGCCGCGGAACCTGGGGATCCCGGCCAGGACCACGCGCGCGCCGGGCGCCGCCGTCCGGACGGTCTCGAGCGTCGACCGTAGGTCGGTGCGGAAGCGACCCGGTGGCGTGTTGTGCGTGGCGTCGTTCGAGCCGATGACGATCGCGACGGCATCGGCTCCGGGGAGGAAGGGCTCGCCCCCTGAGGCGCGCAGCGGCTCGAGGGCCCGGGACAGCTGTGACCGGGGAAGGTCTGCGATGCGGGCGCCTGCCCATCCGTAACTGACGACATGGACGGGGCGCCCTTGGGTGTCGGCGAGACGCCGGGCGACGGCGTAGGGGAGCGCGTCCTCCGGCCGCTCGACGCCAACTCCGGCAGTCGTCGAGTCCCCGAGGACGACGAGTCGGAGGCTCCGGCCGCCGGGCGTCGACCGGCCAGGCGTGACGACATGATTGATATAGAAGCCGGGATGCCCCGGCAGGAACTCCATCCGCCGCAGGCGAAGGAGCTGGACGGCAACGATGCCGGCGAACGCGCCCGCGGCCGTCCCAGCGATCGTCGCGATCCGCGTGAGCCATCTCCCCATGAGCTCACCCTAGCGGCTCATCCGGCTTGACGCCAACCGCACAATCGCGGCGTGGCCCCCGCCCCGCTGGTCATCATCAACCCGGTCGCCGGAGGGGGTCGTGCGGGTCGCGCCATCGAATGGTTCACCGAGCGGGACGCGGTCGTTCGGACCACCACGCGCCGCGGCGACGCGGAGGAGTTCGCGGCGGCCGCGGAGGAAGACAGGCGGGTCATCGCGGTCGGCGGTGACGGGACGGTCCAGGAGGTCGTCAACGGCCTGCTCGCGCAGGGCACGCCCCGGACGTTCGGGCTCGTGCCGATCGGCACCGGCAATGATCTCGCCCGCAGCCTTGGAATTCCTTCTGCCCTTGCCACCGCCTGGGAGATGGCGACCGGTCGGGAGACGCGTCCGATCGACGTCGCGCGGGCCACGAACGGCGCCGGAACGACGCGGTGGTTCGCATCGGCAGGCGGCATCGGCTTCGATGCGCAGGTCGCGGCCGCGATGGCCAAGCGGCGTGGCTGGCAGGCGAGCCGCGCCGGATACCTTCTGACGACGCTGGCAGAGCTCAGGCGTTTCTCGAACTGCCGCGTGCGGGTCACGATCGACGAGGAGACGTTCGAGGGACCGGTGCTCTTCGTCGCCGCGGCGAATGGCGCCTACTACGGCGGCGGGATGCGGATCGCGCCCGAGGCGCGGGTGGACGACGGCCAGATCGATGTCTGCATCGTTGGAGACATCTCGCGACTCACGGCCCTCCGGCAGCTCCCGAACCTGTACCGCGGGACGCACGTGCGGCATCCGGCCGTGTCGATGTACGCCGGAGCGCGGCTCCGGATCGAGGGGGCGGCGGCGACGCGGATCCACCTCGACGGCGAGCCATTCGGTGGCCTCCCGCTCGAGGTCGACCTTCATCCCGGAGCGTTGCGGATCGCCGCGCCCCGGACCATCCCGGCGACGCGCTAGGCTGCCGGCGTGAGCGACGAGTTCCGCGTCGGTGCCCAGCTGCGAGACACGTCGGGGCGGCGCATCGGTCGGGTCGACGCGGTCTTCGCCGACTACCTCCTCGTCCGGACCGCCGGCCTGCTGCCCGTCGACCTCTACGTGCCGCGCAATGCCGTCTCGGCGGCGGACGGCCGCTTGCAGGTGAGCGTGAATGGCGACGAGGCGTATGAGCGCTGGCATCGGCCGCTCAAGAAGGCGCCACACGCGGAATAGGGTTGGGTATATACGTATATACCGGCGCTCGGCATCACCGATGCGGTACCCTTCAACGACATGGACGGTGACACGATCCAGCCGCTGAACGGCCGCCCTCCCTACGCGGATGGCGATGCTGACGCCTTCTTCGCCCACGTCGGCTCCGGCGGGAAGGTCGAGGCCGACGACTGGATGCCGGACGAGTACCGCGCCGCGGTGCTGAAGTTCGTTGAGATGCACGCGAACTCCGAGCTCATGGGCGTCCTCCCCGAGCGCGACTGGATCATGCGCGCCCCGACCCTGCGCCGGAAGCTCGCACTGACGAGCAAGATCCAGGACGAGGTCGGCCACGCACAGCTCCTCTACCGGGTGGCGGAGGACCTCGGGAAGGCCCGGACCGCCATGCTCCAGGACCTCCTCGACGGGAAGACGAAGTTCCACAACGTCTTCCACTACCCGACGCGGTCGTGGGCCGATGTGGGGATCATCGCCTGGCTCGTCGACGCCGCGGCGATCGTCAGCCAGCAGGCGCTTCGCGACTCGTCGTACGCGCCGTACGCCCGGACGATGCGCAAGATCTGCTGGGAGGAATCGGTGCACATCATGCACGGCCGTGATGTCGTGCTGACGTTGATGAACGGCACCCACGCGCAGCGCGCCATGGTCCAGGAGGCGCTCGACCGATGGTGGGGCCCGCTCATGCAGATGCACGGCCCGCCGACCGATCCGGCGAAGGACAAGGACCTGCACTGGCGGATCAAGGCGAAGAACAACGAGCAGCTTCGCCAAGAGTTCCTCTCCATCTACGTGCCGCGCATCCGGGAGCTCGGCCTCCGCATCCCGGATCCGGACCTGCGCCGCGACGAATCGAGCGGTCGATGGACGTACACCGAGCCCGACTGGACCGAGCTCAAGGCCGTCGTGACTGGGCACGGGCCGGCATCCGAGGCTCGGCTGGGGTTCCGCCGCGAGCACTACGCGGACACCCAGTGGGTCCGCGACGCGCTCCTCGGATCAGCCGTCGCCGCCTGACGGCGACGCAACGGCCCGACCGATGAGCATCGAACGGGGCGAGCGCGTGTGGGAGGTCTTCCGCCAGGAAGACGAGGGCGACCCGATGGTCCACGCAGGCAACGTCAACGCCGCCGACGAGGAGCTCGCAATGCACTACGCCCGCGAGTTCTATGGCCGCCGCGGCGAGTCGCACCGGCTGTGGATCGTGGCGCGCGACGCGATCACCGAGCTCGACGACCCGGACCTCCTGAAGCCGCCGTTCGACCGCTCCCACAAGAAGCCGGGCGGGTACGTGATCAAGCACAAGCTCGAGGCCGCCAAGGCGCGGGCCGTGGCGGAGGCGCCCGAGTGACGACAGCCCCGCCCGAGCTCGAGCTCGCGACCCGCGAGGCGCTCGCCGGGCTCCTGCTGAGCGTCGCCGACGACGAGTTCGTCATCGGCTTCTGGGACTCGGAGTGGACGGGCATTGCGCCGATGCTCGAGGAGGACGTCGCCACCAGCTCGATCGCCCAGGACGAGATCGGGCACGCCAAGGCGCTCTACGAGCTCCTCGCCGACCTGACCGATGACGACCCCGACCGCATTGCGTACGGCCGCGACCCCTCCGCGTTCCGGCATGCGGCGCTGCTCAACCACGCACGCGGGGATTGGGCGTTCAGTGTCGCCCGCCGGTATCTCTATGAGACCGCCGACCGGGCGCGGCTCGCTGCCCTCGCGCGGTCGAGCCACGAGCCGCTCGCGCTCGTGGCCGGAAAGATGCGGCGCGAGGAGACGTACCACCTGCTCCACGCGGACGCCTGGCGCCGCCGCCTGGCCGAGGCGTCGGGGGAGGCCACGACGCGGTTTGCGGATTCGCTCCGGCGCCTCTGGCCCGACGCGCAGGAGGTCTTCGCGCCGCTGGTCGGCGAGGACACGCTCGTCCGCGACGGCATCCTCCCGGAGCCGATGATCGCGCTCCATCGGTCGTGGCTGGCTGACGTTCGGCCGATCCTGGAGCCGCTGACCGGGCCGCTGCCAGAGAAGTCTCCGTCGGCGGACGGGCGAGAGCGGCGGACGGACGACTTCCGGTGGCTGCACGGCGAGTTCACGAAGGTCGCCGACTCCGAGGCCGGCGCGCTGTGGTGAGCCAGGCAGTCGCCCGGTCGGCGGAGGGGCGCGTGTGGGCCGAGCTCGCGACGATCCCGGATCCCGAGATCCCGGCGATCAGCCTCGTCGATCTGGGGGTCATCGGCTCGGTGAGCGTCGATGACGAGGCCGTCCGTGTCGAGCTGCTGCCGACGTTCGTGGGGTGCCCGGCCATCGGCGTCATGCGGGAGCAGATCGGCACGCGGCTCGCAAGCCTCGCACTGGCCGGGCGAGTCGAGGTGGAGATCTCGTTCGACCCACCATGGACGAGCGACCGAATCACACCAGAGGGACGCGAGCGGCTTCGCTTGAGCGGCTTCGCGCCGCCGCACATCGCACCGATGGCCGTCTCCGCCGGCCTCGATGAGCTCGCCATCGTGACCGTCGCCGAGTGCCCGTATTGCGGCTCGACGAACACGACGATGGAGAATCCCTTCGGCCCGACGCTCTGCCGCGCGATCTTCCACTGCGCCGACTGCCGCCAGCCGTTCGAGCAGTTCAAGCGCGTCTGAAGGTCGAGCCTCCGTGACGAACGCCATGCGCTACCCTTCGGCGCATGGCCATCGACGCTGACGAGATCGCGCAGGACGCCAGTGCGGCCCTGGATTCCGGGGCAGGGGACCGGCTCGGGGCGATGCGCCACAGCGCGGCGCACATGATGGCCGCGGCCGTGATGGAGCTCTTCCCCGACGCGAAGCTCGGCATCGGCCCCGCCATCAAGGATGGCTTCTACTACGACTACGAGCTGCCGCGCCCGTTGACGCCGTCCGACCTCGAGGAGATCGAGGCGAAGATGCGCGACCAGCAGGCGGCGGCGCTCTCATTCGAGCGGTCGCGCGACCTCCCACGGGCCGAGGCGATCGAGCTGCTGCGGGAGCGCAACCAGCCGTTCAAGGTCGAGATCGTCGAGGACCTCGACGAGTCGGAGGGTCCGACGGTCAGCTTCTACCGCCACGGGTCCTTCGAGGACCTCTGTCGGGGTGGCCACGCCGCGACGACCGCTGACGTCAAGGCCTTCAAGCTGCTCAACACGGCTGGCGCGTACTGGCGCGGCGACGAGACCCGGCCGATGCTTCAGCGCATCTACGGCACTGCCTGGGACACCCAGGAGGAGCTCGACCGGCACCTCTGGCGCCTCGAGGAGGCGAAGAAGCGGGACCACCGCAAGCTCGGGCGCGAGCTGGACCTGTTCACGTTCCACCCCGAGTCACCGGCGGCTCCCTTCCTTCACCCGCGCGGCATGGCGATCTGGCGGGCCCTCGAGGACTGGTCGCGCGAGGTGCGGCGCGATGGCGGGTTCAGCGAGGTCCGGACGCCGAGCCTCGTCCGGAAGGAGCTGTGGGAAACG
>Ga0173480_10000381_pt1 | contig 14457 bp, 8 predicted proteins | sample NitcycUS209509C1_FD_122622 | JGI IMG/M metagenome (GOLD analysis project Ga0173480, IMG submission 122622) | Soil microbial communities from Arlington Agricultural Research Station in Wisconsin, USA - Nitrogen cycling UWRJ-S209-509C-1 (version... | ecosystem: Environmental > Terrestrial > Soil >... | reverse complement strand
GCCTCGGAATTCGGTCGCCTGTCGTTCGGTCTGGATGAATCGACACCACCGGCCTGGACTGCGGACCGGAGGCCTGAAGGCCTCCGGCTACCAGACGATGAAGGCCTCCGGCTACCAGACGATGAAGGCGGGCTACCAGACGCCGGGGGCCCCGACCTACCTGACGTTCGAGACCTTCGGCCACCAGACTATGCTTCTGCCGACACTTCTGCCGATGCGCGGCATTCCGCGGACGCCGATGCGCCGTATGCGTTTGGTGCGGTGCCGGCGGGCGTAGAAGAGCCGTTCGCGCCTGTGACGGAACACGCACTCGAGTCGACGCCGGCGTTCGAGTCGGAGCCCTCGTACCCACCGGAACCGTCGTATACGCCGCAACCTTCGTACGCCCCGGACCCGGCGTTTGTCCACGACCCCGAGTACCACCGTGAGCCGACCCTCGAAGCGGGTGCCGACTACCATGCTCCGGAATCGCTGACGCTCCATGCCCCCGGCGAGCGATCGACCCCCGAGCCGCCGATGCTCTCGGTTGCCCGTGACCAGGACCGATCGGGCTGGCGCGTCTTTGCGTTCGCGGCCGTCGCCGCTGTCGTCGTCATCGTCGCCGTCGGGCTGTATCTGATGCGTGGTTCGACTGACACCGCGTCCATCGACGCCAAGGCTGGTGATGCCGGCGCTGTAACGTCCGAACGTGTGAGCGATCCGCAACCGGTCACGCCGTCGACGTCGTCGTCCTCTGCGGCCTCGAGTACCAACAACACACCGGTTCCACCGGTGGTGCAGGAGCCGTCCTCCCCATCGGTGTCAGCGCCTGCGGCGCGCGGCGACGCGGCGACGCCTGCTGGGCCCGCGTCTGATTCACGAGGCGCGCCCCGGGCGGAAAAGCCTCCGCCGGTACTGCCCAGTGAGCCGGTTCCAAGTCGTCCTGCGCCGCGCGAACCGACGTCCCGGAATGAAGACGCGACCGCGACGGAGCGTGCACCGGCTCCACGGTCCTCGCCGCGGACGCCGGCCGTTCCAGCAGTCCCGGCCGAGGCGCCGGCTGCCACGGGTCGTGTGCTCGTCCGATCGACGCCGGCCGGAGCGCGCGTGCTGGTGGACGGCATGGTGCGCGGTGAAACGCCAGTGGCGGTTCGCGATCTGGAGTTCGGAACCCACACGATCGTGATCGAGGCGCCGGGTTACCCGAGATGGCAGCAGACGGTCACGCTCAGTGCGGAGCGACCGGCGCAGTCGTTCGAGGTCGCGCTCGACAATGCTGGTGCAGCTGCCGGCGCCGCCGGTGCGCCGTCCGCCGGGGTGGGTTTGCAGATCGATTCGCGTCCCGCCGGTGCCCAGGTGTGGGTCGATGGTGTCCCGGCGGGTGTCACACCGCTGTTGCTCCCGAGCGTTGGCGTCGGTAATCACTCGGTGCGCATCGAGCTGGCCGGGTATCAGCCGTGGACGACCTCGGTCGCGGTGGTGACGGGTGAGCGGGCACGGGTCGCCGCGTCGCTCGAACGTTAACGACACAGGCTTACGAGGACAACGGAGACGAATGAAGGCAGTACTCGCGCTCGAGGACGGAACTTGGTACCAGGGTTTGGCCACCGGCGCCGCCGGAGAAGCCCGTGGCGAAGTGGTGTTCAACACCAGCATGACCGGGTATCAGGAGGTGCTGACCGATCCGTCGTATGCCGGCCAGATTGTCACCATGACCGCGCCGCACATCGGCAACTACGGCGTGGCTGCCGGCGATGCCGAATCGCAGTCGCCACGGGTTGCCGGTTTCGTGATGCGCGAAGCCTCGCCGCTCGCCAGCAACTGGCGTGCAGACGGGACGCTGCGCGACTATCTGATCCGCCACAACATCGTCGCCATCGGCGACATCGACACCCGGGCGCTGACGCGGGTACTGCGCTCGGCTGGCGTGATGCGCGGCGTGATTGGCACCGGGCCGGTGGACCCGGCGGAACTGGTGGAGAAGGCGCGATCGATTCCGCGCATGGAAGGCGCGGACCTCGTCAAGGACGTGACCTGCGAGGCTCCGTTCGCGTGGCGTGACCGCGCTGAGCAGTGGGGCGCAGCCGACCATCGCGAGTTCGGTATTGCGCCGCAGGGCCGGGCGCGGCGGCGTCTGCGCGTCGCCGCCTACGACTTCGGCGTGAAGTGGAACATCCTGCGCCGGCTGGACGCCTACGGGTGCGACGTCAACGTGTTTCCGGCGACGGCGCCGGCGTCGGACCTGCTGGCCACCAGTCCTGACGGAGTGTTTCTGAGCAACGGGCCCGGCGACCCGGCTGTACTGACGTATGCGATCGACAACGTCCGTCAGCTGGTGGACAACGGCACGGTGCCGATGTTCGGCATCTGCCTCGGTCACCAGATCCTCGGACATGCCGTGGGTGGCAAGACGTTCAAGCTGAAGTTCGGTCACCGCGGCGCGAATCACCCGGTGAAGGACCTGAGCTCGGGCAAGGTGGAGATCACCTCGCAGAACCATGGGTTTGCCGTCGATCCCGACACGCTGCCGTCGAATGTGTCGGTGACGCACCTGAACCTGTACGACGGCACGGTCGAAGGCTTCCGCCACCGCGACAAGCCGATCTTCTCCGTGCAGTACCATCCCGAGGCGTCGCCCGGGCCGCACGATGCGGACTATCTGTTCCAGCAGTTCCTGGAGGAGATGGAAAAAAAGTAGCAGGAAGGAGACAGGAGGCAGGAGGAAGAGTGCGGTTCACCCTCAATCTATCTCCTAACTCCTTCCTCCTATCTCCTGACTCATTTCCACCATTGAAGTAGATGCCCAAACGTACAGATCTGAAGCGCGTGCTCGTCATCGGCTCCGGGCCCATTGTCATTGGCCAGGCGTGTGAATTCGACTACTCCGGCACTCAGGCCTGCAAGGCGCTGCGGAGCGAGGGGCTCGAGGTGGTGCTGGTCAACAGCAATCCGGCCACGATCATGACCGACCCCGAGATGGCCGATCGCACCTATATCGAGCCGCTCACGCCCGAGGCCGCGGAAGCGATCATTGCCATCGAGCGGCCGGACGCCGTGCTGCCGACGGTAGGCGGGCAGACGGCGCTGAACCTGGCGATTGCGCTGCACGAGCGCGGCATCCTCGAGAAGTACGGCGTCAAGCTGATTGGTGCCTCGGTCGAGGCGATTCGAGTGGCTGAGGACCGCCTCCTGTTTCGCGACGCGATGACCGAGATCGGCGTCGAAGTGCCACGCAGCGGTGTCGCCAAGTCGCTCGAAGAGGCGCTGGTGCTGGTCGAAGACACCGGCTTCCCGGCCATCATCCGCCCATCGTTCACCATGGGCGGCGTCGGCGGCGGTATCGCCTACAACATCGAAGAGTTCCGCGAGCTGGCCGGCCGCGGCATCGACCTCAGCCCGGTGCACGAGATCCTCGTCGAGGAATCGGTCATCGGCTGGAAGGAGTTCGAGCTCGAGGTGATGCGCGACGTGGCCGACAACTTCGTCGTCATCTGCTCGATCGAGAACATCGATCCGATGGGCGTCCACACCGGCGATTCGATCACCATCGCGCCGGCGCTGACGCTGACCGACAAGGAGTATCAGCGGCTGCGCGACATTGCCCGCCGCATCATCCGCCGCGTCGGCGTCGAGACGGGCGGGTCGAACATCCAGTTCGCCGTCAACCCGGACGACGGCCGCATCGTCGCCATCGAGATGAACCCGCGGGTGTCGCGCTCGTCGGCGCTGGCCTCGAAGGCCACCGGTTTCCCGATTGCCAAGATCGCCGCCAAACTGGCGCTCGGCTATCACCTCGACGAGATCAAGAACGACATCACGCGGCTGACGCCCGCCTCCTTCGAGCCGACGATCGACTACATCGTCGTCAAGTTCCCGCGGTGGAACTTCGAGAAGTTCCCGACGGCCGACCCGACGCTCACGACGCAGATGAAGTCGGTGGGTGAGGCGATGGCGATTGGCCGCACGTTCAAGGAAGCCTTCCTGAAGGCCGTGCGGTCGCTCGAGCTCGGCAAGCTCGGGACGCTCTTTCCACCCGCGAATCCTGACGGTGACGAAGGGGTGGACGAGACAGAGCTGCGCAAGAGATTGGTGGTGCCGACCGATCGCCGGATGTGGGCGATCTTCCGGGCGCTGCAGCTCGGATGGTCGGTCGAGACGCTGCACGAGCTGACCAAGATCGATCGCTGGTTCCTGCACCAGTTCCGCGAGATCGTCGAGTTGAGAGCGATCGCGGACATGGGCGAGTTCCGGGAGATCTCGTCAGACCTGCTGCGCACGTTGAAGCGCACCGGGTTCAGCGATGAAGACATCGCCAGCGTCTATGGCATCGACGAAGAGATGGTGCGTCAGCGCCGCCTCGACGAGGGGCTGATTCCCGCCTACAAACGCATCGACACCTGCGCGGCGGAGTTCGAATCGTTCACGCCCTACATGTACGGGACCTACGAGCAGGTGTGCGAGGCCGAGCCGACACCGAAGAAGAAAGTGATCATTCTCGGCAGCGGTCCCAACCGGATCGGGCAGGGTATCGAGTTCGACTACTGCTGCTGTCATGCCGTCTTCGGATTCCGTGAAGAGGGATACGAAACGGTGATGGTCAACTGCAATCCCGAAACCGTCTCGACCGACTACGACACCGCCGATCGGCTGTATTTCGAGCCGCTGACGTTCGAAGACGTGATGGCGATCGTCGACCGCGAGCGGAGCGCCGGTGGCGACGTCTCGTGCGTCGTGCAGTTCGGCGGTCAGACACCACTCAAGCTGGCGCTGTCGCTGCAGGAGGCCGGCGTCCACATCATCGGCACCTCGCCGGACTCGATCGACCTCGCGGAAGACCGTCAGCGTTTCTCGGAACTGCTGCGCGATCTGGGCATCACCCAGCCGGCCAGCGGCACCGCCGTGTCGCGCGAAGAAGCGCAGGCGATTGCCGAGCGCGTCGGGTATCCGGTGGTCGTGCGTCCCTCGTATGTGCTTGGGGGCCGCGGCATGGCCATCGTGTTCGATACCGCCGGCCTCGATCGCTACATGGCCGGGGCGGTGGACGTCTCGCACGACCGCCCGGTGCTGATCGATCGGTTCCTGGAAGACGCCTTCGAGTTCGACGTCGATGCGGTGGCTGATACCAAGGGTGCTGTGGTGATCGGCGGCATCATGGAGCACATCGAGGAGGCGGGCATTCACTCGGGCGACAGTTCCTGTGTGGTGCCGCCGTTCATGGTGGCTGAGCGTCACCTGGGGACGATTCGCGAGCACACCCGCCGCATCGCCCGGGCGCTGAAGGTCGTCGGCCTGATGAACATCCAGTACGCGATCAAGGACGACGTCGTGTACGTGCTCGAGGTGAATCCCCGTTCGTCGCGGACGGTGCCGTACATCTCCAAGGCGACCGGCGTGCCGCTGGCGAAGATTGCCGCGCGCGTGGCGGCCGGCCGGACGCTCGCCGAGCTCGGCCTGGTGGAGGACCTGCAGGCCGCAGGCGTGTTCGTGAAGAGCCCGGTGTTCCCGTTCGTGCGCTTCCCCGGGGTGGACACGATCCTCGGCCCGGAGATGAAGTCGACGGGCGAGGTGATGGGCGGCGCCGACAACTTCGGTGCGGCGTTCGGCAAGGCGATGATGGGCGCCGGCCAGAAGCTGCCGCAGACCGGCTGCGTGTTCATCAGCGTCAACGACAGCGACAAGCCGACGGTGCTGCCGATCGTGCGCGACCTGGCGCAGCTCGGATTCTCACTGGCCGCGACGCGCGGCACGGCGACGTTCCTGCGCGCGCAGGGGCTCGACGTGGAAATCATGTACAAGGTCAACGAGGGCCGGCCGAACGTGGCGGATCATCTGGTCAACCGGAGCATCGATCTGGTGATCAACACGCCGCTCGGCCGCGATTCGTTCTTCGACGAGCGCGCTGTGCGGCGCGCTGCCACGATGACCCAGGTGCCGTGCATCACGACGCTCACCGGTGCGTCGGCCGCGGTCAGCGCGATTCGCGCCTTCCGTCAGCAGAAACTCACGGTTCGTTCGCTGCAGGATTACTATCTCGCCGAGGCAGGCGCCTAACTGTGGGGTCCGCCTTCAGGCGGACCTTGCCTTTTCTTTCGAAACCCAAGCCCCAAGCCCCGAGCCCGCATGTGGGGTCCGCTTTCAGGCGGACCTTGCGAGCTACCCCGAAAAATTGCTTGACGGACCAAATCGGTCGCATATAAATTCAATCTTGAACCTGAGACTTAGTCTCAGTATCAAGAATGACGCTTCGCAAATTCATCTTCTGGCCTCATCTGATTGCCGGCGTCCTCGCCGGCGCCGTCGTCCTCGTGATGTCGGTCACTGGCGTCCTGCTGACCTACGAGCGGCAGCTGATTGCCTGGTCCGACAGCCACTTTCAATCGACTATCACCGAGCGGTACCCGCAACGGGCCTCCGTGGCCGCCGTCCTTCAGAACCTGAAGGCCGCGCAGCCCGATGTGCAGCCCGCGACGGTCACCTTCGCCAAGGACCCGAGGAAACCCATCATCGTCGCCGCCGGGCCGCGGACCTTCTTTGCCGATGCCTACACCGGCGCGCTCCTCGGCGAGAGCACCGGCACGATGCGCGAGGCGATGAGCGGCCTGAGGTCCTGGCATCGGTGGCTCGCGGTCGATGGCGAGGGGCGCTCCGTGGCCCGTGCCGTGACCGGCTGGTCCAACCTGCTCTTCGCGTTCATCGTGCTGAGCGGGATGTACCTGTGGCTGCCGAAGGCGTGGACCTGGATCCAGTTCCGTGCCGTGCTCCTGTTCAACGGCAAAGTGCGGGGCAAGGCGCGCGACTTCAACTGGCACAACGTGATCGGCATCTGGTCCGCCGTCCCGCTCTTCATCGTCGTGGTCAGTGCTGTGCCCATTTCGTTCCCCTGGGCCAATGCCGCCGTCTACAAGGCGATGGGCGAGCCAGTGCCGGCCGGACGTGGTGGTGCCGGGGCGGAACGCGATCGGGCGGAAGGGCCGCGCGCAGGACGCCGGGCCGGAGAAGCGGGTGAACGCCGGCGCGAGGGCGGTCCAGGGCGTGATGAACGTGCGCCGGCAGGCGGACGCGACCGCAGCGAGCGCGCCGAGGCCGACAACGGAGGCCGAAGCGGTGGTGATAGTAGAGGTGGCGGTGCGGACGGCGCGCCGGCCGTCGAGGGTCTCGACCGCCTGGTAGCCCGCGCAGAGCAGCAGGAGCGCGGCTGGCGGACTATTGCGCTGCGGTTGCCTGCCAGTGCTGCTGCGCCTGTGTCGTTGGCCATCGATCGCGGCGACGGCGGTCAGCCGCATCTGCGTTCGACGCTGACACTGGCCCGTACGACGGGCGCCATCGAGACCTACGAGACATTCGCCACGCAGACGCCTGCCCGGCGGCTGCGCAGCATCATGCGCTTCGCCCATACCGGCGAAGTGCTCGGTATCCCTGGACAGACGATCGCCGGCCTCGTGACCGCAGGCTCACTGGTGCTCGTGTGGACCGGTATCGCGCTGTCGTTGCGCCGCTTCCGAGCGTGGCTCGGCCGCCGCTCGCGGCGCACCGTGCAGCAACCCCTACCCGCCGCAGATTCAGCGGCCTGATCGACGCCCGGAGACTCGTTCGATGAAGTACCGCACGTTTGTTGATTCCCGTAAGACTGGTTCGAAGCGGCGTCGTGGCCGTACCAGACTGTTCGTGCTCGGTGCGGCGTTTGTCGCCAGCGCCATCGGGGCCAGGTCGGCGCTGGCTGCGCCCGCCGCCGCGCAGCAGGGCCCGGCCGATGCCGGAGATCCGCAGGCCGGCCGGACGCTGCGCTTCGACATTCGCGAAGGCACGCTGACCGACGTGCTGGTGCAGTTCGAGCGGATCAGCGGATTGAAGACTGTCCTTGCCGACCCCGGCCTGGGCGTGATCATGTCTCCCGGTGTCGTCGGCGCCTACACGCCAATGGACGCGCTCCGCCGCCTGCTGATGGGGACGTCGGTGGGCGCGCAGGTTGCCACCGACGGCACGGTCAGGATTAACGTCGGTGGCCTCAACGAAACGGTCAATGTCGAAGGCGCACTCCCGACGGTGACGTCGCGCACGTTCACCCAGCCGCTGCGCGACATTCCGCAGACGATCAACGTCATCCCGCAATCGCTCATTCAGGAGCAGGGAGCCACGACCCTTCGCGACGTCCTGCGCAACGTGCCTGGGATCACGTTTCAGGCCGGCGAGGGCGGCGTGCCGGCCGGCGATCAGCTCACGATTCGCGGTTTCAGTGCCCGCACCGACATGTTCATCGACGGCGTCCGCGACTTTGGCGGCTACGCGCGCGACTCCTTCAACCTCGAGCAGGTCGAAGTTGCGAAGGGGCCCTCGTCCGCGATCTCCGGCCGCGGATCCACAGGCGGCTCGATCAACCAGGTAAGCAAGACGCCGCGCGCCGGCAAGTCGTACAACGCGTCGATCGGCGGCGGCAACGCCGACTACGTCCGCTCGTCGGCGGACATCAACCAGCCGCTCGCCGAAAACACGTCGCTGCGCATCAACGCGATGTGGACCGACACCGGCGTGCCGGGCCGCGACACCGTGAAGAGCGAGCGCTGGGGCGTCGCTCCGTCGCTCGCCTTCGGCGTCGGCAAGCCGACGACGGTGAGCCTGTCGCACCTCCATCTCGAACAGGACAACATTCCCGAGTACGGTCTGCCCTGGGTTCCGGATAATACGAATCCAGAGCTCTCCGCCTATGCCGGTGGACAACCGCCGGTCGACTCCGAGAACTTCTACGGCCTCGTCGCGCGCGACCACGAGGACACCGTGACCGACGTCAGCACGGCGCAGGTGGATCACGTGGTCAGTCCAGCGCTCACGCTGCGGAACCTCACGCGCTTCGGGCGCAACGATCGCGACTCAGTGATCACCTCGCCGCGATTCGTCAGCGTGAACACCAGCACCGCCATCAACCGCCAGCTGCAGTCGCGCGACATGGTCGACAAGATCGTCGCCAATCAGACCAGCGCCATCTCGCGCTTCGCGACCGGCACGCTCCCGCATGCGCTCAGCACCGGGTTCGAGATCGCACACGAGAGCTCGGAGAATTTCGCGCGCACTGGTCCGACCGCCCCGCAGGCCGACCTGTTCGAGCCCGACGCGTCGCAGCCGTACGCCGGACCGATCACCCGGACCGGGGCTAGGACGAAGGGCGTGGCGACAACCGTTTCGGCGTATGCCTTCGACACGGTGAAGGTCGGCTCGCACGTGGATCTGACCGGCGGCCTCCGCTGGGACCGTTTCGATGCCGACACCGAGTCGGTGGCGACGACCGGAGTGGTGACACCACTCGAGCGCCTGGACAACTTTGTCAGCTGGCGCGCCGGGGCAGTGTACAAACCGGTCACCGAAGGCAGCTTCTACGTTGGCTATGGCACGTCGGCGAATCCGTCGGCGGAGGGGCTCGCCTTGAGCGCCGCGACGGTTGCGCTCGAGCCCGAGCAGAGCCGCACGTTCGAAGTCGGCACGAAGTGGGACGTGATGAACGCTCGACTGTCCGCGACCGCCGCCATGTTCCATACGGCGAAGACCAACGCGCGGACGCCGGGCCTCAACCCGGGTGATCCTCCGACGGTTCTCGCCGGCGAGCAGACGGTCAGGGGCGTGGAGCTCGGACTGTCAGGGCGCATTACCCGTCAATGGTCGGTGTACAGCGGCTACGCGTTCATGAACAGCGTGATCGCGGCTTCGAACACCCCGACCGAGCTCGGCAACGCGCTCGCCCTTACGCCGGAGCACACCTTCAACCTGTGGACGACGTACGAGCTGCCCTTCGGCATCTCGATCGGCGGCGGCGCGCAGTACATGGACGCCGTGTTCCGCAACGCCACGAACACCACGCAAGTTCCGAGCTACTGGCTGATCAACTCGCTGGCCTCCTACAGGGTCAACCAGTTCATGACGCTGCGCTTCAACGGCCAGAATCTCGCCAACGAGCACTACGTCGATCGCATCGGCGGCGGTCACTACATTCCCGGCCCGTCCCGTCAGCTGATGTTCAGCTCGGATTTCAGTTTCTAGAGAAGGCGATGCTGCTGCAGATTCCCGACGTTCTCAGTTCCGAGCAGGTGGCAAATGCCCGCCGCCTGCTGACCGATGCCCAGTGGGTCGACGGCCGCGTCACGGCCGGTCACCAGTCGGCGCGGGCCAAGGACAACAGCCAGCTGCCGGAGGATCATCCGATCGCGCGGCAGCTCGGCGAGATGATTCTCGCGGCGCTGCAGCGGAACCAGCTGTTCATTGCCGCGGCGTTGCCGCTTCGTGTGTTTCCCCCGTTGTTCAACTGCTACAGCGGCGGCCAGTCGTTCGGAAACCACGTCGACAACTCAGTCCGCCAGGTGGCGTCCACCGGCATGCGGATGCGGACCGATCTTTCGGCGACGCTGTTCCTGGCCGATCCTGACGAGTACGACGGCGGGGAACTGCTGGTGGAGGACACGTACGGTGTGCACAGCGTCAAGCTCGCTGCCGGCCACATGGTCCTCTATCCTTCGACGAGTCTTCACAACGTCCAGCCGGTCACACGAGGCGCGCGCGTGTCGTCGTTCTTCTGGATTCAGAGCATGGTGCGTGACGACGGCCAGCGGACGCTGCTGTTCGATCTCGACACCGCCATCCAGCGGCTGACGCTCGACCTGCCGGATCATCCGGCGGCCGTGCAGCTGACCGCCGTGTATCACAATCTGCTTCGCCGCTGGGCGGAGATGTAGCAGTTTTCTCCACCCCCTATCAGGTAGCCGGAGGCCTTCAGGCCTCCGGACAACCGTTATCCTCCGGTCAGACCGCTTGCACACCGCGTCCGGTGTGTCTCCCATAGCCGTCATTCCATCATTGGCCCTGCTGACCGGGGCTGCCTTGGGTTCGCGCGTTTCGATTCCACCATCGGCGCGGTGGCTGCTGCCGTTCATCCTGCTGGCGGCGGTGGCGGCCTGGCGATACTCGCGCCGCCGCGCGCTGGTGTGGCTGACAGGTCTCGGCTTCGCCCTGGCGGCGATGCTGCTGTCCAGCGACGCGCTGACGCGCACGCTCGCCTCGCCGCTCCGGGCGGCACTCGATACGCGATACCGCCACTTCAATCTCGACACCCTGTCCCGCGGGCCGACACCAGAGCCGCTCGTCTCGCGATTCGAAATCGTCCAGGACGCGGCGGTCAGCGACGACGCCGTGGTGATGCCGGTAGCCGTCACCGCCGTGCAGATTGACGGGAAGTGGCAGGGCATTCCCCGCGAACTGGTGCGCCTGACGATTGGCGGTGCTGTCGCGTCGCCCCGCCTGGCGCAGTGGCGCGCGGGACGCACGGCGACGGCGCCAGTGGCCTTTCGTCGTCCGGCCAGCTACTTCGACGACGGTGTGGGCGACTTCGAGCGCGAGCTGGCGATTGCCGGGACGACGCTGTTCGGCAGCATCAAGAGCGGCTTTCTGGTCGAACTGGAAGCCAGAGGCTCCCCGTTGGAGGAAGCTGCGGCCACGATTCGAGCCCACGTCCGAACCGCGATTTCCCGGCATGTCGGGACTCGTGCACCAGTCGCCGCGGCCATCGTCACCGCGATTCTGATCGGCGATCGCACCGGCTTGCCGGACGCGGTGCGGCAGCGGCTGCAGGCGGCGGGCACGTATCACATCATCGCAATTTCGGGTGGGAACATCGCCCTGCTTGCCGGCCTGTTGCTGGCGCTTCTGCCGTTGTTCCTGGTGCGCGGCCGCGCCGCCGCGGGAGTGACGATCGTGGTGCTGGCCGGCTATGCGTGCATCGTGACCGCCGGCCCGTCCGTCTGGCGCGCGACGGTGATGGCCATCGTCTATCTCGGCGCCCGCGTGCTCGATCAGCGCAGTCCGCCGTGGCAGGCGATGGCCGTCGCCTGCATTGCGCTCGTCGTTACAAGTCCGCTGTCAGTGGCCGACCCAGGGTTCCTGCTGACGTTTGGCGCCACCGCCGCGCTGGTCGAAGGCGCGCCACGGCTCTATGCGTTCGCTCAGCTCACGCTGATCCATATCCGGCCGTCGCCCAAGAACGGTAGCGGGCACCGGCTGTTTGCAGCGGTGCTCAGTTGGGGAGTGGCGTCGGTTCTGGCGTCAGTCGCAGTCGAAATCGTGCTCCTGCCAGTGGCGGCGCAGTCGTTCTCGCGTGTCACTGCGGCCGGTGTCGTGCTCAACCTGCTGGCGGTGCCGTTGATGGCCGTCGTCCAGATGGCCGGGATGGTTGTCGTCGCTGCGGCATCCCGGTTCGCAGCCGTTGCCGACGTCGCGGGAAGTGTCGCGGCGCTGGCAGCCAACGCCATCATCGACAGCGCCCGCCTCGTGGATGCAGTGCCGTCTCTCTCTCCGCGTGTTCCCGCTCCCGGCCCAGTCCTCATCGTCATCTACTACGTCGGCCTCGGCCTTTCGCTCGTAGTGCCCAGAGTCCGCGGGTTCGCGGCAATCCTCGTCGTCGTTGCCGGCGGCTGCATGGTCGGAGGGGTGCCCGCCGACACCGGCCGGACGCCCGCCGCCGCGGATCGCGAGGCCCGTCTGACGATGCTGGATGTGGGGCAGAGCGAGTCGATGCTGCTCGAACTGCCCGGAGCACTGCCGCTGCTCATCGACGCGGCAGGCGCACCGTTCGGAACTCCTGGGGATCAGATTGGCGCCCGCGTCGTTGCGCCGGCGTTGTGGCGGCGAGGCGTCAGACGGCTCGGCGCGTTGCTGGTGACTCATGGCGATCCGGACCACATCGGCGGCGCCGTGTCGGTGGTGCACGACTTCCGTCCGCTCCAGCTCTGGACGGGCATCCCGGTGCCTTCGCACGAAGCGAGTCAGGTTCTCCGGAGTGACGCCGTTCGCATCGGAACGGTGCCGCTGGAACTGCGTCGCGGCATGGACTGGACGTGGGGGCGCGCGCGTGTGCGCGTGTTGCATCCCCCGGCGCCGGACTGGGAGCGACCGCAGGTCCGCAATGACGACTCCGTCGTGCTGGAGGTGCTGTTCGGCGACGTCGCGCTGCTGCTGACGGGCGACATCAGCGCCGCTGTCGAGGCCGAGATTCTGCCGCAGCTCTCACCAGCCACGACGCGAATCCTCAAGGTTGCCCACCACGGCAGCCGCACATCGTCCTCCTCGCGACTGCTCGACGGGTGGCGACCGCAGATTGCGCTCATCAGCTGCGGCCGCGGCAATCGGTTTGGCCATCCGACCACGGAGGTGCTCGAGCGGTTGCGCGCTGCCGGCACGCGCGTCTATCGCACAGACCTCGATGGTCAGACGACGCTGGAAACAGACGGGCGTCATCTGCGGGTTCGGACTTACATGGAGGGAAGACAGGAGTGATGTGAAACGGTTCCACGAAGGCTTGCGCGGGGACGACGGCTATCACCACGAAGGCTCACGCAATCACGAAGGGCACGAGGAGCATGACCACGAAGGCTTACGCATGCACGACGGCCACGATGGTCGGCAAAAGGAAGGCTTACGCAGAGATGACGGAAACGACGGTGTTAGCCACGAAGGCCTGCGCGGGCACGAAGGGCACGACGACCACGACCACGGCTTACGCCGACAGGAAGGACACGAAGATCGCGACCCCAGAGAGGCACCGAGGCGCTCCGTAAGCGAAGGTTTGGAAAGCCGGCGTCGCGAGGGGAGCGCGGCGGGTGCGGATGATATCGCGGGATTCTGGCGAATGAGGGAGGCGTCGCCTCTGTCGCCTCGTGCCGAGGAGGCGATGACACGGGTAATCGGGTGCGCGATGGCGGTTCACAAGGCGCTTGGCCCGGGTCTTTACGAATCAATCTACGCGCGCGCGATGTGGATCGAGATGGAGGCACAAGGCTTGCCGTACGAGGCCGAGCGCTCGCTTCGCGTGACCTACCGCGGCATCGAGATTCCGGGTCAGAGGGTCGACCTCATCGTCGACGGCGAGATCGTCGTCGAGCTGAAAGACCGTGTTGCGATTCGACTCGATCCATGTCGGACAGGTACTGTCCTATCTCCACACGACAGGTCTTCGGGGCGGCCTGCTAATCAACTTCCGTGTCCCGTTGCTCAGGATGGGACTGAAGCGGGTGGTGCTCTGAATCCTTCGTGCCCATCGTGACCGCGTAGCCTCCGTGGTGATCGTCGTGTGCTTCGTGATGGCGCAGCCTTCGTGGCGATCTCCGTGTTCTTCGTGATCGCGAAGCCATCGTGGCTGTTTGGTGCTCGTCGTTTCTTTGCGACTGCGAAGCCTTCGTGGTTGAGATCTGAGTCAGGCGTTGTCCGTCGCCGGTGAATCCTTCGCGATCTTCGTGTCCTTGTCCCCGACCTGCAGCGCGAGCTTGACCTCTTGCCACCGCAGTTCCATTTCGTCGAGCGTGAGCTCATTGAGCGAGCGCCCTGAGCCGGCGACCGACGTCTCCATCGCCTCGAACCTCGTGGTGAACTTGTGGTTCGCACGCCGCAGCGCCGCTTCCGGTTCGATCCCGAGCTTGCGCGACAGGTTGACGATGCTGAACAGGAGGT
>Ga0173480_10000380_pt1 | contig 14473 bp, 11 predicted proteins | sample NitcycUS209509C1_FD_122622 | JGI IMG/M metagenome (GOLD analysis project Ga0173480, IMG submission 122622) | Soil microbial communities from Arlington Agricultural Research Station in Wisconsin, USA - Nitrogen cycling UWRJ-S209-509C-1 (version... | ecosystem: Environmental > Terrestrial > Soil... | reverse complement strand
GTTTCCCCCGCCGTAATCGCTCGTCGTATACAGCAAGGTGATGTCGTTCGCCGTTTGGAAGATACGGCGGGGCGTGAGCGACCGCGGAAGCCCCATCGGCTGGCACGTCATGATCGGATCGTACTTGTTCGTCCACTGATCGAGTTCCTGCACCTTGTCCCAGAACTCGGGTTTGTAAATCGGGCGACCATAGATCCCAAACCGTGAGGGCGAGATCCATTCATAGTCCACCCAGAAGTTGTCCTGCGCGACGCTGCAGTCTTTCTGCGTCGGGCCGCACCGGCGAGCGCCACCGCCCGTAATCGGATTGAAGGCGCCGCCCCACACTCCTGTCAGGTCCGGCTTCCCGTTGGACAGCCGCGGCGTGTCGGCGGCCGCAGTCTGCGGATTTGCGGGCGCTGCCGGCAGCGTCCAGTTGGGAGGCTGGTGCGTCGGTTTGATTGCCGCCTTGACGCTTGCGGGCACCGGCATCACGACATACATCTGTCCGGTTTCCGTCAACGTCGTCGTGATGTCGCGGACGACGGTGCCGTTCCGCTTCTCCGTCATCTTGCCGGCGTACAACGCCTCGGCCGGATTGAGCGGATTGTTCCAGTCCTTGTAGTCGCTGTACGTGAACTCGTAGGTGTTCGTGCCATTTTTCACCACGACACTCTCGGGCATGAATTTGGCGTCGAGCGTGGTGGTCGCCGTGGCAGTGGGGACGCCCGGGATCGGGTACGTCAGCACCGGCTTGTTGCCGACCCATGCGACGGCCGTCTTACCGATTGTCGCCACATCGGCTGCCAGCCGCTGCGGTCTGGGCGTCATCGGAGGGGCGTCCGGTGAAGTCCCAGCAAACGCGGCCTTGAACGCACCCTGCGGGCCTGACCACAGGCGAATCATCCGCTCCTCAACGGTCGCCGGCATCGGCGTGGCTTTGCCTTTGCCCGGAACGAGCTCGGCACCTTGAATGTCTTCGTTCCAGGCATACGCTCCACTGAGGACTTCGATCGTGGAACAACTCTGGCCGTTGGGCCGGGTACCGGTGATCCGGATCCGCTCGCCCGACGTCTGGTAGCTGATGTCGCTCCGGTACATCGTCACATTGCAGGGCTGCCCGCCCACCTGCATGGTGCCCTTGCCCTGATAGTCGAGCGTCATGAGCAGGTCGTATTCCTCGCTGCTCCGCAGCATGCCCGTGTACCAGCCCCAGTTGAACATCACGGACTTCAGATCCTTGGCCCCCGGCGCTGGCGTGAACGGCGGCGCTCCGCGCCCACGTCCACGGCCCTGCGCTTGGCCTTCGCCGGCCGGAGCCTGAGCCGCTGGCCCCGGTCCAGCCCCGGGAGGCGCCTGCGCACCTGCCATGGGCGGCACACCCAGTGTCAGTGCGGCCGCGAATGTGGCGCTCGTCCAAATGAGATTTCTTCGGAAGGTCATGACCATCTCCCTGTGTCGTTTCCTCGGTGGCTGCGCCCGCGTCAGCCCGCTGAAGCATACCGAATTCGCCAGTTCCAGTAGTTGGCGGTGGCAACACCCACGCTAGAAGGGGTAGTCCTTGAGCCTTCGCGTCTTCGGCTTCCAGTCGGGCAGCGACGCGTACTCGCCCTCGTCAAGCGGCATCTTCACCTTCGGCAGACTGTCCCGATCGAGGACCTGGTCCTCCGGGATCACTTGATTGATGAAGAGCAGATAGGCGGTGAGCGCGTAGACCTCGTCGGCGGTCAGCGTGCCCTCTCGGTTGAGCGGCATGCCGCGATTGATGTAGTCCCACACAATCGTCGCGAACGGCGCGCGGACCGGGAGAACCCGCCCCCGCTGCCAGGTCGGCGTCTCCGGACCCATCTTGCTTTTCAGAATGGGAGCCGAGCCGCCGAATCCCCCCGCCCCGTGACAGGCCTGGCACTTCGCGCGATAGGTCTGCGCTCCCTCTTTGGCGCTTCCCCGCCCCGGCGGCAATTCGTCACCGGTCGGACTGATGGAGATGTCCACGGCGCGGATTTCTTCCGGAGTCGGCGCGCGTCCCACGCCGAACGTGGGCCCCTGCGCCAGCGCGGTGGTGCCCATGAGCACCACCAACGGCATCACGCTGACGCCCGCCCGAACGGGCGGGCAATTGAATACTGCCTTAGCGAGGCGGAGCCTGCTCGCTCTCTTCCGGGGCGGAGCCTCGCTAAGCGTTGTACCCATTGGTGACGCTCCCATCGCTGGCGATGTGCCAGGGCTGAATGGAGTTGTCGAGACCGGGGACACTGAACGACGGGTCCACCGGCTTGTTGAAGTGCGCGGCGATCTGGGCGCGTGACCCTTGCACCGAACCGAGTTCGTCCGTGCAGCGCGACATGATGACGGTCTCGGTGCCGTCCCAGTTCCAGGGAAGGCCGAACCGGGTGAACGCCATGCGTTGTGGCGTGCCTTTGATCTCCGCGACCTTCCAGCGCTTGCCGCCGTCGGTCGAGACTTCGACCTTGCGGATGGCCCCGCCACCGGACCATGCCAGCCCGCTGATCTCGTAGAACCCGCGGCCGCGCAGTTGTTGGCTCCCGGAGGGGAACGTGATCACCGATTTCGGTCCGATCTGGTAGGCCAGCGCCGCTTCGTGGTGCTCCTGATCGAGGTGTCCGTAGTCGTTGTAGTTCATGTAGTACCGATCCACGAGCTTGATGCGTCGGATCCACTTCGTGTGGAAGATGCCTTCGAAGCCGGGGACCATCAGCCGCAGCGGAAAGCCGTTCTGCGGCCGCACCGCCTCGCCGTTCATGCCGTAGGCCAACAGACAATCGTCCATGGCCTTCGCGATCGGCATGCTCGACGCGCCCTTCACTTCCTCCGTGCCTTCGGCGACGAACCATTTCGCCGCGCCCTTCACCCCGCACTCCTTGAGCAGTGTGGACAGGAGGACGCCAGTCCATTCGGCGCAGCTGGCCATCCCGTGCGATTCCTGCACCGTCTTGGCCCTGGGCGAGGACCGGTTCCCCGCGCACTCGATGAAGTGCAGGCGCGTGACGGACGGCAGTCGCTTCAGGTCATCCATGGTGAACGTCAGCGGACGGTCCACCAGCCCGTGGATCATCAGCGTGTGCTCACGTGGATCGATCTCCGGGAGGAACGAGCCGCGGGTCGTCGCGTAGTAGTGGAGCGAGGATGGCGTGATCACCCCGACCTGGTCCTGGAGCGGAGACGCCACGTGAAACGTCAGCCCGAACGTGTCCGGCGACGGCCTGTTCCCGTGCGGAATGCGCCCCGAGGTGACGTACTTGGAGCGTGCGCCGTACCGGATCTCGTCGTTGTTGTCCCTGTGCATCGGCGGGGACGACGAAGCCGGTGATGCTGGCGAGGCCGGGGCCTGGGCGGCGGCGGGTGCCACGGCTCCGACGGTCAAGCCGCTCGCCAAGGCAGCGCCGCGCTTCAGGAATTCGCGTCGAGCGGGTCGTTTCCAAGCCATCGGTCTCTCCTTGATGAGCCTACGGGAGGAATGCGTTTTGGCGGTCGAAGTATACGCCCGTCGAGGTTCCGATTCGGCCCCAGCGGGAACTGCGGTCGAAATCGGTCCGTTGTGCGAACCCTTGCTTTACAATTGCCCCTGCGCCTCGTGAGCCGCGCGAGGTTCACGGCTCCCCCCCACGACTCGGATTCCTGTCTGGATACTGGATGCCGGAACCGCGCGGAGCCCGCTCGATCATCGAAAACGCCGAACAGGCGGCCGCGGCTGGCGACTACGCCTCCGCCGAGGACCTCCTGCGCAAAGCGGTCGCCCTTCAGGAGCAGACGCTAGGTCCGAACCACCCGGACCTCGCCAACACGCTGAACAACCTCGGCGTCGTCTGCGAGATCACCGACAATCCGCTCGACGCGGAGCACTACTTCCGCCGGGCGTACACCATCGCAATGGCGACGTTGGCGCCGGACCATCCGTTCGTCGCGACGAGTCGCAAGAACCTTCACGATTTCTGCGCCGCCCGAGGACGGCCGGCGGAGCTGCCGCCGTCACCACCGGCGGTGGCAGCCTGGCTGGACGCGCCCGCCGGTCGTGCAGCGCCGCCGAGCGAGTCGTCGCCGTCTCCGAAGACGCCAGAGGTGACGCCGATCGCTCGAAAGAGATCCATGCGCCCGCTCGCATTTGGCGCGTTGGGCGGGGTCGCCGTGCTGATCGTGATTCTTGTCATGATCCGGCCCTGGGGCAGGCCGGTTGAGGAGGCCGCGTTGCGGCCGGTGACAGAGACAACTCCCGCGCGCGCGACTGCGGCCCCGAAGCCAACGCTGCCGCCGGCTGAACCAATCGCGCGACCACAACAGACCGCGAAACCCATTCAGCCCAGTCGAAGCGAGGCCGACGCGGTCAGCGCCAAGCCAACCGCGCCCGCGAAACCGGCCGTGATGCCGACGGTCGCAACGGCGCAGGTCTGTACCGCCCTCAGGGACTGGCGATGCGAGGCTGCGGGCGGCCAGGCTCCACCCGGGCCGATGATTTTCTACACGCAGGTCAAATCCGCCACCGCCACCACGATTGAGCACCGCTGGTATCAGGGCGACCGCTTGCGCCGGGCCGTACAGCTCCGCGTCGAGGCCAATCCCGGCGCCGGCTACCGCACGTACAGCCGTAACACGGTCAGCGGCGCCGGCGACTGGCGAGTCGAGCTGCGGAGCGCGGACGGCACCGTGCTCCACGAAGAGCGCTTCACTGTCCGGTAGCCAGCCTGGATTCTCTGGAACGCTAGCGCGGCCTGATGATGGCGTGGTCGTCGAGGAGCGAATGGCGTGCGCCGGTCACGTTCGGAACACAATGGAGAACGGTTGTTCACATCAGACCTGAGGAGGAATATGTCATTCGGAAAACGTATTGCGCTGCTTGCGTGCTGTGTCTCGCTCGTGTTCACCAGTCCGCTGATTCTTGCCGGCCAGGGAACGTGGACAGTCGTCGTCGCCGGACTCGACAACCCCCGCGGGCTTGCCTTCGGCCCTGAAGGGGCCTTGTACATCGCCCAGGCGGGCAGCGGCGGCGACGGTCTGTGCGGGCCGGGTCCGGAAGGCACGCGCTGCTACGGCGACTCGGGCACGATCTCGCGCTACGACCTGCGCAAGGGCAGCCTCACCGACGTGGTGACGGGGCTGCCGTCGCTGGCGACGGAAGACGGGCACATGTTCGCGATCGGGCCCAACGATCTCTCGTTCCAGGGCCGCGGCAACCTGTTCTTCACGATCGGGTTCGGCGGCGACCCGAACGCGCGCGAGGACCTGTTCGGGCCTGACGGCGCCAAGCTCGCTCACCTCGGGCGCGCCACCCCGAACGGGGCGTGGAAGCTGCTCGAGAATCTGGGCCAGTTCGAAGCCGATGCCAATCCAACCGGCGACGAGATCGACTCGAACCCGTACGGGATCCTGGCGCTGGCCGGGAAGCAGATCGTGGCCGACGCTGGCGCGAACGCCCTTGTACAGGTGCGGTCGAACGGGATTTCGGCGCTCGCCACCTTCCCGAACCGCATGGTCGACGCCCCGCCGTTCCTCGGGCTCCCGCCAGGAACTCAGATCCCGATGGATGCGGTGCCGACGTCGGTAGCCGTTGGCCCCGACGGCGACTACTACGTCGGCCAGTTGACGGGATTCCCATTTCCAGTCGGCGCCGCGAACGTCTACCGCGTCCCGCAGAAAGGGGGCACGCCGGTCGTGTTCGCCAGCGGATTCACGCACATCGTCGATCTGACCTTCGGCCCCGACGGCAGCCTGTACGTCCTGGAGATCGCCAAGAATGGGCTCCTGGCGGCCTTCGATACCAACGACTGGACCGGTGCGCTGATTCGGATTGCGCCGAACGGCACGCAGACCGAGCTCGTTCCGGGCGTGCTGACCGCACCGGGCGGTGTTGCCGTGGGGAGCGACGGAGCGCTGTACGTGACCAACAACAGCATCTATAGCGACGCCGGCGAAGTCCTCAAGATTCAGCCCTAATCGCAACTCAGTCGTACGCAGCGGCCGGCTGAAACCGGCCGCTACGTACGGCGCGAGAGCCGCGAGGCTGGAGGTGGGGCTCAGGCGAACTCGACGAACCGGACGTCGATCCGGCCGTCAGTGACCTCCAGGATGGCCACGCTCGGCTTCAGGTTGAATCGCGGAGGACCCGCCGCGCCCGGATTGACCGCCACGCGTCCATCTGGCGCCCGGAACAGGAGGGCCCGATGCGTGTGGCCATACACCACGATGTCTGCGGCGTAGCGTGCCAGCAGCGCTTCGGGCGTTGGGCTGCCGAGTTCGTCGCCGTGACTCACGTGCAGCGTTCGTCCACCCACCGTCAGCGTCCGGGCACGCGGCAGCAACGGGTCGTTGCGATCGTCAACGTTGCCGGAGACGGCCTCCACCGGCGCAATCGCCGCCAGCGCGCGGAACACGGCGCCGTCGCCGACGTCCCCCGCATGCACGATGCAATCGACGCCTGAGAACACGTCGGCCAGTTGCGGCCTGATGCGCCCGTGCGTGTCCGAGATGAGTCCGACCATCGTGCGCGACCGGGGCATGCGTGTCTGAGTGCCGATGGTGCCACAGGCGTGCAGCACACGCGAACGGCTAGCATTAGGCACATATGACAGAGACAGTTCACGGGCGGCGAGTGGCGGTGACCGGTGCCGCCAGCGGCATTGGGGCGGCAACGGCGCGAAAGCTCAGCGCCGACGGCTGGCGCGTGGCGTGCCTCGACCGTAACCTCGAGGGCGCAAGGGCTACAGCCGGAGGCCAGGGCACTGCCATCCAGATCGACGTCGCGGACGAGGCCTCGACGGTATCGGCGTTCGCACAGGTGTGCGAGGCGTTCGGCGGACTGGACGCGCTGGTGACCGCGGCCGGCGTCATCGAAACGGTGCCGTTCCTCGACACGACGGTGGAGCAGTTCCGTCGCCTGTTCGACATCAACGTGATCGGCTCCTTTCTCAGCGTGCGCGAGGCGGCAAAGCAGATGCAGCCGGGTGGCCGCATCTGCATGGTGGCGAGCATCTCCAGCTACACCGGCGGCGGCTACGTGGCCACGGGCTCCTACGCCACCAGCAAGGGCGCGGTGCTGACGATGATGAAGAGCTGCGCGCGGGCGCTGGGCGACAAGGGCATTGCGGTGAACGCGGTCGCGCCAGGCTTCATCGACACGCCGTTCGTCGCTTCCGCGATGAGCGACCCCGTGCGCCGGGCGCAGGTGGTGGCGGCCGTCGGCAAAGTCGGCACGGCGGAGCAGATCGCCGAGTGCGCGGCGTGGCTGATTTCACCAAACGCCGATTTCGTGCACGGATCCACATTGATCGCCGACGGCGGCGTGCTGATGCACTGAACGGCGGTTGGGACACACCCCCCGCGCCGCCACCCGCGTCAGGCTCGTCGTGTGGTGCGGTGTGTTGGCGCGGCCGTCCAGGGATCGTCGGGCCAGGGATGCTTCGGATAGCGGCCCCGCAGTTCCTTCCGCACTTCGGGATAGGTGCGGGCCCAGAAGCTGCGGAGGTCGGTGGTTGTTTGCACGGGCCGTCCGTTCGGCGCCAGCAGTTCGAGCACGAGCGGTTGCTGCCGGGGACCGAGACGCGGCGTCTCGGCGAGCCCGAACAGCTCCTGCAGCTTCACCGCCGCGCAGACGGTCCCGTCCTCACGATAGTCGAGCCGCGCGGCCCGGCCGCTGGGCATGGTCAACGACGTTGGCGCGGTCGCGTCCAGCGCGCGTGCCGTGTCCCACGGCAGGGCGGCACGGATGTCGAGATCGTGGATCGAGCGCGCCGAAGCGGCTGCCGCTTCGGACAGCGCGAGGATGTCGATGTCCACGCCGGCAAATCGCGCCCGACACAGCAGTTGCCGAGACGCCTCACCCAGCGGACGCTCGCGCCACGCGGCGGCGAGCAGACGCGCCCGCTCAATCGGGTCCGCCGCGATGGGCTGCTCGGCCATGACAATCGCGTCGTAGCGCGACACCGCAAACGCCTTCACGGCGCCCGCGCCGTCGAGCCGATGCTCGGTTGCACGCGCGGTCGGCGTGATCCAGTCGGGCTCGACGCGTGAGGCCATCCTCACCAGCGCCTCGGCCTGTCCCGGGCGGCCACCGGTGAGATCCAGCGCGACGAGCCACTCCCCTTCCGCGACCGCGGACTCGCGTCCCAGCGCGGCGCCGCGTCCAGAGGCCAGCACCAGCCTGGATCGGTCGCTTGCGCGGCGGCGCGCCACGCGGTCGGGGAATCCGGCGAACAGTGCACGCCGGAGTTGCGCCTCGTCGATGTGATCTCGAGCCGCCTCGCCGAGAACGCTGCGTCCGAGGCGGTGGATGGCTTCTGCCACCTGCCGCGTGTGCGGCGGCACGCTCGCCCAGCGGTCGATCAGCGGCAACAGATCGCAGGTAGTGGCGGCTGCCACCGCAACGCCGGGGCGTTTCTCGGAGAGCAGCGCGCAAGCGGCAGCCGCTTCCCAGGCGCCGGCCGCAGCCATCAGCACGCCGGCGAGACGGGGATGCAGCGGCAGCCGGCGCAGTTGATGGCCGAGCGGGGTCACCCGGGTCTTCTCGATCGCGCCGAGCCGCGTGAGCAGTTCCAGCGCGGCCTCTACACGCTCCGGCGAGGGCGTCTCGAACCACCGGAAGCGCTCCGGCGTGTTGCCAGCCGCCATCAGATTCAGCACCGCGCCGGACAGATCCACGCGATCGACTTCGGGCTCGCGCGCGGGGCGCAGGCGATCCCGTACGTCCCACAGCCTCCACGCACGCCCGGGGCCGAGTCGGGCTGCACGCCCGGCCCGCTGCGCCGCACTGTCGGCGGTCACGCGTTCGAGCACCAGCGTGTCGATGGCGCGCTCCGCGTCGTAGCGCGCCACTTTCTGCCAGCCGCCGTCGACCACCAGCGATACGCCGGGCACGGTGAGCGACGTCTCGGCGATGTTCGTGGCCATCACCACGCGCCGCCGCGCGCCGGGCAGCAGCGCGCGATCCTGCGCGTCCGCGCCGAGCGATCCGTGCAGCGGCAGCAGATCGAGATCGTGGCGCTCGCCGATGCCGCGTGCGTCCTGCAGCGCGCGCTCGATCTCGCCCGCGCCGGGCAGGAAACACAGCACGTCCCCAGGCCCAGACGCGAGCACCGTCGGCAGAACGCTGACGACCGTCTCATCGGGCGCGTGAATCACTTCGAGGGGATGCGTGGCGCCCGACACGGCCACGAGCGGGCAGCCATCGAGAAAGGCCTGCACCGGCAACGGGTCCATCGTGGCCGACATCACGATCACGCGGAGATCGCGGCGTGCCCGCCACGCCTCGGCCACGAGCGCCAGGCCGAGGTCCGTGTGCAGGCTGCGCTCGTGGAACTCGTCCAGGATGACGGTCGAAATGTCCGTGAGCAGCGGATCTTCGTCGAGGTAGTGCGTCAGCATGCCCTCGGTGACGATGAGCACACGGGTGTCGGCCGACGAGCGCCGGTCGAAGCGGACGTGCCAGCCCACTTCACGCCCGAGGGTCCAGCCCTGTTCGTCGGCGATCCGGCGCGCGACCGAGCGCGCGGCGATACGGCGCGGCTGCAGCACGACCACGCGCCCGGTGTCCGCCACCGCCGGCGGCACGCGTGTGGTCTTGCCGGTGCCCGGCGGGGCAACGACTACCGCGGCGCGATGCGAGGCGAGCGCGGCGCGAACATCCGGCAGGCTCGCATCAACCGGCAGTGGAACACGAGGCACATCGGTATCAGGGCGCAGGCTCGATCCGGAGCAGGGTGCCGTTGGCGGCCCGGCCGCCAGACGTCTTCTCGGTGGCCACGTAGAGATTGCCGTCCGGCCCCTGCTGGACGTCCCTGATGCGATCGTCGAACGTCGTCAGGAGCATCTCCCGTTGCTCGTTCTGCTGCGGCTTCGGCATGTCGAACGCGACGCGCCACAGCGCCTTGCCGTTCAGCGCGCCGAGGAACGCGTTGTTCTTCCAGCCCTTGAACTTGTCGCCGGTGTAGAAAATGAGACCCGACGGGCTGATCGACGGCACCCAGAACATCCGCGGGTCGTCCATGCCAGGCTGCGACCACGGAATCGGCGTCCCGGTGTAGTTGCGACCGGGCGAGGCGAGCGGCCAGCCGTAGTTGTGGCCCGGCTGGAGGATGTTGATCTCGTCGCCGCCGAGCGGCCCGATCTCGGATTCCCAGAGCTCGCCGGTCACGGGGTGGTACGCGAGGCCGTATACGTTGCGGTTGCCGTAGGTGTAGATCTGGGGCAGCGCACCCTGGCGTCCGACGAAGGGATTGTCGGGCGGGATGCTGCCGTCGTCGCGCAGGCGCAGGATCTTGCCGAAGTCGTTGTCGAGCGTCTGCGCCCTCATGCGCTGGCTCGTGTCCTCCGACCCGTTGCAGCACAAGGCATCGCGGTCGCCGACGGTCATCAGGATCGTCCCGTCGCGCAGGAACATGATGCGCCCGGGATTCGCGCCCGACTTGTCCCAGGCCTCGGCGACGAACAGCTCCTTGAAGCCGGTGAGCGTGTCGCCCATCAAGGTGCCGCGGCCCAGGGCCATGGTGCTGCCGCGCGGGCCGTGCTTCTGATACGACAGGTAGACGAGGCGGTTCTGCGCGAACCCGGGATGCAGCGCGATGAAGTGCAGGTTGTCGTTGACGTTGCCGGTAGCCCCGGCCGGCACGGGTGGCGTTTCCCAGGCCGGCTTCGGCAGCAGCACCCCGTCGCGGATCACGCGCAGCTGGCCCGGCTGCTCGCTCACGAGGATCGTATGTTCGTCGGGAAACGCCACGCTGTATGGATGCGCGAGCCCGCCCGACACCAACGTGACCTTGATGCGCTGCCCGGTGGAGGTGTTCAAGGTGACAGGGCCTGCGGCAGCCGCAGACGGCGACGGCGCAGGAGCCTGTGCGAGAACCAGCGAAGCGCCTGCGAGCAGCGCCGCGGCGATGGCGGCGGCCGAGATCGATCTGCGAACGGTCATCTAAGGACTCCGGCCGGAATAAGGTTGCCGGCGGCTAGTGTTGCGCAAACGGGTTGCCGCCGAGCGCGTTCGAGATCGCGGCGATCGCTCGCTGCGCGCGCACGCTGTTGCCGGCGCTGTCGAGCGGCGGGGATACCACGGCGATGCCGAACTTGCCCGGTGAGACGGCAATGATACCGCCGCCAACGCCGCTCTTGGCCGGCAGCCCGGTGTGATACAGCCACTTGCCCGAGTCATCGTACAAGCCCGCGGTGGCCATGACGGCGAGCACGCCAGGCACCCTGCTGGTGTCGATGACCTGATTGCCGGTAACCGGATTCCTTCCGCCGAACGCCAACGTCGCGGCCATGACAGCGAGATCGCGCGCGTTCACGCCGATCGAACACTGGCGCGTGTAGAGATCGACGGCCTGCTGCCAGTTGCTCTTGATGTAGCCGTAAGCGAGCATCAGCGCGCCAATGGCCTGGTTACGCTGGTTGGTGTCGGACTCCGACTTGTAGACGTCCGCCATGATGGACAGCTGACGTCCCGCGGCCGCGCCATGGAAGCCGAGGATCCTGTTCCACGCCTCGTCAGCCGACGCCCCGAGCACCATGCTGGTGGCGGCGATGGCCCCGGGGTTGACGAGCGGATTCATCTCAGGCGCCCCCGCGCCGACGACGGTGTGAATCGCCTCCACCGCGATGATCGAGTTGAATCGGGCGCCAGTGGCATCCACGCCGATCCGCTTCTCGACCGACTCCAGCCCCTGCTCCTGAATGACCTGCGCCATCGTGAAGACCTTCGAGATCGACTGGATCGAGACCTCGGTCTTCACATCGCCGGCGGCATGGACGCTGCCATCCATCGCGACCACGGCAATTCCGAACAGCGCCGGATCCGCGCAGGCCAGCGCCGGAATGTAGGCGGCGACCGAGCCCTCGTCGAGAGCTCTGAACTTCGTGTAGGCGGCATCGACCGCCTGCTGGACGTCGCCGCCGTTCATCGCAGGCACCTGGCTGGCCATTGTACAAGTGCCGGATCGGAGTCGGCAGCGGTATCGGCAACGATCAACAGAAGCATGCCGACCCACGAGCACATTCGACTGTCTTCACACTGTCAGCGCGATCAGTCGTACCATTTCGCCGTGTCGATCATCGTGCAGAAGTACGGGGGCAGCAGCGTCGCGGACGTCGGAAAGCTTCGCTACGTCGCCGAGCGTGATGCTGACCGCGCGCCGCGGACATCAGGTGGTCGTCGTCATCGCCGCGACGGATGCGCGCATCATCGAGGTGCGGCCGTTTCGCGTGCAGGACGAGCTTGCTCGCGGCCGCTTCGTCGTCGTTGCCGGGTATCAGGGCGTGTCGTACAAGCGCGAGGTCACCACGCTGGGACGCAGCGCCGAGGGAGGATAGCAGTCCGCACGCGCTGGCCGCCGCTACGCACGTGCGGTATCTCGTTGGTGAAGATTCGCTCGCGGTCAGCGTGTGATCTCGACCCTGCCTGGATGCGCCAGGGGGGTGAGGCGCACGATCACGTCTTCCGTGGCAGCGTCCGGGCTCGCCGATCCCGCGGCGTTGTTCGTCGCCAGATAGAACGTCCCGCCGGCACCCATCACGATGTCGCCGACACGGTCGCGCAGCCCGGCGAGTCGGCTGTCCGACAGAATCGGCACGGTGAGCCTGATCGCGCCAGGCGATTCGCTCACTGGCGCGGCGACGAGCGCGCGGGCCAACGTGCGCGCGCCTGACGCCCCGCCCCGAAGCATCAGGACGTCCGGCGTCCGGCCAGCGCCCGCCGCCATGCGGAGGCCGGACGCACCTTCGGTGGCGCTCGCCACACGCCCGACCGTGAGCGGCCGAAGCAGCGCCTCGCCGTTTTCACCCGCAAAGGCCGCCCACAATGCGCCCGTCGCCGGATGCCACGTGAATCCGAGCGGATGCGCGTCCACTCCGGTCAGCGGCCCGACGCTCGGCAGGCGGCCGTCGTCCGAAAGCCGCAGCATCGACGCCTGCGGCCGGCTCGCGGCGGGCTCGTTGTTGAATTCGACGCCCAACGGAAGGGCCAGATACAAGAACCCGTCGGGCCCGAATGCCAGGCGGGGTCCTCCTTCTGACGGCGCGCCATCGTCGCGCAGGTCGCCTGCAGCGGCACCCTCAATCGTGACCGGGGCTTCGAACACTGTCGCCGGCTCGCCAAGCCGGTCCCCCACCTCGCGCAGGCGGACGATTCGCAACAACGTCCGACTCACGCGCTCCCGGGCCAGGAACGAAACGTAGACAAAGTGATTGCGCAGGAAGTCGGGGTGAGGGGCCAGGCCCAGAGTACCGATCGGTGAGGGCTGAAGCAGTGCCCGCGCATCGAGCGCGGGCTCGCCGCTCTCGGGCTCGCCGGAGCGAACCACGCGCACTCGCCCGTTCGCCTCGGCGACCAGGAGCCGGGCGTCGGGAAGCCACGCCAACTGCACGGGCGCCACGAGACCACGAGCGACCACGTCAAGCGCAAAGCCAAGGCCGTCCGTCGTGGCCACTTCGCTCGGAAATCGGAGCGACGCGGGACGGACCAGGGCATCAGGAAGGGATGCCGCACTGATTGTGGCGCTGGCCGATACCTTCTGCACCGTGAGGCGATCGACCTGGACGCTCTCGAGCCCGGTCGCGGAGATGCTCGCCAGCGCGACGGTGTGAACGCCGTTCGTGAGTGGCGGAAGCGGCGCGCTGCAGGCAGCCTCCGGTGTCGCGCGGTTGCACGAGACGCCGTCAAGCCCGGCGGGGCGATCGTCCACGTAGGCGCGAAATCGGAGGGTAGAGACGTCTCCCGGCTGGTCCCACGCGAGGCGCTCGGTGCCGCGCACCGTGGTGGCACCAACAACCGCCGGCCGTTCGACAGGCGATGGCCCTGTCGGCGAGTCGTCGTCGCAGCCCGTGACGATCAGCGCCGCGGCTGCTGCCAGCGCGAGAGCCATCCGCGGGAACGCACCTCCCCGCAGTCGCGTCAGAACCAGGCAGCGCTCAGTGCCGGCCGCGATGAGGACGCTCGGGGCCACTCGTTGCTTCATACCGTGAGTATCGTCGCGACAGGCCCAAACCGGCAGGGTATTGCTCTAGCGGTGACCAAGCTCGACCGGCTACCTCAGCCGTCGGTCGGGAAACGCGGCGTGCCGCTTGGCTCTCCCACCGTGCTCACCCCCGATTCACGCGATCGCGACGATGCAATGCGGAGCGACGCTCGCCAAGACCGGCTGTCAACGCGAACGTCGTACCCTGAGTCATGGCGATCATCGTTCAGAAATACGGGGGCAGCAGCGTCGCGGACGTCGGAAAGCTTCGCTACGTCGCCGAGCGCGTGATGCAGACGGCGCGCCGCGGACATCAGGTGGTCGTCGTCGTCTCCGCGATGGGCGATACCACCGACGAGTTGCTGGCGATGGCGAAGCAACTCTCGCCAAACCCGGAGCGTCGCGAGCTCGACATGCTGCTCTCGGCGGGAGAGCGGATCTCGATGGCGCTGTTGTCGCTGGCAATCCGCGAGCTGGGCGGCGATGCCATCAGCTTCACCGGCAGCCAGTCCGGCATCATCACCAACGATCGTCACGTCGAT
>Ga0173480_10000379_pt1 | contig 14494 bp, 8 predicted proteins | sample NitcycUS209509C1_FD_122622 | JGI IMG/M metagenome (GOLD analysis project Ga0173480, IMG submission 122622) | Soil microbial communities from Arlington Agricultural Research Station in Wisconsin, USA - Nitrogen cycling UWRJ-S209-509C-1 (version... | ecosystem: Environmental > Terrestrial > Soil >... | reverse complement strand
GTCGACCGTGACGACGAGATCCTTCGCCTGCTCTTTGTTCGCGACGGTGATGGTGACGCGGCCGATCTTCGGCTCGATGTTCGACACCTCGCTCGAGGCGGAGGTCTGAGCGTCGCGCGCGGCCTGGGGCGCGTTCGCGGGCAGCACCTCCTTGATAACCTTCATGTACGCTTCGCGTGCCTTCACGTACTGGTTCAGCTTCGCGTGCGAGCGCGCGATGAAGAGCAAGTGCGGCAGCGCGTGGTAGAGCGACTCCGCCTTGCTGAAGCTGTCGAGGGCCTGATCGTATTTGCCCGCTTTGAACGCTTCCACGCCGGCCGTAGCGAGCTCACGTGCCGCAGCACGCTGCTCGTCCGATTGCGCAAAAGCAGAGAGCGGTGACGACAAGCAGGCCGCCACCAAGATTGAAGCCAGTGTCGCGTGAGCCCTACGCGTAGCCATGACGGGGTTCGCAGGATGCTACACGATTGTCCGCGCTCGCGAAGCAAGTGCTCAACACTTCGCAAGCACACATTGTGCGCTGTATTTCCAGCGCAGCTGAAGGCTCGCCCGCAGCGAGCCGATCGCTTGCGAAACGGGAGGCCTAAGCGACGCGCGCGACGCCGGACGCGGCTTCGGCCGTAGCGTCGGAAGTTCGCGGACCGGAGCCGCGCGCCGCTTCCTCGTCGCCGAGGTGCGCCTGGACTCGACCGGAGCCAGCCGGTCCGCCGAGCTCGGCGACCAGATCGCCCAGGCGACGCCGGAAGCGATCGCCAGCGCGTTGCGACGCGCAGAACGTGAGCACCCCGTTCGCTCCGAGCCGCGAGAGCAGGCTTTCGGCCACCGCACGACGGGCGGCTTCGGCCGTTTGGTCGGCGCGGAGGTTACAAGCGAGGACGGCCCGCACGACGAACGCCGAGCGCGGGAAAGCGCCCGCGATGAAATCGTCCACGCGCGCCGCGAACCCGAGCGGCCCTTCGCCCTCGATCTCCGCCACGACGCGGCAGCCACCGCGCGAGGCGACCAAAGTCGTCGGCCAGGCGGCGCCGAGCTCCACGACGACGAGCTCGCTTCCTTCAGGGCTATTTCGGGACATGGGTTTCCGGGATAAGGCTACGCGCGCTTAACGGGCAAAATTCCCGCGGCTTTAGGGCTCGGCGGCAAGGCCGTACGTCGAGCGCGCCAGTTTGACTACACTTCGAGCAGAATCCTCGCGGGTGCCTCCAGGCACTGCTTGATGCGGCGGAGGAACGTGACTGCCTCGCGGCCATCGACCAACCGATGGTCGTAGGTGAGCGCGACGTACATCATGGGGCGGATCACCACGGCGCCGTTCACGGCGATGGGGCGATCTTGAATCGCGTGCAGGCCGAGGATCCCGCTCTGCGGCGGGTTGACGATCGGCGTGGAGAGCAGCGAGCCGTAGATCCCGCCGTTGGAGATCGTGAAGGTGCCGCCCTGGAGCTCTTTCAGCTCGAGCTTGTTGTCTTTGGCGCGCTTACCGAAGTCCGCGATCTTCTGCTCGACCTCGGCGAAGCTCAGGCGATCGGCGTCGCGAATCACGGGCACCGCGAGCCCCTTGCCGCCACCGACTGCAACGCCGATGTCGTAGTGGTTCTTGTAGACGATGTCCGTGCCGCGGATCTCGCCGTTGATGGCGGGAATGAGCTTGAGCGCGTCGATCGACGCCTTCACGAAGAAGGACATGAAGCCGAGCTTGATGCCGTACTTCTCTTGGAACGCCTCTTGGTGCTCCTTGCGGAGCGCCATCACGGCGCTCATGTCGATCTCGTTGAAGGTGGTGAGGAGCGCGGCCTCGGACTGCGATTGAAGGAGCCGCTCCGCGACGCGCCGCCGGAACGGCGTCATGGGGACGATCTCTTCCGGTCCCACGGCGCTCGCGGGGGTTTCGAGCGACGGCACGTCGCGGTGCCGGAGCACATCCTCGCGCAGTAGCCTGCCACCCGGGCCCGAGGGCTCGACCTCTTCCTGACGCAGCCCGCGCTCCTTGAGCGCACGGCGCGCCGAAGGCATCACGCGCGCGAAGCCTTGCGCCGGCATCGAGTCGCGTTTTGCGCCGTCGCCGGCTTGTCCGCCGTCGCTCGGCGGGCTCGACGATTTGGTCGGCGCGGGCGCGGGCGCGGGCGCGGGCGCAGCTTCCTCCGCGCCCTCTTCCAAGAATCCGATCACGTCGCCGACGGCGGCGGACTGCCCCTGCTTGCGAACGATCTGCGTCAGGACGCCCGCGACGGGCGCGGGCAGATCGACGGTCACCTTGTCCGTCTCGATCTTGACGATGATCTCGTCGCGCTTCACGCGCTGCCCCTCACCCTTCAGCCACTCGCCGATCTGTACTTCGGTGACCGACTCGCCGACGGGCGGGACCTTGAGCTCGATGGGCATGACTCGGGGGGCTTCTTAGCGCCAGGGAAGCCAAATAACAATGACCCGGAAACGCCCGCGAAAGCTCTCACAAAACCGCGGGAACGCAGCGGGAAATGCGAACCCCCCGGGCGCGAGGAACGCTCAAGTACCTTTGGGGCACACCACCGCGCGCCATGCGCCCTCGCGTGTCGCGGCGCACACCGACACATCCGAAACGTAGAGGAACGCACGACGAGCGTTCGTTCGCGTGGCTTGACGCGTAACGAAAGGGCGCCATCCCCAGGCTGGAAGGTGACGTCACATGCGCGTATTCGTCACGGGTGCAACGGGGTTCGTCGGTTCCGCGGTCGTGCGCGCGCTCGTCGGCGCCGGACACGAGGTCGTCGGCTTGGTGCGCTCGGACGCGGGTCAACGGGCGCTCGAAGGCTCCGGCGCCGTTGCGCTACACGGCTCGGTGGAAGACGACGACACCCTGCGCGCAGGCGTGGACCGAGTCGATGCCGTGATCCACACCGCGTTCAATCATGATTTTTCCAAGTTCAAGCAGAGCTGCGAGTCGGATGGCCGGGTCATCGCGGCGCTCGGCGCGGCACTCGAGGGCTCCGCGCGACCTTTGATCGTGACGTCGCCGCTCGGCATCCTGCCGCGAGGCGTCTTGGTCAGCGAGGAGACGGCGCCGCTCTCGGGCCCGAACGCGCACCCTCGCGCAGCGACCGAGGCGGCGCTCGACGCAATCGTTCGGCGCGGGGTGCGTGCGACGGTCGTGCGCTTGCCGCCGACCGTTCACGGCAAAGGCGACCCCCACTTCGTGAAGGCCCTCATCGAGCTCGCGCGCGTGAAGGGCAAGTCAGCGTTCATCGGCGAAGGCGCGAATCGCTGGCCGGCCGTGCACCGTCTCGACGCGGCGCTCGTCTATCGCCTCGTTTTGGAGCGTGGCTTCGAGCCCGGGACGCGCTTCCACGCCGTAGCCGAAGAAGGCGTCATGCTCCGCGACATTGCCACGGCGATCGGTCGCGGATTGGGCGTCGGAGTCGGCAGCGAGGCCCCGACGCACTTCGGAGGCATCGCCGGCTTCGTCGCCCTCGATCTCCGCGCCTCGAGCACCCGCACCCGCCAAACACTCGACTGGCACCCAACCCACCCCGACCTCCTCGCCGACCTCGACCTCAACTACTTCGACACCTAGAAAGACGTCGAGCGATCCGCTCCGTCGAGCGGAGCGAGCGGATCGAACGAACGTTCATGCCTAACCGTCCGAATCAGACGCGAGGCCTGTCGATCGACCATGCTTCCAGGTCACCCCGGAAGCCCCGCGCTCACCCGAAAGCCTTTTCCAATAATTGAACCTGCTCGAGCTTATGACAGCTCGCCGAGCCGGTCGCGGGACTCGCCGACTCCGCGCGGCACGCGGAGGTCAAGGGGAACCTTCCGAACAGCATGCTCCCGAAGCGCGCTTTGATCGTGCGCCAAGCGCCCATGTTCTCGGGCTCCTCTTGGACCCACACGGCGGGAGTGCCGTCTTCGAGGTGCTCGACGGCGGCGTGCAGGTACATGTCGGGCAGCGGGTAGAGTTGCTCGAGGCGGACGATCTCGACATCCTCGCGACCGAGCTCCGTACGGCGCTTTTCGAGGTCGTAGTAAACCTTGCCCGTGCAGAGGAGCACGCGCGAGGTGCGCTTCTGCGCGCGCGCCTCGGGGCTGCGCGCATCGGGGATCACGCGGTGGAAGCGGCCCTCCGCGAGCTCGTCGAGCGGGCTCACGGCTTGCGGGTGGCGGAGGAGGCTCTTCGGCGTGAACACCACGAGCGGCTTGCGCCACGGTCGCACGGCCTGGCGGCGCAAGAGGTGGAAGCACTGCGCGGGGGTCGTCGGCTGACACACCTGGATATTTTCCTCCGCGGAGAGCGTGAGGAAGCGCTCGAGCCGCGCGCTCGAATGCTCGGGCCCCTGACCCTCGTAACCGTGCGGCAAGAGTAGGACGAGGCCGCTCAGGCGCTTCCACTTGTCCTCCGCGCTCACGATGAACTGATCGATGATCACCTGCGCGGCGTTCGCGAAATCGCCGAACTGCGCTTCCCAGAGGACGAGCGCGTCCGGCCAATCGAGGCTGTAGCCGTACTCGAAGCCGAGCACCGCCGCCTCGCTGAGCGGCGAGTTGTAGATCTCGATCGGCGCCTGATCGGCCGCGAGGTGGCAGAGCGGCATGTGCGTGCGCCCGTTCTCCTGATCGAAGAGCACGGCGTGGCGATGGCTGAACGTCCCGCGCCCCGCGTCCTGGCCGGTGAGACGCACGCGCACGCCGTCCGTGACGAGCGTGGCGAACGCGAGCGCTTCAGCCGCGCCCCAGTCGAGCGGCTTCTCGCCACGCGCCATCGCGCGCCGGTTGTCGAGCAGCCGGCTCACCTGCTTGTGAGGATGGAAGTCGTCGGGCAAAATCGTCTGCCGCTCGAGCAGCTCGCTCAAACGCGACCGCTGGACGCGCGTGTCGGCGTCGGGCACGTTGGCTTCCGGGCCGCCCTGGTGGCCTTTCCAGAAGCCTCCGAGCCAATCCTGCACGCGCACGTAGTCCGAGCGACGCGCCTCACTGAGCTCGCGCTCCAGATGCTCGCGACGCTCGACGGCGATGCGATCGGCCTCCTCGCGCGTGACGCCCCCGAGCTCGAGCAGGTGCTCGAGGTAGCCGTCGCGCACGCTCTTCCGCTCCGCAATCGCGCGATAAAGGAGCGGCTGCGTGAACGCCGGCTCGTCGGTCTCGTTGTGGCCGAAGCGACGGTAGCCGTACATGTCGATCACGACATCGCGCGAGAAGGTGTCGCGGAAGTCCATGGCGAGCCGCACGACCTGGGCCACGGCCTCCGGGTCTTCACCGTTGACGTGGAAGATCGGGATCTGGAGCATCTTCGCGACGTCGGTCGCGTAGGTGGTCGAGCGGCCTTGTGAGGGCGGCGTCGTGAAGCCGATCTGGTTGTTGATGACGACGTGGATCGCGCCGCCCGTCGTGTAGGCGTCGAGCTGGCTCAGATTCAGGGTCTCTTGGATGATGCCCTCGCCCGCGAACGCCGCGTCGCCGTGGATCGTCACGGCGAGCTTCCGGCTGCGGGCCCGATCGCCCGCGCGATCCTGCTTGCCGCGCGTACGGCCGAGCACCACCGGATCGACGAACTCGAGGTGGCTCGGGTTGAAGCAGAGCGAGAGGTGCACCTTGCGCCCGCTCGGCGTCGCGAAGTCCGAGCTGTGGCCGAGGTGGTACTTCACGTCGCCGCTGCCGAAATAGAGCTCCGGATCGGCGTCCTGGAACTCCCGGAAGATCTCGCGCGGGCTCTTGCCCATGATGTTCGCGAGCACGTTGAGCCGGCCGCGGTGCGCCATGCCGAGCACGATCTCGTCCACCTCGTGCGGGTCGGCGGCGTGGTCGATCAAGAACGCCAAAAGCGGGATCAGGCTCTCGGAGCCCTCGAGCGAGAAGCTCTTCGCGCCGACGAACTTCTTCTGGATGAACTCCTCGAAGATCGTCGCGTCCGTGAGCTTCGTGAGGATGCGGAGCTGCTCGGCGCGCGACAGCTCGATGCGGTTCTCGCTGCCCTCCATGCGATCCTGCAGCCAATTCTTCACCGTCAAATCGTCGATGTGCATGAACTGCACACCGATCGACCGACAGTACGTGTTGGTGAGGCGCGTGAGCATTTCGCGCAGCGTGAGCGTCTCGGCGCCGAAGATGGTGCGGCTCGAGAATTTGCGATCGAGCTCCGCGGCGCCGAGGCCGTAGAACGCGGGGTCGAGCTCGGGCCAGCTCGGGCGGGGCAGGCCGAGCGGATCGATGCGCGCCATCATGTGACCGCGGACTCGGTACGCGCGGATCAGTGCATCGACGGCGTCCTGACGAACGGCGATGTCCGGCACGCCGTTCGGCGCAAGCGACGACCCGTTGGCGCTCTTGCCGTTGGTCTTCGCGACCTGTCCGTTGGTCGCTCCGCCGCCGAACAGACTCGACGGCTTGAAGGACGGACCGAGCTGCGGCTTGTGGGCAAACTCCGAATCGGAGCCGAGCGAGGCGAAGAGCTCGCGCCACGCTGCCGGCACGGCTTGTGGGTCACGCATGAACTCCGCGTAGAGCTCCTCGACGAACGGCAGACTCAGCGTATCGAACGCGCTTTCCATGTTGATCCTGTCCCCCGAGGGCTCGGGGTTTTGGTCCGCCCCGGACCACGGGTCAAGACCGTGTTTCGGGCCCGCCCATTTGGGTCGCGCCTCAGGCCGCCCCGGGCGAGCCCAGGGCCGCATTTCGTGAATGTTTCAAGCCTCGCGGTCGATGCCGAGCTCGCGCAAACGACGGAGGAACGTCGGGTAGGAGATCCCGAGCACCTCCGCCGCCGCGCCGCGCCGCCCGTTCATGTGCTCGAGCACGCGCTGCACGTAGGCGCGCTCGACCTGATCGACCGGGGGCGGCGCACCGTCCGCTGGCAGCGGCACGCCGAAGAACACATTGGTCGGCACGCTCGTCTGCGGGCGCGGCGGCAGCACGATGTCGTCGGGCGAGATACGGCTGTCGGAGCTCAGGATCACCGCGCGCTCGATGATGTTCTTGAGCTCGCGAACGTTGCCGGGAAAGTCGTACTGCTTGAGCTTGGCGAGCGCCTCGCTCGAGAGACCCGCAGCGGGCTTGCGCATGCGGCGCGCACACTGATCGACGAACACCTGCGCCAAGTCGGCGATCTCCTCGCCGCGCTCGGCGAGCGACGGCACGTTGAGCACGAAGACGCTCAGCCGGTGGTAGAGGTCTTCACGGAATTTGCCGGCCTTGACGAAGGCGTCGACGTCGCGGTTCGTCGCGGCGATGACGCGCACGCTGACCTCGATCTCGCGCTCGCCACCGAGCCTCCGGAAGCGCTGTGCGTCGAGGAACTTCAGGAGCTTGGCCTGGGAGTGGTCCGGCAGCTCCGCGATCTCGTCGAGGAACAGCGTCCCCTTGTCCGCCATCTCGATCAGCCCGCGGCGCGACGTGCGCGCGTCGGTGAACGCGCCGCGCTCCCAGCCGAACAGCGTGCCCTCGATGAGATCGGCCGGAATCGCCGCGCAGTTCACGTCGACGAAGGGCGAATCGGTGCCGGCCGGCGGATAGGTGAAGCGATGCAGCGCCTCGGCCGCATGCTGCTTGCCGGCGCCCGAGGGCCCCACGAGCAGCACGGGGGTGAACGGGCTCTTCGCGAGCTGCTCGAGCGTATGCATGAAGCTGCGCATCGCCGCGCTCTTCGGCGCCGGCGCGTGCGGCTGCGACAGCCGCTGGCTGAGCTCGAGACGATCGCGGAGGCCGCGCACCTCGAGCGCCTTCTTCACCTTGAGCAGGAGATCCGTCGGTTGCACCGGCTTTGCGAGGTAGTCCACGGCGCCCGCGCGCAGCGCCTCGACCGCGTTGGAGATGTCCGCGTACGCCGTCACCATGATGACGAGCGGCGCCGAATGACCCTCGGCGCTGATCTCGCGCAAGAGCTCCATACCGTCGCCGTCGGGCAAGCGCCGATCGAGCAAGACCACGTCGGGCACGGCGCGATCGATCTCCTTGCGGGCGCGCGCCAGGTTGCTCGCGGTGCGCACCTCGAACCCTTCGGGAACGAGTGCGCTCTCGGCGAGAACGCGGAATATCTGCTCGTCATCGACGATGAGAACGGTGGGCTTCAAGCGTTACCTCCTGGCAGGGTCAAAACGAACGTGGCGCCCTGCTCGCTCGGGGCGAGCACCAGCTGGCCGCCGTGGGCGCGCGCAATGCGCTGCGAAAGCGCGAGGCCGATGCCGACGCCGCTCGGCTTGCCCGAGTGGAACGGCTCGAAAAGCTGCGCCGTGATCCCTTCGGCCAATCCGGGACCGTTGTCGGAAACCTCGAGACGAATGCCGGTCGGGTCGGCCGGGTCGCGCGTCAAGTGCACGTCGATGCGCGGTGTGCCCGCGGACGAGCTCACCGACACGGCCTCGATCGCGTTCGTGATCAGATTCGAGAGCACGATGTGAAAGAGCTGGGGATCGAGCTCGCACGCGAGCTCTCCGGGTGGCAGCGACAGCTCGAGCGAGACGCCCGCGTCCTTGGCCGCGTGCTCGAGCAGGGACGTGACCTTGGGCACGAACTCGGTGAGATCGACGCGCACCTTGCGCGGCACGATGCCCTTCGAGAACGTCATCAGCTCGGCCGTGAAGTTCGTGAGGCGCGAGATCTCACCGCGCAGCTCCTGCAACGCCGTCGCACGGCCCGGTGCGCGCTCGTCGCACGCAAGCTCGGCAGCCATGCGGATGCCGTTGAGCGAGTTCTTGACCTCGTGCGCGATCAGATTCGCCGCTTCGCCGACGCGCTGGAGCCGTTCCTCGCGCACCGCCTGCTCCTCCGAGCGGCGGAACGCTTCGAGCGAGCGCCGCAAGAGCGCGACCAGCACGAAGAGCGGGACGGCGGCGATCGCGAGCGCGACGGCGAGGCGCGTCTGGATACGGCGCCGCGCCTCGCGCAGGAGCTCCTTTTCGGGGACCAGCAGCGATAGCTCGAGCTCGGTGCCCTGCACGGGCGACGTCGCGACCACCGTGCGGGTTCCGGATAGGTCCAGCGTCGTGACGCGCGCGCCCTCGTCCCGCGCGAACGCGCGTCGCCAGCCCTCTTCCGTGGCGTAGGGAGGCGGCGCCGGCGGATAGACGATCTGCCCGCCGCGAGCGGAGAGCACGGTGCTCACGTCCGCGCGCGCGCCGCCCACCGTCAGCATCTCGCCGTGCTTCAAGTCGACGGCGCCGAGCAGGGCGCCCGTGAGTGCGTTGGAACGAACGATGGGCGAGACGACGTAGAGGATCGCGTCCTCGGAGCGCTCGGGGTCGACCGGCACGATGTGCACCGAGCGCCCGCGCAGCACGTTCACGAACCACGACCGGTCGCCGAAGCTCTGGCGCGGCAAGAAGTGCTCGGGTTCTTGCCAGAGCACGCGTCCGTCGGTACCGAGGATCGCCACGCCGAGGTTGAAAGCCGTGCTGCGCTGGTGCGATAGGCTGACGAGGCTCTTCTCGGGGGAGAGGTTCTGGTCGAGCAGGCTCACCTCGGAGCGGAGGCCGAGACGCCGCAGCTGCTGAACGAGCAGATCGAGATAGCGGACGAGGTAATGGCCGCGGAGGTTCGCCTCGGCGAGCAGCTGGTCGCGCAGCTGGTCCTCCTCATGAGAGCGCTCCGTCGTGAGGACGCCGATCACGAGGGCGAGCGCGGCCGCAGCCGCAGCCAAGTAGATGCCGACGGCCGCTCGCGCGAAGCGGGTGTGCGCCGCGGCAAGCGCCGTCGCGGTGCCTCTGGCTGCCGACTCAGGCTCGCCCATGGATGAGGCCCCGGACAGCAAGCTGCGTGCCGGAACTTTTCGTTCAGATTTGCAGGCTTTTTTTATCCCGGCGTCCTGATGTGAATATTTTATTCACAAGACTATGAAAAAAATGTTCAGCGCTCCCCGTGAATTCCAGTGTCACCGAACGCGAAGGCAGCCGTCACAGAGGAAGGCGTAGATCTGTTGGGTGAGGACCTCGGCGCTCTCCTCGGTCAGGCCGAGCGTTACCGCTTGATAGAGGAGCTCCTTCAACGCGCCGAGCGCCATGTAGGCGAGCACGCGGGGCTCACCGTCGGCGACGATCCCGAGGGTCTGTCCCTCCTTCAGGGTCTCGACCAGCAGGCCGACCATGTTGTCATAAAAGACAGCGAGCTTCCGATCGAACGTCGGATCCACGCCCACGGCATCCGTGAGCAGAATCTTCGTCATGGGACGCTCGGCCAAGCAGGTGCCGATGATGCGCCGAATATTCTCATGCACCTGCTCGCCAACGCTGCGCGACGGATCGTCCGTGACGATGCGAACGATCGCGACCGCAACCTGTGAGCCGAAGCGGTCGATGAGATCGCTGAAGATCGCCCGCTTGTCCTCGAAATAGAGGTAGAAGGTCCCACGCGCTACGCCGGCCTGGAGGGCGATGTCGTCGATGGTGGTGAGGTGGTAGCCGCGCTTCGCGAAGAGTCCGCGCGCCGCGTGCAGGATTTGCTGACGCCGCTCGGCCTTCGCGACAGGCGGTCTGCGCTTTTTTGCCACACGAGGCACCGCCGAAGAATAGGAGGAAGCCGGAGCGAGCACCAAACCCTTGGGAGTTTCCTGCCTCCCGTCGGGCGGTCTCGTCGTCACGGCACGGCTGTTTTTGCCCGCCAAACTGCTCGCCCTTCCTTAAGCGTCACAGAAAGCGCGCCGCTCACGAGCCCACCGAAGAGTAGTGGAATGGAAAATGACCGTGCGTGTTTTTTCTTGAGCGAGCCCCCAACTCGAAAGTCTCTAGGTGTAGGTACGTTGAGATTAACCCGCCAAAATGCCCCAGTCTCAATTCGAGCCACCCCGACAGAACCGGCTCACGCTCGGCACCCCGGTCGCGGCGAGCGCGCAAGCGCGCTCGCTCTAGGCCAAACCAAAGCGATCGAGCCCGAGCGAGATCGCGTGACGGAGAGGCGGGGCTGCGCCCACTAACCGACTGCGGGTTGACGTTGCCTAGGGTCGGCCCCAGACGAGTAAGAGCGCCTTGCAACAGCGAAGCCAGATCGACCATCATGAGGGGGTTCGACAGGCGAAGTCTGTTCGGGGCGCGGGGTCCACAACAGCACGATTAGGCGCGGGGTCAGCTTGGAAACGAACGGTTTGGTGAACAAGGTCAGGGCTAAGAAGCGCGCGCGTAGCGCGGCGACGGCTGTAGGTCTTTCGGTCCGCGTGCCGGAAGTCTGGAAGCAGCTCGTCGCTGGGCGACTACCGGTGACACGGTTCTACGAGCGCTCGGGTCGTCGTTACATCGTCGTAACCCCTTCGGGTGGTAGTGACGAGCTGACAGCGCGGCAACGACAGATTGTCGCTTTCCGCGCCTACGGCGAGACGACGAAACACGTCGCACACGAGCTCGGCGTTTCGGAGCCCACCGTCATCCGCGAAATCGGAACGGCGCTTCGAAAGCTCGGTCTCTCGAGCGAGGTCGAGCTTCCAATTCTCTTCGGAGCCGCGCTACGATCGGGGCGTCGTGCGTAGAGCAGGTGTACGTAGGTCCAAGGCGAAGAAGCCGCGTTCGGGCTCGCAAGGAAAAGCGTCGCGTTCGAGCGGGCCGGGGACGACTCCGTCCACGGGCCGCGTGCGGCAGTGGGTGAAGCAGTCACCCTTCCGCATCCCCAAGGGGATGAAGGTCGCGAAGACGAGCGAAAAGGGTAAATCCGTGCTCGTGGTGAGCTTCCCCGTGCCGGACATCGACTGGCAGAAGGAGCTCACGGAGGCCGAGATCGCGGTCGTGCACGACGTCCTCGCCGGCCTTTCGAACGCGGAGATCGGCGATAAGCGTGGGACCGCCTTGCGCACCGTCGCGAATCAGGTCGCCGCCATCTTCCGGAAGCTCGGCGTGAGCTCGCGCCTCGAGCTCAGCCTCTACGTGCTGAGCGATCGCGCGACGCTGCGACGGCGCTGAGCGCGACGCACGAAGGCGCCGTCGCGTTACCCGACGCGTAGGCTTCGGCGTTCGTTCAACCGGCAAAACCTGCGTCCCACGGCCATGCCGTTCCGGACGGCGGGCCGCCCCCCGCCCGACGTTCGCCTGGGCCGAGCCCGATTGACGCTCGCGTCAACGACGGCATTTTTTGCTGGGAGCTTGCCTCCGGGCGCGATCTGAAGACTACTGACGCCCGTGTCACCGGGTACACGTTTCCCCCGGGGGACCAAGGGCCACGGATGAGCGATCTCGTCATCGGCATGGATGTGGGCTCGACGACGGTCAAGGCCGTCGTGATCCAGCCCGAGACCAAAGAGATCCTCTGGCACGACTACCAGCGCCATCACACGAAGCAGCCGGAAACGGTGCTCGAGTTTTTGACGCGGATCCTCGCCGCGTTCCCCGACCAGCCCGCTGACGGCTGGCGCATGTTCCTCACGGGCTCCGGCTCGGGGCCGCTCGCGGCGCCGACGGGCGGCAAGTTCGTGCAGGAGGTGAACGCCGTCACGCTCGCCGTCGAGCACAAGCACCCCGACGTGCGCAGCGTGATCGAGCTCGGCGGACAAGACGCCAAGATCATCATGTTCAAGGAGGACGAGAAGACGGGCCAGCGCACGGCCACGACCTCCATGAACGACAAGTGTGCGTCCGGCACCGGCGCGACGATCGACAAGTGCATGATCAAGGTCGGCGCGGAGCCGGGCTTCGCGACCTCGTTGCACTTCCAGGACGAGGCGCTGCACCACGTGGCCGCGAAATGCGGCGTGTTCGCCGAGACCGATATCGTGAACCTCGTGAAGGGCGGCATCCCGAAGGACGAGGTGTTGAACTCGCTCGCCGACGCGATCGTGCTGCAGAACCTCTCGGTCCTCACGCGCGGCAACACGCTGAAGCCCCGCGTGCTCTTGCTCGGCGGACCGAACACGTACCTGCCGTTCCTGCGCGAATGCTGGCAGCTGCGCATCCCGGAGACGTGGCGCGACCGCGGCTTCGACTACCCGAAGGACGTGCCTCCCGAAGAGCTGATCTTCGTGCCGAAGAACGCCGACCTCTACGCGGCGTTCGGTGCGGCCGTCTACGGCATCGCCGACGGAGGCGAGGCGGGACGCTTCAACGGCGTGGCGAGCCTGCACGACTTCATCACCAACGGTCGCCGCGCACGGCTCGGTGAGCAGGCGGGCCCGCCGCTGTCGTCGAACCAGACCGAGACGGCGACGTTCGTCGACATGTACAAGGTGCCCAAGTTCGTCGCGCCGAAGCTCGGCGCGGGGCAGAAGGTGCGCGGCGTGATCGGCATGGACGGCGGGTCCACGTCGTCGAAGGCCGTCGTGATCGGCGAGGACGGCGAGATCCTCGCGAAGGCATACCAGCTCTCGAAGGGCAACCCGCTCCAGGACACGAAGGAGCTCATCCAGCAGCTCGTCACGCATTTCGAGAGCCAGGGCGCAGAGCTCGAAGTGCTCGGCTTCGGCGCCACGGGCTACGCGGCGGACGTGCTCGACGAGACGGTGCTCGCCGACGTGAACATCGTCGAGACGGTCGCGCACATGATGAGCGCGGTGCACTTCTTCGGCGACATCGACGTCGTGTGCGACATCGGCGGGCAGGACATCAAGGTCCTGTTCATGAAGAACGGTGACATCCAGAACTTCAAGCTGTCGAACTCCTGCAGCGCGGGCAACGGCATGCTGCTCCAGGCGATGGCCGATCAGTTCGGCATCCCCGTGACCGAGTACGCGGAGACGGCGTTCAAGGCCGAGCTCGCGCCGAAGTTTTCGTACGGCTGCGCGGTGTTCCTCGACTCCGATCGCGTCAACTTCCAGAAAGAGGGCTACCAGAAGGAGGAGCTCCTCGCGGGGCTCGCGCAGGTGCTGCCGAAGAACGTCTGGCAGTACGTGGTCCAGATCCCTCGCCTCGCGTCGCTCGGGCGGAAATTCGTGCTGCAGGGCGGCACGCAATACAACCTCGCCGCCGTCAAGGCGCAGGTCGATTACATCAAGCAGCGCGTGCCGAACGCCGAGGTGTTCGTGCACCCGCACACGGGTGAAGCCGGAGCGATCGGCGCCGCCATCGAGACCTTGCGCCGCTACAAGCGCTCGGGGAAGTCGCGCTTCATCGGGCTCAAGGGCATCCTGGACCTCGAGTACACGGCGACGACCAACGACTCGACGACGTGCCACTTCTGTCCGAACGAGTGCAAGCGCACGTTCATCGACGCGAAGCGACCCGACGGCTCGCAAGCTCGCTACATCTCCGGCTTCTCCTGCGAGAAGGGGACGGTCGAGAGCAAGGAAGCGATGCTCGCGCTGATGGCGGAGCGCAAGAAGACGGCGGCCGAGTTCCCGAACGTGGTCGATTACGAGTCGAAGCGCGCGTTCGTGCACCTCTACGACGCGGCGCCCATGCCCGCCGAGGGAACGCCGATCGAGGACGTGCGCGTCGTGAAGACGCTCTTCCGCGTGAAGCACGAGCGTGTCACGCGCCCCTTCCGCCGCTCGAGCGAAGCCGCCGCGAAGCGCCGCAAGACGCTACGCGTCGGCATCCCGCGCGTGCTCAACATCTATTCGACGGCGCCGTTCATCCGCACGTACTTCGAGGCGCTCGGCTTCGGCAAATCGAACGTCGTG
>Ga0173480_10000378_pt1 | contig 14518 bp, 10 predicted proteins | sample NitcycUS209509C1_FD_122622 | JGI IMG/M metagenome (GOLD analysis project Ga0173480, IMG submission 122622) | Soil microbial communities from Arlington Agricultural Research Station in Wisconsin, USA - Nitrogen cycling UWRJ-S209-509C-1 (version... | ecosystem: Environmental > Terrestrial > Soil... | reverse complement strand
GACGTCGGTGACCGGTCGCCACGGCTGCTGGGCGATGACGCGAGCGGGTAGCAGGCCGCTCACGACGGCCATGGCACACAGCACGACTGCCCGACGCATGATGCCTCCGACCCGCTTCGTGGCCGTTGCGGTCCCGGCCGCTGGTTATGCTGCGGGAGAAAGTATCACGCCGGGTGAATGGAGGGCCGTTTGGATTTCCGGAGGATTCCGGAGGCCTGAAGGCCTCCGGCTACCTGTCCGAGCCCCGAGGCCCGAGCCCCGAGTCCCGAGCCTACTGCCCCGTATCGCACGCTTCCGTGATGCAGATCGACTCGAGCGTGCGTCCCATTGGTGGTGCGGGCATGCCCTGCGCCGTCATCAGCTTGCGCAGCAAGGCGCCGGCCTCGGGATGGCCGATGGCCGACTGCACGCCCACGCGCACGAGGCCGTCGGCGTAGTCCACCGCCTGCCAGGTGTGCACCGCAAGCGCGCCGCCGCGGTTGTCCGTGTTGCCGTAGTCGCGCACGTCGAGCTTGGCGCCACGGTCGGCAAGTACCTGGATGACGTCCGCGCGCCCCTTGTGAGCGGCGCCATGCAGCGCCGTACGGCCGGTGTCGGCCTGCAGGTTGACGTCGAGCCCGAGGTCGATCAGCAGCTTGACCGCATCGAGTGTGGCCTTGGGCGACCACTCGTAGGTGATCCCCTCCACCCAGCCGATGCCGGCGGCGACGTGCAGCGGCGACACGTTGAGCAGGGTGTTGATCTTCGGGTCGGCGCCGTGTGCAATCAGCAGCTTCATCAGTTCGACGTCGCCCGACTGCGAGGCACGCAGGAAGGCCGTGGCGCCGTTCTCGTCGAGCCACTGGTTGGTAAAGACCGTGCGCGTCTCGGTGCTGTCCTTCAACCGCGCGTTCACGTTGGCGCCCTTGGCGATGAGCAGCTTGATGAACTCGAGGTGATCCATGTCGCCCTTGCGGACGGGATAGTCACCCGACTCGATATTGCGGTTGTCGGTGGCGATGTAGAGCGGTACCCAGTCGCCCTTGTTGCCCAGATTCGGATTGGCACCGTGATCGAGCAGGTACGCGCCGAGGTTGTAATACCGGTTCTGCGTGGCGACGAGCAGCGGGCTCCAGCCGTACCCTGACGTCTGGTTGATGTCGACGCCGGCGGCCAGCAGCGTCTTGACCGACTCGAGATCGTTGGCCCGCACGGCGTAGATGAGCGGCGTCAGCGCGCCGCCGTCGGCCGGCGTCCCACGCCCACGTCCGCCGGCTGGCGGCGCTGCGGCGTCGTCTCCGGCGTCGCCCGCGCCGGCGTTTGCTGCGCCAGTGCCGGCAGCGGCATTCGCTCCAGCACCGGCACCGCGCCCGCGTCCCGCGCCGCCGCCTCGTCCGCCGCCTCCGCCGCCACCAAAGTTGAGCGATGACGGCTGGCCCGCCGCCCGTGCGGCACCCTGAGCTGCCACCTGCTTGCGCGGATCGTTGGCCTTGCCGAGCGCCGGTCCGCGTCCGCGAGGCGTCGGGCTCGACTGCGCCTTGATGTCGGCGCCCCGATCGATGAGCAGCTTGATGGCCGGTGCGTGCCCCTCGTCGGCGGCCCACATCAACGGCGTCGTGCCCCGCTGCGTTTCTCTCGCATTGACGTTGGCGCCGCGATCGAGGAGCACCTTCATGGCGTCAACGTTGCCCGTGCGCGAGGCCACCATCAGCGGCGATCGGCCGAGCGGCAGCTTCTCGTTGGCATCGGCGCCGGCTTCGAGCAGCAGGCCGAGCGCCTTGGCGTCGCCGTTGATGCTGGCCAGCCACATCGGCGTCGAGCCCGAGCGCGTCGCCGCCTTCACGTTGGCGCCCGATCGGACGAGCAGGTTGGCCATCTCGACATCACTGCGATAGACGGCCCAGTGCAAGGCGGTCGAGCCATCGTTCTGCGGCGCGTTGACGTCGGTTTTCTTCGCCAGGAGTGCGCGCACGGCGGCGATGTCGCCGCGCTGTGCCGCATCGGCGACGTCGCTCTTGCCGGCGGCGCTCGCGGAGGAGGCGATCAGGACGACGACGAGCGCGGCAAGGGCACGAAGGCGACGTGCACGAAGGCCACACATCACAGCGCCTCCAGCCGACCGGTGCTGTCGCCGAACGAGTCCTGGTGGATGTCGTACTTCTCGAGGACGCTGACCAGCAGGTTGCCCGTCGGCACCGTCTTGGTCGGCACGGCGATGTGGCGGCCGCCCTTGACTTTGCCGTTCAGCCCGCCGATGACCACGTGCGGCACGTCGTAGTGCACGTGCTGATTTGAATTGCCCATGTTGCTGCCGTAGAGGACGAGCGAGCGATCGAGCAGCGTGCCGTCGCCGTCCTTGACCTTGGCCAGCTTCTCGACCAGGTAGGCGACCATCTTCACGTGGTACTGGTTGATCTTCGAGAGCTGCGCGATCTGGCGCGGGTCCTCGCCGTGATGCGACACGCCGTGGAAGCTGGCGGTCGGCGCCTCGCACGCCGGATACGTACGCCCCGTGAGGTCGCGCGCGAAGAGCAGCGTGCCGACGCGCGTGATGTCGGCCTCGAAGGCGAGCGCCAGCAGCGAGAACTGCAGCTTGACGTGCTCGTCGAACGTCTGCGGCACACCCACCGGCACCGGCATGTCTTCCGGCGCCACATTCGACGCCTTCATCGCAATCTCGAGCCGGCGCTCGATCTCGCGGACGTTCTCGGCGTAGCTGTCCAGCCGCTCGCGATCCGGCGCACTGACGTCGCGGCGCAACCGGGAGAGCGACGAGTTGAGCGAATCGAGGATGCTCTGATCGCGCTTGCGGCGCATGTTGCGCTGCTCGGCCGTGCTGCCGTCGCCGAACATCCGCTCGAACACCACCTGCGGATTCAGTTCCATCGGCAGCGGCGACGTCGGCGACGCCCACGAGATCGTGTTCGTGTAGGTGCAGCTGTAGCCTTCGCCGCAGTTGCTCGAGTTGGCGCCGGGATCCTCCACCGTCATCTGCAGCGACGGCAGCAGGTTCTCGCGCCCGATCTTCTGCGCGATGATCTGGTCGATCGTCGTTCCGGCGTAGACGTCGGCGCCCGCCGTCTTGCGCGGCTTGTTCGCACACAGGAATGCCGCCGCCACCCAGTGATCGGCCCCGGTTACGCCCGGAGGCGGTTCAGCCGAGCGTGAATGCAGGCCACTGAGAATGGTTGTCTGCTTCGCAAATGGCTCGAGCGGCTTCCAGTTGAACGGCAGCTCGGTCGGCAGCGCGCCTTCCTTCTCCGGCACCCAGTAGCCCGGCGCCATCCCGTGCGGCACGAACAGGCCGACGAAGCGCGGCTTGGGTGCCGCGGCGGTCTGCGCCAGCGCCGTTGCCGCAGGAACCATCGCCTCGAGCAGCGGCAGAGCCAGCATGGTGCCGGCGCCGCGAAGGACTGTGCGTCTGGAAAGGTGCTTCTTCGTCAGAAACATGTATCACCTGTAGGCCGGGGCCTTCTGGCCCCGGCGGTCCGGCGGGTCCGAAAGGACCCGCCCTACGACTTCGCGACCCGCGTCGGCGTCGGCGCGGTCTTCTGGTTCATCCGGAACATGTCGCTCTTGACGATGGTCATCACCAGCGACGAAAAGTGATAACCGTTCTTTGCCGCGTCGTCCGTGATGCGGCGGATCATCGGCATGTCCTGATACTCCGTGCCGCGCCCGAGCGCATAGGTCAGCAGCTTTTCCGCCACGACCTGGGCGAACTGGTCCGCATACCGGGCGCGGAGCGACTGGCGCAGCTCAATCACGCCGTTGACCTTCGTGCCGTCGGGCAGCACGCCCGAGGCGTCGATCGGCTGTCCCTCGTCCAGCGTGCGCCATGCCCCCACGGCATCGAAGTTCTCCAGCGCCAGCCCCATCGGCTCGAAGATCTGGTGACACGACGAGCACGTCGGGTTCACCCGGTGCATCTGCAGCGCCTCCCTCATCGTCGGCGGCTTCGTATTGCCCGTCGTGTCCTGCTTGCGCTCGGTGAGCGCCGGAACGTCCTGCGGCGGATCGGGCGGCGACACGCCGAGGAACGTCTGGAGGTACCACTTGCCGCGCGCGACCGGCGACGTGCGTGCAGCGGCCGATGTGACCGTCATCAGCGCGCCCTTGCCGAGCAGGCCGCGCCGCATCTCGAGCGACGCCGGCAGCGTCACTCGACGGAAGCGTGGACCGTAGACGTTCGGAATGCCGTAGTGTTTGGCCAGCCGCTCGTTGACGTAGGTGTAGTTGCCGTCGAGGAGATCGAGGACGCTCCGATCCTCCTGGACGACCGCCGCGAAGAAGAGCTCGATCTCGCGCTGATAGGCGTTACGCAGGTTGTCGTCGAAGTCCGGGAACAGGTTTACTACCGGCTCGCTCGCCGCCAGCGAGCGGACGTTGAGCCACTGACCGGTGAAGTTGCGCACCAGCGCCTCGGATTTCGGATCCGCCAGCATCCGGCGCACCTGTTTCTCGAGCACCACCGGGTTCGACAGCTGCCCCTGCGCCGCGAGATCGATCAGCTGATCGTCCGGGATGCTGCTCCACAGGAAGAAGGAGAGACGCGCCGCGAGCGCGAGGTCGCTCACCTTGTACGAACGTCCCACCGCCACCGTCGCCGGCTCCGTCTCGCCACGGTAGATGAACTCCGGATCCGCCAGGATGCGCTGCAGCGCCGCCTCGATGCCGCCGTCGAATGAACCCTCTTCCTTGCGTCCCTCACGGTAGAAGGTCATGAGCGCGTTGACGTCAGCCGCCGTCATCGGACGCCGGAACGCGCGCTTGGCGAGCGTGGAAACAATCTGCCTCGCGCAGGGCGTCTCCTGTGCCGGCGAGGCTGGCTTGCAGGCGAAGATCCTGCGGCGCGCGGCCGTGTCGCCAGTGCCCTTCACGTTGTAGGGACCTTCGATCTCCACCTGTCCGACGTGCGGATAGAAGATGAAGCCCGGAATCGACCCCGGCGTGTTCATCGTCCGCTGGAAGGGGCGATTCAACTCCGAGCCCGGGATGTCGTTGGTGGCGATGAACGTGACGCCGACCGTGTGGAGTCCCGCCTTGACCGGCACCTTCGGTGTGGATCTGCCGTTGCCGGTGGTATTCGAAATCTCCTTGTCCCAGTCGAACACTTTCACGCGTTCGCCGTCCACGGTCACTTCCAGCTGTTCGCCCGTCACGCCGCCGAGCACGGCCTGGAAGTAGCCGGTGACGCCCTTCACCTTGAACGAGTAATCGCCGTCCACCGGAAACTGATGCTTGATGAGGATGCCGCCACGTGTGCCGAAGGGCAGCCCCTCGACGTGATGGTTCTGCGCGGTATCCGCTGGCACGTCGAACACTGCCTGTGTCGGCGCGGTCACGTCGCCCATCGCCAGCCGGCTGATTTTTCCCGCCGCCGACAGATATGCCTCCATCAGTGCCGGCGACATCGTCAAGGCGCCAGCGATGTTGTCGAAGCCGCGCGTGGAGTCGTCTGCAGGGAGGAACTTCGTCGCGTCCACTTCGAGCGCCAGCAGATCGCGAATCGCGTTCGTATATTCCGTGCGGTTGAGACGATGGAGCCCGGGAGCGGGGAGATGGGTCTGCGCACCGTGATCCAGCTGCGTTTCCATCCAGGAGACCATGCTGCCGAGATCCGTGTCGGACGGACGCGGCATGTTGGTCGGCGGCATCAGGCCCGCGCGCACTTTGCGAATCACCTTCTCGCCGACCTCGGCGTGGTCTGACAGACGCGCGAGGTCAAGCTGATCGAGCATCAGGTTCGCCGTCTTCGCGCGCGTGTTGTGACAGGTCACGCAGTACTTATCCAGGAGCGCACGCGTCGAGGCGGCGGTCTCCGCCGGTGCTGCGGGAGAGGCGGCGGTGGTGGCCGACTGCGCGCGCGGAGCCGGAACCGGGGCCTGTTGCGAGGCGGCCGGCGCCGGCGACGGCGCGGGCTTCGGGGCCGGGGCCGACTGAGCAGCCACGAGGGCGCCGGCGGCGGCCAGGAAACCGGCGGCAATAAGCGTCTTGGTCACGCCGCGATGATACGGGTCGGCGACCAAAAAATCGTTAAAAACTTGTTATTTCCGCTGACCGCCCGGGTGCGTCAAGACTGCCCCGGCAGTCCTGGGCTTCCCTGGGCACCGGAACCGAGGCCGAAGGGGTCAACCCGGCCGCAAAAGGCTGGGGAATGCTCGTTCGGACCTGGGTGGGCCGAGGCATAGAAGTCGTCACGGGGGCGGAGCAGGACGACGTCCGGCTGGGGTTCGGAGAAGCGGCTGAGCCGAATCGGATTCTGCATCCGGACGATCGCCTGAGCCCCCGCGCTCATGTTCATAACGCGGTTGGCCCGATCGACGGCAGCGGCATGAGGCGAGCCATAAGGCTGGCCCAATACTCAATGCCCAATGCCCAATGCCCAATGCCCAAACCCTGCAAGATTGCGCTTGAGCATTCGGCATTGAGCATTGTGCATTTCACGTTGATGGCCTATGGCTGGCGGCGTGGATAGACGATCATCGACTCCACATACGCCTGCAGCTTGTCGCGATTCTGCACGCGATAGCGGTCGTAATCCTGCGCGATGCCGGCATCGGGGGCGTGCAGCAGCACGTAGGGCTCCAGCATCCCCTTCTCGCGCAGACCGCGGATCGTCGAGATCTGCGGGTCGGTGATCGGCTGCCCCTTCTTTTCCTGCTCATCGGCGAAGGCCAGCAGCTGGTTGAAGGCATCGATCTCCTCGGCGAGGCTATGGCGATAGGCCGGCTCGTTGGGGTATCGCTTCCTGAATTCCTCGCCTACCCACATCGCCCGTCGCATCGAGTAGACAGCCCATGCCGCGCCCATCGTGTTCGCGGCGCCCTCTTTCAAGGTGCTCGGGTCGAAGGTGATCGACGCCCCGTCGTTCGTCTTCGCCACGTTGACCTGCGGCGTGATGACAGGACGGCCGAACCGCGCACCGGTGACCTGCCCCCACTGCGTGAGCCCGGTGCGCGCCGCCCCGTTGTAGGGTTCGGCGATGAAGGCGTCGATGAACCGGCTCCTCGCCTCCTCCGGCTTTCCGGACCGCAGCAGCGCGTCGCCCCAGTAACGATGTGCGGTTTCCGTGTCAGGCGAGAGCGCGATGGCACGGGCGAACCATTCGCCGGCGCGCTCGACGTCCTTCATGCGGTAATAACAGTCGCCGATGAACAGCGTGGCGTTGTAATGCGTCGGTTCGACGTCGAGTGTCTTCTGATAGTGGGTGATAGCCTGCGCGAAATCGCCTCTGGCGAAGGCCGCTTCGGCGGTCTGCATGGCCGACTGCGCTTCGGCGCTGCTGGCGAGCGGCGGTTCGCCGCCGTCGGGTGGGATGGCATTGCCGAGCATGGCCAGCGGCGTGTTGTTGCCGAGCTCCCGCGTGCGCGTAAACGCCTGTTTGGCCCGGACGCGCATGAGTTTCCGCGCCTCGAGGTCAGGAAGCGTCGCCGCGCTCGACAGGAGCGCCATGGCGTAGCGCTCCCACACCAGGGCGTCGTTCGGCAGAACCTGCGTCAGCTCCTCGAGCATCGGCAGCGCCTCGGGATGGCGGCCGCGGTCGGAGAGGTTGAGGGCCTGTGTCCGCTTTGTGGCGACAGTCGTTCCTGGTATCAGCTCCTGCGCGACGACAGGCGCAGTAATAAGGAAGCATGCAAGCAACGCCAGCACTCTCAGGCCAGTCGATTTGGCAGACATGGGGGGTGTCCTCGCGGGATTAGACACCAGATAGAAGAATCCGGCCTGAGGCCCAGCGGTTTCCCTGGTCGGAGGCGCGCTCATGCATCTCGGGCGCTGAGGTGAACGTGGCGCTTATACGGGTGATGATCAGGCCATGGAATACGCCCGGCGGCCGTGCGACGCTGCAGCCATAGAAACGTCGGCTGTCGACGAAGTCGTTGCGCGCCGCGTCCGCCCTGGATGGATTCTGGCCGCCACCATCCTCGGGTCTGGCATGACCTTCATCGACAGCACCGTCGTCAATGTCGTCCTGCCGGTCATGGGAGAACAACTGCAGGCGAGCCCGGCGCAGTTGCAATGGATCGTCGAAGCGTACCTGCTGTTGCTGACCTCGCTGATGCTCCTCGGCGGGTCGTTTGGGGACCGCTACGGCCGCCGGCGCCTGTTCGTGACCGGAACGATGGTGTTCGCTGCGGCGTCCGCCTGGTGCGGCGCGGCGCCCGATGTGACACAGCTGATCGCGGCGCGTGCGCTCCAGGGCGCCGGGGCGGCGCTCCTGGTTCCAGGAAGCCTCGCCATCATCAGCAGTTCTTTCGGCGAGCGTGAACGGGGAGCGGCCATCGGTGCCTGGGCCTCTGGGACGTCGATCGCCGCCGGTGGTGGGCCTGTGCTCGGTGGCTGGCTGGTGGAGCATCTGTCCTGGCGCTGGATCTTCCTGATCAACCTGCCGCTTGCCGCCGTCACCGTTTGGATTGCCGTCACGCGTCTGACCGAAACCGGCGGCCGGGATCGGGGGTATGCGCTGGACTGGCGCGGCGCCTGTCTGGCCACGAGCGGCCTGGCGGCGCTGGTGTTCGGCCTGGTGCACGCCGGCAGCCATGGTCTCGGTGCCCCGCTGTCGGTCGCCGCGAGTGCGACTGGCGCAGTTCTGCTCCTTGCCTTCGTACTTGTCGAGCGGCGGCTCGAGCGGCGGTCCGGTGCCGGAGCGGCGATGATGCCGCTCTCGCTGTTCTCGTCACGTACGTTTGCCGGCACGAACGTGCTGACCATCTTTCTGTACGCCGCACTGTCGATGGTGTTCTTCGTGCTGCCGTTCGCGCTCATCGGACGCCACGGCTATTCCGTCGTGCAGGCGTCCACCGCGATGCTGCCGTTCGTGCTGGTGATGTTCGTATTCTCGCGCTGGGCCGGTCGGCTTGGGGACAGGCGCGGTCCGCGGCTCCCACTCGTCGCCGGTCCGCTGATCGTGGCCGGCGGATATCTGCTGATGATGAGAGTCGCGAGTGATGGGCGTTACCTGGCAGCTGTGCTGCCTGGCGTCATCACGATGAGCATGGGAATGGCCATCAGCGTCGCGCCGCTGACGTCGACCGTGATGGCGTCCGTGGACGCGCGTCACTCGGGCGTCGCATCAGGTATAAACAACGCCGTGTCACGACTGGCGTCGCTGCTCGCGGTGGCGATGGTCGGCGTGCTGTCGTCGGGACAGTTCGCGACCGCCCTGGCTCGCACCGCCGCCGTCGCGGCCGTGCTGGCGGTAATCGGCGCGGCCAGCAGCGCGATCCTCTTGCGTCGCGAGTCTGATCGAACGTAGGGCGGCGGGTCGTGCAGCCAGGACCGAGGGCGTATGTAAAACGTCTTCCCGGCGTCGTTCAGGTGTCCGTCGGATCCAGCGCGCTGACGTCTGTGCGATCGAGGATCCGCCCCACGAGCTCGCTGCCGAGAGCCGCCTCGCCGAACAGTACTGCCGACGCCACGCTGCCGCACACCACGATTGGGATCTGCCCGGTGATGAAGCGCGCCACCAGCGCCAGCCCTCCCGCGAGGAGCACCGCGGGCAGCACGCCCGCCGCGAGGCCCAGCATGCCGACAATCATCAGCAGCATGCGTTGGCCCATCACCTCAACACCGCCGCGCGGCGGACCCGTCGTCACCCACGACGGAAACGTGACGGCCAGCCCGTTCTGGATGAGCAGTTGCACGAGGATGACGCCAGGCGCAATGGTCGCTGCCGCCAGGAAGTATGACCCTCGCCGCACAAGGTCAATCTGGCTGGAGCCCAGCAGCGAGAAGAACACGCATGCCGTCAGGGCCAGCCAGACGATCAGGCTGAGCACCAGGGCCGGTGCCAGCACCTGACCGCGCACCATCGTGGCTCCACGCATCGGCCACGTTCTGAGTACGGAGAGACTCGGCAAATCCTGTCGCAGGTCGGCGCGCAGCATCAGGGGACCCATGACGACGGTGAGGGCCGCAACCACCATCGAGACGATCGTGAGCGCGTCAGCCCTGGACGTGCCCCCTCCGCCTGCGAACACCATGGCGGTGCCCAGGGCGATCAGCAAAGGGAAGAAGGGCAACAGGGTGAGCCACGACAGCGACCGTCGCATCGAGATCAGGTTCTTCCACAGGATGGCCGTCTCCATCAGACCGTCTGGCGCGAGCGTGAACGGTGTTGCGACCGCCGGCCTGGACTTTCGCAGCGCTTTGAGCCCCTCCTTGCGGACGCGCGCGATCTTCTCGGCCAGCTCCGCCGACGCCTCTTCGAACGGAACGTCGGTGCTCACCACCCACAGGTAGTTGAGCGCGATTGCGAACAGCGGCCAGGGCAGCGCCTTCATAAACGCCGATGCCGAGTCTGCGAGCGGCAGCGCGACGATCGCGTGGAACGGCCACAGCACGACGCGTGAGATCCCTGACATCGTAAGCCGCGCGAGCTCGGACATCATGTCGCCGCCGGCGGCGACCGCGGCATCTACCTCCGGCCACCGTGTCAGGAGATCGCGGGCGACGATGACGACGAGAACCAGAGCGATGACTGATGGAAGCCAGCGGCGCACCAGAGCGGTCGTCCCCGGCGTCGAGGCGGGCACGCGGTGAAGGGAGATGCCGGTGAAGTGCAGGTTGAGCAGCGCGAGGGTCAGGCCGATTCCGAGGAACGTCCTCAACGCCTGCCCAAAGCCGTTGGCCCGCGTGAGGATCGTCAGGAAGGCGCTGCTGAGCAGCGCGCCAACCAGCGAGCGCAGAAGCTTGTAGCGAATCAGCCGCCGGCGTGAGATCGGTGCGGTGAACAGGAACTGGACGTCCGCCTGCGAGACTGCCAGTGCCGGCCGCTGGCGGCTCGGAAAGATCCACGGAAGCGCGACGATGACGAACAGAATGCCGGTGCCAATGGCTTGCGAGATTGCACGGGCATCGCCCGTGATGCCTTCGACGCCGGTACCGGCGCTTCTCCCGCCGAAGAAGAGCGGTCGCCCGAAGATCAGAGTGAAATAGCCGACTCCCAGGATCAGTGCGATGGCATAACGCGGCTGGCGCAGACGGCGCAGCCGCGCGCGCAGCTGATTGCGCATGGAGGTCAACGTCAGGTAGAGGAACGGGTTGTCCATGTGCCGTCGGGAGCGGCTACGGCGCGGACCCGACAGGGCCCGCCGCCTGTTCACCCGCGGTGACCGTGAGAAAGATCTGCTCGAGATTCGATCCGGGACCTGCGCCCTGCGCCTGTGCGGCCAGTTCCGCCATCGTCCCATCCGCGACCTTGACGCCGCGGTTGATGATGACAATGCGTGTGCAAATCTCTTCGACGAGCTGCAGCAGGTGGGACGAGACGATGATCGCGCCGCCATTCTGACCCCGCGTCACGATGGTCTGACGCATGCGACGGATGCCCAGCGGGTCGAGCCCGGTCAACGGCTCATCGAAAAGCAGGGCGGCCGGGTCGTGCAGCAGGCCGCAGGCGATGGCCACTTTCTGCTTCATGCCACGCGAGAGCTCGCCTGGCAGCGAGTTGGCCTTGTCCGTCAGCTCCAGCTCCTCGAGCAGCGCTTTGGCTTTGGCGTCGACGTCGCGCACTTTGTAGATCCGCGCGGTGAGCTGAAGGTGCTCGCTCACCGTCAGGTACTCGAACAGGTGTGGTTCGTCCGCCATGAAGGCGAGGTCCCGTTTCGCCTCGACCGGCGCTTTGGCGATGTCGTGGCCGCCGATGGTGACCTGTCCGGCTGTGGGCCGCTGAATGCCGACGATGCAGCGCAGCGTAGAGGTCTTGCCGGCGCCGTTGGGGCCGATCAGGCCAACGATCTCGCCGGGTGCGACGCCGAACGTGAGGTCGTTGACGGCCTTCAGATCGCCGTAGGTCTTCGTGAGGTGCGACACGGCAATCACGAACGGGTCTCCATGGACGCTCCAATCCGGCGGCGCAGATCATGTGGGCCGGGGCTTCCACCTTCGCCAAGGCTACGGCGGACAAGTCAGCCCTGCCATGTGCGGGCGTGACGAAGCATAGCGCCATCCGACGGCCGCGTGCGCTGAGTAGATGTGGTCGCCCACGTCTGACGAGAAGCCTAATTCCTTACTCCTGAGACAGCCCTGATCCCTGGGGCCTGAAGCCTTGGGCCTTCTGCTCTCTCCGATCCACCATCAACGCCAGCAGGCCGGGCGCCCATGCGGCGGCCCACGTCGCCCACTGCAACAGGTAGTTGCGTCCGCCTGTCGGCGGACTCCCCCACAGCACGTTCATGACGAGGGCGAAGGCGATGCCTCCGACGACCGCCGCGATGAGGCCTCGCGCGGCCACCTCTCCCCAGCTTCGCCGATTTGGCGCCCGCAGCCAGCGTCCGTCGAGCGCGGCCAGCATCAGCCACATGATCATCCACGAGGCCGGTATCGCCGTGCCGTAGGTGCGTCCGTTGAAGATGAGAATCAGCAGGTAGTAGGTGAGCGCTCCGCCGATGCCGCCCAACGTGCCGATTGGCAACCCCTTGAGCGGCCGGCCGGCCGCCACGCCGAGCACCACGCCTACGGTACTGAGGAGCAGTGCGCCGTGGATGACACCGGCCGCCATCGTATGGCGCACGCCGACGGTGTACCAGATGAAGTCACCCAGCGTGGCGGCCGCGGCGACGACTGCGATGCCGGTGAGCCACACGATCATGCGACGGATGCTATCGCAGGATTGTCACCATCCGTATCTGACCGTAGTTCGTCGCGCTTGACCTGCGTGGCGAGGAGGACGACGACCGGCCCTCATGGCAAGAGGCTCGTCCGCTGGGGGGGTGACAGCCGACATCCACGGCTTAGTAAGCGCTGAGAAAATGTCAGTGACGCGATGTTGAGGCGTTGGCTATGACAGAGACCGTTTTCTGATACTCCTGATAAGAAGTAGATCGAGTCAGGAAAGTAGATGCAAATTAGCAACAACTCTTGACAGTTTCCTGACACACCGCCGAAACAGTTTCGATAGGCTCTCCTGGTCGTTGGTTGTGGACTAGGAGAGCGCAACGGGCACACCAGGAAGTGTGAAGGTGTAGTTCTCATCCCGCTTGGTGCGTCCGGCGTTCTTTTCTATCTCAATCTCATCGCAGCTGCGTAGACCACCTGCGATACCACATCAGAGGTATCGCGCATGACGGACGTGTGTCCGACGGAGGAAACCTCCATGGCCGGCATCTCGTATGGTCTATCGCAAGCCGCTGCATTCAGCGTGTTGCTCGCCATGATGGTTTCCGGGAGATCGGATGTCAACGCTCTCGAGCGGGCGGAACTCACGCGGCTGACGGCAGACGAATCAGGCGTGCTCCTGCAGGAGATCCGAGGCGGCGAGGGTCTGGCGGGGAACGGGGATCAGGGGCCTGACGAAGTGGAGGACACGTCCGAGCCTCCGCACGTACGCGTCGAGGACACCCGTTTACGCGACTTCCTTTTTCATCACGGGCTGCGACATTCTCCACTCCTGCGCCAGCTCGTGTCGCGCCTCGAGGACTCGGACGTGGTGGTCTACGTGCGATGCGATGAGAGACCCCCCGCGGGAGTCATTGGCCGGGTGGCGTTTGTCAGCCGGACCGCGGGAGTGCGCTACCTGCTCGTCCGTGTGGGATTCATTGGCGATCGCCACCGGCAGACGGCTGTCCTCGGACACGAACTGCAGCACGCCGTCGAGATCGCGGACTCGCCGGCGATCGTCGACAGGGCGTCGATGTATCGCGAGTATTCGCGCATGGGATACGTCAAGCGCGTCGGTCCCGATGGGCTCATCGAGGTCGAGACAGATTTAGCATTGCAGGTGGGCGGGCAGATTTTGAAGGAGTTGCGACATGGCTCCAAATAGAGATGTCGACGGTGCATCGGGTACGGGCGAGGTGCTGCCGGAGGTTCTGAAGGTACCGAAAGTGAAGTCGCGCAAATGGCTGGTTGGGTGCGTTCGAGGCAGTGTCGACGGATACCGCCGCGGCAAGGTGTCGCTGCGCCGCGTGAACTCCCATGTGCGGATCGCCGTGACGCATGGGGTGTCGCAGGAGGAGCTGACGCCATTGCTGGTCCACTTTGGCCTGCGCTGGGACTTGCTTCGGGGGGCTGTTGTCGATGCGGGCTCTTACAGCGCGGGTGCGTCAGAGGCGATCGAGCATCGCCTCTCCAGCTGTCCAGTCTGTGGGTGGTCGCTGCGGTGATTGAAACGCCGGGGCTGCTTCGCGAGCCTCGGCCTACGCGCGCGCCGCCGTGACGTGGGGGCCGGCTTCAGCCGGCCCAGGCCACGGCCTGCGTCAGAACCTGACGCCGAAGTTGAAGCGGAACGTTCGCGGCGTCGTATAGGCGAACCGGCTCGCCGCCTGGCCGAACGTGGGACCTAGCCGCCAGTTGACACCCTCGATGGGTTCCTGCGTAAACGGATTGAACGCGGCCAGCGGCGCCGTCGCCGGCGCATTCGACGCGGTCTGCACCGCCGTGTTGATCGTCCGGATGTCGCTGCCGCCGCCGTTGTTGAACACCGTGCCGCCGCAGCCGCACAGCTGATAGATGTTGAGGATGTTCAGCACCTCGCCATGGAAGAACAGCTCGGAGCGGCCAACCCGGTGACTGTAGTTGAGCGAGAAATCGGTCCGGT
>Ga0173480_10000376_pt1 | contig 14537 bp, 14 predicted proteins | sample NitcycUS209509C1_FD_122622 | JGI IMG/M metagenome (GOLD analysis project Ga0173480, IMG submission 122622) | Soil microbial communities from Arlington Agricultural Research Station in Wisconsin, USA - Nitrogen cycling UWRJ-S209-509C-1 (version... | ecosystem: Environmental > Terrestrial > Soil... | reverse complement strand
CAGATGGGAAAGTGATCTTGATAAGAAATCATGAACTCACACCCGGTTCTTATGGGGAAGGGCCTTTTGGAGACGGAAATAAGTTGATTGATAAAATCGGCAAAGATAAATTTTATGATTTTGCAAAAGGAGGTGATCGCGTTTGTGTTGGAGGTACCACTACCATGGTCTATAATGAACAAAACCAAAAAATAGAATTGGAATATCTCAGTTTGATTGGAACGGTTAGAAATTGTTCCGGTGGAAAAACGCCATGGAATACCTGGATCAGTTGTGAAGAAACATCATATAAAATGGGAGAAGAAAACGGTTCGCTTGAAAAAGATCACGGATATAATTTCGAAGTTCCGGCGACTGATCAGATTGGATTAGCAGATCCGGTTCCTATCAAAGCTATGGGACGTTTTGTTCACGAGTCAGCGGCAATTGATCCATCAACGGGAATCGTTTATCAAACTGAAGATGAAGGGAATGGTTTATTATACCGGTACTTGCCTCATGTATCCGGCGATCTGCATAAAGGAGGTCGGTTGCAGTGTCTTGTGTTGAACGAATGGAAGGGTGCCGATACAAGAAATAATAAAGACATAAAAACCGATCATTTTCCTGAAGGAAAAGCATTCAGTGTTTCATGGATCGACCTGGAAAATATAGAATCGCCGGATAATGATTTAAGATTGCAAGGTCATAAAAAGGGTGCAGCTATTTTTTCATCTGGCGAAGGAATTTCATATGGTAAAGGTGAATTATATTTTACAGCTAGTTCCGGAGGAGCAACTGGTGATGGACAAGTTTTCAGGTATGTTCCAGGTAAGTTTGAGGGTAAGCCGGAGGAAAAAGATTTTCCGGGTAAACTTGAATTGTTTCTTGAATCAAAGAGCATCGATACATTTCGTTATTGTGATAATATAACAGTGTCGCCATGGGGAGATGTAATAATTTGCGAAGACAGGGAAGATGCTAGAATAATAGGGATTACACCCGCGGGTAAGGCTTATGTAATTGCACAGAACATTGGTTATCGTGAATCTGAATTTGCAGGACCAGTATTTTCTCCTTCCGGAAAAACACTTTTTGTAAATATTCAATCACCAGGACTTACCCTGGCAATTACAGGACCGTGGAGATCTTAGTGTCAGGTAGAATTTCTATAACAACGATGATCGCATGATCAAATTTGATAGTAAGCAAATTTAGAATTTTGAAAAAACCAAATAGCATGAGAATATTAACCAGGGGTATACATTTGATCTTCGCTATCATATTTTTTTGCATTGCGAATGCACAAAGTCCGGAACAAGTTTATAAAAAGCCGTTGACTGAAGTATTGGTTACTATCGAAAAGAAATATAATGTCAAATTAAAATATGATGACAGGACAGTGAAAAATTTGAATGTAAATTATGCTACCTGGCGATTTACTTCAGATATAAAAACCACGTTGGACAATATATTAAGACCATTGGATCTTATATATCGTGAAGCAGGTAACAATACTTATGAAATAGCACAATATGATTATTACAGGCGTTCGGAAGCGGAGGGGAAAAAACACCTCGACGAATTATTAGCAGCTTACTCAAATGCAAATGCATTTGATAAAAGAAAAAAAGAGTTACGTGAATGCATTTCAAATGCATTAGGAATAACAACGAATGCTCACAGGACAGCATTAAACCCGATTTTCAGAAATAAGGTCGTGATGGATGGTTATACTGTCGAAGATGTTGCCTTTGAAAGTATCCCCGGATATTTTGTTACTGGGACATTATACAGGCCAGCTAAAGGGAAAGGACCTTTTCCGGTTATCATTAATCCGCATGGACATTTTTTTAACGAGCAGGTTCCGTCAATAGCACTAGATAGCGGGAGATACAGGGCCGACATGCAATATCGATGCGCAGGCCTGGCAAGAATGGGTGCTATTGCTTTTAATTATGATATGTATGGATGGGGAGAATCTGTTTTAATGACTGGTGATCCATTAGCACATGAAACCGGTTTTGCTGCATCAATACAAACATGGAACAGTATAAGAGCATTAGATCTTCTTTTATCATTACCCGGAGCTGATAAAACGAGAGTAGGAGTTACTGGCGCATCGGGAGGAGGAACTCAAACAATTCTCGTTGCTGCATTAGACGATAGGGTAACAGCAAGTGTACCCGTAGTGATGGTTTCTTCAAGTTTCTTCGGTGGTTGTCCCTGCGAAAGTGGATTACCTATTCATGGCGAATGCAATGGGCACAAAACAAACAACGCAGAAATTGCAGCTATGATAGCTCCACGACCTCTGCTCGTGATCTCTGATGGGGACGATTGGACAAGATCAGTTCCGGGAACTGATTACCCCTATCTTCAAAAAGTGTATGGCTTTTACGGTAAGCAAACAAATGTAGGAAGCGTTTATCTGCCAAATGATAAGCATGATTATGGCATTACTAAACGAACGCCTATGTACAAATTCTTTGCAAAAAACTTTGGATTAGATCTAAGTGCGATCACTGGAAAAGATGGTAAGATCGATGAAAGCATGATCACTATCCAAAAGAATAAAGACCTTCTGGTATTTGATAACTTTCCTTTGCCCTTCAATGCACTAAAAACTCATGAAGAAATAGTTCGTGTATTTAAAGAGGTTCAGCAGGGGAAATGATTTGGAATGAATAAATAAATTTATGAGATTCCTTCGCGGTGGATCCGAAAAAAAACAAAATTTTGCTGCGACAGCAGTTAATGTCCCAATGAATTTTCTTCCGGAAAAAATATTGCTGTTTGGGTCACAGGTTTTATTTCATAGCATAACTGATCTCGGCATTGACACTACAAATGAAGAAAGACTTTTCAACAGAAGTGTGGTTGTCGTTAGTTTGAGCTCCAATCGTATAGCTGACTCTTTAAAATATAATGATGCTTTTATAGCGAGAATATTATCTGCAAAAGAGCAATGGCGGGAGATCCTTACTTGCGGTTGCAATCCTGCCCTGGAATACATTGTTTGCTGTGAGAAAGTGCCGGGGAAGAATTCATTAAAAGACTATATCAGGTCAAATCCACCTATTTCATTGCCCGGGAAATTACTGGCAATTTTGTTTCACCGGTTTGAATATTTTAAAGGTGCTCGTGATAAAGGGTTAACCATTATTTCAACTGAACAAATTAAAAGTGATCCTGAAATTCTGGAGTCAATTATTTTAGAACTTGCCCATCTGAACAACCTCAAGCCTGCATTTCTTGATTGGATTGAAAATGCTAACCATTTCAAAAAAAAAATAAAAGATACTTCTAAAGATAGCAGGAGCTAGACGCTAATTTTCAGAAACCTGACCCTGTATTCCTTTGGAATAATTCCGGTGATCTTTCTAAAGTGCCTGTAAAAATTGGAAAGATTATCAAATCCACTTTTATAACTGATCTCAGAAATACTGTAATTGTCTTCCATCAACATCCTGCATGCATGGCCAATTCGTATTTCTGTCACATAATCAGAAAACGTTTTGCGGGTATGATTTTTGAAATAACGTGAGAAAGATGCAACACTCATATTGAGCTTGGACGCAATTTCCTGGACATAAATTTCATTCGTATAATTTTTCATGATAAACTCAAACACATTATTAATTTTATCGGTATCTCCACTGTTATTAGCCTGGTACCCGGATGACAGCAAAGGTTTCAATTCCCGGCTTTGTGATAATTTAATAAGGACCTCAAGGAGACTTATAAGCCTTTCAGTTGGATTCTCATTATACATATCATGCAGCTTAATCACGGTGTACTTTTTTGTTTTCCCTGATATTTCCAATGCCAACGAAGATCTTTCCAGCAGCCTGTTAACTAACTTCATTTCAGGGATGCCAAAAAAATGGTTGCCCAGGAAATCTTTTGTAAAATGAAAGTAGATAGCCCCGGCGCTTCCCGGTTTCTTATCTTTTATACGGAACTCTTCACTATTCCTTAATAGATGCGGGATATTTGAACCAATTAAAGTCACATCTCCCTCTTCAAAATTGGATACATTATCACCAATAAATTTTGTTCCCCTGCTTTTATTGATCATGACCAGTTCATACTCTTTATGAAAATGCCAGGGGTCATTAAAATAATCACATTCGAATTTCTTATATAAAAAAGACGCATCAGGGGAAAAAGGTATTTTAGACAATATAGGTTCCATTAGCAAGTATCTTTAATTTTACATATCGTGCCGTTATACAGCGGTTTTTAAAAATTTATTTCTATATTCTTTTGGAATAACGCCGACGACTTTTTTAAAATGCCGGTAGAAATTAGAAAGATTGTCAAACCCGCTTTGGAAACTAATTTCAGAAATGCTAAAATTATCTTCCATCAACATCCTGCAGGCATGACCTATCCTGATCTCTGTTACATAATCCGAAAAGGTTTTACGTGTATGATGTTTGAAATATCTTGAAAAGGAAGGGACACTCATTTTTAATTTCGATGCAATCTCCCGGACATAAATTTCCTCTGTATAATTTCTCATGATGAACTGGAATACAAGATTAATTTTGTCTGAGTTCCCACTGGTATTAGCAGAAAAACCAGGTGATAAGAGAGGTTTCAACTCAGCGCTTACTGATAATCTTACAAGAATTTCTAAAAGACTCAAAAGCCGTTGAGGTGACTTTTCATCATTCATAGCATACAGCTTATTTACGATGTACTTTTTTGTTTTTCCCCGTATTTCGATTGCTAAAGAAGGATTTTCTAAAAATCTATTGGCCAATTTCATTTCCGGCACATCAAAAAAATGCCCCCCTAAAAAATCTTTTGTAAAATGAATAAAAACAGATCGTGCCTTTAACTTACTATTTTTTGTATAGTATTCTTCATTGTTCCTGAATAAATGCGGGATGTTTGAGCCAATAAGACAAAGGTCACCTTCTGTAAAATGGCTTACGTTGTCTCCAATAAACCGGGTCCCTTTGCCTTTGTCTATTAGTACCAATTCATACTCTTTATGAAAATGCCATGGGTTAGCAAAATAATCGCACTCCAGGGTCTTAAATAAAAAAGAAGCATCGGATGAAATTGGTAATTTATGCAGCTGAGCCTTCATATATTATATTAACCAGAAAGGGCTAATTTACACATTAATAGGTTTAAAAAGTATAAATTATACAATTTCTATTTTCTGACTGAACTTATTCGGGTAGATTGACTCAATAAACAATTGTTGTATTTTATGAAATAAGATCAGCTTTATCCTGGCGCATAGCAGTGTTAATAAAGTATACATAATCAATCAATAAATAGAATTATTCAAAGAGCTTAATTTTTACTTTTATCTGCATTATACACATTGGATATGTTACTTTCAAACGCAGGTTATAAGACCATAGATCAACTCAGGGATAGGGTTATCATGTTTCCATTAGGTGCGATAGAGCAACATGGACCTCATCTTGCTGTTTCGACAGATACAGATATAGTATCCAGGGTTGCTTTGAATGCAGAGCAAAAAATGCCGGATGATATTGTTTTATGTCCAACGCTCCCATTTGGATCAAGTAATCATCATTTAAATTTTGGTACGTTGAGTGTTTCAAGTACTACTTACACACAGTTTGTTGTTGAAGTGGTTGAATCAATTCTCAACTTTGGTTTTCGTCGGATCGTGTTGTTAAACGGCCACGGCGGAAATATAACTCCTGTAAGGCAATCACTGACTGTTCTGAGTAATAAATATGATGTAAGTCACAAACCAAATATTGCATTGGTAACATATTGGGAGCTGGCAGGAAAAATATTTGCAGGCCAATCTCCAATGCAAAGCCCTGCTTTAAGCCATGCCTGCGAATACGAAACAAGTATGATGTTGCATTTGTTTCCGGAAAAGGTTTTTCAAAACCAGATACAACGTGCCAATAGACCCGACAGTAACGGTTATATACCATGGGAAGATGATGAGCCTTACAAAGGTGTTACAATGGTTAAACGAACAGAATTTATTTCAAGCAATGGCAGTAGTGGAGAGCCTCAATTAGCAACTGCTGAAAAAGGAAAATATTTAGTTGATCAGGCTGTCGAATCTTTAGTAGTGTTTATTAATTCATTTAAAAGCTGGCCATTTTTAGAAAGTCTTTCAAAATAAAATATGAGTAAAATTGAAATTAAGCACCCTGATAAATCGGTGAGTACCGGGGCCTACTCTGCAGGAATTTTGATTGATGGGTGGCTATACGTCAGTGGGCAAGGGCCTTTGGATTTATCGACAGGCGAAGTAATACACGGAACAATTGAAGAAGAAACCCGGCTTACTTTATCGCATGTAAAAAAGATCGTAGAAGAAGCTGGTGGCAGCATCGATGATATCGTAAAATGTACAGTTCATTTGAGTGATATAAATGATTTTGAGAAATATAATGCTGTCTATGCATCTTTCTTTCCGGAAATTAAACCTGCAAGAACGACGGTGCAATCTGTTCTCTCAGATGGGATAAAAATAGAGATTGATGCTGTTGCCAAATTAAAGATATACCCTGCAGATATTTATAAAAAGCAGAATAATATATGAGTGAAAAAATACAAATTGGTGTTGTCGGGCTTGGATTAATGGGAAGCAGTATTGCCACATGTCTTTTGGCAGCAGGGCATAAGGTTACAGCATTGACAAGGCATATTGAAAAAACTGATGAAGTAAGAAAAAGAATATTCAATTTTTTAAAACAATTACAAGACGAAGGAGTTTTAAAAGACGACCCTAATAAGATCATGCAAAGACTTTTTATTACGGATGATTATTCTTCGTTTACGAAGCATGAAGTAGTCATTGAATCCATAGTTGAAAATCTGGATGACAAAAAAGAAGTATTTCAACAACTGGAAAAAGTGTTGTCTTCAACTGCTATTATTGGTAGTAACACTTCAGCGATTCCGGTTACTATTTTGCAAAGCGGTTTAAGACATCCCGAACGTTTACTTGGAATACATTGGGGAGAGCCTGCACATATCTTAAGATTTTTGGAAGTGATATGCGGAGACCGGTCGGATATTAAGTATGCAGAAAAAATAGTGGTGCTTGCAGAAGAATGGGGTAAAGAACCTTCGTTAGTAAAAAAAGACATCAGGGGATTCATAACCAACCGGCTTATGTATGCAATGATGAGAGAAGGGATTCATTTGGTTGAGAACGGCTATGCAACTATTGAAGATATTGATCGTGCATGCAGGAATGATATGGGTTACTGGATAACATTTGCAGGGATCTTCAGATTTATGGATCTCACCGGGATACCTGCATATTTAACCGTAATGAAAGACCTGTTTCCGGAACTGGATAATTCAACCAGGCCTCCCTCTTTTATCGAAGACCTGGTAGCATCGGGCGCAAAGGGAGTCAGTAATGCGAAAGGGTTTTATCCATATACGAAAGAAACAGCGGAGAAATGGGAAAAACTATTTGTTGAATTCACTTATGATATAAGAAAACTGTCCGAAAAATATCTTCAAAACGGGGAGGATTTAAAAATGAAATGAGAAATATAATCGAATCAATTAAAGCAACGGAAGTAATTGTGCCTTCGAAGCCGGACAGTCTGAATTCTGATTCGGTGCTGGATAAAGATGAGGCATTTGCCAAAAAATTTTTAACCGGGGCAAGTTGGACAGAGTTTGCTATCCAGCCAAAGTGGATCATTGAAATTGTATTGAAAAATGGTTTAATTGGTATTGGTGAAACATATAGAAGCGCTTCGAAGGAATTAATAGAAACTGCGATAAAGACCTTTATTGGATTAGATATTCTGAAGATCAACTGGAGAAGGCTTCCGGTTACTGACCAAAGAATTTATGAAGCTTTTGAAACCGCAATATTGGATGTGCTGGGAAAAATTTTACATGCTCCCGTCTGCCAGATATTGGGTGGCGCCTACAGGGATAGGATTGATTGCTTGGGATGGACGGGCCGGAGAACACCCGAAGATGCTGCACAGAAAGCATACGAAGCAATGAAAAAAGGTCACAAGGCTTTTAAATTTAAATGCTCTGATGAAGACCCGGTTCGGTTATGGACAGATGAGATCAAAAAGAAATGTGGTGATGGAATAAAAATAATTCTTGATCCAAACCAAAGATGGACCAATGTGGAGACAACACTTCGTTTAATGGAGGGAGTGGATAAGAATATTATGCTCGGATTAGAAGATCCGATCCTGCATGAAGATGTGGAAGGGTTTAAATTTCTAAAACAAAATTTAGGCATACCCTTGTACAGGCATATTTCATTGCCATATACACAAAATATAAAAGATATCATTGCATTTGTAAGATCCGATGCGGCGGATGGATATAACTTTAATGGCTCGGCATATAATTCACTCTTACTTGCTGAAATAGCTCATCTCGAAGGGAAGCAATGCTGGCGTGGTTCTGAAGTGGATCTTGGTATCTCGGAAACAATGGGATTGCACATTGCAGCGGCCAGCATCAATTGCACAATACCGTCTGACATTTTTGGTGAATTGGTAAGAGAGAATGATTTAATAAAAGAACCAATTCAGTTTGAAAACGGTTCCGCGTTAGTTCCTCATGGGGATGGTTTAGGAATATCACTCGATTATTCAGCACTTGAAAAATATAAAACCGGTCAGAGTTTGGTAACAACATATGAGAAAAACAATTATATCCTGGACCCTACTGATCGTGTGTAACCTGATGTGGGCACTTCAGTTCACATGTATTAAACTTACACAAGATCAGGTAGGTCCTTATTTTACAGTATATGGCCCAATGCTTTTGGCAACTATTCTTTTAATACCATTTGTATGGAAGGATTTTAAAAAAGGAAAAAAAGTTCTTAAAGATTTTCTTGTATTTGTGCCACTTGCATTGTTGGGTGTTTTCCCTGCACAGGTTTTTATGACATGGGGCACCCAATATTCGCTGGCAAGTAATGCAGCTATTCTCACATTGGCTTTACCTGTTGTTACCGCAGTGTTTGCTTTTTTTATCTTGAAGGAGAAGATGAACAAGATACGCTGGCTTAGTTTCATTATTGCCATCATTGGTGTTATACTCTGTTCTACAGGGGATATAAAACAAATGAATTTCGGTTCAAAATATGCAGTCGGAAATCTCCTTATATTTCTCGCTATACTCGGAAATGCTTATTATAATGTAGGTATTAAAAAAATTGCTGAACGCTATACAGAAATGGAATTGGTGTTTTATACCTATGTCATTATGGTGATCTTGCTTACGCCTTTAGTATTGTATTATGAACCTGATATTTTTGCACGGATCCCATCATTTACCCAACAGACCTGGATAGGAATGAGCCTGTTGACCTTCTTTCACAATTTTCTTTCAATGATCTTATTCTTTAAAGCATTGAAAGTGCTTGATGCTATACAGGTAGCATTATCTAATTATCTGATCACCTTTATCGGTTTGCCTGTTGCAGCCATATGGCTTGGAGAAACATTGAACACTTCTGTTATTATCGGGGGTGTCATGGTTTTAGTCTCTACTTTAATTATAACCATTGTCGACTATAGAATGACGCATAAGTCAGAAGTTTTAAAAATAGTTTAAAAAATGAATGTAAAAAACAAAAAAGAATTATACGGTGTAGTACCTATTATTCCAACACCATTTACTGATAAGGAAGAAATAGATGAAGGTGCTTTAAGGAGATTAATTGATTTTGCAATCAATGGAGGTGTTGGCGCAGCGTGTTTACCTGCATATGCAAGCGAGTTTTATAAACTGACCGATGAAGAAAAATTACAGGTTGTAAAAATTGCGGTGGACCAATCCGCCGGAAGAATGCCGATCGTTGCGCAATCAAATCATCCATCTTTAAAGGTTGCTATCAGGTTAGCCCAGGCTAATGTAAAAGCAGGTGCAGACGTAATTTCTTTAGCAGTGCCGCGTATTTTTAGCATGCCTGAAAGTTCTTTGAAAGAATATTTATCCGAATTTATTCAATCGGTACCCGGAACACCCGTGCTGATACAAGATTTTAATCCGGGTGGTTCATCTATCAGTGTTGAACTCATTAAGGAATTAATGAATGAAAATCCCAACTTTAAATACCTGAAGCTGGAAGAACCATTATGTGCGCCAAAGTTTGAAGCGATCATTAAAGCTACAGAAGGTAAAGTTGGATTGTTAGAAGGGTGGGGAGGTTTGTACATGCTTGAATTGATCCCAATTGGCATTGTCGGAGTAATGCCCGGTCTCGGTGTCTCAGATATTTTACAAAAAATATTCAATCTTAGAAAAGCAGGTGAGCATGAAAAGGCATTTGATCTTTTTGAAAAAGTAATGCCGCAAATATTTTTCTCATTACAGAACATGGAATTGTTTCATTATGCAGAAAAGGAGTTGCTGATGGCAAGAGGTGTATTAACGAATAGTAATGTTCGTAAAGCAAGGTATAAACCGGATGCTTCAAGTGTTTCTTATATCAGGGAACTAAATAAAAGGATCATAAGTCTTGTTAATAAAGTATAATGAAAAATAAATCCGGTACATCATTTTTATACCTTAAGACATCAACAGCAGATGAACATCTTTTTGAATTTATAAAAAAACGCCTGTATGTAGCTGCTGTTTGTGATATTCTTGACGAGCTTGGATATCCCAACCAGGCTATGCATCAGCGGCTGCGACCCCTTTTGCCCGACATACGCAATTGCGGTTTTTTGGGAAGGGCAAGAACATTTCGTTGGATGGATACGAACCACATCGCTGATGAGCCTTACGGTTTGGAAATAGAAGCAATGGATTCTTTGAAGAAAGGTGATGTTGTAATTCATTCAACAGATCATGGCGGTACCAATGCACCCTGGGGCGAGCTTATGTCAACTGTTGCTAAAAGAAAGGGAGTAACAGGTTGCGTTTGTGATAGCCAGGTAAGGGACTGTGTGAAAATAATTGAAATGGGATTCCCTGTTTATTATAGTGGTATACGTCCGCTGGATTCAAAAGGAAGAGCAATTGTAACAGCATATGATGTACCTGTTCGTTGTGGTGAGGTACTGGTAAATCCCGGGGATATTATTTATGCGGATTTCGATGGAATTGTTGTTATTCCTAAAACTGTTGAGCTTGGTGTATTTGAAAAAGCCCAGGAAAAAGTTAACAAAGAAAATTTATCCCGAAAGGAGTTATTGGACGGGAAAAGCCTTCGGGAAGTTTATAATAAATATAAATCACTCTAAAACTTAATCTATGAAAGGGAAATTGGTTGCTGCTGATATTAAATCGAATGGTCAGGAAAAAAGTAAAATAACAAGGCAGAATCACATGAACAATGCTACGGAAGATGCTTCATTAACAGAATCTGGTAAAAATTTGAAATTTGATGGACAGGTAGCTGTTGTCACCGGTGCTGCTTCAGGATTGGGATTGGCAATTGCGAGGAAACTTCTTAAGGAAGGAGCAACAGTTGCTTTACTCGATATAAATGAGAATGGATTGAAGTCTCAATTTGCAAAAGACAAAAACAAAAGCCGGCTTTTCCCTTTTGACATAACCAAACAAGAACTGGTAAACGAGGCTATTAATAAGATCGTTGAAGAGTTTGGTCGAATAGACATATTGGTGAATAGTGCTGGTATAACTGGTGAAACCAATTTACTAAGTCATAAAGTTGATGATGAAAATTTGCACAAAGTATTTGAAGTGAATTTCATGAGTAGTTTTTACCTGGCAAAAGCTATTCTTCCTCATATGGTAAAACAAAATTATGGCCGGATTTTGCATATTGCTTCTATTGCCGGCAAAGAAGGCAATGCCGGTATGTTAGCTTATTCTTCTTCCAAAGCGGCCGTTATTGGGATGACTAAAGTACAAGGGAAGGAATATGCTGACACAGGGATAACGATTAATGCGCTTGCACCTGCAGTAGTCAGAACGCCTATGGTGGATGCGCTCCCGGAAACGCAAATAAAATATATGACTGATAAGATACCAATGAAAAGATGCGGGACATTGGATGAAGCCGCCAATGTAGTTGCATATATCATTTCAAAGGAAAACAGCTTTACTACCGGGTTCACTTTTGACTTATCAGGTGGCCGGGCTACCTATTAAAAAGGAAATTATTTTTTTAGTTTTTATTTATTCTGGACTATGAAAATTCTTTATTACAGGCAGGATCAAACATTGTTGCCTGGTATTCTGACCGACCAGGGAATAATTGAGGTTAATAAACTACCGGGGATTTCAAAAAGATATCAATTTTCAGATACACCATTAACAAATGATGATGTAAAGGAAATCCAACAATCTCTTTCTTCAATGCAGGAGCAAACATTAGAATTTCTTTCGGACACAAAGCTTGAAATTGGTCCGTGCATTCCTAAACCTTCTAAAATTATTTGTATAGGGCTGAACTATCGCAAACACGCGATTGAAAGCGGAATGGCAATACCTTCTGTTCCTGTTGCTTTTACAAAATATAGTAACACGCTTACTGATCATGGTAACGATATTCCTCTCGGAACAGCAGGGGAACAATTTGACTATGAAGTAGAGTTGGGTGTTGTTATTGGAAAAAAATGTAAAAACATTTTGAAAGAAGATGCATTAAGCTATGTCTTGGGCTATTGCGTAGCAAATGATCTTTCCTGTCGCGATCTGCAGTTTAAAACATCTCAATGGTTGTTAGGTAAAAGTCTCGATCACTTTTTACCACTCGGAAAATATATAGTAACAGCAGATGAAATCGAGAACCCACAATCTTTAACGCTGACTTGCACATTGAATGGTGAATTACGGCAGAATTCAAACACGGGCGATATGATCTTTTCAGTAGCTGAGATAATTGAATTTTTATCACGCTTTATGACATTGGAACCAGGCGACCTGATTTTGACTGGCACACCGGAAGGTGTAATAATGGGACTAGCTGAAAAAAAATGGTTAAAAGGGGATGATATTGTCAAAGTTGAAATTGAGTATTTAGGTTATACTGAAAACAGAATGTTATAATTCCTGTTCATGTTCGGGTGTGCAGGTTTACTTTTAGAGACATATAAAGTCAAATAAATTTATTCCAAAGGCTAGGTATTATATTTCTAAATTAATAGGAGTTCAGCTCTTGAGAGGATTTTTAATCAATTCATATTTTAACTCGAGTGTTTTTTATGCTTCTCAAACCTATGGGCAACCACCAACCGAATATTGCCTGATGAAAATTTATAATTGTCTGGCGTGAGAGAGCCTTGTGTCGATACGGAGCTACCTGTCCAGTTAGCACTTACATTCCATTTTCTTCCATTATACCCAGCCGCTGCCTTAAAAACCTCTGATGGATTAAGAGAAACATTTTTTTCTTTTCTTACTTCATCTTCTTCTCTTATAAAATTGACATCTAAATTAATTATCAGGGAGCCTGTAATAAAAAAGTGTTGCGCCATGACCAAAGTATAAGCATAGCCTGCGCCGGGCCCAAAACTCAGGATATTGATCTTATCAATTCCTGCTTGCGGAAATTTACTGCTATAGAAAGCAGGTATCAATGCGCTATCGCCCTGTACTGTGCCGTGATGAATTTCACCGCCATATATAATTGAGCCTGCTGATCTCTTTTGCCACTCACTTTGTAAGAGTGCAGCACGATAAGAAAATCTTTCTTTGTTAGGGACCTGGTAGGCAGAAATACCAAAGAAGGTTGTTTTCACATCTTCACGATAATAATATTTGTCTATCGGCACACCTGCCAATCCTTGTGGCTCCAAATGATATCCTTTAGGGGATATATACATTAGGTCAATGGCCCATTTACGGGGATATACATGCACCTGGAAATTGAAACCTGTTGTTTTTCCTTTTTCATCGCTGCCTTTGTTTAAAAAACTAAAGCCATTGAAAAGATTTATCGAAACGTTTTTTATAGTAACACCTGCTCCTAGGTTCAGTTTGGGGTTGGCTCTATACTCAAGATCATCTGTGCTTCCGTCAGAAGGGAAATTAAGGTGCACATATTTTTTTGATAAATACAATCGGACAGTGGTCTTATCAGGGAATTTCTCATAATAAGTGGTGTCATGCTGAAAATTCTTTTGTGCATTCAATGATAAAGAACAAATGACAAGTGCAAATGTCATCAACAGAGATACGGTCGTTTTATTCATTCGTTTAAAGTTTAATTTCAATATCCTGTCCCGCCTTGTATTTTAAATTTAATCCACAAACTAGCCGTGGATTCTAAAGGAATTCTGAAGAAGAGGTTTACAGAAATAGTGTTATAAAAAATCTGTAGTTTTCCGTTTATGAAGTTGCTTATTATTGAAGATGAAAAAGAACTTGCTGCAAGTATTGCTTCCTATTTAAAAAACGAAAATTATAATTGTGAAATTGCTTCAAATTTTAAACAAGCTCTTGATAAAATTGAAACATCCGATTATGAATGCATCGCTTTAGACATTACACTTCCGGGCGGTTCGGGTATGCAGTTTAATATTGAAATTAACATTACGTACGGCGCAACTGGAAGACCGACCGGATTCAATGTATCTGCTATTGTCAACGGGAGCTTTACTCCTTATAATTTCACCAAT
>Ga0173480_10000375_pt1 | contig 14538 bp, 11 predicted proteins | sample NitcycUS209509C1_FD_122622 | JGI IMG/M metagenome (GOLD analysis project Ga0173480, IMG submission 122622) | Soil microbial communities from Arlington Agricultural Research Station in Wisconsin, USA - Nitrogen cycling UWRJ-S209-509C-1 (version... | ecosystem: Environmental > Terrestrial > Soil... | reverse complement strand
CCGAATCCCATCCACACCCAGTTCACGAGCGGGTTGATGTCCACCGTCAGGCTGGCGGTCTGCGTGGCCGCGTCGAAGCTGGCCAGCACCAGGTAGACGTCCTGCGCGAAGCCGCGATGGATGGCCACCTCCGTGGTGGGCGACTCCTCGTGCTTACGGAAGATCCACTTGGCCGGATACATCTCGGCAAACCGCTCACCGTCGCGCAGCACGGTAACGTGTGCGGTGATCATCTGTTTCTGGCCGTCGTCGGTGACCGACAGGGCATCGTGCCGGACGACGAAGTCGCCCACCGCCACCTGCTGCCCCGGTTTGAGCTGCGCCTCTTCCTTCTGCTTGAATCCTTCGCCGGCGAAGCCGAGAAAGATGAGCACCATGCCGAGGTGGACGATATACCCGCCGTAGCGCCGCTTGTTGCGCCCGACCAGGCCGACCAGTGCCGTGAAGACGTCGGTACCGGTGGCGCGCTGCCGTACCCGCGCGCCGCGCCAGAACTCCTGGCTGACGGTGCCGACGACGAAGGCGCTGAGCGCGAAGCAGATGCCCGACGCCCACACCCGCACGCCGAGGGCCACCACCGCGATCGCGGTGACGAGGCCGAACGTCACGGGGATGAGGAACTGATCGCGGAGGTTGACGACCGTGGACTTGCGCCACGCCAGCAGCGGCCCGATGCCCGTGAGCAGGAGCATCGTGAGGCCGACCGGCAGCATCCACTGGTTGAAGAACGGCGGGCCGACGGTGAGCCGTTCGCCGCGAATCGCCTCGCTGAGCGTCGGGAACATCGTGGCAAACAGCACGAAGAACGCCGAGAACAGCAGGATCCAGTTGTTGAACATGAACGCGGCTTCACGCGACAGCCACGAGTCGAGCTCGTTGCGCGCGCGCAGCAGCGGCAGCCGGTAGATGACGAAGCCGAAGCTCACGGTGACGATCGCGATCATGAAGATCGTGAAGAGCCGCGCCAGCTCGGGATCGTCGCCAAAGGCGTGCACCGACTGCACCACACCCGACCGGGTCATGAAGGTGCCGAAGATGGTCAGGAAGAACGTCGTGATGACGAGGCAGACGTTCCACACCCGGAGCATGCCCCGCTTCTCCTGCACCATCACCGAATGCAGGAACGCGGTGGCGGTGAACCACGGCAGCAGGCCGGCGTTCTCCACCGGGTCCCACATCCAGTAGCCGCCCCACCCGAGCTCTTCATAGGCCCAGATCATGCCGAGGCCGAGGCCCACCGACAGGAAGAGCCACGCAATCATGGTCCAGCGGCGCACCGCGCGCAGCCACGAGTCGTCGAGATAGCCGGTGATGAGCGCGGCCATGCCGAAGGCGTACGGGATCGTGAGCCCGACGAACCCGAGATACATGGTCGGCGGGTGGATCGCCATGTAGAAGTTCTGGAGCAGCGGGTTGAGCCCCGCGCCCTCGGTCGGGCTCTCGGTCAGGAACGTCTGGAACGGGTTGTTGTGGACGATCATCAGGAACAGAAAGAACATCTGCACCACGGAGATGACCGTCACGACGTAGGGAATCAGCTCGCGATGCCGCTCGCGGTTGATGTAGACCGCGGCCGACCCGAACGCCGACAGCAGCGACACCCAGAACATGATCGAGCCGTCGAGCCCGCCCCAGTACGAGGTGAGCTTGTAGAACATCGGCTGGACCGAGTCGGAATAACGCTGGACGTAGCGGATCGAGTAGTCGCCGACGACGAAGGCGTAGACGATGACCGCCGAGGCCACGCCCATGATCGCCGCCACCAGGTAGAAGGCGCCGATCCCGCTCTCGATGAGCGCTCGCGAGCGCCGCCGCGCCCCCGCCACCGAGATGGCCGCGGCGTAGGCACACGTGACGAACGCGGCGAGGAGGAGATAGTACCCGAGCGAGGACATGCGCTTACGCTCCGCCCGATGGCGCGGGTGTGCTTTGAACCGACGGGCCGACCGGCGCGGCGTCGTACTTCGACGGGCACTTGGCCGTCATCTCGGTGGCGTGGAAGCCGCGCTCGTCCATGGTGCCGGTGAGCACGACCTCGGAATCGGCCTTGAACGTGTCGGGAACGACCCCGTGGTAATACGCACGAAGGACCTTGCCGTTGCGCTGGATGTCGAAGCGCCACTCGAGCGGCGAGTCGGGCTTTTGCGAGATCGAATCGCGCACCACGATGCCGTGCACCTGCAAGTTCTTGGCGTGCCAGGCGGCCGGCTCGGCCATCACTTCGTCCACGTACTTGTAGTACTGCAGGCTCTCGCCGAGCGAGCTGTAGAGCAGCACGCCGAACGCGGTGGCGAGGACGACGCCCGACAGTCCGATCTTCGCGGCTTTGTTGCTCATAGGTAAGGACTTCGCTCCCCTGTTCCGGTCAGGATACCTGAATTCCTCGAGCCCTGCACATGCCCTGAATGAGTGCCAGCGGCAGGCCGACAACGTTGTCGAAGGCGCCGTCGAGCCGGCTCACGAATTCCGCCGCCCCGCCCTGGATCGCGTAGGCCCCTGCTTTGTCCATCGGCTCCCCCGAATCCACGTAAGCGGCAATCTCGGCCGCGGACAGCGGCCGGAAGGCGACCGTCGTGACGGCAGCCTCCAGCTGCGCCTCGCCGTCCGGGCCAATCAGACAGACGCCGGTGAGCACCAGATGGCTGCGGCCCGACAGCCGGCCGAGCATCTGCGCTGCGTCGTCGGCGTCGCGGGGCTTGCCGAGCACCTCGCCGTCCACGACCACCGTCGTGTCGGCTCCCAGCACCGTCCGGCCCGGGTGAGACGCCGCAACGCGTCCAGCCTTCGCCGCCGCGAGGCGGCGCACGTAGGCTTCGGGCGCTTCCCCGGCCTGGAGCGTCTCGTCCACGTCCGGCGCCGACACGTCGAAGCGGATGCCCGCCTGGCGCAGCAGGTCCGCCCGCCGCGGCGACCCCGAGGCGAGGATGAGCGGGCGGTCGTTCACTCGGCGATGACGGGCCGGCTGGCCCGCTTCGGCCGGCGCATGATGAACACGAGTGGAATCATCACCAGGAACACAATGCCCAGCAGCCGGAACAGCATGACGAACGAGACCATCGACGCCTGGCGGAAGAGGATGCCGTTCAACATCGCGTAGGCCCGCTGCGTGGCCGTTACCGTGTCGGTACCGGTGGCGATGAGCCCGCTGGTGATCTGCGACAGCAGCGACTGCGTCGCGGGGTCGTAGAGGCTGATGTTCTCGCCGAGATGCGCGCTCACGGTCTGCCGCTGCCGCTGCAGGATGGTGGCGGTCATCGCAATGCCGACGCTGCCGCCGATGTTGCGCATCAGGTTGAACATGCTGGTGGCATAGCCCATCCGCTCGGGCGAAATGGTTGCCATCGACACGGTGGTGAGCGGCACGAACAGCAGCGCGAGGCCGGCGCCTTGAAAGAGCTGCGGCCAGAAGATCTCCCAGTAGCCGCCGTTCAGGTTGAGTTCGCCGAGCCAGAGCAGCGTGATGCCGCCGATCGTCAGGCCCGTGACCAGCAGCCGTCGCGGATCGATCAGCCCGGTGAGAAAGCCCACCGCTGGCATCATCACCAGCGAGCCGACCCCGCGCGGCACCATCGCCTGCCCCGCCTGGTACGACGAGAACCCGAACAGGGTTTGCAGCATCACCGGCAGGAGCACCAGGCTGCCGTACAGGACGAAGCCGAGCACGGTCATCAGGAAGACGCCCACCGCGTAGCTGCGGTCCTTGAAGAGGCGCAGATCGACGATCGGGTTCTTCGACAGCAACTGCTGCACGATGAGCGCGGTGAGCGTCACGGCGGACACGATGGCGAGCACCGCGATGGTCGTGTTCGCGAACCAGTCGTCCTGCTGCCCCTTGTCGAGCACGTACTGCAGCGCGCCGATACCGACCACCAGCATCCCCATGCCCCAGTAGTCGATCCCCTTCGAGTCGCGTTTCAGGTACGGCGGATCGAACACGTAGGCCCGCGTCATCAGCAGCGAGATGATGCCGAACGGCAGGTTGATGTAGAAGACCCAGCGCCAGCTGTAGTTCTCGGTGAGCCAGCCGCCCACGACCGGCCCGAGGATCGGCGCGCACACGATCCCGAGCCCCCAGAACCCCATCGCCTTCCCGCGCTCTTCGGGCTTGAACGACTCGAGCAGCACCGCCTGCGACAGCGGTTGCAGTGCCCCGCCGGTGGCGCCCTGGATGATGCGGAAGATGACGAGCGACGCCAGGTTGGGCGCCGCGCCACACAGAAACGACGCCAGCGTGAACCCCGCGGTGGACATCATCAGCAGCCGCTTGCGCCCGAAGCGCGAGGCGAGCCAGCCGGTCATCGGCAGGATGATGGCGTTGGCGACCAGGTAGGACGTGAGCGCCCACGTCGCCTCCTCGGTGGTCGCGGCCATGCTGCTGGCGATGTGCGGCAGCGACACGTTGACCACCGTCGTGTCCAGCACCTCCATGAAGGTGGCGAACATGACCGCGAGGGCGACGATCCAGGGGTTGACCGGCGTGCTCACGCCCGGAGCCTCAGCGCGTGCGCACCGTCGGCGTGACCGACATGCCAGGCCGCAACAGGTGCTCCGGATCCTGCCCGCCCTCCAGCACGATCTTCACCGGCACCCGCTGCACTACCTTGACGAAGTTGCCGGTGGCGTTCTCCGGCGGCAGCAGGCTGAAGCGCGATCCGGTCGCGGCGGCGATGCTTTCCACCTTGCCCCGGAACTCGCGGCCGTCGTAGGCGTCGACTTCGATCGAGACCGCCTGCCCCACGCGCATGTCGGCCAGCTGGGTCTCCTTGAAGTTGGCGGTGATCCACACCTGCTCGAGCGGAATGACCGTCATCAGCGGCTGTCCCGGCTGGATGACCTGCCCGGCCTCGGCCGACTTGCGGCTGACCACACCCTTGATCGGCGCCTTCACGACGGCGTGCTCGAGGTCGAGCTCGGCGCGGCCGACCGCGGCCTGGGCCTGTTTCACGCGCGCGGCCGACGATTGCGCCCGCGCCCTGATCGCCGCCACCTGCTCGGGCGCGGTTTCCGCGGTACGGAGGCCCGCGCTCGCCACCTGCTGCGCGACCTTCGACTGCGCCAGCCTGCTGCGCGCCACCTGGATGGCCACTTCGGCCTCGCGCACTTGCGACCGCGCCACCGCCACGTCGGCGCGCGACGACTCCAACTGCGCCACGGCGGCGTCGTACTGCTGCTGCGACACTTCGTCCTTGGCCAGGAGCCCCTTCAGCCGGGCGACGTCGCGCTCGTCGCGCGCGGCCGCCGCCTCCTCCCCCGAGACCTTCGCGCGCACCGACGTGAGGCGCGCCTCGGCCGCGTCGAGGTTGTGCTGCGCCTCGTCGGCGAACGCCTGCGCCTGCTCGATGCCGCTGCGTGCCGTCGAGACGCCGCTGCTCGTGGAGGTGGCGGTGATCGGCACGTTGGCGTTGGCGGCGAGCGCCTCGGCCTCGGCGTTGGCCAGCTCGGCGCGCGCACGATCGAGCGCGATCTGATATTCCCGGGGGTCGATCTCCACCAGGACAGTTCCCGCGTCCACCGCCTGGTTGTCGGCGACCGGCACCCGCAGCACGGTACCGCCGATGCGCGCCGCCACCGGCGTGACATGGGCGTCCACCTGCGCGTCGTCGGTGGACTCCTGCCCCCGCGTCAGGTAGAACCATGCGCCCACGCCGAGCGCGGCCACGATGGCGACCGCGATGAGTATCCGGATCCGTCCCGTCATCGATTGGGGCTCCCCAGGTAGGTCTCGATCGCCTGCTCGAGCGAGCCGGGCGAGCCGAGCACCATCGCCTTGGCGATGTTGAGGTCGTAGAGGGCGGCGATGTAGCCCTCGGCGGCAGCCGCCACCGCTTCCTGCGCTTGGACGACCTCGAGGTTGCTCGCCACTCCGGCGGCAAACCGATCGCGCGCCTGCGTCAGCTGAAGATCGGCGAGCTCCCGGGCGCGGGTTGCCGTTCGCACCTGCTCCTCGGCCGACTGCAGGTCGAGAAACGCCAACCGCGCGTTGTAGTAGACGGCGCCGCGCAGGTCTTCGAGCTCGGCCCGCCGCTGCGCCAGGTCGGCACGGGCCTGCGCCGTGCGCCCGTGGGTGCGTCCGCCTTCGAAGAGCGGCACGTTCACCTGCCCCATCACCGAGAACGTCGGCAGCGATTGCGCCACCGAGAGCCCGGTGACCCCGTAATCGCCGGTGACCGCGACCGACGGGAAAAAGCCCGAGCGCGCCGCAGTCACCTCGGCCTCGGCCGCCTTGAGCCGCTGCTCAGCGGCCAGATAGTCGGGACGCTGCGCGTAGGCCTGCGCCACGACTTCTTCGAGCGTCAGCTGCGGCAGCGGCAGCGTCGGCACCGACTCGGTGAGCGTGAACTCCTGCCGCAGCGGCAGCCCGATCATGCGCGCCAGCTGCAGCTTCGCCTTCTCGAACGTGTTGATGGCAGCCGTGGTGCGCTGCTGTTCGAGGCTGAGCCGCACTTCGGCACGCAGCACTTCGATGCCCGCGACGGTTCCGGCGCTACGCAGGTCCACCGCCTGAGCATGGAGCGCCCGCGCGGTCTCGAGCTGCGCCCTGGCCGCCTGAACCCGCGCGCCGGCTGCCACCGTCTCGAGATACAGATTGGCGGCGACGAGCACGATGAGGTCGCGCGTGCTGCGAGAACTCAGTCGCGCGGCCGCCAGCCTGTGGCTCTCCGCCCGTTCAGTGTTGATGGCGCGCAGGTCCAGCACCGACTGTCGCAGGAAGACACGGGCGTCGAAGACGTCGAAGGGGCCGACGACGCGTGGAAACGGATCCTGGATCGGAAAGCCGAACGCTTCGAGGTTGGTCTTGCGCACCGCCTCGCTGACGCCGCCCCACACGTTCGGCAGCAGCTCGCTCAGCGCGATCCGGCGGGCACCGTCGGCGCGACCGACCGCCTCTTCGGCACCGAGCACGCCCAGGTTGTGCGCGAGCGCACTCTTGATGGCTGCATACAGCGACAGGCCAATCGCCTGCGGCGAGGCGGTCCCGGTGGGGACGCCACCCCAGAACGGGCTCCCGGGCGCCGGCACGGGCACGCCGGGACGCTGCGCCGCCGCTGGAAGTACGCCGGACGTCAGGAGCAGCACGAGCACGGCCAGGCCCCTCTTCAACCCCATCCGGCGGGCGGGGTTTGGTCGGCGTCGAGATGCTCGTGATCGGAAAGACAAGGAGTCGCTGGTCACGCGGTGCGGTCCCCCACGGAGGCGGAAAAGATGATCGTACTTCATTGGCTCAGGGCTCACGGCTCAGGGGGTTGCGCAAATACGGCTCAAGTCGTCGGGTTTTCTTGCCTGAGCCCTGAGCCCTGAGCCGTGAGCCAGTAGTGATAACGTGCCCGAATGATCCCGCTGCAACAGGTGATGCCCGCCGCGCTGGCATCGGTGCTGCGCCAGGCGCCGCTCTCGCCCGAGAAGGTCGCGTTCGCGTGGCGGACGGCGGTGGGCGCGGCCATCGATCGCGCGAGCACGGTCGAGCTCCGGGGCTCGACGCTCGCGGTCTCGGTCAAGAGCGATGAATGGCGGCACGAGATCGCGCGCTCGGCCCCGATGATTCGCGCGCGGCTCGATCTCGTGCTCGGCTCCGGCGTCGTGACCTGGATCGACGTCGCCTCCGGTTCAGCCGAACGATGAGCGCCGGACCTCCCCCCGAGTCACCGACGCTCGAGACGGCGGTGATCCTGTCGGCGGCGCGGCTCCCCACCGGTAAGTTCCTCGGTGCGCTCAAAGGCTTCACGGCGCCGCAGTTGGGGGCGATGGCCATCCGCGCGGCCGTCACGCGCGCCGGCATCGATCCCGCCAGTGTCGACGAGTGCGTGATGGGCAACGTGGTGTCGGCCGGCCTCGGCCAGGCGCCTGCCCGGCAGGCGGCGCTCGGCGCCGGCCTGTCCCACGCGGTGCCGGCGGTCACCGTCAACAAGGTGTGCGGATCCGGGCTGAAGGCGGTGATGCTGGGCGCCCAGGCGATCCGCTGCGGCGACGCCCGCGTGGTCGTGGCCGGCGGCATGGAGTCGATGAGCCGGGCCCCGTACCTGCTGGCGCGCGTACGCGAAGGGTTGCGCATGGGCCACGACCAGGCCCTCGATTCGATGGTGCACGACGGCCTGTGGTGCGCGCTCGAGCAGTGGCACATGGGGCAGGCCGGCGAAGTCGTGGCGGCCGAGTATCACGTGTCGCGAGAGGCCCAGGATCGCTTCGCGCTCGGCAGCCATCGAAAGGCGGCCGCCGCGGCGCGCGAAGGACGCTTCGCCGCGGAGATCGTGCCGGTGGAAATCCCCCGCAAGGGCCAGCCGCCGCTCATCCTGGACGCCGACGAATCGGTACGGCCCGACACGTCGATCGAGGCGCTGGCGGCGCTCCGTCCGGCGTTCAAGGACGACGGCACGGTGACGGCCGGCAACGCGCCGCCGGTCAACGACGGCGCCGCCGCGCTGGTGCTCGCAGGCGCCGCGCACGCGGCGGCGATCGGCGTGCGCGTGCGGGCGCGCATCGTGGCCCAGGCCGCGAGCGGCCTGGCGCCGAAGTACGTGCTGATGACGCCGGTCGAATCGGTGCGGCGCGTGCTCGCGAAGGCCGGATGGAGCGTGGGCGACGTGGACCTGTTCGAGATCAACGAGGCGTTCTCGGTGCAGCTCCTCGCGGTCATCGATCAGCTCGGTCTCGACCCGGATCGCGTCAACGTGAACGGCGGCGCCGTGGCGATGGGCCATCCGATTGGCGCCAGCGGCGCGCGAATCCTCACGACACTGCTCCACGCCCTCGAGGCCCGCGGCCTGCGGCGCGGCGTGGCCGCGCTCTGCATGGGCGGAGGCAACGGCCTGGCGCTCGCCATCGAGCGCGACGCGTAACCGCCTCGCAGAATCCTCTTCGTGCGCCGCGCCAGGCGTGGCAAGGCCAGCTCATTCCCACCGCCGGGGGCGAAAGTCGCAGTCCCGCTAAACCGTTGATTCGCTGGCGCCCGCTCTCAGCAGTTGCACATATTTTCGCTTGACTTTCGCTTGGCCCGTTCCTAGGATCGCTCTCGGCCGTGACCTCCCCTGTCACACCACCAATGCATCCTGAACGCACATCGAACACGGCCATCACGAAGGAGACCGCATGCCGCTCGAAGACCTGAAGGAACGCACCAAGGCCATTGACATGGCCGTCGGCCAGATCGAGAAGCAGTTCGGCAAGGGCGCCATCATGCGCCTGGGCCAGAAAGGTTCGATAGCGCCTGTCGAATCCATCTCGACCGGCTCCATCAGCATCGACTACGCACTCGGCATCGGCGGGCTGCCCCGCGGGCGCGTAGTGGAGATCTTCGGGCCGGAGTCGTCGGGCAAGACGACGCTGGCGCTGCAGGTCATTGCCGAGGCGCACAAGGCGGGCGGCATGGCGGCCTTCGTAGACGCCGAGCACGCGCTCGACGCCGCATATGCCCAGAAGCTCGGGGTCGATCTCGACAACCTGCTGGTGTCGCAGCCCGACCACGGCGAGCAGGCGCTGGAGATCGTCGAGGTGCTGGTGCGCTCCAACAGCGTGGACGTCGTCGTCGTGGACTCGGTGGCGGCGCTGGTGCCCAAGGCCGAAATCGAGGGCGAGATGGGCGAGGCACAGATGGGCTTGCAGGCGCGCCTCATGTCGCAAGCGCTGCGCAAGCTCACCGGCGTGGTCTCGAAGTCGAAGACCACGCTCATCTTCATCAACCAGTTGCGCGAGAAGATCGGCGTGATGTTCGGCAACCCCGAAACCACCACCGGCGGCCGCGCGCTCAAGTTCTACGCCTCCGTGCGCATCGACATCCGGCGCATCGCCAGCATCAAGGACGGCGACCAGATGGTGGGCGGCCGGACGCGGGTGAAGGTGGTGAAGAACAAGATGGCGCCACCGTTCCGCGAGGCCGAGTTCGACATCATGTACGGCGAGGGCATCTCGAAGGAAGGCGACCTGCTCGACCTGGCCGTGGACAAGCGGATCGTCGAGAAGAGCGGCGCCTGGTTCGCCTATTCCGGGGAGCGGCTTGGCCAGGGGCGCGAGAACGCCAAGCAGTATCTCAAGGACAACCCGTCGGTGCGCCAGGCCATCGAAGATCGCGTGCGCCGCGACCTCGGTCTCGTCCGCGACGCCGCCGAGGTTGCTGCCGCCGCCGCGTCGTAGTCAGGTTTTTTAGTGGGGCCGGGTCTTAGACCCGGCCTCGCCCTACCTGCCCCACCACGCCAAAAGCGTGGCCCACGGCGCGAAGCGCGGCCCTACTCGCCTGAGCGACCCGAGCGACGATGAGTTCAGGGAGCGAGGTGAGGGAGGATGGTGGCCAGGGCCAGAATCGAACTGGCGACACTACGATTTTCAGTCGTATGCTCTACCAACTGAGCTACCTAGCCATCCCGGGTTTACCAGACGCTGCCGTCCTGCGCACTTCGCTGCAAGCCGAACAGAACGTTGAGTATAGCACGCTGAACAGCGTACTCTAGACGTCACGGCCCTGGGTTCCTGCCGCGAACGATCGCGGCAGCGCCTCTCAGCGCGCAGCTATTGCGCCCGGCGTACGAGAAGGAGTTTTCGTGTCACGAGTCAGTCTGGTTGCGGTGCTCGCGATGGCGACAGCCATCATCGGTTGCTCCAAAGGATCGGCAACGCCTGGCGCGCCGGCTGGTCTCGGCTCGGGTGCGCCATTGCCGGAGATGCAGGCCGCCGAGGCGGTAAAGACCGGCCAGCAGCCGCCTGCCCCATCGGCCACGGCCGCGCCCCCGAAGCCCGTCCCCGCGGTATTGCCCGACGTGCTCGCCCGGGTCAACGGCGATGCCATCACCAAAGTGGATTTCGAGCGCGCGATACGCAACGTCGAGCAGCGCGCCGGCGGCCCGCTGCCCGCCGACCGTCGCGACATGATCTATCGCGGCCTCCTCGACCAGTTGGTCGGCCTCAAGCTGCTCAGGCAGGAAGCGGCCGCGCGTAAGATTCAGATTCCGGACGCCGAGGTGGACGCGCGGATCGACGAGATCAAGAAGCAGTTTCCGTCCGAAGACGTCTTCACCCAGATGCTCGCGACGCAGAAGATGACGCTCGCGGACCTGCGCGCCGACCAGCACGACGATCTCGCGGTCAACCGCTTGCTCGCCGAGGCGTTGAAGGAGAAGGTGACCGTCTCCCCGGAGCAGATCGACACCTTCTATCAGCAGAACCTCGAGCGCTTCAAGCAGCCCGACCAGGTAAAGGCCAGCCACATCCTGATCTCGGTGCCGCAGGGGGCCGATGCGGCGGCAAAGGCGGCCATCCGGGCCAAGGCCGACGACGTCCTCAAGCAGGTGAAGGCCGGCAAGGATTTCGCGGCGCTGGCCAAGGAGTTCTCGCAGGATCCCGGGAGCGCCGTCAACGGCGGCGACCTCGGCTACTTCCGCCAGGGCCAGATGGTGGGGCCGTTCAACGACGTCGCCTTCAAGCTCGCGCCCGGCGCGGTCAGCGACCTGGTCGAGACCCAGTTCGGCTTCCACATCATCAAGGTCGTGGACAAGAAGGCGGCGCAGACGGCTCCGCTCGACGAGGTCCGCCCCCAGTTGAAGCAGTACCTCGAGGGCCAGAACCGCCAGCGCGAGGCGGCGGCTCTCGTTGCCGGCCTGCGCGCCAAGGGCAAGATCGAGATCCTGATCTGATCGGCCGCCGATGCGGGTCGATGCCTGGCTCGACGTCGCATGTCTCTTCAAGACGCGCTCGGAAGCCAAGCGCGGGTGTGAGAGCGGCAAGGTGGAGGTGAACGGCGATCACGCCAAACCCCACCGGGCGCTGCGCGAAGGCGATCGAGTCCGCATCAACCGCGGCTTCGGCAAGTATCAGGACGTGATCGTTCGCATCCTGATCGACCAGCACGTGAAGAAGTCGGAGGCGCGCGCGCTCTACGACGACGTGACGCCCAAACCGTCGCCGGAGGAGATCGAGATCCGCCGATCGGAGCGGATTTTCCGCGCCGCCCAGCAGGCCGCGGGCGCACCCGACCGGCGCCGGCGGCGCGAGATCCGCCGCGCCAAGGAAGGACACTGACCGGTGCCCCGCAACCAGGAAGTCATCCGGCAGTGGAAGGCCCTGCACGCGCTCGAGACCGCGCGGCACGGCGTGGCCATCGATTCGCTCGCCGACGACCTCGGCGTTACCACGCGGACCATCCGGCGCGATCTGGCGGCGCTGCAGGAGGCCGGCTTTCCGCTCTACGACGAGAAGGACGGCGACGGACGGGTGCGGTGGCGGCTCGAAGGGCAGGTGCTCAAGGGGCTGGAGACCGGCTTCACCCTGGCCGAGCTGTGTGCCCTGTATCTCAGTCGCAACCTCCTCGAGTCGGTGGCCGGCGCACCGTTCCGGCGCGACCTGAGCATGGCGTTCGCCCGGATTGAGAAGATGCTGTCGCCGCGGATGCGGCAGTTCCTCGACGCCATGCCGGGCGTGCTCGCCGCCAAGCCCAACCCGAGCGCCGGGGGCAGCGAGGCCCAGGCCGATCACATGGCGCGGCTGCTCGAAGGCACCCTGCACCATCGCGCCGCCACCATGCGTTACCACTCGGTGTCGAGCGGCCGGGCGAAGGACTACCTGATCCACCCCTACCGCATTGCCTTCGCGCACGGCGAGCTCTACCTGCTCGCGTTCGTCCCCGAGTACGACGACGTTCGCACCTTTGCCGTGAGCCGCATCGAGGCGGTCTCGCTCGAGAAGCAGACCTTCACCCCGCGCAAGGAACTGACCGACGATGTGTTCGGAAATTCACTCGGCGTCTACTCGGGACCGACGGCGCCGGTCGAGATCGAGTTCGAGGCGCGAATTGCGCCCTACGTGCGTGCCCGCGTGTGGCATCCGTCGCAGGAAGTAAAGGATGGCGACGCGGGACGCGTAAGACTCTCCATGCAGGTGTGCCACGACTGGGCACTGCGTAGCTGGATCCTGGGCTGGGGGCCCCTGGCGCGGGTGCTCGCGCCCGCGGCGCTTGCCCACGAGATCCAGTCCGATCTTCAATCAGCCAGCACGCGGTATGCTTCGCCTAGTTCCTAGGCAGGCGCACGGTCAGGCGGAACCCCCCTTATGCCGCGACTCGGTCGACTCGTCGGACTCGCTGTCATCGCGTTGCTGGTGCTCGCTGCACCGCAGCTCGTCCGCTACTACACGGACTGGCTCTGGTTCGGGGAGGTCGGCTTTCGTCAAGTGTTCGGGACGATCCTGCGGACGCAATCGTTCCTGTTCGTGGTCGGGTTCGTCGCCGCGCTGGTCTGGTTCGCGATCAACGTGCGCGTCGCGGTCGCGACCATGGGGGATCGCCGGCCGACGTTCGTGACCCGCGAGGGGTTCGAGGTGCAGCTGCCGGGGCGGGAGCAGGTGCAGCGCCTGGCGCTCGCGGCCATGACGGTCGTCGCCGGGTTGATCGGCCTCTACGCCGCAAACCAGTGGAACACGTGGCTGGTCTTCCGCCACGCGACGCCGTTCGGCCAGAGCGACCCGGTGCTCGGTTTCGACGTCGGCTTCTACGTGTTCTCGCTGCCCTTCTGGCAGTTGCTGCGGGGGGTGGCGCAGGCGCTGGTGGTGCTCGCGGCCCTCGTGGCCGGCGGGTTGTACCTGGTCTCGGGCAGCCTGGCCTCGACCACCTTCGGACCACGCTTGTCGATGACCAGGGCGGTGCGGTTGCACCTGTCGTGGCTCGCCGCCGTGTTCTTCATCCTGCTCGCCTTCGGGGCGTGGCTGCGGCGGGCCGAGCACCTGCTGGAGCCGACCGCGCTCATCTTCGGCGGCAGCTATGCCGACGTCATGGGCCGGATGCCCGCCAGCCTGCTGCTGGCCGCGGTGTGCGTCGTCGGGGCGTTCCTCGCCCTCGCGCAGGCGTACACCGCCCGCAATTGGCCGATTCCACTGGCGATCGGCCTCTACGTGGCGGTGTCGATCGGCGGCGAGGTGTACGGCACCATCCTGCAGCGCTTCGTCGTCGCCCCGAACGAACAGACCCGCGAGTCGCCCTACATCCAGTACAACATCGATGCCACGCGGCGCGCCTTTGCCCTCGATAGCGTCGAGGAGCGCGAACTCTCGGGCGACGCGCTGCTCACCGCCGCCGACATCAGCCGTAACGCCGAGACGCTCGAGAACGTGCGGCTCTGGGACCATCAGCCGCTGCTCGAAACCTTCGGCCAGATCCAGGAGATCCGCACCTACTACGAGTTCGGCGCGGTGGACAACGACCGCTACCGTATCAACGGCAACCTGCGCCAGGTGATGCTGTCGGCGCGCGAGCTCAACTCCGCCAGCCTGCCGAACCGCACCTGGGTGAACGAGCGGCTCACGTTCACGCACGGCTACGGCCTGACGCTCGGTCCGGTGAACGAGGTCACCTCGGAGGGGCTGCCGGTCCTGTTCGTGCGCGATCTGCCGCCAGTCACCACGCCTCCGTTCACCATCGACGAGCCCAGCCTCTACTTCGGGGAGTTCTCGAGCGACTACGTGATCGTGAAAACGCGGACCCGCGAGTTCCACTACCCGCGCGGCGACGACAACGTGTTCAAGGAGTACGACGGCCGCGGCGGCGTGGCGCTGTCGTCGTTCTGG
>Ga0173480_10000374_pt1 | contig 14548 bp, 8 predicted proteins | sample NitcycUS209509C1_FD_122622 | JGI IMG/M metagenome (GOLD analysis project Ga0173480, IMG submission 122622) | Soil microbial communities from Arlington Agricultural Research Station in Wisconsin, USA - Nitrogen cycling UWRJ-S209-509C-1 (version... | ecosystem: Environmental > Terrestrial > Soil >... | reverse complement strand
TGTCAAGAGCGGCGGCTGAGTCGGGGTCACGACGGCGGACGTTCTCGACGCCGCGGCGAAACTCGCCGATCGTCAGCACGCTCAGGTAGATCTCCTCATCGGCAAGACCGCCGAACCACGCCCTGACGTTCTCGTCGGCGCGCTCGCCCTTGCGCAGCTCCGAGATGACGTTGGTATCCAGCAGGTAGCTCAAAGCTCGACCGCGCGCCCGCGATCCTCAGGCCGCTCGAAGTCGCCGTCCTCGCCGGCATCGGGCATCGCCAAGAGCATCTCCTTCAGCGATTGCGCCGGCCCTTTCGGCCCAAGCGCCTCGCGCAGGATCTGCCGGTGCTCCTCCTCGGCGGAGTGCCCATGGCGAGCGGCGCGAACCTTCAGCTCGCTTACGACCTCGGTCTCTATGTCTCTGACTAGGAGCTGTGCCATTGTGATAGCAATGATAGCGGAGCCAGGCCCGATAACCCACCTCTCACTCAGCTACGGGCAAGGCGCGACAACTGGCATTACGTCGACCCCATCCCAGACATCGCCCTGATGTGAGCAGGTAGATCGCGCACCGCGCCAAAGATTCCTTGACCCAGGCGAACAGCGTGGAGTTCGTAGGACCGTCGGTCGCCAGGTCGAGGTTCCGACCCTCGCCTTCAGGGACTGCTTCTTCGACGTTCCGAGGCTGGTTTGGACACGGTCGAGAGTCGCATTTGGTCCCGGGCCACGGCCTTGAACCTTTCGTCCCGCTCGGACCGCGGTATCGCCCAGCGCCGTCGATAGAAGGCGGCCATCTCATCGAGGTGAAGGCGATACCAGGTTGGATCGTCCGTCTCCCCCCGCAGGAATTTCTTCCAGTTGATCGCCCGGGGGGCCAAGAACACTTGCCTCCTCACTCCGTGATGAAGAAGATCGTCTTCAATCCCGATTTTGCCTAAGGCCTGACGTATGGTCCTCAACCGCCAGTTCGGTCCGCTGCCGTATTCGTAATCGGGGACGCCGCCATCGTTGCTTAGGAATTCACAGAGCCCGGCGAACAAGGAGTCAGAGAACTGAAAATGTCCAAACCCCTCCGTGTATCCGATCGGCTGATAGAGGATTCGATCCCGAAACCGTAGCCGGCTGTAGAGCGACGAACGACCGAGCGCCGAAGTGGTCGTGATCAAGGCGAGCCGGGGGTCCTTGCGGGCCTCGCTAATGACAGTCTCGCGTCCTTCATACTTCGCCTCGATCTGGGCGGCGACCTCCCGACTCGTGGCAGCCATCGCCACGAGCTTGCCGCCGAGCAACTCCCTGTAGGGGGGCACCGCGCCGAGGACGAAGGCATCAAGGACGTTGTAGAGGCGGGCACTCCTCTGCTCGACATTCCAGCCGATCAGTTTGTCCCTGCTCCGGAGGTTGTAGACAGGATCGCCCAAAGCGAAGACGCCGATCAACTTCTCGGTTGAGCGGTCACGGACGAGAAACCGCGTCCGCCGACCGTAACCGACAGAAACCGGAACGCTCCAGTGAAGGGTGGCGAATCTGAAAAGGGCGGCATCGTAGCCGTCGCCTCCCACCTGCTCGACGACCGGACGGATCCGGCGAGGATCGACTTCATCCCCGTTGGCGAACTCACCGATGATCCGATCCTCCCACCGCTCGATGAATGGTCGGCTTCGCTTCAGGAGCGCAGTCCGTTGGCGTTGATGGAGCTGTCGGATCGTCTCCTTGGTCGGCTCCTCACCGGGGGAGAGACGCCCATTCTCGCTCACAAATCCAGATCTCTTCAGCTCTTCGCGGACACGCCTGCGCAGCCGTGCGGCCTCTTTCCTTTCGCGAGTCGACTTGTAGCGGTTCCTGCCCGTGGTGGCCACGCCCGGACACTAGCTCGACCGGACGCGGCATCGTGCGGCGCCGTCGATGTGACCTACGAACACAATCCGCCCCGGTTGGCTCTAGGAAGGATCGACAAGGAATGCCTCGGAGAACGGCGTCATCGTGAGCACCACTTGAGAGGCCCCCTCCGCCTGAACTGTCCCGGCCGCGACACCAAGCAGGCGAACACAATCGCCGGCACTAAACGCGGCACGCTCATCGGTCGTGCGGAGGAGCGCCGAGGCGGGCTCGCCTTCTAGGCTCAGAACCCAGCTCGCTGGACCGTTCCGCCGTGCGATCTCGCCCTCGCAGTCGACGAAGCCCGTCGAAGGTTCCATCGGCTCCATGTCGAAGGTCGGACGAACGGTCATCCAGTAGTCGTCGCAGAGATGCCTGACGTCGCAGAATCGACAGATCTCTGGCTTCGGCTTCGCGGGGGGAGGCCGAAGGGCAAGTTGCTTCTCCGTCGTCGCGATTCGTGATGTGATCTCACTGGCCAAACCTGCAAGGTCAGGGGCCGAAGGTACATCGATCGAATGGTCGTGCGTTGCGTAGGACACGACGAGGGACTCGATCGGGATTCGACCTGGATTCACCTGCCCATCCCGGCTCCATAGGAGCCCGTAGAGGCGCAGCTGATCGGAGTGGTCCTCGCTCGGTTCCCCGGTCTTGTAGTCCGTGATCGTGCATCCCGTCTCGCCGACGGTGATTAGGTCGGCGCGACCGATAAGCCTCAACTCGTCGTCTCGAAGCTCGACCTCGGTGTGGGAACCGCAGGTGATGCCTACCTCGTCCGTGCCTTTCGAGTCCATCCCGAGGCCGCCATCGATTGGCGCGAGCCGGGCGCGACTGATTGCCATCTGCACTCGCTCGCGGATACGAGAGATCCCCTTGGTCATTTGGCTCGTCAGGGCCGGACCCATATCAACCGCCCGCGGATTGTCCTTGAGCGCAGCGATCTCTTCGGCGATCACAGACTCGACCAACTTGCTGTAGCCGCCGAGTCCCCGAATCGCCTCGACCGCGGCCGGGTCTGCGACCGAGGAACAACCCCGGTCATGAAATGCGGTCAGCAGCAGTTCGAGGCACCGGTGGACGACAGACCCATTCAAGGCCGCGAGCGCAGGTCGAGATGGATAACCGTGGCCTCCCCATAGGTCGCCGTAATCTGCACGAGAAAGCATCCACCGACGCGGACACTCCTCGGCCACTCCGAGGCTTGAGTAGCTCCAGAGACTAGGCGCCCTCGGCCAGGTGCCATTGACACCTTGAACCGCCGTCGCAAAGTGGTCGCCCATGTCGTTCAACCGATCATTTCAAGGACGCTTTTGGTCGCCATCGGCAGGTTCTGCGAAATGACGATCTCATCAACGAGTCGCACCGGGACCGCGGTTCCGAACTCCTTGGCCTCAATGAGACTGTCGTCGTTCGGCTGATCCGGCGTCAGGGGACTGTGGACGCCGACGACGAATTGTCGTCCGGGGGATCGGACCAGCACCGGAGCCTCGACCGTCCCGATGCCCGGGATCTCAACTTTCTCCCCCCGAAGGAACTCGACGGCATCGATTCCTTGGCGGGACAGATCGACATGAAGACGATCCACCGCCTGCTCGATCCGCTGCTGATTCATCTTCGGCTCCTCGTCGAAGGCGAGGTAGCGCAGCAGACTAGCGCCGAGATGGCGATCGAGCAGCGCGTGCTCAAAGCGGTTCCTGAAACTACGCAGGCAGCGGTAACAGGACCGATCGCAACCCGCCGGACAGTCCTCCAGAAGGCGGACCGCGTCCTCGAGCACACCAGCTCCATGATCCGCAACCCGCCGCACGAACCCTGCGCCGCCTGCCAGGGTGTCATACAGATAGACCTCTGCTTCGAGTCCAGCTTGGCCGCCGTCGCTGAGCGCCGGCCGATACTCGGCCTGTAGCTCGCCGGCGTCGATGTCGAGGCGTCGGGCCGAGGCGATCGTGATCGCCTCGGCGAGGGTGCGTAGTGCGACGTCGGTCGCCAGCGCACCGGGCCGCAGCACTAGAGGCGGATCGACGGCGAACCTGAAGAGAAGCACGTCGGAGATGAAGTCGGTTCCAAGCACGAGACCGCGCGTGACAGCACCCTCACAGGTCGGCTCCCGATCATCGGGATAGGGCTTCGGATGCCCCGCGTGGATCGCGTGGCCGGGGATTGCCGTCGGGCCGATGAGTCCGCAGAGAGTGCAATAGCTGTAGCCCTCCCCTCGAGGACCGGTATTCGTGACGAGCAGCGGGGTCCGCGCGTAGTGCGAGTCAATCCTTTTCGTCACCTCCGTCCATTCAGCCGAATCGGGAGGCCCTCCTGCGATCAGCTTGGCTCGGGTCGCGTAGCTCAGGGCTGGCTGATCATCGGGAGACGTCTCCTCCTCCCAGGTATGCGGATGTGCGAATCCGGGGGGTCGCATCCAATTCTTGGCCGGACCGAATTTCTCGGCACCACAGGCTGGACACGATCGAGTCTCACCGCGATCTGCACGCTCGTAGCTCTCGGTGATCGCAAAGTGGCAATTGTCGCACTCGAAATAAAGCTGTTTGTCCCGCCAGGCGCGAAAGCGGTCTTCGGACATCTGCGAGTAGATCGCGCCGGACCGCCACTCCTTGCCATCGATCCAGACCCGCTTCCCCGGTGCGTACTGGCTGAGCGCGGTAGGCAGACCCTGGCTCGGCGCGTAGCGGAACGCCGGTCGAAACCGCGTCGAACGCTCGCGGTCGAAGACGTTGAACGAGACGACATCGGTAGGAAATGCGTATCGCGGCAGGATTCCCCTGTAGAGCAACCGGTCGAGAAGATTGTCGACGGCGCGATCAGGTGCGGCGTGCTCCTCGCCCTCCTCTGCAGGGGCGTCGACCACCGTCGCCTCATCATCCTGATCGGCATTTGGCTGCGAGTCTTCTGCACTGTCGGTCCGGGTCCCGAGAAGTCCGGCGTCGACCTTTCTGAGCGTTTCGGTCACGAAATCTTCCAGCAGTCGCTGGCGATCGAACGAGCTGAGCTCCGCCGGAAGCCATGCGTCGATCTCGGCCCGCAATCCGTCTTCGTTTTCCCGCATCCACACCTCGAAGTCGACTCGATTCAGCGGAGACGATGGGGTCAGGAAACCTCCCACCGAACCCAGCACCTCAAAGAGCTGCAGTTGGTCTTCGGGCGCGATCTCGGGAAGGCGATCTGCGTGGTAGCGCTGGAACAGGAAGGCCGTGAGGTGCCTCTGCGCGATCTGCGGATTGTCCAACGTCAGAATCGGGTCATCGACGTGCCCGCGGATCATCGCGTCCGGTTTGGAGAAATAGTTCTCGTCGTGGCTGTCGGCGCTGCCGAATGCCAGCACGGTCGCCACGGCGTTCCCGCGGCGGCCGGCCCGGCCGGCACGCTGCTGATAGCTGGCCCGCGAGGGCGGCATGTTCCGCAGTGCTACACCGGAGAGGCTGCCGATATCGATCCCGACCTCCATGGTCGTCGTGCAGGAGAGAACGTCGATGGCGACATCCGACTGTTCTCCGGGGCCGGGGATTCCGATCTCGACGTCTTGAAAGAGCAGCTCATGCTCCTCGGCCTTCGAGAAGACCTCATCCGATTGGGCGGCATTCAGTTGCGCCGTGTGCTCGGCGGCAATCACCGCCATGGGGGCCTCAGGATCGGCCGCCAGCGCCCGTACCGAGCTGGCACGGTAGTAGCCCTTGCGCGCGGTGAAGACCGGGTCGTGCTCGGGGTCGATCTCCCGGACGGTGTCGCGCCCGCAGGCTATGCACTTCGCCGTTCCGGGGAACGGACGCTGGGTCGTACGGCACGCCTGGCAGTACCCCCATTCCCCCCCCAGGTCGAGGGCAAGATTGGCCGCCCGGATTCGGAACTTGTCGCCACTCGATTGGCAGAATCGTTCCAACAGAACCGGTAGCCACTCCTGCTGGAAGGTTTTTTTGATTGCCCGGTTCCCAAGCCAACGCGAAAGAGGCGCGAACTTGCCCGTGTGTGGCCTGATGCCTCCGCGGGTCTGCATCCAGTTCGCTGAATCCATGTTTTGAAACCAGATCCCGGCACTGGGACCCGACCACTGAGCGATCCACACACGGACGAGCGCGAGTTTCTGGTCCTCGGTTTCGGCCAGACCGGGAAGGTCAGGAAGGCGCGCGAGATGAAGCTCGATGTCGGACCGGCCCCGCAGAGAAGCGAGGGCAAGCGACTGCAGGCCGTACCACTGATCGTTGATGGTGGTCACTATCCCCCGCAGGAGGGATTGTGGTATTGCCTCCGAGCGCATAGTCATTGCCAACTGGAGGATCTCGGCGTCGTTCTGCAGACCGCCGCGATCTAATACTTCCACGACCTCGCGCAAACCCTGAAGCGACTCGCCATCCCTCAGTTGCGGTCTGAGCCTTACATGCAGGAGCCGGGACCCCAACAGGGCCGAGAGATAGAGATCCTCAAGGCTCAGAAGGGGCGCCAAGGTTCCGAGTCCTTCCATCTCGCGCAAGCCCCTGAGGATCAGTGGGCGGAGGACATCCTGCATCGAGTATCTCTGGAGATTCGGGGCGAGCCGGGCGGCAGTCTGGCGCGAATCCGAGAAGACCAAGACCTTGCGGCCTCTGAGCGGCGCAAAATCGGAATATGGCTGTGGGCCCGGGGGCTGAACCTGGATCTGCCGCGTCACCAGGGCCTGAAACGGTTGGTCGCCCTTCGTCTGGTGGTCCTGCACCGAGGAGCGTCCGTAGCCGGCCAGTTCCCCACACACACCGCAAGGACGAAACTCACCGCCAGTACCGCCATCGGCATCCTCATCTTCCTCGCTCGGGAGACCATCGATCCGATCCCGTCGGAGGAAGACCTGGCGAATGCGTTCACCCAGTGACATTGGATCGAGACGTCCGGTGACAAGGTCAAGTTCGGCAGGTTGTACCTCGTTCGTAGTCGGCTGCTCCAGGAGTAGGTCGAGCGCCTGAAGTTCGCCGACGTGTCCGGTCGCCGCTTCGAAGCGGCGACCGGGCTCATGCCAAAGGAAGCTCGGCGTTTCGAGGTCATCCGTATAGGCCCTTGCATAGGCTGAACCGCAGCTGCGGCAGGTGTAGAGCTCGAATACGCGAGCCCCGCAGTCGCACACGACCTGGGGCTGCGCGAAGAGCTTTCCCACCGGACCACCACGTAGATCGTCCGGCACCGCACAGCAGTCGGGATCGACACAGGCCCAGAGACCTGGCAGTCCACGGAAGAACGCGTGTATCCGGCTTGGCAGTAGGCCAGGCTCTCCGGGTCTCTCGCGGGCGATGCTGCCAAGCGCGATCAGGGCGGTCGTCGCACGATCTGCCAGTTCCTGATCCTCGATTGCGAAGATCTCCCGCCCCAGCTCCGAGATCGGTTTGGCTTCCTGCATGCTGAGGTTCACAAGGCGGCTCATCGGGGCGAAGTCACAAAGAGCCCGATGAAGACTCAGTTCCAAGCCGCCCGTTGGCTGAACCTCTCGGTACTCCAGGAAGACGGCGACGGCTTCCATTCGCTCTGACTCGCTCGTCGTCTCATAGAAGTCATCAAGGGAGAGATCGGCCAACGCCATGGCATCAGCCTCGCTGCCCGTGCCTTCTCCTGGTCGGGGAGCGAGTTCTCCCCGGATGGTCCTGAATTCCTCGACGCGCTTTCCGGTCAGTTGCGCGGCGAACGCTCTCGCGTGCTCTTCGTCGTTGAAGCTTGCGCTCGTGCAGATGACTTGCAGACGCTCGGGGGGTAGTGAAAGGCGGGAGCGAAGGCGCCGGAGAAGAAGGCCAACCTCCGAACCGGAGGAGCCGCGATACAAGTGTGCCTCGTCGACTACGAGGAGCAGCCGCTCCTCGGGATTGCGCTCCAGCCATTCGCGAGTAGCGTCGAAGATCGGCCGCTCGAGGGGCCGCATCAGCATGTACTCGAGCATCGAGTAATTGGTGATCAAAAGATCGGGCGGATTGTCGAGAACCTCATGCCTAGTGAAGAGCTCCGGGTCCTCCGGGCGCATAACAGCACGGGCAAATTGGCCTTCAGCGTCCAGCCACCTCTGCCCCTTGCTGCCATACCACCCTTGAAGGTCCGGCTTCGCGGGCCACTTGCCACGCCTACGGAGATTCTCGATCAACCGCGCGGCCTGGACGTGGTGCGGCGAGTGCGGATCGCCAGCCTTTTCGAGGAGCGAGATATAGAACGGCTCGATCGAGCGAAGCCTCCGCTGGTCCTTTTTAACCGTGCGGACCCCCGGGTAGAGCGTCCGGCTGGTGTAGCGCGCGAACCGCGCCGGCCTCCCACCCCAGGCCCTGAACAGGTCGGCCACGTGCGTGTTTCCTAACAGGGTCCGCAAACGACCGAGTTGGTCGTTAACGAGCGCGTTCATCGGGTACAGCAGAATCGCCCGGAGTGCCGGCTCCCCGAAGCTGGCAGATTCTTGCGCCTCGGTGGCCAGCTTGGCCAGGATCGGAAACAGGAAGGCCTCGGTCTTTCCGGATCCCGTCCCGGTCGCCACCACGAGACTGAGGCCGTCCTTAGTCGCCGATTCAAGCGCCTCCGCCTGATGGCTGTAGGGCGGATCATGAAGCAGCGGCTCACCGCTTTGGGGATGAGCCATCTCCTCAAAGAGCGTCTTCGCGGCTTCCGGGATGTCAAGGTCTGCGAACGGCGCCGAGGCCGTGTAGCGGGGGGTGCTCTCTATATATGGAGCCCGGAAAAGCACGCCCTCCTGGTCGAGCAGTCGACGCCGCTGCTCCACGAGCGATGGATCCCCGATGTGGTAGGTCGCCTCGATGTAGTCCTGCAGCGTCCTGCGAATCTCCGCGATGCTGTCCCCAACAGTCTGGGCGTCACCGGCCGCCATGGTCGCTGCCCCCTGCTTCTTCGCTCTCTAGCCACAGCATCTCCGTCAGGAAACGAACCTCTTCCGCGACGTCATCGGCGGCGAGCGAATACGAAAAGAGTGCCCCTTCCGAGCGATCCGCACGCGCGGCGTTGTACTCGAGGCGGCGCTGATGCCAACTCGGCAACGGCGAAAAGACATCGACGATCGGAGCCTGACCCGGCAGGCGCCGGATCCGGAGTCGCTGAGGGTTGCCAGAAAGCCGATCAATCGCGGCCTGCAGTCGCCATGCCTCATCTGCCCCCCGTGCGATGGGAGAAGCGATGGGTAGGTCGATCAGCTTCCCGACCCTGCCGTCACGGACCTCGGCAAAACACCAGAGGTCGGCACCGTAGGCTTGAGGCCTCCTCGCTACGAATCGGCCATTGTCGTCCTGTTTCGGTGCCCGCCAACGGCCACGGTAATAGACGACATCGGAGCTAGGATCGATCATCCGGATCCCCTCGATGTCTCCCGAGTCTCCCGCCGCATCCAGGCGCGCAATGTACTCCTCGACGAGGTCGCCCGGCGACGCCCGGCGTGGAGCTTTGAGCCAATGCTCCAACCCCAGCCCGAAGAGTCCTTCTCCAACGAGTAACTCCTCCAAGTCCTCCGACTCCTCCCGCCGACGGATGAATCGAACTTCACCGTCGTATTCGATCCGCCCGAGCATCCCTTCGGACAGGATCGGCGCACCCTCGGGCCGCACTCCGAGAACTATGCACCGAGACGCTTGTGGGACATAGGAGGGTGGGCCGAGGAAGAGATGCCGGCGTGACAGACCACCAGAGTCTTCGAGCGGTAACTCGATGAGATCGCCGAGCGCAACAAGCGCATCTACGGCCGAATAGATCGCGTCTCGTATCTCTTGCAGAGGACTCTCAGTCAGCCCAAAAAGGGCATCATTCACCTCTCGAACCAGGGCAGCCGGTGGCGTCGGGCAAAGGAAAGAGGCCGCACGGCGCACAGAGGCCGCGATCGCCGTCGACGAATCGAGGCGGGCCGTCTGGGGGTCGAGACCGAGTGACTCGACCACGCGATGCGCCAACTGGGTTCGCTCGATCCTCGCTATCTCCATGCCCATCCTTCAAAAGTCGCCGGCAAACCATCGCTCGTGCGCGCCTCGATCGCGAGCACCAGGCAACGGGCGGCGCGAATCAGGAATGGCGCCTGTAGTACGCGCTGGACCTGGATCGACAACTCCTCCGAATCCCAGCCACAAAGCGAATCCGGTGCGCTCGCGAGACGGAGGAGGAACTCGGCCAATCTGGGGTCTTCTGAGCGATACCTGGGGATACGCGCGTGGGCTGCAAGGGACACCGCGAAAGACTCAGCACGCTCCTGGGGCGGCTCGGAGACGAGACGCTCTGTCCATCTCGAAACGTCATGAGCGACGGCACGCTGATGCCCCTTGGATCCGATCGCCCCGAGCAGCACTTCTTCGCTCACGTCTTCCTTCTCGGCTGTCCTGCGCTCTAGGGCGAACCATTGATGACCTCCGATCAGTCCAGCCATGTCCGCAGTTATAGACCGCAGCACCTTGACCCTCCCGAACTCGCCGAAGGGGTTGGAAGAACGGGAAGCCGCCCCCCACTTTCCGGCAAGTTCGATCCTGTGTGAGATGCCCTCCAGGGAGGCCCGTCCCCGCCTGAGCCGAGGGACCGGCTGAAAATCTCCGAGATGGCGCACGGTCGGCGGCAGGATCATGGCAGTCGAGATAGTGCCTGCCGAGGCGACAGCAAGACCACCGGGCTTGAACCTCAAGTGGGAGTGTTCATCAACCGCGACGGTCTCCGGCTGATCGGGACTCGAGAAGTCGTACAGGCTGATCTCGACGGGGTTCCCCTCCGTGTTGTCGATGAGTCGTAGAAATGGGCCCTGGCCATCCCTGGCCGCAGCCCATCGCAGCGCCGCAAACGGCCGCTCGCACCGAAGCGCGACGGCGCCAAGGTCCTCGTGAGAGACCCGGATCTCGCAAGTCTCCACCTCGTCATAAACCTTCTGCACGCTCTCGTCCCCACGAATTCGGTCGAACAGACCGGCCCAGTCCTGGGCTTCGACCGGGAGATGCACCCCTGCCCCCACGAGGGCAAGTTTCGCTCCAGATCTGTCACGGAGCACCAAGTCGATTCTTGCCTCAACTCCGGGTGGTCCCCGAACCTCCACCACCGCCTCTCCGTCCCACAGCTCGTTGAGCGTCGGGCTGACCGGGGTCGCGAGGATCACCAGTCCCTCCCGGCCGGTTCCGCTTTCGGGTCGAAGGCGGGGAGGCCGTATATCGAGCACCATCGCCTCTTCAGCCACAAGCGCGTTGTCGGGGTCGAAAAGTGAAACGAGCACCTCGTGACGGCCGATGGCGAGATCCTCGACCCCGATGAGCACCTGATTCTCGGCGCCTGGCCATGGGATCACAACCGGCTGATCATCGATCACCCAGATGGATTTACTGATTCGACGGGTGGAGGTGACAATCAAGACCGGGTCCTCTCCGGCCAACCACTCGGCTTTCCCCTCCCCGTCCCATGATGCGGGAACGAGACCGACTGGTCGCACCTCGAGATCGGTCAGCACCCCGATCCCCATGCGTCGCAGGCTCGCGACGTGCTCGTCGTCTATGACTGGTGGAACGTGCAGCTCGTAAGCACGGACTCCCGCGGTCTCGACAGCGACTCCGAAGGCCCACTGGGGGAGATCCGGCGGCGGAGCGTCCTTTAAAATAAGGATGTACTCGACGCCCGGTCGCACCTGCTTGGAGCGCACCTCGGTTGCATATCCCGGTGCCCGAAGACTGAACAGCCACGGCCCTGGCGGCAAGACAGATTGATCCGCAAGGATCGAGTTCGTGGCACTCTCCCCGCCCTCCACCATTAGGAGCGGCTCGACATCTGGCGGCCACTCATCCAAGCGAAAGCGCTGGCCAGGGTAGAGAAGACGGCCCCTAGCGATCGGAGGGCCAGCGACGCCGGCAAGGACAGCGCGCCGGCGACCCAGCTCATCGGCGACCTCTGGGAAGCGCCCTGCTAAGGGCGAGAGATCGGGGACCTCCATGTATGCGCTCCAACCGCCCTCATCCATCTGCAGAGAAAGCTTCGGGTCGGTTAGTGGGGCTAGGACGACTCCTTCTTCCCCGCCATTGCCTCTCGAATGAAACGTTGGCAGGAAACCGCGCGTCCGGAGTCGGGCCGCCGCAGTTCGCGCGTCATGAAGCCACCGACGTGCGGCCCGTTCGTCCGAGAGATCCTCAAGGATCCGATTGAGCGTCGATGCCAGGAGAAAGGGAGACTGATCTCTCTCCCCTAACAACAACGAGGCAGCGACCCGACCCAGCAGTCCGACATTCTGTGCGAAGTGCTGGAAGCGGGAGGAGGTATGAAACGCTCGTGCCGCCAGGTGCCGACCCAGCTCTTCTGGGTCGCCCAACAAATCCGAAGTAAGCGCGCGCCGGTATTCGTACAAGAGGCGTGCGAGGTGTCGCTGAAGGTCTGCCGGCAACACGGCGTGCGAAATCGGCCAGCAGATAATGGAAAAGTGTTTCGCCCACGGTCCGACTGGTTCCGCGCCGCCATACAGGTCTTTGAACTCCCAGAATCTCTGCCTAAGGTAGGTGCGATTTTTCCCGTCGGTCCAGCCAGGAGTCCGGCTCTCGAACGTCTGCCAGTACTCGTCTCCTGAGAACTCGTAGCCGATCTCCGCTGCATAAACCACCAGGGGAAGCCATGCATCGGAGTAGATGGCACCTTCGTAAATGGCCGAGACGACTACATCACGTAGGAGTGACACCTCGGCCGATGCGAGCCCATGCTCTAGCGCGAAAACAGGGGCACCAATCGCCGATCGGGAATCCCGAAGGTCGCAGAAGTGCTCGTGAAGTCGGATGTGGAGGGCGCCGAGATCTTCCCCGCCCGCTTCGCTCCCGCCCGAACTCGCAGGCTCAAATTTCTTGTCCCGACTAATCATTACTTCCTGCAAGCTCAGAGCCTACTGCGGCTTCTGGTCGCAGGATGCGATTTTCCTAAAACGCTCCGCAGATTGCCGACATCTCCACTCGACGTTGGGGTGCGCACAGGTCTTCCGTCGCGCCCTGCGCTCTGCACGACCGGCAACATCGAGCGGCATTGGGCTCTAAGAGCGGCTGCGGCAAAAGGCGTAGCTCAAAGATCGAAGCTGTTGAAGCACTCGCGCAACCGACCGCAGACTCAGCGATAGCCGCAGACTCGCGGTCGGATGCAAGGACGTCGATCACCCTTCTCCTTCGATCGTCGATCGAACAGGATGCGCCACTGCCGCCAGAGGCGCTCGCATCCCCCCAACGCCCGATAACCCGCTCTTATGGAGAGCTGGAGGCGGTCCCTCCTCGAGGCGGGGTGCCGATCTCCCAGCTCGCCGCCTTGCATCAGTTGCGGGTGCGAACTTCTACCTCGGGCGCTCGGCAACCCTGCTTGCCTTTTCCTTGAACGTCGATTACGACAACCGGCGGCAGCGATTCACTGAGGCGCTTGATCGTCCAGGTCTGGGGGTGGCTGAAGGGAAGCTCTAGCGCGTACCGCCGCTGCAGCAAGGCATGGGAAGTAGTCGACGAGCCGATGCGAACCGAGACCCGCTCGCTGGTTCCCCCCTTTGCCATGAACCGGACCCGGGCTCCCCCGTCCGAGCAACTCCATTCGAGCCGGCCGACTCCGGCGACCGCCTCCAGGGTGGTCCATTCCTCATTCACCGCCGAACCGCTCCGCAAAGATGCGTGATCTGCGGCCGGCGCCGCCGACCATGTAGCGATCACACTCGCGAGGACCGCTGCGACCAGAATCTGGATCGGCAACCGCATCAAACCCCGCGATCGCTTTCCGGTCGGCCGGATCTGGATTCAGGATTCATATCGGGGTCCGCCTTCCGCTACAGCGGCTGCCGGGGAGGAGATCTGCAGTGACTTCGCGATCGACCTGGCCGCTTCGAGCTGCGCTTCTTCTCCCTTTAGCTGAGCCTCGACGATCTCCGCATACCCCCCGAACACCATGTACAGGCAGAACGCCCTTCCGTTCTCCGAGAAGAAGCGCTGCACAGCGGCCAGACCTTCGATTTGCTGGGGCATACAGGTTGGATCAAGATCATCTACAACCACTTCAGCCGGAATGCCCGAGGGTTCAAAAAGACCCTCTCCCACAGTCAACTCGCTGTCAGGCGCGTACTCGATCAGGACGATGAGCAGATCGCCAATGGTCATCGACTCGGCCGCTGCGGTGGCAAAGTCTCCGTCGTCGGCGGGAAGCGGGAAGTTGGCTGCATGCAAGACGGGCGCGGCAACCTCGTCGGACTCTCGACTCTCCCTCTTGTAGAGCTTGGCATCCCAACCCGTCGGCAGAGCTGCCGAGATGCCGAAGCCGCTTATGTCTTTCGTGTCAGTGTTCATAAAAATACTCCTTATAAGTGAATTTGCGTTGAACCAACCAACAGAGCTCCACATACGAGCATGGCGATGCCCACCACCCTGGCCACGGGCATGCGAGACCTCTCGATCCACATCGTCAATCGAGCGAGGTCAGCGCTCGTTTGCACCCGGCTACTCGAGAGTGAGATCAACCCGCGAGCGATCCCGAAAGCGAACCCGATAGCGGCTCCACCCAGAACCGATCCGCTGAGAAACGCCGCGAGATACACGGCATAGACACCAGCCGTGCTGACTATCGTTGCCGCCCCGACGCCGAGCTGCACGCCGAACCCGAACCCAGTCACCCAGCCTCGATAGGCGCTCAGCCAGTTCTCGTTGACTTGACGGTGGCCCGAAGGAACCCGAGCTCCAAACAGCCGAAGATCGGCGGCACCCGCGAGTAGCAGGCCGAGGCCGAGGAG
>Ga0173480_10000373_pt1 | contig 14561 bp, 15 predicted proteins | sample NitcycUS209509C1_FD_122622 | JGI IMG/M metagenome (GOLD analysis project Ga0173480, IMG submission 122622) | Soil microbial communities from Arlington Agricultural Research Station in Wisconsin, USA - Nitrogen cycling UWRJ-S209-509C-1 (version... | ecosystem: Environmental > Terrestrial > Soil... | reverse complement strand
TCGAGCGTCCAGTCCTCGTAGCGTTTCCCGCGATAATACGGACAACTGTCACCGCATCCCATCGTGATGACCACGTCAGAGGCCTGGACTGCGTCGGTGGTGAGGATTGTGGGCTGTTCGGCAGCGATGTCGATGCCTTCTTCGGCCATCGCCTGCACAGCGACGGGGTTGATCTTGTCGGCCGGTTCGCTACCAGCTGATCGAACGTCAATGGCGCCGCCTGAGAACTGCTTCAGGTATCCGGCGGCCATTTGAGACCGTCCGGCGTTGTGGACACAGACGAACAGGACGGAGGGCTTGTGTGTGGTCACCGTGGTTTGGTGGCTTGGATGATGGCGCTGTGCATGCCGTCCGCAGTTTGCTGAGTAAAGCGCACGGACGCGTTAGAGAAACCGGCAGCGGCCAGATTGCCGAGATATTCGCTTCGCGAAAGTGCGCCCGCGATGCAGCCCACATAGGAACCGCGCTCGGCTCGCTCGTCAGGAGTCAGTTGATCTTCCGCAACGACGTCGCTGATGCCAACCCGACCGCCCGGCACGAGCACGCGATACATCTCCTTGATCACTTTGGGCTTGTCGATGGACAAGTTGATCACACAGTTGCTGATCACAACATCCACTGAGCTGTCCGATAGCGGAATGTCTTCGATAAGACCCTTCAAGAACTCGACATTGGACGCCCCGGCCTGCGCGGCATTGCCCCGTGCCAAATCCAGCATCTCGTCAGTCATGTCGACCCCATAGACATAGCCAGTCGGTCCTAATCGCCGAGCGGAGAGCAGTACGTCGATGCCGCCGCCAGAGCCCAAGTCGAGTACCCGCTCACCCTCGCGAAGTTCCGCGACGGCGGTGGGATTGCCGCAGCCCAAGCTGGCGGCCACAGCGGCGACCGGCAACTCATCCCGTTCGCTACGGCTGTAAAGAGCGCCGCCGAACGTCTCATCGACCGCAACCACCGTTGGGCAGCAACCTGACGCCGAACTGTTCCCGTGATCGGCGCCACAAGGTGGGTCGCAACACGAGGCTCGCCCTCCGGTCTCCAGGACTGTGGTGGCTGCTTCCGCGTACCGCTCCCGCACGCGTTCGCGCAATTGATCCCGTTGCGTCATCACACTTGACCTCACATCGAAACTTGTCGATGTAACTGTACCGCCGTCACATTGATACTTGTCAATCTATGACAAGATAAGAATGTGCCGACGATGCAGCAGAACCAGCAGCGGCCCGCTCTGCCACTCCTGATCAGCGAGTGTTGCTCACCGGTCCTGGGCCAGGTGATGACGACGGCAGAAGCAGAGTCGCTTGCTGCCGTGCTCAAGGCCATCGCCGAACCCACTCGGCTGCGCCTGGTATCCCTTGTCGCCACACATGTCGACGCAGAAGCCTGCGTCTGTGATCTCACCGAGCCAGTTGGTCTCAGCCAGCCCACCGTCTCCCATCACCTCAAGGTCCTCGTCGACGCGGGCGTGCTGCAGCGCGAGCAGCGGGGAAAGTGGGCGTACTACAAGCTGGTGCCCGAAACCTTGGTCGCCATCTCAGACCTACTCACGCCGCCGAGGCAGGCGTAAGCGGCGTGCCGCGTGTCGCCAGGAGCGTGTCTCCTGCAATGCTGGTCAGCACGTTAGGAAGGGATGCTGCTCATGTCCGCCACTACGCCCGCGAACATCGCCGATGGTTTTCCCAGCTTGGCGAAAAAGATCTGGATCTTCGCCGTTATTCGCGGGGTTCTCGGAATCATCTTCGGCCTCATCGCCCTATTCGCTCCAATCGCCACCGCACTCGCCCTGGCCATCGTGATCGGCGCGTACGCCATCGTGGACGGCGTCTTCGACATTATCGAGGCGATCCGTCATCGAGGGTCGTCCTCGATGGCGCTGCGGATTGTGCTTGGCGCCGTCAGCATTCTCTTCGGGATTCTCGTCCTTGTCTGGCCGGGCATGAGCCTCGCGATCCTGGCGATCTTCGTGGGCATTTGGGCCATCATCATCGGCATCCTTCAGATCATGGCGTCGGTAGGCCATCGCGCTGCCCCCAACAGCGGATGGGTCTGGGGCGTCATCGGCGGCGCGCTGGCAATCCTGTTCGGTGTTCTGGTGCTCATTAGGCCAGGCACCGGCTTGGTCACTATCATCTGGATCATCGGCATTTGGGCCATCGTGTGGGGCATCATCTTCATCGTCCTAGGCGTCCAGCTACGCAAGGCTGCCCGCGCGAGCGAAGCTGACGTCTCAACGATCGCTTGAATCACTGTCCTGCGGTAGCGGCGATTTCTAGAACCACCCGCGGCGCTTGAAGAAGGTCATCAAGATCACGACGGTCACAATCTGTGTTCCGATGCCAAGCAGGAGGAACGCGGGCCAGCCCGCGATATACCGCACCAGCCAACCGAAGTTCTGGCCGAAGAAGCCAGTAACAAACGTAAGCGGCAAGAAGATCGTCGCTATCACCGCCAGCTGCTTCATCACAACGTTGAGTCGGTTGGACACAGTGGACAGAAAGACATCCATCGAACTCGTGAGCAGGTCGCGGTAGGTGTCAATCAGATCACTGATTCGAATGAGGTGGTCGTAAATGTCACGGAAGTGACGCTCTGATTCGGTTGTCATGCCAGGAAGCTCGGCGCCACCGCTCAGCAGGCCCGCGAACAGATCGCGCTGGGGGGTTACCGCTTTCCGCATGCCGACGAGCAGTCGCTTCATAGCGAAGATCTCCTGCAGCTGCGCGTCGCTAGCGTTGAGAAAAGTCTGGTTCTCAAGCTCATCAATCCGGTCATCGAAGTCGGCCAAGATCGGAAAGAAGCTGTCCACCAGGGCATCGATAATCCGATAGAGCAATAGTGCGGAGCCCTCCATCGGCGCCTTGCGCTTCTGGTAGCGATCCCGCAGCAGTGCGAAGGCCGGCGCATCATCCCGATGGACGGTGATCAGAAAGCGTTCGGAATAGAAACAGTGCACCTCGACCAGTCGGTCTTCGTCGGGGACGGCGCCGTAGATGACGAGAAAGACGAAGTCGTCGTAGTCGTCGAGCTTCGCTCGCTGACCGAAGTGCTCGGAATCCTCCAGGGCGAGCGGATGGAACTGAAAGACATCACGGAGTACCGCGAAGTCCTCCTCCGTCGGCTGGGAAAGGTCGATCCAAAAGAAGCTGCCGCTCCCTCGCAGACGTTCGAGGTTGTCACGGCTGAGGTGCAGGGCGCCAACCTGCTCTTCATGTACGACATGACAGGTAGAGGTATTTGAGATCGTTTGATCGCCCTTTCGTCGTGCGGGCCCCCGTCGGCATGATCGTATGTCACAAGAACTGGTGCGAGACGTGAAACGCTCCCTACGCTGACGTTTGTGCATCTGAGCCAGGCGCGTGTTCGAATTGGTCGAGTCTTGACGCTGGCACGCTTTCCAGTAAAGTCAACCGCCGGGGAATCACTCCATACCGCCGAAGTTGATCAACGTGGATTGGTGCACGACCGTGCCTGGGCCGTGTACACCGCTGATGGCGGCATCGCGAGCGGTAAGACCTCGCGCCGGTTCCGAAAGATTGATGGACTTATGAGGTGGCGGTCGACCGCGCCAGCTGACGGCAATGATGTTCCTCAACTGCATACTCCGTGGGGCAGCAGCTACGCAGTCGACGACCCGGCAGCCGCCGAGGCACTGACTTCCAACTTCGGGCGGCCGCTGACACTTCGTCCCGAAGGATCGATTCCTCACTACGACGACTGCCCGGTCCATCTCGTGACAACCTCATCGATTCGGCAAATCGAGTCCTACATCGGCGGTCCGGTCGATCATCGCCGGACTCGAGCGAACATCGTGCTGGACACGGCAGAATCCAGTTGGTTGGAGGATTTCTGGGAGGGCCTCCACCTCGCCATCGGACCGCAGCTGGTGCTTCGCATCGGGTCCGGAATGACACGTTGCGTCATGGTCGATCAGCCGCAGGTCGGTGTGCTGTGTGAGTCGCCGATCTTGAAGGCCCTCGGAGACGCTCACGAGGTAATACTCGGTGTGAAGGCAACGGTTACTCAAACCGGCTCCATCACCGTGCATGATGACGCGTACCTGCTGCGCTGAGCGCACCTGTAAGGATGGGGTGACTCAGGCGGAGATCTGACAGGAGTACGGGTGAAAGTTGCGGTCGTAGGAGGCGGTTCCACTTATACACCGGAGCTGGTCGACGGGCTCGCGAGACTGAAGCACCTCGTAGAAGTTGACGAGTTGGTGCTAACGGATCCGGCTGAGGAGCGGTTATCGCTCGTCGGCGGGATCTCCCAGCGCATCTTTGCCAAATACGGTCATGCCGGCCAGATCAGCATCACAACTGATCTTGATCAAGCAGTCGCTGATGCCACAGTCGTTCTCATTCAGCTGAGGGTTGGCGGCCAGGCGGCGCGCCTGCTCGACGAAACGCTTCCTTTGAAGTGTGGCTGCGTGGGCCAGGAAACAACCGGGGCCGGCGGGCTCGCCAAGGCGCTGCGTACGGTGCCCGTCGTCTTGGAGATCGCGGAAAGAGTTTCCGATCTCGCCGCTAAAGATGCCTGGATTCTGGATTTCACGAATCCGGTCGGCATAGTCACGCGCGCCCTGCTTGATCAAGGTCACCAGGCGGTCGGGCTCTGCAACATCGGAATTGGTAATCAGCGGGCCGCGGCCGGTCTACTCGGTGTTGAGCCGGGAGAGATAAGCCTTGATCACGTCGGACTCAATCACCTGAGCTGGACTCGACGGGTCCTGGTCGACGGGCAAGATCAACTGCCTGTGTTGCTGGACACTTCAGCGGAGAAGTTGGCGGCGCGGTCAGGGCTTCCCGCTGAGATACTGCGCCGGCTGGGGGTGTGGCCGTCGTACTACCTCCGCTACTTCTATGAACATGATCATGTCGTCGAGCAGCAACACGCCAAACCTTTTCGGGCTGAAGAGGTCGCCGAGATCGAGCGCCAGCTATTGGAGATCTATGCCGACCCTGCGGTAGATCAGAAGCCGGATCTGCTCCAACGGCGTGGCGGTGCCTACTACTCCGAAGCGGCGGTGAATCTCATGGCGTCCTTGATCGCCGACCAATGTGATGTGCAGATCGTCAACCTGCGCAACGACGGCACGCTTCCTTTTCTCGCTGATCATGACGTTATTGAGGTGCCAGCACGCGTCGGCCGGCATGGGCCTCTCGCTGAGCCCCTCGCGCCAGTTGATCCGCTGTACTCCGGACTCATTGCGCACGTCTCGGCGTACGAGGAGCTGGCGCTCGAGGCTGCCATTCATGGCGGCCGGGAACGGGTGTTCCGAGCATTGCTTGCCCATCCACTCATTGGCCAACACCATCTCGCCGATACACTCACCGATCTGCTGATTGGTGCCAACCGTGATCATCTTCGGTGGGCCGTGTGACCGCTGCCGTCCTGGCAATCGATGGCGGCAACAGCAAAACCGATGTCTGCTTGATTTCCGCTAACGGAGAGCTCCTCGGTTATGCGCGCGGTCCTGGCTCCAACCACCAAAGCATTGGTGTCGACGCCGCTGTCGACGTGCTTTCCAGCTTGGTTGCCAGGATTGCGGATGAGATCAAGATCAACGTCGGCTCAGGTGTTGCCCAGCATGCAGCGGTCTATCTCGCCGGAGCGGATTTTCCGAGGGAGGTCGAGATACTGCGGGAACGTGTTCTGCTCGCCGGTTGGGCCACGGAGATTTCGCTGGATAACGACACCTTTGCGCTACTACGCACTGGCACCAAAGCAGCCAACCGGATAGCCGTGGTTTGTGGTGCGGGAATCAACTGCGTCGGTGTTTCCGCACTGGGCGGGCTGGTTCGTTTCCCATCAGTGGGTGAGATCTCCGGAGATTGGGGTGGCGGGGCAAGCCTGGGGACCGAAACGCTTTTCCTCGCGGTCAGGGCAGAGGACGGCCGTGGCCAACCCACCGCGCTACGCGAGGCGATCACGGAGTACTTCGGCACGGTATCGGTGGCCAAGGTGACTGAGGGCCTGCACTTCGGTGAGATTCCGCGCAGCCGGATCCACGAATTGGTGCCGGTACTGCTGCGGGTTGCCGAAACAGGCGACCGGCCTGCCGCAGCCGTGGTGGAGCGGTTGGCGGAGGAGGTGTTCTTGCTCGCTCGAGTGGCCCTCGATCGACTCAATCTGCGCGATCAACCAGCCGATGTGGTGCTTGGAGGGGGAGTGCTCGCAACTCGAGACCCACTACTGATGGGTGGAGTGTTGCAGCGGCTCACGGCGTACGCGCCACGGGTCAACGTGGTGGTGGTAGATGACCCCCCAGTGATCGGCGCTGCACTGCTCGGACTGGACGCGATCGGCGCCTCACGTGATGCGGAGATGGCAGCCCGAACCGCCCTGCTGACCCGCACACGGACACGGTGGTCGCCTGAAGATCGGCTTGCCGATCATGATTATCTAGATACTTGATCAAGTCAGGACAGGAGTCGGATTTAAGATGAGCGTGACGCCAGCGCCGACAACGGAGTGGACCGGACCGACTCGTTTCCTGGCTCCGCCGGAGCCCCGGGTACAGGCTGACGGCAGCAAGCGCTACGAGGGCATCACCTATGCGGTTGCGCCGGGATACCGGCCGCTGCAGTTGGACGTGTGGGTGCCGCCGACACCAACTCCGCCGCCACTTGTGGTCTGGATTCATGGCGGCGGATGGATGTTTGGCGATCGGCGCTACTTGCCCGAAACACTGCGGCCGAATCAGCTTTTCGAGGAGTCGGTAGCAGCCGGTCTGGCCGTTGCCACGATCGACTACCGCCATGCGTTGGAGGCCCATTTCCCGGCTCAGCTGCACGATGCAAAGGCCGCCATCCGTTACCTCCGGGCGCATGCCGAGGTGTTAGGCCTTGACACTACGAAGATCGGAGTTTGGGGCGAGTCCGCCGGCGGACACCTTGCGGCGCTGGTTGGTCTCACCGGTCAGCACGCTGAGCTCGAGGGCGCCATGGGTGTGCTCCGTCAATCGAGCGCAGTCGACGTCGTTGTCGATTGGTACGCCCCGGCCGATCTTGCACTGCAGCCGCGCGAAGGTCGTAGTACAGAGATCATGGGCCAGCTGCCACCTGAGATGCTCACCGCGCCGGAGGAGCTTTTGGCTGGCGGGAATGATGAACACGCGCTGGCGGTTGCCAGTCCGATCAGCTATGTCACGCCGGCCGCGCCACCGTTCTTGCTGATTCACGGCACTGCCGACACGGTCGTGCCGTACGTCCAAAGCGAGGTGCTGACCCAAGCCTTGGCCGATGCTGGCGTGTCAGCTCAGCTGGTTCCCATTGAGGGCGCAGATCACATCTTCAACGACTACGACGACATTGACGGCGTCGTTCGACTCTCAGTGGACTACCTGGCTAAGGCGCTCCTCACGTCGCCTTGATGATCGCCAGGGCTACCAGCGAACGGGCAACTCCCGTACGCCATTGACCGGACCATCGCCCCGGAAGGTCAGGTCCGCCGTAGACGCCGCCAACGACAACGTCGGGAACCGCTGCAACAGCGCGGGCAACGCGACCGACATTTCGAGGCGCGCCAACTGCTGGCCGAGGCACTGGTGGATACCGTGCCCGAACGTCAGATGCGCCTGCGGTTGCCGGGTCACATCGAACACATCGGGGTCGGCCATGAAATCCGCATCACGATTTGCCGACGGCAGCGACACGATCGCCACATCACCGGCCTTCAGGAGCTGATCGCCGATGATCACGTCTTTCAGAATGACCCGAGGTGTTCCGGTGTGCACGATGGACAGATAGCGCAGGATCTCTTCCACTGCGCCGGTGATCATCTCAGGATCGTCTCGGACTAGCGCGAGCTGATCAGGATGCTGCAACAGCAGCAAGGTCCCCAGTCCAATGGTGTTGGCCGTTGTCTCGTGGCCGGCGACCAAGAGAATATTGCCAATGCCGACCAGTTCCTCGTTGCTCAACTCGTCGGCGTGATCGCGGAGCAACATGCCGAGGATGTCGTCACCCGGATCCTGCCGATGCCGATTCACCAGAGACAGCATGTACCCGTTCATCTCGCGGGTGTTCTCGGCTTGCTGCTGGCGCGTAACGGAGATGTCCAGCATGGTGTCGCTACGGCGCCGGAATTCCACCTGATCTTCGAATGGCACGCCCAGCAGCTCACAGATCACCAGTGACGGCAGCGGCAGAGCGAACGCCTGCATCAGGTCAACTGGCGGCCCCGCCGCCTCCATCTGATCAAGGAAATCCGTTGTTATCTGCTCGATGTATGGCCGCATTGCGGCAAGCCGGCGCATCGAGAATTGCCCAGTCAGCATGCGGCGGATGCGCGTGTGGTCGGGTGGATCAAGTGACACGAGAAAGCCGGGCTGGGCGGCCGCCGATTCAGAGCGGCCAAGGGAGTTGCTGGTGTCGCGGCTGGCCAGCAGCTCGCGGACGTCGGCGTACTTGGTGATCAACCACATGTTCAACGACCCGCCGGTTGGCAGTAGCCGTCGGACGCTGAAGACCGGCTGTTCGGAGCGGATACGTGCCAACTCTGGCGCTGGATTGATCGGATCATGTGGATCGCGATGCGAATGCGGCCAAGACAGCGGTTTTGGTGTGGTTGGCATAGATCCAGAGAACACCCTTCCGAAAAATGTTGGGCGGCCGTTATGAGTGGCCGCCTGACCGGGAAACATCAGAGGAAGCCTTAGCAGAATGCGTAAAAGGCGCTAGCAGCCCTCCGAGAACGGCACCGACAGTTGCTGCCCCACCGTGAATGTCGCCGATGATCAAGAGCAACGCTGCTCCGGCGAGGCTGATCACTCCAAGAACCCGTTGCAAGCCAGCGCCACGCAGCATGGCTACTACGGCAAGGGATGCGGCCAAGCTGAACACCGCCACCGAATTCCCAGCACCAATGGGTTGCACGATCTTGCCCCAAAGCTCACCGGCGATCGCCCCAGTCAAGGCGATGACCGTCCATCGCAAAGGGCCCCACACTTGCTCAGCAGCAAAGCCGATGATCGCCAGGGCGACAAGGTTGAATATGGCGCCGGCAACGCCGCCATCCTGGACCACAAGTGAGGTGAGAAGTCGCCATACTTGGCCCCGAGCGATGAGGGTCCAATTGCGTTCCAGGCTGTTCAAGAGCCAGGGCGCCACAGTGAACTGGGCCAGAGTCGGAATTCCGACAATGATCACAGCGACCGTTGTAGCCCACGGCCACCGGGCTCGGTGAGGCGTTGCCAATGGTCGTACCCGAAAGGCCGCGAATGCTGTGGTGAGCACGATCGCGTACAGCGCGGATAGTAGGGCCGTTGTCACGTTATCGATCTTGGGAGTGACGGCGCACGCGGTGATTGCGCGTCGGCACACGGCTGAACAGCCGGCCCGCGAGGTCGACTCCGACGATTGCACCAGTCTCGTCGCGGGTGAAGAAGCCGCGCTGTCCCTTCATGCCACCACCGGTGAGGATGTATTCGTCGGTATCTCCCGGAAGCAAGCCGATGGCAGCCGGGGAGTAGTCCGGAGGCATCTCGGTCTTTGAGGCCGCACGGATCTCCGGCTTGATTCCCACCTCGAGCTTCAGTCCTGTCTCATCAGTTGTGATGATCAGGGTCATGACGTCGATCTCGTATGTGCCAAGCAGCTCACGTGCCCGGACTTCGTCGTACGGGATCGGTTCCGGGTCGCGGTCGATGACCCCAGCGTAGGTTTGGAGCGCCCAACGGACGACAGCTTGATTGCAGGGGATGCCATTGGGGCCGGCGTTGGACAGCGCAACGACAGCGAAGTCCTGTTCCGGTATGGTCAGCAGCTCCGCGAACTGGCCGTTCGCCGACCCGCTGTGGCCGACGATCCGAGTTCCCTGTATGTCGCGCAGGAACCACCCGATGCCGAGGGCGTCGCCCAGCGTGCTGCCTCGCAACTGGACCGTCGGCTCCCTCATCTGGTGCAACAGCTCGGTGGGCACAATGCGTACGCCGCTTTCAGCCCGACCGTCACCGAGGTGGAACCGGCTCCAGCGCAACTGGTCCGCCACGGAGGACGCGATATCGCCGCCGGGGTTGCGACAGCGGGGGCCCTTCCATAGCCGTGCGATGGAGAGTGTTCCGTCATCCCCCAGATTGTGGCCCACCGCGAACCGCCGGGTCATAACCTCACCTGGCGCGAAGAAGGTATGCGACAGACCCAAGGGCTCCAAGACGAGCGAGGCGACAGCTCGCTCGTACGTCATGCCCGTGATCTTCTCCAGGATGCGCCCGGCCAGGCTGTACCCGGCTTGACTGTAGGAAGCGCGGGCGCCGGGTGGGGCGATCAACTCCAAGTCGGCCAGCTTCGCCACGAACTGGGCCAGCGCGTCGTCGCCCTCACCGGTGTCGACGAGCAGATCCCAGCCCAGTCCTGACGTGTGATTGAGCAGGTTCAACACGGTGATCGTCGTCGCGGCACGCTCGTTTGCGAGCTTGAGCTCAGGAATGTATCGACGTACCGGTGCTTCTAGCTCGACCTGCCCACTCGCAACTAAGCACATGAACGCCGTCGCCGTGTAGGTCTTCGTAACCGAACCGAGCACGAATAACGTGTCCTGGTCGATGGGCAACGGATTTTCGACGCTTGTCACGCCATTGCACGCGTAAGTCTCTCGACGGTCCGACCACACTCCGACGGCTACGCCAGGAATGCCGAGTCCTGCGGCCGTCGTTTCGACGAAATCGGACAGCATGTTGCTCACTGATGCCAAACGGCCATGAGTGATCGATTAATGATGTATAGCACCACGAAAACCACTCCCAGGACCAATCGCTGTCTGGCGAGGAGAGCAGCAATCGCTGCTGCAAACACGAGCAGCTCGACGCCGAACCGGATCGCCGCTGGGACCTGCACCGGGGCGCGGGGCGCCACAATGAGCGCCCACACCACGACGGCGACGAGCGGCACTGCAATAGCGAGCAGGATTCGACCTGCAAGCTGCGGTTTCGCGCTTGCTCCCCAATAGCCAAGCGCTGCCAATGCGCATAGCTCTAACAGAAACCGCAGCACAAGGTTCGCCGACCTCAGCAGTTCCATGCGGCTTCTCCCTAACGGGTGCCCGCTCAGATACCCAGAGCATCGAGTGCCAGAACGATGGCCCCGGAGAGCAGCAAGACGCCAGCGACAAGCGATGGAGTTACCCGGCCACGTCGCGGCGGAAGCGAGCGCGCCGCACGCCAGTAGAGGAAGACTCCGACTACAAGCAACGCAGCCTCCAGCAGGATCGAGGCAATGGGCACCCGCCACAGCCCGAAACCAAGTAGCGGAAGATCACCTGCATTGCCCGGCAAGATGGGCATGTCTCCGCGATGCACAATGAGATCGAGCACCCAGTGCGAAAACGCCACGCCGCCAAGCAATAAACCCAGCCGCCGATCCCAGCGCCACCATGCAACGGCACCGAACGCGGCTGACAGTATGAGCGCACCAACCAGCGAGTGGGTGTAATCGGCATGAATCACCGACCTGCCGTATCCGCCACCCGCTACCGTCTCGACGGTCTCGATGTTGAGCAGGAACAGAGGTACGAACACAACGTCCAGCCACATCGTTGCCAGCATCAAGGACCACAACGGCGCCCGATAATCCGCCGACTTCGCCCCGGCGGCCAGGCCGAAATGCCCCGCAATCACCTTCGTCGCCTAGGTCGCGGCGGCCAGGGCAGCCGGCTATCCAAGAAACCGCACAGACCGATGAACAGCGCTAGGCCAACAAAGAAAGCCACTCTGACCTCCGAGGTGGAAGGTGATCAGCCTATCGTCGAGGTCGGGTGACTGGGTTGCCGTCATGATATTGGAGCGGTAAGCATTGGGACGTGACGAAGCCCCAGCACCGCGCTGACAGGTTCATCGAGGCCGAAGGTGACCCACGTGAAGGCGGCCCGTCACTTGGGGACGAGCGTGCGACGCTAATCGAATTTCTCCGGGGCCAGCGCCTGACGCTGCAGCTCAAGTGCGAAGGCCTCGATGCCGAGGAGCTTGCCCGCCGCTCAGTGGAGCCGTCGACCATGTCGCTGCTTGGTCTGGTGCGGCACCTGGCCGATGTCGAGCGCAAGTGGTTCCGGCAGCGGTTCGCGGGACTCGACGTGCCCACTCGTTACCAATCCGACGCGAAGCCCGACGGCGACTTCGACGGTGCCGTGGCCGATCAAGCGATCGTCGATGACGCGTGGGCGGCGTGGCGTGATGAGATCTCCTTCGCTGAGCAGTTCGCCCACGACACAGACCTTGACTTCATCGGGCGTGACGGCGCAGGCCAACCCGTCTCCCTCCGGGAGCTGCTGGTCCACATGATCGAGGAGTACGCCCGCCACAACGGTCATGCCGACTTGCTGCGTGAGCGCATCGATGGACGTATCGGCCAATAGAACCAGTAGAGTCTGGCTGGCGCGCGTCAAGGGACCTCTCCTCGGGAACGGCACTCGTCAGATCTCGTTCGCTCGAGAGAGTGGTCATCAACGACAGGCGGTCTCGCCGTGTCGCTTGTCGTTTGTGACCACTTTCCGCGGGCCATCACTTGCACGATGGACTTAATGCTGTACGGAGCACCGAGATCCAGGAGCAGCGATGCGCACACTCGTCACTACGCAGAACATGACCGTCGATGGCTCGATCGAGATGCTTGGAGACTGGTTCAATCCCCAGGGTCAGGCCGATCAGACTGATCTCATTGAGGAAGTGCACCGGCAGGACAGTCGAAGTGACGCCTTCCTCGTAGGCCGGCAGACCTTCCAGGACCTGCGTAGCTATTGGCCTCAACAGACCGAGGACCAGACCGGAGTCACCAAGTATCTGAACGATGTCAGCAAATACGTTGTGTCCTCGACCATGATCGACCCGCAGTGGCAGCACACCACCGTCATATCTGGCGATCCGGTGCCACGCGTGCGCGCGTTAAAGGAGCAACAGGGCAAGGACATCGTGATCACCGGCAGTATCACGCTTTGCCACACCTTGATCGAGGCCGAGCTGGTTGATGAGTATCGGCTATTTATCTATCCCGTTGTGCAGGGTCGGGGTCGGCGCCTGTTCCCTGATGGCTTTGAACTGCCCACACTGAGGTTGTTAGAGAGCCGATCTTTCACTGGCGGCATCGTCTACTCCCGGTACGCGGCAGACCGCGGATGATCAAATAGGCCCGCTGTGGGAATGGCAGGTTTGATCAACGGGCCTGCGGCTTTGCTCATACTGGACCGCAGGCCGCCACCCGTCGCAGCCGCTGTCACTCATCCAATAGCGGCCTGCTCGTACTGGCGTCCGGAGATTCGTTTGGGGATGTGCCGGCCACGCGCGGCGTACTCACGCGCTCGGTGGCTGGAGAGTGCGAGCAAGACCATGATGTTGATCCCGACTGTCGGCAAGCTGGTGGCCAAGGTGACCGCCTGCGATCCATTGGCGTTGCCGATGAAGGCGGCGGTTGTCGTGCTCACGCAGGACAACATCAGAACCAGGCGAGCCCAGTTGCGGCCGACGAAGACTGCGATCGCCAACCCGATATCTACCAAAGCGATCAGGGCGACTGCGGTCCCGGCCAAGATCAGAGCCGGCCGGCCGCCCTCAATATTGAGCGACTGGGCGTACCGGGCCGGCAGAAATAGGAACAACAGCGCGAGGGGTAGGAAGGCCAGCCCGCGAAAGAAGGCGACGCCGGCGCCGAAGACGATCTGGGCCGGCCGCTTGTCCCGACTGTCGGTGTGCTCTACCTTGGCGATCTCAGGGACCTCAATTCGGCGCACGTCGAGAATCGGTAGGTCGCCGTCGGTGATGATCAAATCGCCGCCGCCGTTGCGTGAGTGGTAGCCGGTGGAGAAGTCCTTGATCACATCCACCTCAACCTCGGGAGAAGCCGTCTTGACCGTCTCAACGATGTAGTCGCGCTCGATGTCGGTGTCCTCTTCGATCTTGTGAGTCACCTGGAGAGTGAACAGGGACAGTCCGACGCTCTTGTCGTACGTCCCGCCCGCGAGCCAGTCGACAGAGTATCCACCCGGGAGCAGCCAGCCCTCGGGACAGCGCCAGAAGCGCACGTGATGTCGCTTTGATGGACTGCCCGCGACCTCTTGTTGATAAGCGAAGTCCTGTTGGCGGTCGAACAGGTGCAGTGGACTTACAGGCGCTTCGGCATAACTGCGTCGGCTGAGTGTGGACGTCAAGATCCGCCTCCCGCTGGTCAGGCTGAGATCGTCCGCCCGAATCCAACCCGCCCGCCTCATCGCGGCATGAACCTGTGCCTCATGGCCGCGCAGAGCGAGATTGATCGGGTCTCCGAGCAGGCCATCACTCGTTCGGGCGCGGCCGATGAAGTACCCCGGGACATAGACCCGGGTCAAAATGCGGTGCAGCCTAGGCAACAACAGATAGGTGAGGAGCACCCAAAACACCACGAGCAGCAGCATTTGCCAGCCGGGCTCGATGCCCTCCCGAAAGACCAAGTAGGCGAGCCAGAGAGTCGCAAGCCCGGCGAAGCCAAACAGCACCCCGTCCACCATGTCGAGCAAGGAGGGCCGCCGCTCCCGGCTGCGCCGGATCGCCATGCACCAATTGTGGTCTAGCGGCCTGTTTCGCGACATCCCAGAAAGTG
>Ga0173480_10000372_pt1 | contig 14566 bp, 9 predicted proteins | sample NitcycUS209509C1_FD_122622 | JGI IMG/M metagenome (GOLD analysis project Ga0173480, IMG submission 122622) | Soil microbial communities from Arlington Agricultural Research Station in Wisconsin, USA - Nitrogen cycling UWRJ-S209-509C-1 (version... | ecosystem: Environmental > Terrestrial > Soil >... | reverse complement strand
TCCTTTCTTGGAAAGACGGGTCTGCCGCGGTATTCGGATCGAGATTGGCGACGATCCCGGTGGCGCACTGGCGGGTCTCGAAGCTCGGGAGGCCAGAAGCAAGGCCTTCTGCCCATTTCGGCGGGCTGTAGGCGCTGGTCCTGTTGATCGCCAGCCGCTGCGGGTAAGTCGCCACCGTTTCCGGCAGCAGCGGTCCCATGATCCGCAGGTAGTGCGGCTGCGGAGTGTCTTCCGGTTCCCCTTCGCCGCGCGGCAGTTCCCCGTTCAGCGTCGCCGCCAGGTTGGCGAAGAAGGCGGTGAGGTCGACCCGGTAGAGCTTGAGTCCGACCAGGATCGGGTTGAGGTTGCGGAGGAAGGGATCGACCGCCCGCAGCAGTGGCGGGAACTCGTCGCGGAAGAGCTTGCGGGTGGCGGCAAAGCCGGCCGGAGCGCGTTTGATCACCGGCCCGAGACCTTCGAAGAAGGCTTTCGATTCGGGCGCCAGCTTCGAGATCGTGATCAGGGTCGGCGAGAGCTCTTCCGCCGCCGGCACCAGCTGCTTCATCAGCGGGTCGGCGTTGAGCGCGAAGCCTTTGAGGCGGCGGAAGGTCAGGCGCGACTCGTCGAGGAAAGTCGGGAAGGCGCGGAACAGCGCTTCGATGTCGCGGTTGCGGCGGGCCGTCGTTTGGAAGACGGCGTTTGAGCTCTGGACCAGGTCGGCCAGCTCGCCTTCGCGGCCGCGCAGGGCGCGGAAGGTGGTGGCGCCGTTGCTGAACAGCTGCCCGACAGCCAGCCGCTGGCTGTCGAGAACGCGGAACAGCTTGTCGAATTCCGTGAAGGTCGGTTCGAGGCCGCCGAGCCCATAGGAGAGGTTCTGCCCCTGGCCCTGGATCGCCACCGCCGCTTCCTGCATCCAACGCTGGAAGGCGGTGCGGGTCTCGGCGTTGAAGGTGCGGAAGATCTCGTCCAGCTGGACCGATTCGGCGATGTTCGCCTCGGGCAGGACGCCGCCGTCGGCGAGCTCCCTACCCTCGCGCGAGCCAGGCGTAAGTTCGATGTAGGTCTCCCCGAGCAGGGTTTTGGTGCGCAGGATCGCCCGCGTCGACTCCGGGATCGGCGCGTACTGGGCGTCGATCGCGACCGTGGCCCAGGCCTGTTTGCCGTTCGGCGCCAGCTCGATCTTCTGCACTTTGCCGACGTTGACGCCGGAGATCCGCACGTCCGACTGTTCGGCCAGCTGGGTCGCCTCGTTGAAGGGGACTTTGACCTCGTAGGTCTTGGCCCTGAACGGGGTCGGGCCGCCGAAGGTGACCCAGAGGAAGAGCAGGATCCCGAAGCACGAGAGCGCGAAGCCGGTGATGACCAGAAGCTGGGTGGTGCTGGGGGCGCGCTTGCTCATTTGCTTCCTGCCTGGACGTATTCGCAGGTGTTGCCCGGTTCATTGGTTTTGAACGGGACCGGGATTTCTTCTTTGCGCGGCAGCTGGATCACTTCGAGCAGGGTCTGGAGATACGGTTCGCCCTTCGTCGTATTGCCGCCGGCCAGCTGGTAACCGAGGTCCGCTCCGGTGCAGGAGATGACCACCAGGCCGCGCAGGATCGGGCCGCCCGCGTCCTCGAGGTTGAAGGCGGCGTTGAAGTTGTGGTTCAGCCAGGGCAGGTAGAAGAGGTAGCTCTGGCGCGAGTCGTCCGGCTTGTAGGTGAGCTCGTTGAGGAAAGAGTTGAACCCGCCCAGCGAGTTGCCGAAGCTCTTCACGGTCTTCTTGAACGGCGTCGCCGCTTCCGCCCCGTGAGTGAGAACCGGGCGGATTTCACGGGTAAAGGGTCGGATCTGGTCGCGGATCGGCGCCGTCGTTTCTTCGAAGAGCTTCTCGGTTGCGGTGAACGCCGGGCCCAGCGCCTGCGCCTGGGGGATCAGCTTGATCAGGGCCGGGGTGGCCGCCTGCGAGAAGCGGTTGGAGCTGGCGAGCCCGGCTCGCGCGGAGCGGAGCGCCGAGGGGAATTCGACGAACGCCTTCTGCACCGACGCCTGCTGGTTGGCGAAGTTGCCGAGGGCGTCCTTCGAGGAGGTGACCCAGCGCCGGACGGCGGCGTCGCGGCGAGCGAGTTCGCCGGTCAACAGGCCAAAGTTGTGAATCACGTTCGCAAGCGCGACCCGGCGCGCGGCGACCGCCTTGTTGAGCTTGGCGACGTAGTGGACGAAGGGTCCGAAGCGGCGGAAGGCGTTGGACACCTGTTTGCCACGGCCACCGATCCCCTGGGCGCCGCCGGCGACCAGCAGCTGGATGTACTGGCGGGTGTCGGCGTCGAGGGTGGCGAGGAAGGCGTCGAGGTTGTAGTTCTGTTCGGTCTGCGTCTGGGTGAAGTGGGCGCCGTCCTCGACCTCGCCCTTGCCGGTTCCGGGTTCGATCTCGACGATCATGTCGTTGAGGTTGGTTTTCGGCCGCAGCAGGAAGCTGGCGTCGGGGTGGATCAGGTCCATGTACTTCGGCTCGATGTCCATCCCGACCACCGCGTGCCCGTTTTCGAGGTCGACCGAGGCGACCTTGCCGATCTGGATGCCGGCGATGTCGACCGCCTGGCCCTGGCCGGCGGTAACCGCCTGCGCAGTCGAGAACTCGGCGGTGATGTGTTCGAATTCTTCGCCGACCAGTGGCAGCCAGGCGGGCAACGAGGCTTTCTGCTGGGTGAAGATCCCAAGCGTCATCACGATGCCGGCGATCGCCAGGACGAAGATCGCGATCGTGTCCTTGCGCCGGCCGCGGACCTGGCGCGAGAGCCAGGCGCGGAAGTGGGTCGAGCGGCTGACGCCCGGTTCGCGCTCGGTCATGGGTTCACCCCCGCTGCGGACGGAGACGGCGCGCCGACCTGGCCCTGCGGGCCGTTGACGTCGGGAACCGGGTTGGTGTAGCAGCGGACCTCGGGTTTGAGCGGCGGCCGTTTGCTGAGCTGCGGCTGCGTCCCGAGCGGGTCTTCAATCGTGTGCGCGTAGTTGCGTTGGTCGCTGAGGGTGGCTTTGTTCCCGAACGGGTTCTCTTCGCCGACCAGGACCGGGCCGCCGCCGGTCTGGGCGCGGGCGTAGGGGCCGTTGCCGTCGAAGTTCTGCGCCATCCCGGCGAAGTTGACGAAGTTGTAGAGGAACTCCCGGTAGTTGGGCTGGCCGGTGCTGAAGCGGTCGTTGATCACCTGGTTGGCGGTCGGCACCATCACCTGCGAGGTGCAGAGGCTGAGCTGGTTCAAGTTCGGCAGCGCGGTCTGCTTGCCGGCCTGGGCCGCACCGGCAAGGCCGGGGGTCGATTCGCGCAGCAGGCGCGCGACGCCGCCGCCCTCTTTGCCGGAGAGCAGTGGCCGGATCTGGGCCAAGAACGGTTTCGAGGCGTCGATCAGGCCCGGCAGCTCGGCCACCGCCGGCTCCAGCTCGATCGCGTAGGTGCGTAGCGGCGGCAGCGAGCGGTTGAGGCTGACCAGCGAGGTGTGGGTGACCTTCAGGGTCGGGGCCAGGAGCCGGATCGTGGTCGAGAGGTTGGTCGCCTGGGTGGCGAGGGCGCCGGTGAAAACGTCGAAGTTGACGATCAGCCCCTGCAGATCCTCGCGGCGGCTGGCGAAGGCGCCGAAGGCGCGTCCGGCGCTGGAGACCAGGCGCGAGAGGTCCTGCGGCTGGGTGCCGAGGAAGGCGTTGGTCACCTGGGCGCTATAGCGGCCGGCGTCGCCGCCGTACTTGAAAGTGTCGTTGAGCGCTTCGGCGCCGGTCCTGCCTTTCACCTCGGGCAGCTGGGTCTCGTCTTCCGCCGCCGTCGGTTCGTGGGTGAGGGCGAGCCCGTAGCTCTCCAACAAGCGGCCGAGGTCGGCGCGCACCGGCGACTGCAGCGCGCTCAGCACTTCGTCGATCTGGACCGCGGTCGAGGTGCGGCTGACCGGGATCGTTGCGCCGCTGTCCATCTCCGGCGCACTGGGGCTGCCGGGGTCGAGGTCGACGAAGAAGTTGCCCTCGAGGAAGATCCGCGGCCGGATCGCGGCAAACGCGTCGTCGTGGATCGGCCGGCCCGAGTCGTCAACGGTGAAGGTGATCTCAGTGTTGTCGCCGTCGCGTTCGGTCGCGATCACTTTGCCGACGTCGACGCCGGCGATCCGGATCGGCGAGTTGAGCGCGATGTTGGCCGAGTTGGAGAAGGTCGCCTTCAGTTCGTACCCGTAGCCGGTGAACGGCACGTGTTTGGTGAAGGCCAGGTAAGGGCCAATCGTGAAGATGAGGATGAAAATGATCGCGATCAGCACGTTGCTCGGCCGCCACTTGATGCGGCCGGTCCCGGCTTCCGCCGCGCGCCTGTCTCGCTCCGGCAGCCGGCTCATTCTTCGCCTCCCCCACGGGTTTCGGTTCCCCAGAGCTCGGGCGCATTGCCGATCACGGTCTGGCCCTTGACGTACTTCTCATTACCGGCTTCACAGACGTTGCCCTGGCCCGGGGCCGCCGTCTTCGGATAGGGGTTGTAGTGGAGATAGCTCTTCAGTTTTTTCGGATCGGCCGGGTTGCCGTTCGCCGGCGCACTGGCGAAGCCGCTCTCGCTGTTCGGCCCTTCCGGCGGGGCGAACGAGATGAACTGCAGCCAGTTGCCGAGGCCGTTGCCCTGGCTGTTGGCGTTGGCGAGGAATTGGAAGGTCAGCGACCAGTAGTTGCAGACCGTCTCGCTCGGGGTGATGTAGGCGAGCGAGGGCTTCAGCTGCTGGTTGGTGTCGATCAGCAGGTCGAGCCCGTTGAAGACACCCGGCGCTTCCTGGAAGTCGACCAGCGCTTCGGCGGTCGGCTGCAGCTGGTTGTTGAGGACCGGCGAGGCGTTGAGGACCGGGATCCCGGCGTGGAGCGAATCGGCGATCACCGGCGAGGTCCTGGCCAGCGCTTTCACGCCTGGGCGCAGGGCGGTGAAGAAGCGGGCCGAGTCACGCAAGAAGGGTCGGATCGCCGGCAGGTCGGCGTTGACCTCGTCCAGGGTGGGCGGGCTTTTTTCGATCGTTTCCTGGATGAAGGGGCGGGAGACGCGGGCGAAGGCGAGGAAGGTGGAATCGAGGGCGACGAAGAGGTTGGCCTGCGTCTCGGCGACCGGGGCGAGGGTGGCGTTGAGCGCCTCCAGCGCTTCCCAGAAGCCGCCGAAGTCGGTGCTCGGTTCGACCAGTTTGCGCAGCGCCGGCTGGCCGCTTTCGACCGCCCGGCGGATCGCCCCGATCGCTTCGTTGATCTGCGGCCCGCGGCCGGCGAGAGCGTTGCCGAAACCGGCGAGGTTCCGCTGGATCCCCTTGCGGGTCGGTTCGTCGAACATGTTGAAGAACTCGTCGATGTCGACCGGTTCGGGAGTGGCGGAGGAGACCGGGATCGTTTCGCCGGCCTTGAACCCCTGTTCCGAGTTGCCGGGGCTGATCTGCAGGAACTTGAGGCCAAGGGCCGATTTCGGCCGGATCGTGATCGTCGAGTCGACCGGCAGCGGTTCGACGTTCTTGTCGAGCTTCAGCGTCAGTTCGGCCGCCACCTCGCCGTCTCCGGTCTGCACCGGGACCACTCCGCGGACCGTGCCGACGCGAACGCCGCCGATCCGCACCTCGTTGCCTTTGACCAGCGCGTCGGCGTTGGGGACGCGCGCCTTGAGGTTGTAGGTGGAGACGAAGGGCAGGCCGTTGTTGGCGTTGTAGGCGAGGAAGACCGCGACGATGACGACGAGCACCGTCACCGCCCCGACGAGGACCGGGCTGCTGGCGACGCCGCTGATTCCGCTGCGGTTCCTCATTGGCCCAGGAGGTAGTCGAGAAGGGGTTCGGTGCCTTCGGTGTTCGAGGACTCGGCGACGCCCGCTTCGCCGCCGGAGGCGGCGGCAGACCCGGGGCTGTCGCTCTGGCCGATGCCGATCGTCGGCCCATCATTGGACAAGGTGCCGCCGTTCAGCTCGGCGGAGCGCTCCTGGATAAGTCGGTAGAGCGCCGCGGCGCTGGTGTTGGCGGTGCTGGAGCCCGCTTCACCCGCGTTGGGGCCGTTGAATCGCGCCACGCAGCCCGATTCGCCTGCCGAGGACGGGATGTATTCGAAGCAGGTCGAGAGCGTCACCCGGGTGCGCCCGAAGTGGCCGTATTTGTCGAAGCCGTTGAGCGAAGCAGACGAGCCGTAGATCAGTTGGGTCAACCCGTCCCAGCCACCGGCTTTCTTCAGGTGGACGAACAGCTTCGCCAGGTTTTCGGTCGGCTTCACCCCGGACTTCGCCAGTTCGCCCGCCTTGCGGACCACCGGGTCGGCTTCGGCGAAGATCGGGCCGGAGGCTTCGCCGGCGTCGCCGAGGCTCTTCAGCGAGACGGTCAGCGCTTCCGAGAACGGGGTCAGCGTCTTGGTCGCGTCGGTCAGGTCCGGCGCAGCTTCGCCGAAGTCTTCGAACAGCGGCGCGCCGGCGTCGGAGAAGGTCTTCAGGTCCTTCATCGTTTCCCGGAACTCGCCGAGGAAGACGGGGAATTTGCGCAGCGCCTCTTCCAGTTCCGGGCCCTTTTCGGCGCTCGCTTCGGCCGCCGCGCCGGAGTTGGTGATGAAGCCGGCGAAGTGCTGTCGCTCGCGGGCGAGCGGGGCGAGAACCGCGTCGGAGTCGGCGGCCAGCTGCGCCAGCTGCTTGCGCTGCGCGGAGAGGATCCCGAACACCCGGTCGACGTCGCGCAGGACCGGGTTGGCGCGTTTGACCAGCTCCTCGATGTCTTCGCCGCGCCCGGCCAGACCAGCGCCAAGTTCGTTGAAGATCAGCCGGAAGCGCTGCGCGTAGGGCAGCGAGTAGATGTCGTTGATCAGGTCCGGGTCGACGCTGGTGCCGTTGCTGCCGAGCGGCAGCAGGTACTGGCCGGCGCCGGTTTCGCCGTCGGGGATCTGTTCCAGCGGCGGCGCCGGCTCGGTCCCCGGCGCCCGGGGCAAAGTCGTGCGGCAGTCGACGAACTTCTCGCCGATCAGCGACTGCGGCCGGATCTGGCAGGTGGCGTCTTTGCGGAAGTCCTGGAAGCCGGGGTCGGTGATGTTGAAGACGATGATCGCCTTGCCCGGCTTTTCGACCTTCTTGCCATTTTCGTAGGCGACCTTCTCGCCGGGCATCGAGACGTCGACCGATTCGATCTCGCCGACCGTGGCGCCAGCGACCCGCACTTCCTCACCCTTGACCATGAAGCCGCCGTTGTCGAAGACCGCCCGCACCCGGTAGCCGTCGCTCGAGTCGTCGCCGCCCGAAGCGATCAAGACGATCGCGACGATCGCCACCACCACTGCGCCGATGAGTAGGAGTCGTTTGCTCATGGGCCGGGCGGTACGTCGGAGGGGTCGCATTGCGAAGAGTCGACGCCGCTGCCGCCGCCCACCCAGGGGCTGGAGCCGTCGGCGGCGGGCTGGGTGGCGCCGCCGGGGCAGCGTTTGTTGACTTCGGTCGAGCCGAACTGCTCGTACTGTTGAGCTTTGCTGATCGGTTCGAGTTCGGAGCTGCCGGCGTTGTAGGTGAAGAGGTTCTGGCCGGCGGTGGCGGCGCGCACGTAGTGGCCGTTGCCGTCGTAGTAGCCGGCCACCTGGCCGAGCTTGGCGAGGCCGTTGAAGAGGTCGGGCGTGTAGGCGCGGATGAAGTTCAGCTGCGGCTGGAAGTCAGAGATCGCCTGTTCGGAGTGCGGGAAGGCGTTCGAGGCGAGGTCCTCGACCTTCGGCATCGTCGCCAGCAGGTCGGCCGCGTCGTTGCCCTTGCCCGGCCGGTGCACCACCAGTTTCAGGTTGCGCGTGAAGGGCAGCAGTTTCTGGAAGACCGGTCGCAGTTCGCGCAGGAACGGCGCCAGGTCCTTGGTCGCCGGCTTCGCGGTGTTGATCAGCGGTTCGATGTCGTCCAGCGCCGCCCGCAGGTTGACGAAGGTCGTGTTCGACTGCCGCATCACCGGCGGCAGCCGTCGCAGGGTCGCGTCGAAAGCGGCGGTCTGCCCGGCGATCGCGTCGAAGGCCGTGTCGGCGTTGGAGATCGCGCTGGAGAGCTGTTCGCCACGACCGGCCACCGCCGTGGTCAGCTGCGCCGAGCTGACGATGAACTGGGAGAGCAGTCGCTGGTCGGCGTTCAGTTCGCCGACGAAAGCGGTGGTCCGGTTCAGCGCCGAGCCGAAGTACTTGTAGGCGTCGTTGGCGTTCTTGCCCTGGCCCTCGTAGAGATCGGCGTTGCCCTTGATGAAGTTGCTGAGCCCCTTCCGCACCCGCGGCGTGAAGGTGTTGAAGAACTGGTCGATGTCGATCGGCGTGGTGGTCGAGGCGAGGCCGAGTTCGGCGCCGTCGTCGAGCGGGTCGTTGCTGTTCGGGCCGGGGCTGATCGAGACGTAGTGGTTGGCGACGCCGGAGAGCGAGGTGGCGCGGATCGTCGCCGTCGTCCCCTCGTGCAGCTCCTGGTCGACCGAGACGTGGACCTCGGCGAGGTTGTCGTCGGTGAGGCCGATGCTTTCGACCGTGCCGGCCGGCGAGCCGCCGATCAAAACCTGGTTGTCAGGGACCAGCTGGCCGGCGTTCTGGAAGACGAGCGTGTACTTGTGGCCGCCGTTGCCGCCGAAAAAGATCACCGCCAGCACGATCACCGCCACCGCCAGCGCCGCGATCGTCGCAATGCGCGCTGGGGTGGTCCCCCGGCTTGCCGCCGACCCACTCTCCTCGCCTGGTGATTTGGCAGCCACGAATCGTCGCTTGCTTTCAGGTTCTCCGGCCCCTCCGACCCGGTAGAACAGCCGCAAGATCGTATCCGAGGGGTCCCCTGCCAAGCTCCCCGCACGCAGGGACTTAACTGGAAGTCAACGCGGCTCGAATCCGCCGCTAAACGCTGAATTTCGGGAGAAGCCGCTCGAGCGGCTTCGGCAGCCACCAGATGCGGTCGCCCAGCAGCAGCATCAGGGCCGGGAGGAGAACGATGCGGACCACCGTCGCATCGAGGATGACGGCGACGGTGAGGCCGATGCCCAGCTGACTGACGGTGGCGACAGAGGCGCCGGCGAAGGCGATGAAGACGGCCATCATGATCGCCGCGGCACCGGTGATCACACCGGCGGTGCGGCTGAGGCCGAACTCGACCGCGGCGGCGTTGTCGCCATGGGTGTCGTAGTGCTCGCGCATGCGGCTGAGGAGGAAGACCGCGTAGTCGATCGAGAGGCCGAAAACGAGGCCGAAGATGATCGTCGCCCCGACCGCGTCGACGTAGTTGTGACCGCCCAGCGGCCAACCGTCCGGCACGTGGAAGAGCAGGGTGAGGACGCCGAAGGCGACCCCGACGGTAGCCAGGTTGAGCGCCACCGCAATCGCCGCCAGCAGCAGCGCCCGCAGGACGACTACCAGCACCAGGAAGGTGGCGATCGTGATCGCGATCACCACCCAGGGGATGCGCTCGCGGGTGACCCTGCTGTAGTCGTTCAGCTGCGCGGCGCCGCCGGCGACGCCGGTCGTCAGCCCGGAGTCGGCCGCGAGCTCGGCGGTTCTTTCGTTCAGCTCTTCGTTGAGCTTGATCGAGCCGGGCGAGTTGAAGCTGTAGTCGGAGATGACCAGCATCGTCGCCGCCTGGCCGCCGCGTTCGAGGTCGATCGTTTCGCTAACCGCCTGACGGGTCGTCGGCGGGGTGCCGTCGAGGGCGGAGAGGACGAAGTAGCCGGAGTTGAAGAGGCCGGGAGAGCCTTCGGCGACGCGCCCCACCTGGTTCTTGATCCGCCGGCGGCCATCCAGTACCTGCACGCTCGCTTCTTCCAGCCCGCTTTCCAACGGCGCGCTTTCGTCGACACCGGCTGCGAGACCCTCCTGCAGCGCCTCTGCCCCATCGCCGAGGTCGTCGAGGCCGGAGACCAGCCGCAGGGCGCCGCCGCCGAGCTGCCCGATCCCGTCGCCGAGTCGCTTCGCTTCCCGTGCCAGCCGGGCCGAGCCCGCCGCGAGGCGGCTGCTGCCGGCGTGCAGATCCCGCATCCCGTCTTCGAGTTTTTCCGTCCCTTTCAGCAGGGAGGTCATGTAATTCTTGATCGAGATCAACCAGAAGGTCGTCCGCTTCGCCTTTTCGTGGTCTTCCAGCAGGCGTTCGTTCAGCGCCACCAGTTCGGTCGGCAGGCCGGCGTACGGCTCGACTTCCGGGGTCTCGGGCACGGGGTCGTAGGGGGCGCCGCTGACCGGGTCTTTGCCGCTCAGCGCCGCGGTCGCTTTGCGAACCGCCTCCAGCGTGGCCGCGTAATTGGGGTCGTCTTTGCCGACCGTCATGCCTTCCAGCAGGGTCAGCGCCTGCCGCAGTTCCGTTTCGATCGCGCGCGCGGGCGCGATCAGTTCCGGCAGCTTCCCGTTCGCGTCTTCGTTGAGTGCTTTCTGCACTTCCCGCGACAGCTTCAGCGGGTTCTGCTTGAGGTTGGGAAGGATCGTGTCCCGGACCGTGATCTTGATCCGGAAGACGCCGACCATCGCCAGGGAGATGCCGTTGTCGAGCTGGCGCGTTCCTTTCGCGAACCGTTCCAGCGCGTTGATCGCCTGCTGACTGCCGCTCGTCGCCCGCCCGAGGCCGTTGGCAATCAGCTGCGCACCCTCGGCGGCGCGATCGGACCCGAGCGCCAGCAGCCCGGCGCCATCGCTCGCTTCGGCGATTCCTTCGCGCAACTGCCCGACGCCGCCGGCGGCGACCCCGAGTTCCCGACCGAGCCGTGCCAGCTGTTTGACCTGGGAGATGTCCCCTTCCGAAGAGAGCACCGAGTTGCCCAGGTTTTGCAGCGGCCTGATCCTCTTCACCGCCGGCGCCGGCCCGATCACCGCCTGCACGCCGGGGGTGGCGGCCAACTCGCGCTGGAAGCCTTCCAGCGCGCCGAAGCTCTTGGCGTCGGTGATCGGGCCGTCCTTGGAGACCGCGACCACCTGGAAGGGGGCGTCGAAGCCCTGACCGATTTCGCTGTCGACGAATTCCGCGTCCTGGCGCGCGGGGGCGTCTTTGGGCAGCTGTTCCGGGCTCGGCGGGCCGGTCTTCAGCCCGATCGCCGGGGCCGCCAGCACCAGCAGCACTCCCCCGATGATCACCGTGGCGAGCGCGGGCTTCCTCAGCGCCGCGCCGACCAGCGTCATCAGCCGCGAGCGGCCGCCGACAGGAGCGGCGCGGCCGAGGCGCCAGCGGTCGACGTTGGGACCGAGCAGGGTGAGAACCGCCGGCCCGCCGACGATCGCCACCGCGACGCTGAGGACCACAACCATGCAGACCGTCCCGGCCAGCGAAGCGAGCAGCGAGCCTGGGAGGAGGAACATCGAGACGACCATCGAGAGCAGCAGCGTGCTGCCGGCAAAGCTGACCGTGCGCCCGGCGTGCCTGCGGGTCAGCCGCGCCGCTTCCAGTGGCTCGGCCCCCCCGGCCAACTCCTCGCGGAAGCGGGAGACCATCAGCAGCGAGTAGTCCACCCCCAGCGCCAGCCCCATCATCGTGCAGACGTTCAACGCGAAGGCGTCGATCTCGAACCAGCCGGTGAAGAAGTAGAGGATCCCGCGCGAGGCGAGGACCGTGATCGCGCCGAAGGCGAGCGGGATCAGCGCCGCGATCGGCGAGCGGAAGACGAGCAGGAGAATGATCAGCAGGAACGGCAGGGCGATCAGCTCGCCGCGGTGGGTCGCCTTGATGTTTTCCTCCTGGAGCGCCCGCGAGAGGCTGGCGTAGCCGGTCTGGGTCGCTTCGACGGGAGGGTGGATCTCGTCTTCGAGGATCTCGTTGAGGTGCGGCACGGTCTCGTTGACCGCGGTGCGGACGCTGACGTGGAAGTCGGCGATGATCAGAGCCTTGTTCGGGTTCGGTCGCAGCCGCTGCACCGAGCCGGTGTCCCAGGGCGAGAGGGTCGTCACCCGCGAGTCCTCCCGCAGTGCCGCGACCAGCTGGGGTCCCTGCCGGTCGAGCGCCTTGGCGGGGCCGCGGAGGAGGATCGCGAACGGGGCCGAGTCACCGAAGTGTTCGTGCAGGATCTGGTTGCTGCGAAGGGATTCGGTGCCGGGGACGTCGAGCGTGACCGGGTCGACCCGCTTGTCGGTACCGGTGCCGATCACCGCCAAGCCAATCAGCAGAACCAGGGCAACTGAGAGCACCGCGCGCGGGTGTCGGAGCAGGAACGGTTGCTCGCGGCCTGCACCTTTCCGCGAGGATCCCTTCCGTGCCCTGCCGATCCTCCTTCCCACGGCTGGTAGTTTGGCGGTAGAGGGCAACGGGAGGGAGAATCTGATGCGGAAGACTCTGTTAAGGGCGCATGTACTCGGACTGGTGCTGGTGCTGGTCATCGCCGGTTCGGCGGTGGCGATCAAGCTGCGCGCGGCGAACCTGGTGATCACCACGGACGGCGGCTTCACGCCGACGACGCTGCCGAAGAAGGGCTACGCGCCGATCAAGCTGCACGGCTACGGCAAGATCGAGACCGAAGACGGCTCGCCGCCGCCGGTGCTGGAAACGCTGACGATTTGGTTCGACAAACACGGCGAAGTCGAGACCGAAGGCTTGCCCAAGTGCACGCCCCAGAAACTGGCGGCGACGACGACCCCGCAGGCGCGCAAGCTCTGCCCGGGCGCGATCATCGGCAAGGGGTTCGGCAAAGCGGTCGTCATCTTCCCCGAACAGCCGCCGATCCCAGCCGGCTCACCGATCACCCTCTTCAATGCCGCGCCCAAACACGGCAACCCGGTCGTTCTCGCCCATGCCCACCTGACCGTTCCGGGCCCGACCACCTTCGTCGTCCCAATCGAGATCCAGCGGGTCAACGCGGGCCGCTACGGCTTCAAGACCGTGGCGAAAATCCCGAAGATCGCCGGCGGCGCCGGGATCCCGCTTTACGGCCAGCTGACGGTCGGGCGCGAATGGAAGTTCAAGGGCAAAACGTTGAGCTTCGCCAACGCGGGTTGTCCCGACGGGCGCCTGCAGGCCAAAGTCCAGACCAAGTTCAAAGACGGCACCTTCCTCCAGGGTTCCTTGTTCAAAGCCTGCACGGGACGCTGATTGAAGGGACGATTCGCCAAAGCCGCAGTGCTCGCCGTTGGCCTGGTGCTGGCGTTCGGCGCGACGGCTTCGGGGATCGAGGCCTGCATCGGCCCGCTCTGCGTCAGCTCCACGGTTGACGTGCAGCCACGTGAGCTACCGGCCAAGGGCAATGCGCCGGTCACCCTCGAGAGCACTACCCGGATCAGGGTCAAGGATGGCTCGACCCCGCCGACGCTCGACGCGATCGACTTCCTGATCGACAAGCACGGGGCCGTCAACAGCAAGGCGTTCCCGGTCTGCCCGCGAGCGAAGCTGGAAGGGGCAACGCCGTCGCAGGCCCGCAAGCGCTGCGCTGCCGCCCTGGTCGGCAAGGGAACCGGGAAGGCGCTGGTGACGATTCCGGGCCAGGCGCCGTTCCAGATGACCTCGCCCGTTTCCTTCTTCAACGCCGCCCCGACCGGGGGCAAACCGACCCTGATCGCCCACGCTTACGAGACGGTGCCGGCGCCACAGGCGTTGCTGGTACCGATCGTGATCGAGCGGGTCGGCAAGGGCCGCTACGGCTTCCACGTCCGGGTCGAGATGCCCGAAGTCGCCGGCGGCTTTGGGGCGCCGACCCTGGCAGAAGCGAGCGTCGGCGCGACCCGCAAGCAGGGCGGCAGGAAAGTCGGCTACATCAGCGCCCACTGCTCCGGCGGACGCCTGCAGGTCGAGGGGAAGCTGACCTTCACCAACGGCGACAGCTTCCCGACGACCCTGACCTCGCCATGCCACACCCCCGGCTGAGACGAGCCGCACTCCTCTCTCTGATCGCCCTGACGGCGCTGGCCGGGACCGCGACCGGCGCCCTGGTCGAAGTCGACAACATCGTCCTCCATGCCGACGGCGGCTTCAAACCGCAGACCCTGCCCCGCCATCAGTTCGCCCCGATCGACTTCCACGGTCGCCTCGACATCGCCGCAAAAAGCGGCGGCCGGCCGTCGCCGCTGCGCCAGGCGCTGATCGATTTCGACCACGACGGCCGTCTCAGCGTCGCCGGACTTCCCACCTGCGCGCCGGAATCGATCGCCGCGGCGAGCAGCGAGGAAGCGCGGGCGATCTGCGCCAGGGCGCTGGTCGGCACCGGCAGCATCGAGGCGCAGGTCTCGCTGCCAAGCGGGACGGTGGAGGCGCGCTCGCCGCTGTCGATCTTCAACGGGCCCCGCCTGGGCGCCCTGCCGACCGCGGTGCTCCACGCCCGGCTCGACGCTGCGGGAACGTTCGAGACCTACGCGATCCTCGTCCCGATCGAAAAGCGCCGCGGCGACTTCCGCTACCGGGCGCGGCTCGACGTCCCCCCGATTGCCGGCGGCGCCGGGGCGATCACCCACGTCGACGTCAAAATCGGCAGGCGCTACCGGGCCGGCGGTCGGCAGCGCAGCTACGCCTCCGCCCGCTGCAGCGACAACATCCTCCAGACCCACGGCCGCTTCAGCTTCGAAGACGGCACGATCGTCGACGGCCTGGTCGAAAAATTCTGCCGCTCCAAGTAGACGCGCCGCGTCAGCGCCCAAGCAGCCGACCTTCCTATACTTGCCCGTCCCCGGGCCGTTAGCTCAGTTGGTAGAGCAGGAGACTCTTAAT